>Ga0210410_10000638_pt1 | contig 36726 bp, 27 predicted proteins | sample IncBWC4MmetaG_FD_161058 | JGI IMG/M metagenome (GOLD analysis project Ga0210410, IMG submission 161058) | Forest soil microbial communities from Barre Woods Harvard Forest LTER site, Petersham, Massachusetts, United States - Inc-BW-C-4-M | ecosystem: Environmental > Terrestrial > Soil >...
CCTACGACGGCTGCGGACAATCGCGCGCTGTTCACGGTATTTGTTAGCAACAGCGCGGGCAGCGTGACCAGCACTGCCGGCACTCTTAATGTTCATACCGTGGGTGGGGCTCCATCGATCACCACGCCACCGGTCAGCGCGGATGTCAATGTCGGTCAAACGGCGACTTTCTCAGTAGCGGTGACGGGCACGGCTCCTCTCAGCTTCCAGTGGCAGAAGAACGGAACGGCGGTAAGTGGCGCGACTTCTTCCTCCTATACGACTCCTCCTACGACGGCTGCGGACAATCGCGCGCTGTTCACGGTATTTGTTAGCAACAGCGCGGGCAGCGTGACCAGCACTGCCGGCACTCTTAATGTTCATACCGTGGGTGGGGCTCCATCGATCACCACGCAACCGGCGAATCAGACGGTGACGGCCGGGCAAACGGCGACTTTCTCAGTAGCGGTGACGGGCACGGCCCCGCTCAGCTTCCAGTGGCGGAAGAACGGAACAGCGGTAAGTGGCGCGACTTCTTCCTCCTATACAACCCCTCCTACGACGGCTGCGGACAATCGCGCGCTGTTCACGGTATTTGTTAGCAACAGCGCGGGCAGCGTGACCAGCAGCACTGCCACTCTGAACGTTTCCGGCGCGGCAGGTGCGGCGGTACAGGTGAACCCAAACAGCGCAACAGTGTCAGTACGTAGCACTCAACAGTTTGCAGCAACGGTTACCGGCACTTCGAATACCGCGGTGACTTGGCACCTGGGTGGCGCGGGTTGCAGCGGCAGTGCATGTGGTACCATTTCGGGCGGCGGACTTTACACTGCACCGGCCAGTGTACCCACGCCTGCGACCCTCAGCGTAACAGTGACCAGCGTGGCGGACCCAACCAAATCAGCTTCAGCGAGCATCTCCGTTGTCGCAGCGACCGCGGTTTTGCTCAGCGTGAGTCCGACCAGCGCTTCTGTTCCGACTGCTGGCACAGACTCTTTCACGGCGACAGTGACAGGAACAACGAACACGGCGGTTACGTGGAGTTTAACTGGCGCGGGTTGCAGCGGGTCCTCGTGTGGGACACTCGCAACCAGTTCTTTGTCGGCTGTCTATCGGGCGCCAGTCGTGGCCCCTTCTCCAGCAAGCGTCAATGTGGTCGCAACCAGCCTGGCGGATCCGAGCAAATCAGCGTCGGCACAGGTAACCATTGTGCCCATTGTTGGCGTCACTGTGACGCCCGCCAGCGCATCGGTTTTAACAGGGGCAACTCAACAGTTAAGCGCGTCTGTTGTGGGGACCGCGAATACCGCGGTTACATGGACTGTGCAGGGAGCCGGATGTAGCGCTTCGGCTTGCGGAACAATTAATGTCACAGGACTCTACACGGCCCCTCCGGCGGTTCCCTCGCCAGCCACTGTTACCATCACAGCGACTAGCTCAGCAGATGCGTCCAAGACGGGTCGAGCATCCATGGCTATCTTGTCCGCGACTGCAACTAACACGATTGCCGGCCTTAATATTCCTACAGGACACCCAAGGTTGTTCTGGAACGCGGGAAGAGTCACGACGGCCCAGGCATGGGTAAAGAGCGCAAGCTATGCCGGATTGACGACGAATTTTCGGCCACTTGACGACTACGACGTGGCGTTCACCTGCTTCGTTATGAACGTATCGGCTGCGTGCACGCAGGCCATAACCGACGCGGTATCTTTCAGTCCCTCCTCCCCAAACGGCGCAGGAACGGGAGACGACAGCATGCGGGCCCTTGGGGAGCAAAGGATTTTGATTCGTGACTGGCTCTATCCGGGATGCGGGAAAGCGTCATGCTTGGCTTCTGGACAGGTAGCGACATTCGACACGAACTGGAGCTTGTGGCAGTCGAATCAGGATGCGCCTACCCAGACTTGGGGCAACGTTGGGATGCCCTCCAGTAACTATTTCTGCGGACAGTTTCGTAATGATTTCGACTTTGGGATTGCCAGTTATATCGACAATAAGAACGCCAAAGCAAATTTGGAATACGGCGCGGTAAACCGCTGGAACGATTTGCTTAGCTTTGTCTCTCCGACTGGCACAGGAAAAAATGGCACGCTTGGATACGGGCTTTATAGTCAAGAAGGCGGTGGCGAGTACGGGCGCTATTGCCTCAACTACTATGCTGTTGCTCTAGCTTCCTCGGCGCTTCTAGGCCGCGATATGTGGACCGAGACGACGGCTTTCAAATCTGGCGTCTTGCAGACCATCTACAACACGATGCTCGTGCAAACGACGAGCCGCAATATGTGGGATGGATTCACATGGGCGGATGACGAGAACTGGGCCAATGGAACGGGTTGTGGATACATAAGCCACAACGGACCTGACGGTCATGGTGGATGTGGTATGTCCAGCCAATACTATGGCGATTTCATGCAAGCGGCTGCGACGGAATACAACGCAACGAACATCGGCAAGTACGCTCGCCAGTGGATCTCGACGGTGAATCCCGCTATTGGACCGCTATTCAAGTCCGTCGATTCGGGTGGCACCGCTCTCGCCTTCTCCAATCTTCCTCTCGATTACTACTCAGCGGGTGCTCAGTATATGTATGTGCACGACACCTGGGCCTCGACAGGCACAACGATGCTATGGCAGATGGGGTTAAACCAAGGAGGCAATCCTTCGCCTACTCTTGCCATCGGGACCGGCCATTGGCACATCGACGCGGGAACCTTTCAAGCCTCCCGCAAGGGAGTGAATATAATTCGAGAAACCATGGGGTACTCGGAAACGGTTGCTGGCTACAACGGCGCTGGCACTACCAGCGCAGCGGGAGGGTTGGCTCATAATGTCCCATTGGTGGGTGGTCAGGCCGGAGTGATAGCCCAAGAGTATTCAGACGGGCCCGGCATCGTCAAACGGTTGGAGACCCAACCAAACTACGCGTTCGCGGCTACCGACTTGACGCCCACTTATCATAACAATGTGGTTGACTCGAGTTATCCATCCAGAGAGAACTCGTTCGCGGTTTCGGTAGTGCGGGAGTATTACTACTTTCGAGCAATCAACACCCTGGTCATCCTCGACCGGCTCCAGACCGATACGGCTCCGCGCAGCACAACATTTGTAAGCCACTGCGAAACTAGTCCTACGGTGGTGTCGGCCACGGTTAAGTGTATCGACGGGACGCAAGAGGCGCTCTATACGGCTCTACTTCCAGCCGCGCCAGCGATTAAAATTGTCACGGAGAACGCAAACGGAGCCAACGCTGCCAATTGGCAGTACCGCATTGAGGCGAATAACAGCAATCCTGGAAATGTGGTCAGTTACAATATCTACACGATTCAGCTTGGGGACGCATCTGGGTTTGGCGCGCTGACTCCGGGAATAGTCGATTCGACACCTGGCAGTCCGTCAAGCGGCACATTTACGATCACTCTTGATGCGAACAATAGCCTCGTCATTAACAAGGGGATCGCGTCCACGGGTGGGACCATTAAGGCGGCTGGCTCGACGAACGCTCTGGCCACGGCAGTCCAGGGTATGACGATCACCGACAGCGGGCCAGTGTGGAAATGAATATGCATGGTAGTAGTCATCAGTAATGCAAGCGATTCCGGCTGAGCAGGGCCGTGTGACGAGTTGAGCGGCACTATCACTTGGGGTCCTTCTAGAAATAACAGACTGTTCAGGTGGAGATCGCCGTTCTGAGAGCCTTCCGGGACTGAACCCGTAAGCTCCTAAATCCTGAATACGCTCACCTCTTCCCCGTCACGCTAAGAACTGGGGCAGGCTAACGATGGAGCGGAACCACTCGGAAGTCAGACAGGTTTCGACCGCCACCCTTCGGACATCGTAATTATTCCAGTCGCCGAACCGGCGAAAACCACCGTAGTAGCTGAAGGCATACCGCACCCCGGCTTCTCGCAGGCAGTCCTCGGTGACGGAGTTGAAGCTGTTGCGCCCACCGACTGGATAACTGAAGTACCGCATCGGCTCACCCATCTCCTCGGCCAGCCTAGTCCCACACTCCAGGATTTCGTCCCTCTGCCTCTCGCGGGGCGCCCGAGCCAGGATCGGGTGAGTCACCGTATGCCCGGCGATCGTCATACCGGCCGCCTTCATTTCTCGGAGCATGTCCCAATTCATCCAAAGAGCGGCTCCCGCATGCTTCCCGCACCGTCCAGACCGGGTGGCCTGCGCGATCGCGTCGAGGTAGCGGTCTGTGGACTCCGCGGGCATCGCCTTGTAAGTCCGTAAGAGCGTCCGGACTGCCCCCTCTCGGTCCGGCTCATCAAACGAAATCGGTACAGGAACCCAACCGGGGAGTTCAACTTGGACCTGCTGGCTTGTCCGCACCATCCAGGCAATTTCATCCCACCACGACAACCGGGGTACGTCTACAAACCCGGTGGTAATGAAGAACGTGGCCGAGACGCCCTCAGCCCTGAGGATGGGGAATGCAATTTCGTAGTTATCCCTATATCCGTCGTCAAAAGTGATCAGGGCGTAACGGCCCGACCCCTGGGCCACGACTCGGGGAATGTCGTCCGGAGCGATCAAATCGAGTTGGGACTTGCAGAACCGGATTTGCTCGGTAAAGGCCTCGGCGTCAGCGCTCCAAAGTCCACGGTCGAACGGTGATTGATGGCCGTTTCCGACCCGGTGATAGTTGAGGACGAGGACCCCAGACCACCGAATCGCGCGATCGAGGAAGTAGCGCAGTCCGCTCCGGCACAATAGGCGGGTCGCGATCGCTTTTTTTTGGGTCAACTTCTCCTCATAGGCCGCTGCCCTTTACCGAAGACGCGCTCTGCGAGTTGACTCGAGCGGTGTATCGCCGCCCGCAGAGTCGGCCGCCAGATCCTGACCCCGACTAGCTGGTTCTCCCATGTCGCCAGCCGCTGCTTGTAGGAAGAAGTTCCGCGCAGAAAGTCGTACGCTGTTATACCCCGTTCCGTCAGCGCCCGCATCAATAGCAGATGCGTCAAGTTCCCGGGGCTCCTCAGGGGTCCGGAGGTCTCCCGCCGCACGCCTGACTGGTAGAAATCGAATTTCTGCCCGGTTACGAACCCGTATAGAACGGCCACCGGGTCGCCCGCAAGTGAAAGTCGGGCGAGAACTGCCCGCCCACCAGGCAGCCACTCCGCAAGTAGGTTGCGGTGAAACTCGGTGAACCGCGGGGCCGCGAATACTCCAGGTTTGCCGTCCAAGGTCCATCGTTCCTGGTGTAATTTAACCAAATGGTTGAATGCTCCGGCAGCGTGCTCTACACCTACTAGCTCGAAGCGCGCCCCGGCCCGCTCTCCCTCCCGCAAGAGCCGACGGGATTGCTGGCGGACGTTCGATGAGAGACGCCCGAGGTACGCCTCAAATCCGTCCGTGAGATCTGCAATTGGACAACTGCCCCGCGAGAATGAACGAGCGTCGTGGGGTAACGTGATTCCCCGCAACAGCGGGGAGTCTTCCATGAGGTCCAGGAATTCCAAGTGGTCCCAGTCCATACGGCCCACTTCACCCCATATGACATTTGCGCAAACAGCTTCTTCTCCCGGTAGACAAAGGAGGTTCAGGTAATCCGGGCAAGTTTCCTCATGCTCTTCCTCCCCCGTCGATACGAACCGAAGGTGACGCGTGCCGAGGGAACGTCCCACGCCACGGCCCACGTATAGCGGGACGGTCCCGATCAGCCGCGAGCCTCGCCAGACGGTCACAATCCGCAATCCTCCCGTCCCGTAGTGGGTGCCGAATACCCGCCACCAGCCCCTCAACCAATCAAAATCGAGAGGAATAGATGAATAAGGGCTCGACGCATAGAGAACCTTCCAATCATTTCGGATCGCATCCCATTCCACCTCCTTCTCGATGACTCGGGTTGTTAGGCCTTTTGGTATGTCCACCATGTTGGTCTCTTCGTTCAAACGGTTCGAAACAGGGACGAGGCCGTGCGCTCCAACACGGTTCGCCTACAAAGGCAGCGCCAGCGGGCAAAAAGGGTCGTAAAAGCGACCTGGGCCGCCAGCGCAAACCCCCCTTTTTCAATGCCCCTCGCCGAGGCTATGTTACACACATCAACATCAATGACAAATTCGGTCACCCGCTCGAGGCCGAGAACGTGCCGCATGGCGAGCAGCAGGGATGGGTAAAGCCTTCGCCCCCGATATTCTTCCAGAGTATGAAAGTTATACAGAAAGGCCCGCCCCGTAGCTTCGGCTAACTGTATAGGGCCGAGCTTTCGGTCTTGATACATGACCCAGCCGAAACTCACGACCCGACCGTCAATCAGCCAGCCAAAGAACTCGTCGCCGTGAGCGAAGCGCGGGTCCACCAGGTTCGTCGATTCCCCAGCCGCACACATGGCCTCCTGGGCCAAGTCATGATCGACGGCGGAGGCCGTACCTGCAACCCGGAGGAAGGCGCAGCCTTCGGGCCAAGCCGGGCCGAGGTCGTTAAGAGGTGCCCGCCAGATCATCAAGCGCGTCCGCCTCGCGACCCGCCGGAGTACACCCCTGAGGATTCGGACTGCCCATGGTCTCCGTATTCTAAGACCCCATTCTCCTTGGCTGGGTCTCATGGTTTCCGTCAGCATGGGATTTCCTCGACGAAGTTGAGCGGCGCAAATTCCGCGTCCGATGCCTTTGGCGCCGTGCCGGCAGGACTAGGTGATCTATCTCTGAGTGGACCTTGAGGCTCGTTGCTTGAGTTGTTGCTGCAACGAAATTGCTGATGACCTCGAGGCTGGCCAGCGGCTTGCCACGTCAGTTTTGCGTAGCGAAGGTGAATCGTCGGCGTTGGGTCCTATCCCACTTGCTGGTGCGCGGCGGGAAGCTGCACACGGCTTGCGCAATCCGGGTTTATTGGCCAGCTGCTGGGGCTCCAGCTTCGACAATTTGCAGACGGTCACTTAGCCGCCCAGCTTGCTTGCACACGGCCGAGAACATTGTTGCTGGAGTCGACGCGCTCGGCCGCCATAGTTTCCTGCAAGCCGGAAGAGACGCCAACCCGAGGTTGCCAGCCAAGTTCTTTTTCTGCCCGGCCACAATCAAACTGCACGCGAGCGAGCGCCGATTTGACCCGGTAAATGGAGAGCGGGACCGGGCGGTTTAAAACTTTGGACAAAACTTCAAAGCCGAGCGCCAGACCATACACGATGACCAGCGGCACGCGGATGATCTTGGCCTTCTTTGCGTTCTTCGAGATGTAGTGATGAACAATTTGGTTCTGGGTGACCCTAGTTCGATCGACAATGTGGAAGACCCGGCCATCGAATTTGCTTGTTTCGGCGGCCAGGACGATGGCGTCGATCACATCTTCTACATAAACTAAAGGCAGGTCGCGAGTGCCATCGCCGAGGATGACAAAGAAGTTTCCCAGTTTCCGGGCGACTTCAGGAGTTAGCAGCGTCATCCCTGGACCGAAAACTCTTCCAGGGCGGAGCAACACCGCATGCAGTTGCCGATCTTGAACCGCATCAAGCACTATTTTTTCGGCTGCGGTCTTCGCTTGAGTGTAGGCGCCCCGCTTTGCTGGGAATGGCTCAACCGGCCAATTCTCTGTTATCACGTCGCCGCGTTGCGCAAGCGCTGCGTGCAGACAACTAAGAGAACTGATGTACACCAGACGCTGCACATCGTGGCGGAGTACACTATCCACAATATTTTGCGTGCCGCAGACGGTGCCGCGTTCATGGTCATGCGCGCCTCCCTTCATGGCCGCACCCACGTGGTAAACAATTTCCGTACCCGCCACTGCTCGGTCAACGGCGGCAGGATCTCCCAGGTCGCCCAGGACAACTTCGACGTTAGCATCGTCCATGAACTCCGCCTCAGGCTTGCGTCGAACGAACAAGCGAACACGGTTTCCTTCTTTTAACAGCCGTCGCACCAGATGGCGCCCGATTAGGCCATTTGCGCCGGTTACCAAAATCTTGGAATGCTTCTCGTCTTCGAATTGCGCCTGAGATTTTATTTTCGCCGCATCCGCTTGCTGGGATACGCGGTTCGTCCAATAGACAGTGGAGCGCGCCTGCTCGATCGGCACCGGCATCGGCGCGCCCGTTTGCAGCGCACGATAAAACGTGGCAATCAGGGAATGTAGGCCGTCGTATTGGACGATTTTCTTGGCCGCGAAGCGAGCGACGTTTGCGGGAACCTGTCGACAGATGCTGAGCCCCTCGCTTATCGCCTGTAGGGCGCGTGCCGGAGCTTTCGGAAGCGGGAGTTGCCGGGTGTGAGTCACCCACATGGCGAAGAGGTTCGCGCGAAGCACGCCTTTCGTCCCTTGGACGACGAACCAGTTCTGCAGAGGGCGTACATTCCATGAAATCTGGATGTTCGCCGTGCCGCGTTGGCATTGCGCGGCCACGCGCCACTCATCGAACAGGAGGTTGGAGTCGCCTCCATGTGTGCCATAGAGAGCCTTCGCGTCTTCAATGGGGCCCAGGAAGGATTCGGCGAGATATAACGCATGTATACCCTGGTCCAGGAAAGGATATCCGCCATCCTGATAATGTATTGGAAGCGGTCCTCCCCGGTAAGGAGGATACTCGCTACTGCGGAAGTAATCGAATGTAAGCGGAACTCCGATGGCGCCCGAACGGACCAGGTTCTGCGCTTTGGATACAAAGCGGTCGTACAGCATCGAATGGTTCACGCAAACGGACTTTTGCGCGGCTGCAGCCGCCGCAGAAATGCGGTCGACCTCTTGCACATTGATCGCCAGCGGTTTTTCCACCAACACGTGGCAGCCGCTCTTGAGAGCCGCAATCGCCAATTGCGCGTGAGTGTTGGGAGGAGTCAGAATATGAATTACGTCGACTCCCTCGTCCATCATAGCTTCCATCGTTGGGAAGACTTTCGGGATGCTAAACCGGGCAGACAGAGCTGTGGCGCGAGAGCTTACGACGTCAGTGATTCCCATAATCCGCGCGCTAGGGACACGTTGAATCGCACGGGCGTGAAATTCGCTGATGTAGCCAGCTCCGACTAATCCGACTCGGAGATATGTATCTGGAGCCATGCAGATTCCCTTTCCAATTCAATGCGTGTCGCAATCAAGCTGTGCCATGCGAGCGAATCTCTTAGCTGAACTCTCACCGGCGGCTAGCTGGACTACCACGCGAGCATTCGCGGCCCACGTATGGCGCTCGAAGACAGTGTCTTTTGCCCGAGCACCGAGTTGCTTCCTGAGCGCTGAATCCTCGACGAGCCGCAGAAGCACCTTTCCTAGCGCGTTGTAATCCCCGTGAGGAAACAGCATCCCAGTAACATGGTCATCGATCACATCGCGCATTGGGCCGAGATCAGGAGCTACGCAGGGCTTGCCCATGGCCATGAACTCAAACAGGGCAATCGGAGATCCGAAAGCGTTCGAGTCGGGTAGCACGCAAATATCCATCGCATCGATGTACGCGGGCACGTCATCGCGTGGCACTGGTCCGGGGAGAATGATTGCTCGTTCCATTCCCAGTCGAAAGGCAGTCTGTCTCAAGTTTTCCATCTCAGGGCCGTCGCCCACGAGCAATACTTTTATCTCCGGATGCAGGTCGCGGATATTCTTCACCACCTTGATCAATACGTCCAGACGATCCCAGCGATAAAACAGTCCCACATGACCGAGAACGATTGAGCCCTCGAGACCTAGGCGTGACCGAAGTGACTGCTCGGGTCTTGGGATTCGGAATCGATTTGCATCAATCGCGTTGGGCAAGACATGTACGCTTTCACTTCTGGCACCGCGCTGCCGAGCTTCGTCCGCGAGAACGCGGGAGACGCACAGAATATGGTGCGCTCGCGAGAATACCCATGCGTCGATCGTTCGCGCGAGGCGCTCCATGATCAAACCGCGGGCGCGCGTGAATCCCGCGAGTTCATTCACTTCGAGCACGACTGGCCGCTTTAACCATTTCCCTAACAGCACGCCCATGAACATGAAGTAAGCGTGCCTTTCATAGAGAACGGCATCCGGTTGGCGCCACAATATGGGCAATAACCGAAACGGGAGAAATAGGTTGTAGAGAAGCTCGAATACTTCAAAAACGAACTGCGGGCACTCGCAGCTTATGTATTTCCAAACTCGCTCGAGGCCGCGTGCGCGATCCGCTTTACGCAAAAATGGCATTATTCCAGCGGACTTGAGTGGATCTACGCCGGGAGGAGATACGATCGTCACTTCGTGGCCAGCTGCTTTCAACGCCTCCACCAGGCTACGAATATGCATGGCTTGAGAGCTGCGGCCCATGGTGCGATGGTGGTAGATGAATTGCAAAGTTCGAGGCCTCGGGATAAAACCGAAATGGCGGCGGCGCGCCCGCGAAAACACGCAAGTATCAGCTGTGTACCACTTATGGGACGGATTCTCTTATGATCGGTTGAGCGCGTGCGGCATTCTATACAGAGTGCAGCGGTGGATTGTGAGAGACGCAACGATTGTAAAGGCTCATGTAATCATCGAGCATACGTTCCGGTCGAAAATATTGCTCGTAACAGTAGCTGGCCAGCTGGCCAAGCTTTGGCAATTCTTGTCTTCGAGCAATCGCGTCGGACAACGCGGCTGCCATGCCTTGAGGATCAGACGATGGCACGAGTGTGACGGCGGACGACAAACGCGCGATCTCGCCCATGCCTCCGACGTCGGTGACCACGGCTGGCAGCCCAACCGACATTGCTTCCAACAGAGATACAGGCAAACCTTCGGTTACGGAAGAACTAACAAATAGATCAGCCGCGAGCATGAATGGAGAGACATCAGGCTGTTCACCGAAAAAAGTGACAGAGTCTTTCAGCCCGAGTTCATAGGTGAGCTCTCGGAGACTGAGCTGAAGCGGCCCATCGCCAACTATCCACAGTTGTACGTCAGGATGATGGGAGCGTGTGAGTGCGACCGCCCGCAACAGCGTGGCATGGTCCTTCAGCGGCGCTAAACGGCCAACATAAAGTAAGGTAAAACCTCTTTTGCTCCGCGGGACCGCTCGAACGTTCGCGGGGCAGGCGCCGTTATAGATGTGAATGATCCTGTCGCGGGCGGCGAACGGAGCCGCCAGCAAATTGGTCCGCGTGCCTTCGCATACTGCGACAATCCAATCACACCATCGTGAAGCGAGCGCAAATTTCAACTCACGACGAATTTGGTAAGGAGGCTTTACCAAGCCGTGCCTGGTTACGATGACGGTCTTCACTCCGGCACGACGCGCGGGAAAAGCGGCGATGATAGCTGCCGTAGCGTTATGGCAATGTACGACGTCGGGGCGGGAGCGTCGAAACGATGTGTACAAGCTGCGCATCAAACGAAAAAACGCGGAAGGATGATGGAGAACCACCTCAAAGCCCTCGGCTCGCAGCTCTTCGCCAAGCACACCAACCCCATAAAGGCAGTGGACTGACGCGGTATGGCCCCGTTCGCGCTGCAACCGACACAGTGTGGCGGTTAGCTTTTCTGCTCCGCCCATTTCCATGCTGTCAACCACGTGGGCGACATTCACGGGAGCGGCTGGTTCAGCCTGTGCTCCAGCGATCGGCGTGGAACTCGCTACTTCCAGCATGCTACCCATCGGAATGAATCCTCATTGAGTTCATCTTGCGACTTCTACAGCCACCGGTTGCGGAACCAGGAAATCAACCAAGCGGTTAAATGACGAACCGACTGGCGTTGGCAGCAAAGCAGAAAGCTGTAAGAGGCGCCGGCGATCATCCTTCTGCAGCACCACAAACATCCGGCTCGTAACCAGGAAAACAATCGCACCTGCGGGTACAGCAACACTCAACTTCATGACAGCGCTGAGCGGGATCGCCACAATGCCAAGGACAACGATCGCCATCGCAAGAGTTGCGGCCGCAAGCCTCAGCAGCGCGGGCTTATCGATTCGTACGGGATACCGAACCAAGACACGACCCCAGATGGTTAGTGCGGCGAATGATTGGGCGACACCATTGGCCCACGCTGCACCGACGGCGCCGTGACTGGGAATCAACGCTAGATCAAGGATCACGTTGATCGCCGCTGCCACGCAGCCCCACTTCAGGATGAACCCCAGGTCTTCGGTGGAATAGAGGAGAGTCTGGGCAGGAGTCAGTATCGCCTTGGGAATACTGAGAAGCGCCACGACAATGAAAACTGGTATCGCCGGGAGGTACTGTGGCCCGTACATGACGCGCACAAAGGGACCGCCGATGCAGGCGACCCCGATCAAAATCGGAAGCGCACCCAAGAGGACATAGGTGGAGGCCTTCGAGGTCATCCTAAAGAGGCGGGCTTTATCGCGTCCGTACTCGGCCATCTGCGTGGCCGAGAGTGCATTGGCAAATGTCTGGGGGATTCGCATGAGACGGTCGGCCACACTGAAGCAAACCGAGAAAAAAGCCAGTTGACGGATATCGGGCTGGAGTAGTTTCAAGAAAATGATGTCGGACCGGTCCCAAATGACGATTTGCACAATCATCAGACCCGTGCTCAGACCGGAGAAGGAAAACATTCGCTTGCGAATTTCTCGCGGCAAGGGGACCCGGGAGACTGTTCTCATGGACTTAAACACTGGAAGGATCTTTACCGCCAGCTCGGCGGTGCGATACAGCAAAACGCCCGAGGCAATTCCAACCAAGTTCCAACCGAGGAGGAGGCTTACAGCCACTGCGAGCACATAGACGATGGCTCCAACGAGCGCGCCACGCGTATTGAGTGCCGCATCCTCGGCAGCGGAGTTCGCCTGCGAGGGCACAAACGCAATCATGTTGGGCACCATGCTTAAAACCAGCAAGACGGAACAGAGACGATACGCTGGATCGACAATGGTGAAAGCGGCGATCATGCCGATGACCGTCAGAGCGGACGCAATTACCGTTTGGGCCCAAAGGTTGTAAAAGAATACTGCGCGCGCAAGTTCCTTTTGGCCTCTACCGAGGAATTCGCCCATGTACTTGAAAGTTGTAAGCGGGATACCTAGCGAACCGACCGAGCAGGTGATGGACGTCAGCCAGAATATCAGATTGAAGTAGCCAAGCCGCGTCGGCCCGATGACGCGCGCAATGACGACCGTCGTCAGCAAGGTGCAGAGGAGCGTAATCACGACCTCCAAGCCCATGAAGATAAAATTGCGCCCGATAACCTTGGCATTACTGGACGTGGGCGCGGAAATGGTCAACGTCGCCAAACTAATTTCCGGATTGGATAGAGTTGTCAAAATACCTACGGGCTTTTAAGACCAGGGAATCAGAAGTTCGGAATAGCGAGAAACCGAATGAAACCAAACTGCACAGGGAGGGCCGCTGGTTTAGAGCGTCCACGCGATCACATTTCGGTTGCCCTTCTGTCCGTCCTTGATGATTGCAGATGACGTCAATGGAGATTCATCGGTCTCGGCAATGAGGAAGCTAAATGGTCTCAATAACTGAAGGAATCTTAGACATTCCACTGGGTCGCGCTTGGTGCGCATGGCAACTCGGGGGTTGGCTTCTACAGTGATCACACACTTTCGAGCCGCCGCGATCGTCTGTGCAGCGCCTTTGAGCACCTCCAGTTCACCGCCCTCTACGTCGATCTTTATGGCTACGTCGCCGCCCCGCACTCCACAACTATCGATGGTGACTACTTCCAGCGGGCCATCCCCGGGAACAAGGAAACGGGCGTGATCAGACTTGTCATAATCTGGAATTTCCAGGCGACCGGTACCCCTGAAGCAACCGACTGCCTTGGTGATGGCTTTCGATGGAATCTGAAGTTGGGATAAATTTCGTTTCATGAATCCCGCTACGTCTGGGTTCGGCTCGAAGGCGATGACTCGCGAGACGTGGGAGGTTTGCGAACAGACGAGCGCTGAGAACGTCCCAATGTCTGCTCCACAGTCGAATAAGACCACATCAAAGAGCGGTTCGAGCAAGCGGCAAAACGAATGAATCAGCCGTTTCTCATAGTCTTCCATGTCTCGCTGATCCCAACAGGTGTCGGCACGGAACAGAGGGACATTGAAGCTCACCCCGCGACCCAATTGATATTGCGCGACCACATTGAGCATACCCAACTGCCCGAAGATTCCCACGAGCCGGTTACCGCCGCGGATCCGCCAGCGGGTCATTGTTCTCGCGAGTCTCAAGAATAGCGGAGCTCGTCTAACAATTTTGGGGATCGAAGTCGTATTCGCGGCTGACAGCGGTATCGGTTGAGACATCACAACATTCGACCGAATACGCGAACGCAACCGGTTTGACGCCTGGGGATGCGGAAATGTTTTCATCGGAAATCCAATAGAAAGAACTTAGAACTTTTCGCGCGCTAGAAACCTACTGTTGCATGAGTCCGGAAATAGTGACGGCCTCGCGATTCATACCTAGCGCGGCTTCGATCACGCGTGGCAATGCTTTTAACGCGGCCTGGCTAATGCCGTGGTAGAGAATGATGTCACCAGAGGTGAAAGAGGTGCGATCCAACTGCGCTTCCAGTTCCCCTGTCGAAGCGCGGTAGTCCTTTAGGTCGACATTCCACATCACTACCTGCTGGCCGGCCGCCCATGCAGGGATGAGGCTGCGCAGGGACAATTTGCCGTGAGGCGGACGGAAGAGCTTGCATTTCTCTCCCAGGATACGGTTTAGAACCCATCCCGTCATTCCTATCTCGCGAATGGCACCAGACCAGGAAAGCCTGTGGAAGTACGGATGGCTATAAGAGTGGCTACCGACCTCGTGCCCCTCTTTCCTCATCCGCAGTACAAGTTCCGGATACTGTTCGGCGGCGCCCCCGACTACAAAGAAGGTAGCTTTCACCGAGTGATCTCGAAAGAGGTCCAGCATGCGCGGAGTGTGAACCGGATCCGGCCCGTCATCGACGGTGATGGCAATCTGCGCGCGGTTCCGATTCCCATGCTCAAGTAGTTGCCTGTGTGGAATGGCACTGAACAGGGCTTTCTTAATCAGCGTGCGCCCCTTTGCCGCGCGTCCATTCGCACTGGGCAAAACATTTTCGCGCCATAAATAGGTATCGCTATAGTGATTTGCGATATTTTCTTTGGGGACGAAACAATGAGTGGGATTTCGCTTCGTCTGCTCAGACTGCTGATGTAATGCAACTTGTAATCCCTGCTTATCGCCATGTCGCAGGAACTTGACTGTCGGCTGGTTTCGGAGAGCTTCCGGGATTCGGACGGCCGTCGTAATGATGGGAACACGCGAAGAGATGGCGCGTAGCACCGAGAGAGGAACGCCGTCCTGGAGCGAAACCAGGACATCGCATCGCTGAACTAAGTCAGGCGTTGTCCATTCATCGGCCACCCACCTAACGTCGGACTGAACGTCCGGTGATTTCCCCTGAATTGCAGTCTTACAAGCGAGTTGTTGTGTATCGCTTGCGGCAAAGATGACCAGCCTGGCAGGTCGGCCAGTCTTGCGCAGATTCGAAAATGCAGCGAACAGGTGATCGAAGCTGCCGTTGGCGTCTGGGCCCAGCGCAGCCCCGATCACAAACTCCTCCGAACTGCACCGTAACACCGTGCTTGAGGGTTGTGCCGGCCTCGTCGTCGTCATCGGCGAAACTGGATGGGTCACTCTACCCTCTTCCAGTCCAGTACGGAACGCCGCAAACGACCGCCGCAACCCTTCAACCGTCGGCACCAACTGTTTCCACCCGATAGAATGTAGCTTGGAGTTGTCGAAACGATTTCCGCCCCACTGACTCGCCACCTTATAAGGTGTGAGGATTGCTGGCAATTGGCCCTTCGAATAGCGGTGGTACTGCGCGACCATGGAAGAAAGTAGCTTCACGGCGAAGTAGGGCACGGAAACGGAGCGAATCTTCGTCACGTGTTTGCTATAGGCACGCACGTATTCGCGACACGTTGGCAAGTCATCGTCATGCACATTGAAGACTTGACCCGCAGCGTGTTCATGGGTGCCGGCCGCGACCACCGCTTCCGCACAATTGTCGACATAACTCACCGGAAGCAAATTGCTACCACCGAAGTGCAGCTGCCAGTTGCCAAGCGTCAACCCAACGCGGTTCGAAAAGTGACCGCCGTCAGGCCCATAGATTACGCCAGGACGCAGAACCACTAACTCGAATCCGATACGTTTCTGATATTCCCAGAACAGTTGCTCTTGGCGCAGCTTGGAGTAGGAGTAATGATCACGCCACTCGGGATGGGGTTCGAGCACTGTCTGCTCGTTTATCTTGGCCCCACGGCCGAGTCCAGCCACTCCGTAAACACCGAATGAACTCACCAGAACAATGCGCATCGGCTGGCGATCCGCAACGGCATCCAGCAGATTTCTGGAGGCTACGACGGAATTGAGGAAAAGATCTGCAGCGGTTCCCTTCTTTCCAGCGGCGAGATGGAAAATTAACTGCACGCCATCCACGGCTCGAGCGGCGTCCTCTCGGTACCGGAGGTCCCCGACGGAATAATCAAGACGTATTTGTGGATGTGGCCCCAGGAGCGTGTTCAACTTCGGAATATCTGTCCGCCGGCGCACATTGCAACGGATATCGGTATAACCGTGGTCGCGGAGCCGCTCGATCACAGCCTTCCCCAGAAAACCGGCAGCGCCGGTAACGAGTATCCTCATGCCACTCGCACCGGATATACCTGTGCGGAAATTTCATCTATCATTTGCGATACGCGCAATATCTCTGCGTAGGAGATAGGCACGGGAGTGTCGCGTACGATGCTTTCGTAGAATAGCGAAAATAACCGGTTCATCCCTGCAAAAAACTGAAAACGGGATCCGGCAAACTCGCGGGCATTGTTCGTCGCTTGGCGCAGAGACTGCCAGCTGGACAGGAAAGGCGGCAACAAGCGGCCCAATGCGCTGGGAACGGTTTGTCTTTTTTCGACCGACATGCTGCGGAGCGCGAAGTCAATGTGAACTGTATTCTTTGTGCCGTACAACCGCATAAAATGGCCCACTGGCCGCGCGTGCGAGGAGAAAGTGACGTACGCGGACACGCCACCAGCGAGGATCATCACCCGCAGTTCGTCGAGAACACCATCCGTGCGGTCATTCAAACGCGACCGGTGGTAGGCACGGGCGATGATTTCCATCGGTTCGTTCGGAAGGAATGGGGTAATTTTGTTGATTGCATGATCGATGATATTTTGAAACAACTTGCCCGGCAATTGATGAACCCAATGACGATCATCGGTGAGCAATGCCTGGGCAAATTCCCCGGCCAAGTCGTATCCGTAATAACTTTCGATATGTATGGGATCTCCTAAGTTCCCTTTTGCAACGAATTCCTTGAGGGCCAGAGCGGGCGTTTCAAAGTTGTACCAGTAATTGATGGTCATCTTTCGAGCGGTTTGTTGCAGGCACTCGATCAGGCGTTTCCCATCTGTTGCGTTCAAGGCCAGCGGCTTCTCGAGAAAAACGTGGCAACCAGCCTCAGCTGCCTTCCGTGCCAACGCCAAGTGAGAATGTGGTGGAGTGGCAATATGAATTACGTCGAGCCGGTGCTCGGAGAGCATGCGATCAAAATCGGTGTACTGATACGGTACGGAGTAGCGAAATGCCAGCTGCTCGGCCAAAATGGGCTCCAGGTCGCAAACCGCCAGCACACGCGCACAGCCGAGCTTCTGAATTTCCTCGATGTGACCGTCAGCGATTTTCCCACAACCAACAATGCCAATATTCAGCATCAATTGCTTTCGATACCTGCGCCGACACGCTCGATCGGGCCGGTGTGCGCGGCGACAAAGGGATCACGGCGCTGCCCGATGGCTTCAATCGCGAGGTACATCTGCCACGCGGAGACGAAATGAATGGCGCACCCGCGCCGATCCGCTTCCTCCACCAACAGGTTGAATGCTGACACCAGCACCTCGCGCAATAAGGCTGAGGAGTTCCGCTCTTGAGCTCCATGCGTGAATAACTTGATGAAGGAATCGGTTCCAATCCTCGGAGCCAACTCCACCCAACGCCTGACGCGATAAGGTGTTGCCACGTTGCCATAGCGCAGTTCGCCTGTTTCGAGACGGGGCAGCAAACGGTCTCTCCAGCGCATTCCGAGAGGCCCAGAAATCATGAGTAGATCGCCTTGGACGCCGCCTCCGGGTGTAACAGGAACGCCATCGTCGTAGGACTTCGGCCGATCGGCGTCACCGTTGCAGTAGTAAATGGTATTCACCAAACGAGCTTGCGTGGGAGAATCGCCGGACGGCATCGTGAAATCGGCATAACAACCCAGATCTCGCAATACTCGAATCTCATCGTTAAGGCCACAGCACCTGCCGTCTGGCCGCGAATTGTCCAAGGCCCAGTTTCCGTGGATGAATCCGAAGGTCAGCTTCCCATTGCGCTCGCGAAGCAGACCATGCTCGCCGTGCAATACGCTGCAAAAACTGCTTATGCGGTCGACAAAGTTCTGGCGACCTTCGCCATCATGATGAAGGTGGACCTCCACGTCGGCTATCCCTTCGCGTACCATTTCCGCCAGAGGTTCTATCAAGGTCGGATGATATTCCTCTTCCGGAAAAAAGAACGTATATCGAGGTGCGTTGCCAACGGAATCCATCTTGCATCGCCTGGCAATCTGTGGCCAAGCTGCCCGCCAAAGAGCGACGCGTGACTGTGCAGTGCATAAATCAGCACGCCGCCACTTAGGTTCATAATGGTCCGCCATGGTCACCCAAATACGCTCGAGCGGAGGCGCGGACCGCTGCGTCATCTGCCGCAGCCGCTGGCCGATGTAAGAAGGACCCCAGATGTGCGAATTGTGGATTAATCGCATGGTCGCTCGGTGAGTTTGATGCGGATCGAATCACCGGCTCAATACTGTCGTAGCTTTAGCCGCCATATGCCGTTTCTCTCTTCGTTGCTGCAACGCTAGGTCGCAGATGCGGAGCAATTCGTCCGCGGCTTCATCCCAACCCCTGCGGAATTGTTCCGAGATGGTGTGTTCATTCCAACGCCGGTCCATCGATTTTTCAATTGCACCGGCAAGTGCTCGCGAATCTCTTGGAGCAATTAAAATCCCGGAGTCTTCATTGATTAGCTCGAGGATGCCACCCACATTCGTGGCAATCACGGGGCGTCCGCAGCTGAGCGCTTCGATGACGACGTTCGGGAATCCCTCGTTATAGCTGGGCAAAGCCAGCACGTTGGCGGCCGCGAGCCAGTGGGCCACCTCCTGCGAAGAACGGGCGCCATTCAGAATGATTCGATCTTCCAGCGCAAGTTGTTTGGCTTTACTTCGCAAATGCTCGCCACCCGGCCCATCTCCGACAAATGCCAGTCGCAGGTTTGTGCGGCGGTGCGCAAGCGACGCAAAGGCTACGAACAATTCCTCGATGCCTTTGGTGGTATCCAAACGCCCTACGAACAATACGAGTTCGGCCCTATCTTCTATGCCTAGCTGCGCGCGCGCCGCGCTCCGGTCGCCCAAATGAAACACGCTCGGGTTGCAGCCGTTCCGGATCGTCCGGACCTTGGAGGCATCGACACCCATCTGAATGGCTCGCTGGCGCAGGTGCTCGCTCTTGGTTACAACGAATGTTGCCCGCTTCATCGCAAGTTTCGTCAACCATCTCGAAGCCGGGTCGACAAAGCGGTTCAAGTCTGAGCCAATGGAGCCGAGGACGGATGGAATGCCAAGCTTGCGGGCCACTGCGACGGTGGCGTAGCCCTCAGGATATAGCCAGAAGTTGCAAGCTACGTCCGGCATGGACTCACGGAAATATGGCTCAAGGTACCGCGCACAAACCAAACCGTTGATGCACCTCGTCAGGCCGGGTAAAGCCGGATACTCGAAGTACCGCGTATTCACGCCAGGTGGAGAATAGGACAAGTCAGGATGGCGATGATCGAAGGTCGGCTGGAACCATTTCGGATAACGGGGGAAGGGACAAATAACATTAACATCGGCGCGTTTTGAGAGCGCCAAAACGATTTCGTACTCAGAACGCCCACGGTACGGTTGGGCGGGGATGGGAAAAATTGGTGTAACCAGGGTCACCCTTAGTCTCATCGCGTGACACCCCGGGTTCGCAGTTCATCATGCAAGTGCAGGTTGAGCATTGTCGCGTTCCAATCCGTACCCTCCTGGCCATCGGTCCCATACGAAGCAGGTGCCCCAGAAGTCCAAATTTGCCAGAGTGGTCCCCGCGTGAACAGGAACTTGTAAAAACCCACTACTACGGCAGCATTCAGCATGCAGAAAGCGCTCGCCGGGGCAGCTATACGCGTAAGGATCGGAATGTTACGCGCGCTTCCCAAAGCGGCCAGGAGATAGAAGACAATCTGCGACGCAAGTGCCCCCGTATATAGAAAAGAATGGCTTGCCAACAGTGCGCTGCTGGCTAGCAGTATCACCAGCAAGAGTGGCACGAGCAGACGCATCAGCTTGTGCGAGATCAGTTCGAACCGCAGCCGGTTCTGCCGCGACAGCAGCCACGGAGCGAGTTGTAAGAGTTGGAAGTTGCCCGCTAGCGTTCGGACCTTGCGATGAAATTCTCCGCGCAAACTCTTGGGCCAGATGTCATAGACTCGCGCTCGCAGGTCCAAAACCGACCGATAGCCCTGACGAATCACGCTAAGAGGCTGTAGCATATCGTCCAGAATAGTCCCATTCGGGAGAGCGCTCGCCAGTTTGCGGCGGATCGCATAGAACCCGCCGTATACTCCCAGCGGCGAATCGACCTTCGCCTCGCAATTGCGGATCCACTGCTCGTATCGCCAATAGAGGCCGGCAACTGCTTGGGCGCCCGGATCATGGCCATCATCGCGCAGCACTAACTCTCCGGTTACACATCCCACACGAGGATCTTCAAAGTTGCTGATCAACAGTTGCAAAGCGTTGCTTTCAATCCAGGGACGAATATCGAGGAATAGCAGGATTTCTCCCGTGGCACTCTCGATTCCCATATTCAAAGCCGCCGCCTTGCCCGAATGCTCGGGGCACCGAAAGCACTTGACGTGAGGATCTTGAAACTCCTTGAGAATATCGTCCGTGCCATCCGTCGATCCGTCGGATACGATCTCGATTTCCATTCGATCTCGCGGATAATCCAACGACAGCAGGTGAGCGACTTTCTGCCGTAGCAGCGCCGCGCCGTTGTGGACAGCAAGGATGATGCTCAAGGTGGGAAATATCGATCCTTGCTGCTGCGGGCGTGGCTGCAGGCGGCTGCGTAGGTACATCCAGAGCGGATATCCCGCATACGTATAGAGCATGAGGCATGCAGCAAACCAGAAGGCATACGCATGAAGGTGTGTACCACTCATCTCATCCTCCTTGTGTTGGGAGCGCACTACTTGCGGCAGAACAGCGCTCGAGCCGGGGGAGGCTGCTTGAGCTTGCTTGTCGGCGGGATTAGTGAAATAACCTGCAGCTGCATCAGCATTGCGCTGTTCGCCGCGGGCGTGTTCTATTGATTCGTGATTTTCAGTGTCGGAGGCGGACCAGGCCGTATATCAAGATGATGATCAGCACCTCGGCAGTTATGCTGGAGAATATCCAGTGTCCGCGATCAGGCGACTTGCGATTACCTTGTTGAAGCGCTATTGTCGCCGTCGCGAGTCCCAGAACTAGATACATCGTTGTCGTATAACTGCGCGACAAGAACCACGCGGTGGTCATAAACGAGACCAATGCCAGCCGCATCGCCACTATCCACTGCTGGGGCACCCTCGGCGAATGAACCGGTTCATTTTGCGTTTCGAACGCCGGAGCGTTAGCGCTAACTAGGGAGGGCAGTGCTGAGGACGCATACTCGTATTTCAAAATAATAGTCTCACCCGAAGCTGCGGGGTTTAGAGCAAGTGCAGAGGTGTTGGTGATAGAGCTCATTTCAAAGAGGCGCAGTAAGCCGAAAAATCTGCCTGGCTGCCTTGCTTTTTTTTGCCCAACAATGCGGTTTAGGCCCGCGGTTGTTGTGACGAGTAATGCCATCCACAAGGTGCTTCCCAATAATCCGAGTTCGGCAAGGCAAAGGACGAAGGAATTGTGCGCGGTGATCTCATACAAATCCGTGAAGCCATTGAATCCGATTCCGAATACCGGAGCGCTCTTGAACATTTCCAGACCATTGGCCCAGGCTTCCAACCGGTCGGCACCGTCAGCCGCCGAAATCCCGCGGCCCCCGGTGAAATCAAGCGCTATCATGCCAAGGATGAATACGGCAGCCAGCGCCGTCGACGCGGTTGTTCCTAGTTTTTTCCGGGCGGCCATGAGCGCGACGGCGGTCAGCGCAATCAATCCACCGCGCGAATGTGTCAGATAGGTGGTCCAGAGCAGCAAAGCAGCTGGCACGAGAACCACAAACAAGTTGGCGACCACACGCCCCCGCTTCCAGGCGATGAAGGCCAGCGGAAGAGCGATTAAGAGAATCTGGGCGAGATCATTTGGGTCGCTCAAGAAGCCAGCACCGCGTATTCGCGTCAATTGCCCAATCACCTCGTCTTGCGGAGAGGAGATATTGGTCAGTAGCACGAACATCTCGCCGTGATAGCCCGCGTAATACCCGCAGAGCGCCTCCACTGTGACAATCAGGCAGGATCCGACTGTTGCCAGTGTCACAATCTTCAGCCTTCGAATCGTTGTTACGTTTACGATGATGAAGAAAAAGATCGTGGCGCTCGGCAGAAACATACGCCAACTTTCGATAACCCCGCCGAGCCATCCGTGAACTACCTGAGAGAGCGCAATAGCTATGATGAGGCCGACCAGCAAATATGTCTGTACTGAAGTTTTCCAATAGCTATACCTCGCTATGCTGGGCAAGGAAGCCAGAGCGGTAATCCCCGCCAGATAGGTCACAGCGTGATAGCTGGCCCACTCCTTTCCGAATTGCTCCGGCGAGATGATCGTAACTACGATGTAGACAATGGTGAGTGCGAATCCCATGATCAGCCGGCTGCTTCAATCGGCTCGTTCAGTCTCGCTAAACCGATCGCTTGGCTTGCAACAGCGGCGGGAAGCAAGAATGGCTCTTCCGGAGAAGCGAGAGCAGGCGTCACTTGGCGCCACGTCCCACAAGCACAATCTTGATCGTATTCAAGAAGATCAGTAAATCTAACCCTACGGACCTGTTCTTGATGTAATAGAGGTCATAGCGGAGTTTTTCCTTGGCGTCCTCGACCGAACTTCCATACTTATAAAGAATTTGAGCCCACCCGGTGATACCCGGACGAACCGAGTTTCTCAAGTGGTAGTAAGGAATCTTCTCATTCAACGCTGCGACAAACTCAGGCCGCTCGGGACGTGGACCCACAAGGCTCATGTCGCCCTTCAGCACGTTTAATAGCTGCGGAATCTCATCGATGCGCGTCTTGCGAAGGATCCTGCCCACCGGCGTGACTCGAGGATCATCGTCCTCCGCCCAGGTTGGCCCTGTATCCGCCTCGGCGTCGGAGCGCATCGTCCGGAATTTGTAGCAGCGAAAGATCCGATCGTCCCACCCTACACGATTCTGCCAGTACAAAACTCGGCCTGGCGAGCTAAGCTTGATGGCTAGAATGACGAATGGAAGGAACGGCGCACTGAGTAGCAATCCGACGATCGAAATCAGCACGGACGCCGACCGCTTGTAAATCAGAAAGAGCCGTGACGCGTGAAAGCCAGGTGAGAATAGCAGCCAGCTCAATCGGATGGATTCGATGGGAACTTTTCCGGTGATTGATTCGTAGACATCGTTGCCATCTTGCACTTGCACGCCTCGATTCTTAAGCGACAGCAACAAATCCACCGGCAGCTTCCCGCGGCGCTCCTCCATCGCCACGACGATCCGGTCGATCCCGAGCATAGGACGGCCGATTGCAAGATCCTCGCAGATGCTGGTCTGCGAGAGAGTGACCGGCAGTTCACCCATCTCGTGATTGCCAGAAGAGTCCCCGAGTGCGCGCAGCTGTGTGCGGGCCGCAACACGAATTCCCAGTTCAGGCCGCATTTCGATTTCACGTAGTAAAGAATCGGCCAGCGAGCCCTGACCCAAAATGACCACTCGCTCAGCGAGCCTCTGCGTGCTATTGATGACCGCGAATAGCCTCCGCCAGAGGAGCAGTAGTAGTCCAACAAACAAGAAACCAAGGTGAAAGATTCCCCGGCCCAATTTTACCGGTGGGTACAGGTAATAAAGGAGACCCAAAGCGATGTACGCGACTCCCAGCACCTGGATGAGGCGAACCAGGGCCTCGCGCCGATTGCTCACAATCGCGGAATCATAGAGATCGAAATAGTACATGCACGTCAGAAAGGCCACCGCCACGAATAGAATTTTCAAAGAGCCGTACTGATATGTAAGCATCAGCCTGGCTTCGCCGGGGCCGAGCCGCGCCAGAGCGGACGCCACCAGCGCCAGAGTGATCAGGCAGGCTTCTGAAACTCCTAGCAGAAGCGTTCGTTTCGGGATGTACGCATTCAAGAGACGGATCAAGGAATACTCCACGTGATGGGGGACAAACAAGAAACGAGGCTTCTGTGCCGAGCTAACGACAATATTTCATTTGTGACCTCCATTGCGCCGCCGCCGGACAATCGCTCCCCCGATCAAAAGAGCGGCCCCGAATAAGAGAGCCGTGGCCGGCTCCGGCACGGGAGCTGGCCCCTGATCGATGGGAGTCGGCGCAGGAGGACTGAAAGCTTGGAGTGGATCCTGTTTCGGGCAACCCCAGCTTAGTAGCGCCGCAGCAAGAGACAGTCCAAGAATCCATTTCCGCGGACGCATCCGCGATCCCTTCCCTGATGCGGTCCAGGGGAGAAGTGAAATAAAAAGCCGGTTTATATTTCTCATGGGCAATACCATCCTTCTATCTTTCTGCAATGACTTAGAATCGAGGCCCCACTGTGCTTTCCGCTCGAACCCGGGACATGGTCGAGCGTTGCCTCACCTGAAGAAAACTCTCCTGACGGATAAGTGAAACGAACTTTCTGCTGACAGGAAAATCCAGCAAAGCAGGCCGTCAGTTGGGAAGGAATCCGTCGACCTGCGGATAGATGTGGTGCGCGAACTCCGCGGCGCGCGCTTGGGCGGTCATTTCTCCATCCACTGCAGTAGTCCAGATGCGGATTATCGCTCCGTCGGTGGGCCTGTTCTTCAATCCGTCGGAAATGAGCAGGAACTTAGCCAAGTATTCGCTGGCAACGATCCGTCCATGCGACTGATACCAATAGAGAACCATATCCCGCTTCGTTCCCTGTGCCACAAGGTATTCGTTCGCAAGAACAGGAACTCCGCCCTCGGAACCGATCTCGACGCGAGCGGAATGAACTGGCTCCCACCCCGAGCCGGGCAGGCAATTCTTCGGAGAATGAATTCTGTCGCCGGAACGTTGATCTTTGTAATATCCAATATAGAGCTCAATCGGAGGCGTGGTTCCGAGATACACCCGATTGATATAGTCATCGGCACCGATGGCCTTCACGACTTCCTTCTCGAACGGATGATCCTCACCGTGTGACAGCCCGATAGCGGAGGGGAATTCACGCAACGGCCTTTGCAGCGCAGCAGCCTCCTTCGGTTTGAACCCATGCGTCGCGAAGATTCCTCCCACCAGCACCAGCGCGGCGATGGAGGCTCGTAGATACGTCATTCAATCAACCCCCGCGGCATTCTGATGTCCCAAGTGCCAGCCAAGGGTTTTATGGATGAACAGGATCAAAAGAAAAGCCAGCGCGAAGAAACCCAGCCCAAGGGCCAAGTGAACCACTCCGGAATCCACGCTCGGTCCGAAGAAGTAACTCAGCATACCTGTGGCCACAAGACGCAGACCGTTTGTCGCAATCGCGATCGGGACGCTCGCGAAAGCCAACACGCTCCTCTTCCACGTACTCGGCTCGGCCAAATACCCGTAAGCGACCACTGCGGCGAGGAGAGAAAGCAGAGAGCGGATTCCGCTGCACGCTTCGACCACATTGAGCGTACAGTTCGGGAGGACCAGCAGATTCCCCTCGCGCACCGTGTGAATCCCGAGCGCGACCAGACCGCTCGCCCCCAATCGTGAAGCCCACAATTGAAGCGGAAACGTTAACTGGTAATAAACGATTGCCGGCAACGGAATCATAAAAAGCAGATAGGCGATCGGAAACGAAATCGACCGCAGCGCCTGCCCACCGGCCAGAAATAGGACGATCCCGCAAATCAAGATCACCAAGGACAACCGCGCGATGAACAGCTCCGCGCCGAGCATCCCAAGAACCCGCAATCCGATGGCGAATAGCATGATAGGAAAACCGATATTGTTGGCGCGGGCAGGCAGTGCGCTCCATCGATCGCGTTCACTCCATAAGACATAAAGCGCAAACACCGGAACAAAAAACCCGTGCCCGTAATTCGGATCGTCCCACCACTGTCGTGCCAGGGCACTGAGTACTGACGCATACATGATCACCACTAACGCGAATAGCGTCAGCGCGCCGAACCATGTACCCATCTGCGGTCTTTCCGCGGATCGATTTTTCTCCCAAGTTGGGTTGCAGAAGGCCGGCGAGCTGTTCTCCATGTCTTGGACGAGCGCCTCATTCTCTTCGGAGGCGGGATGCACGCGGCCCCTCCCACCTAACCACACGAGATAATTAGCAAGCGGAAAAATTGAGTACATTAGCCAACTCGATCCCAACAGACGATGGAAAGCAAATCCGCCGCGTGCCTCATCTGGGCCGTCTGGAAATCAGGGGCGTACTCATAACGGAGGAAAGCTAAATGCGCTGAGCGCGCGGCAATTTCACGATCCCTCTTGCCGTCGTTGTTTCGTCGAACTCTTGTCTCCATACTTTCGAGCGCCATAGTATTGCCCGTGGTAGTCTATTTGATCAAAATCAGATGCCTCATTCACAACCACACCGATCAACTTCGGATGATCGAGCGATTGCAGCCCTTTCTTCAAGGCCTTCAGTGGCGCCACGCCCTCACGCACCACTAATAGCGTGCCATCCACCAATTTCGACCACAGGTTGGCATCGATCACCGGCAGCATGGGTGTGGAATCTACGACCATCCAGTCAAATTGGCCCGCTAGCTCTCGGAAGGCGTCCGCAAGTTGCGCCGATCGCAGGATTTCCGAGGGCCGGTCGCAGGCCGTCCCCGCCGGCAGAAACCAGAGCCCCGAGCCAGTGAACCGGAGCATGTAGCGCGCCAGCTCCTGGTTTCGAACCGTCCACCAGTCGCTCAGCCCTTGCAAATCTTCCAGTCCGAACATCGACGCCAGCGTCGGTCTGTGCAAGTCTCCTTCAATCAGCAGCGTCTTGGAGCCTGAATACTTGGCCAGCGTCGCCGCCAGATTCGCAGCCACGAATGACTTCCCTTCATTGATCACGCTGCTGGTTACTTGTAAAGATTTCAGCTCGTGTTGCCTTCGCATGTCGTCGAGCCGGACGGCAAGCGCTCGGAATTTCTCTGCGCCTAGACTATTGGGCTCAGTCCAGGCGACCAAACGTGATGCCGGCGGCGGTTGCACCATGACCGACCGAGCTTTCTCGCTCTCGCTCAGTTTCTTGGGCTCGGCCATCCCTTGCAATCCTATCGCTTCCGGCATCGCACTGTTCCGCGCGTGCGCCGCTTCCGAGGGCTCAGCCAGCGGGACCGTGCCCGGCTGGCTTTGTCGAATTCTTGCTCTGCTAAATCCCTCAAACAATTGGCTCATTGGTTTCCATTCCTGATTCTGAGTTGCCTTTCCGGCATAAAACACCCCAGTTCATGAGGGACAGCAGGTCGCTCGGGCGTCCATCGGGAAAGGGTTTCGCTGCAAGGTCGTGACTGTTGACTGCTACCACCACTCATCCGTTGTAATACGTGTAGAGGTTGCCCGTGAAAATCAACAAAGCCACTACGGCCACGGCGCCACATTCCATGTACCTGGCGATAACCCGAGAATGGTCCTCTTGGGGCGTGCTCAAGCGAGGTATTCCAACCAGCAGGCGGGCAGGAAGAATTCCTTCCAGATCTTTCTCTTGCCGGAAGCGGATGTCGGTCAATTCAAGAAAAGTGGCAAGGCCCAAGCCGAGAACGGCTCCCAAAGCCAAACCGACGAGGCTGATTAGGAAACGATTCGGCGCCGAAGGCTTGTCCGGCAGCTTCGGCGGATCGACGATATGAAACTGTTGACCCTGCTGCTGCTGTCCGAGGCTCGTGGCCAGCTGCGATTGAGTTTGCTTCTGGAGAAGCGAGTTGTAATTGAATTTAGCCTCGTCATACCCGCGCGAGACCACCGTCAGCTCTTGCTCTGTTTGCGGAGTCAGATTCAGGCGACCCTGGTACAAGGTAGTTTGCTGCTCAAGATCCTTCGCGTGCTGCTGCTCGTTCAGGATCTCCAATTGATTGGCCTTAAGCTGGCTCTGAAGCTGCATGATCGCGGTGGGTGAGCCGCGCTGCACTCCTTCTGCTGCGGAGAAATCGATTGCGTTCGTTGGCTTGGCGGTCTGGTGATTGGAAGCGATATCCGTTTCGTTCTGCTTCCTCAACACCTCGGTCTTGGCGATCTCATCTTTGAGCGCCACGATGTCTGGGTGGTCGTCCGTATAGCGCGTACGCAAATTCTGGATTTGAAGCCGCAGATCCTGGAGCACTTTATCTAATGCTTGCGTTGAAATTACGTTGGAATCTCCACCCAGACTCGCTTGCGCCGATTGATATTGCTGCAGCAAGGATTCCAGATAGATCTTCTGCTGCTTCGAAGTGTCCAACGCATGTTGCGTGCTGGCCAACTGTGCTTGCACCCCCGCTAGGATTTGCACGTTGCTTTGCAACTGCCCCGGCAGGTTTCCAGCGTGTTTAGCCTTGAACGCTGAGACTTCCGCTTCCTGTTCTTGCATCTTGACACGCGCATCCGTCAGTTTACTGTCCAGAAATGCCGTTGTATTTTCGGACAGTTGTCGCTGGGATCTCACATTCTCGTTTATGAACAAGGACGTCAGCTCACTGTTTACCTGCTGTGCCAGCTCGGGCGTATCAGCCGAGTAATGAATTTTAAAGGTGAAGAACTCTCCTCGATATCCTGGCGCCCCCACGAGTTCAATCTTAATGTCGCCCCGCATTTGATCGATTGAATCTTTGTGTTTGAAGAAACCGCTCATCCGCGGTGGCGCGGCATAAAGCTTAAAGCGCTCTATGATCGCTTGCAGGCTGGCATAGCTCAAAACCTTTTGCGTAGTGCTTTGCAAACGATTTTGGAGATTCACATTGACGTTCTCCATCACATATAGGTCGGATACTTTTTCCTGTTCCGCGGAGATCAGCGCATCGGACGTGTAGGTGGTCGGCAAGGTCCAGCTCACTCCCCATACCGCCAGCCAGCACAGAAACAGGGGAAGCAATATCCACCAGCGCCGTCGCACTACAATGGCCAGGTACTCTTCCCAGCCGCGCGGAACTCCCTCCTCTACTTGGTTAGACATCGCTAGCCTCTCTCGGTGAAAATCTTGTAATTGATCTATGAGACAAAAGTTTCCGTAGCATCCATCTTTTCGGTTAACCGCTCGTTATCGCGGCAAGCCAAAACGTCGCTCATCATTTCCGGTTAAATCGTTTTCGTGTGCTGGTCGTGCTTCGCGCTCCGGCTATCGGAATAAGATCGGTCGCAGACCAAAATTGAAGCCTACGGAAAACTGGTGGCTAATGAAGTTGGTTGAACAATTCTGCGAAGTGCAACCGGCGGGGTTCGTGGCCTGCAGCCCTGCACCATAGCCCACAAATAAGCTGGTCCCGGGCCGCAGTTGATGACTGACTCGAACCGCGGCATACCAGGAGTTGTAGTGTTGAAGACTAGAGCTCGTGGTATTGGGGATCAGGCTCCCATTGCTTGCGTACCCCAGCGAAGCCGAGAGTCGCCATCTCGGACCGAGTTCTCGCTCTACGGTCGCCTGTACCTGCCCCGTCTGCGCCCCGACCAGCACTCCGCTCCCTCCGGTCACGAGATGATCATAACTAAGTGAAAGCGTCGTGCGGTCCCACTTATAATTCAACGCGCTATCGAGCGCCCAGGAGAGGTTGTTCGCGTAACCCGTAAACGCACCTCGCAGCATGACCAGGCTCGGGCCGGCGGCAAGTTGGAAACTCAGTTTTCCAGTCACATATCGCGCATACCCAAACTTCAACGCGTTGTACTCGATCGTCTGGGGAAACTCGGGATACCGGAAGTCATCGAAGGTGTAGATCACCGCGATCGTGCTCTGCGGGCTAACCGAGTAGTTGTAACCTGTTTGAAATAACGCGTCGGTACTGTTGATTAAGCCCACGCCAAAAAAATTCAGCGTCCCGTATGACCCGGAAGCAGTCCACGAAGCACGCGGGCTGACCTTGTATTCGATCTGCGAGACCAGCATATTACTCAATCGAGGCACCATAATCGTCGGAATCGTCTGGTTGGGACCCAGAATCGAACTCAGAGAGCCCCCGGGAGCGAACGGAGAATCGCCGCTGAGGAATTGCAGACCTCCGACGCCTCCAAATCCAAAAGGTGATTGCGAGAGAAAACTGACTTCGTCGCCCAGCAGGACGGACCAGCGCTGCCATTTGTAGTTGTAAGAGAACTCCAGGTCTTGGATAGCCGAGTTTAAGTACGTTGAGAACATTCCGCCGCCCGCATAGTGCAGAAGTAGTTCGGAGCGATTTGATACATGGTTCAAATCCAGCGTACCCAGCAGATAGTTGAAATCTGACGGGTGACCAAAGCCTGCCCCGGTGGAATTCGTGCCCAACTGCGAGGTTGCGCTGAAACTCGGCGCCAGGAAATTGCGCGCACCCACAACAGGACCCAGCGTCGGTTCCTGCACGCCACTCAGTGGCCGGTCGTTCCCCGCCGTCTGGACGTCACCGGTCGCCCCTAGAGGAGAATTCAGGGCCAAGACGCTGGTGCTCCCCGCCGGCAGGGGTGCCGGATAAGGTGCGACCGGTTGTTCGCGCGGATCGTTCTTGCCTGGACCGGTTTCTTGTGCCCGAGCTACGGGCGCTACCAGAAACATCGTAAAGAGCACGCAACGCTGAATACGCATCAGTTTTACCATGTCTCGCCCTACGGGACGACAATCGTATCGCCAGGTTTCAGTTGAATATTTTGTTCGGCCTTGCGCCCGCTGGCCACTTCCTTATAGTTGACGACAAATATATGGCTCGCGCCATTTCCCTTGCGCATCACGTGAATCTTCTTCACGTTGGCGTACGGCGTAAATCCGCCGGCGATCGACAGGGCCTGCATCACGGTCATGTCGGGCACGAGCGGATAGGCTCCTCCGCGGTTAACTTGACCCAGAACGTAAATTCGAAGGCTGCTCATCTGCGCCACGATTACAGTCACCTGCGGATGTACGATTGTCGCGCGCAACCTCTCCACGATTTCCGAACCAAGCTGCGTGGGAGTTAGACCGGCGGCCTGCAAGTCGTTTAGCAATGGCAGCGAAATCTTGCCATCTCTGCGCACCGGCACTGTCCGGGAGATCTCTGGCTCCTTCCACACGTCGATGGTAAGGACGTCCTCTGGGGCAATGGAGTAGTTCGGGTCGTCAGTTGCTGGCTTCGTGGGCTGCGAAATGACTTCACCCGCAGTCAGGACCCTGGCGCTCTCGCTCTTGATATCCTTTCGCGCCTGTCCCTGAGCCGGCACGGACATCGAAAACGACACGAGCAGTATTGCTGGCGTTACATACAACCACTTTCTCATGGCACCCTCGCTAGCAAGTCTCGCTCTGACTCGGAGCCTTGCGTCCCAATCTTCCTAGAGTTTCTTAGAGTTTCTTAGCATTTCCGGGCATCTCTTCTTTTAAGCTAATGCAATGGCTTCAGCTTCCCGGCTGTGCCGAGAACCACTCCAAGTCCGCTGGTGGAGTTTCTACTAGGCGGGCCCTTTACTGCTTCAACCTGAAATGCTGCCACTTCGATGGACGCCGCTGTCCCCAATATCTCCACGGAGAGCACCAGCCGAGAAATGTTCTTTTTCCGTACCAGAATCCCTTCGATTCCCGTCAAGGGCCCGCACTTGACCCTCACCCAGTTTCCGCATTTGAGGAAAGGATAAGCTTCAACACGCGTACCGCTCTCAAGAACTCGCCGAATCGCATCGATTTCGATGTCCGGAATCGCGGCCGGCTGTCCTGCACTGGACACCAGTCCATATATTCCTGGGGTTGTAAGGATCTGAAGCCGGCGCTGGATGCCTCCTTTCAAAAACACGTAACACGGGAACAGGGGCAACGAGAGTGCTTTGGTGCGGTCCTTCCAATTGTGGGTGGTTGCGTAAAGCGGAAGGAAGGTGTTAAATCCCTTATTGGTGAGAATCTGATCCACCATCTTCTCATGTTGATGGCGAGTGTGGAGCGCATACCAGCGACCGTCACAAACTTGACTCTCGGTCGTGGCCATCGAATCAGCAAGCATAGAGCTCCGCCCTGTGACTTACAGACTAAATTCCTATAAGCCCTTAATTACATTCAACTTACTGTCAGCTTCAGCTGTTCGAACACTGGCTTGCTTAGCGCCATCCGCAATTCTCGTGGCAGACTCACGCTGGCAAATTCCTTGAGAGATCCGCGCTCGCTTTCCTTCATGACGATCTCTTCAGTATTGAACTGCAAAACCACCGGTCAGCATTCCCCGCTCGGCGATGCATTGCTCGACCCGAAGAACTTCACCCTCCACTTCAACCGGAAGGCGTCCGACTTCATCGGGGATTCCATCCAGATCAATCTTGAGCGTCAGAATCACGCCAACCGGCGGACAAGATGATGAAGATGCAAAAACAAACGCGCCGTGCTCACTCACGTCACGGCTGCGGCCTTCTCCCTGTCGCGGCTCCCCGTTTCCAGTCGTCCACCAAAATGTGACGGCTGTCTGCAACAGGAACCGGAGCGTCGTTCTCGCTGGGCGTACAAGATTCAACAGGCACCCCCACCACCACTCTCTGCGAGTTGCACATTAGCTGGGCCAGGAGCAACGGACAAGAGAAGGAAAGTCATCAAAATATTGCCTGAAGCGTCTTGAGACACTGCCCCTCCAATCTAGGTACAGATGTTCCTGTGCGCTTTTATACATTCTTGCATCGAGACGCTTCATGATCGGGATTCCTGGCTAAAAAAGACTCTGCCAACCGCTCGAAGGATTGGAGGGACGCTCGAGAAAACCAAGTCGCCGACTGCATACATTAGCGAATCGATGGAATTGTAGGTTCGGCAGAAGTATGACGTCATAATATTTCGCGACGTTCCACGCCGCCTTCAGCCTTTAGCGAAATTCCGTACTGGCCATCGTTCAGAATCGGAGGGAGATAAATGAAGTTCGCCCAGCAGGGCGTGCTGATCAGGCTCGCCTGGAGGAATCAGGTAGATTCGCAACTGTGTGCAGCTCATCCATGCCAGCCAGCAAATCCTGCTGCTCCTGGCCTTCCCTTCGGTCGATCGCATAAAGAGCCAGCTCAAGTCGATTCGAAGTTCCTACTTTGTTGAAGATTCTGAACAAATAGTTCCGGACGGTGTGCTCACTGAGCTTCAGTTCTTGGGAAATATCACGATTCGTCATACCTTCCGCTACCAGGTGGACGACCCCTTCTTCCCTTTTTGTAAGCAGTGCCGTCCCTCTCACAGAAATTGACCTGGTTAACGGAGCCTGGCCCAGCGCTTCGATAACGAAGTGCAATTCCTTGCTGCTCGCCCACACTTGTCCTTTGTGTACCGCGTGGATGCACTTGCACAGCAACTCCGACGATTGATCCCGAGAGAATACTCCCGAAGCTCCAGCTCGGAATGCTTCGACCACCATCGCAGGTTTGTTCGAATCGAGTATCACGATGACGCTGAGTTTGGAGCGCGAAGCCAGTATCTCTCGCGTCACATGGAAACCCGCCAAGTCTTCGTTTTCTAGACGAGCACCGATGACTGCTACGTCCGCATCGTGCTCTACGAGTCCCTTGCGAATTCCAACCGCGTCGATCGCGTACCCAACCACCCTGGTTCTATAACGGCCCCGACGCACTGCCGCGGCAATTAATTGGCAGCTCAGTTGACTTCCGTCGGCGATAAACACCTTCACCGTGCTTGCACGCCCTGAGGATTTTGACAATTCCTTGCTCCTTTGTGTTACGCCCGCGGTCCCGAGCTCCCCGTCCAGTTCCACCCTACTGAAAGGCTTAAACCCACCACCCCGCACCAACTGCCTTACGGTGGAGACTGTTGGCAATCCGACGATTCGCATTGTTCACGGAGCAACCACCAAGTCTTCGAAACAACATTTGCTCTTAGTCAGTCTGCAGGACCACATTATTGATACTCGAAGGCGTGCGCTGTCCCCTTTTGTACAATCTGGCCTTCTGCGCTGTTTTGAACATTGTTCGGGACTCCTGGCAAGAGTGAAGATGTCCGGATCATGTTCTATTAGAATCGAAAATCGAAGAAACTCGAACACATGGAACTTTTCGATGGCCCAATCGGTTTTTCTGAGGAAGCTCGGTTTTCTAGGGCAATCTCGCACAACAGGATAAAGGCTGGGGCAAATCGCTCATCTCTGAAGCATGCCCGACGTATCCAACGAAGTAGAATTGCATGGTAAATTGCATTAAAGGCATGCGATTCCAGCCTACTCCAACCCACTCCAGCCTAGTGTAAATTGTTGATTCGACTGTAAGTCGTTTGTTTCGGGGGCTCAAAAATGCCTTGAAAGGGCCGCGTGCTAACGGTTGCACCATGGCGCCACATTTTGCGGGGATGTGTAACTTAATCTAGGATCAAGAGAAATCGGCGGAACGAACAAGCGATGGAGGGCTGCCGTTTGGGCTGCGGTGGCTGCGGCCGTCAGGTCTGGCGGTCTTGGAATTCTTCGTTCCAGGCCATTTGGATGGCTTCGAGTTTGCTTTCGTTCGAAGCTGCTGGGTCGCCGGAAAATCCCGGGAGCTCGGTGATCCATTTGTGCATGTCGGTGAAACGTACGGTGAGTGGGTCGGTGTCCGGGTATTTGTCAGTTAGCCCGATAGCGATGTCTTCGATTTGGTCCCAACCGAATGTTGACGGCATGCTTGGCTCCTGGAAAAAATGTGATGGGTGACTCGTGACTGGTGGAAGAGGTCCTGCTGAAGCCTGAGCCGCAAAATTCAGTGATCGGCTTCTTTGGCGTAATTCTTGTTCCACTCGGGAATCTCCACGACGATATCGGTAGTGCCGTCGGGAACGGTTTGGCAGCCGAGACGGGATTTTGGCGTGATGCCTGGAGCCATGTCCAGCTCGTCTAGTTCGGCATCGGTGGCTTCGTTGCAGGATTCGAGGCCTTGTTTGACGATGACGTGGCAGGTGGAGCAGGCGCAGACCCCTCCACAGGCGTGGTCTAGGCCGGCTTTGATGCCTTCGGAGATGTCGAGGATGCTGCCGGGGAGGCCGTTGTGGCCGTAGGGAATTTTTGCTGGGTCGACCTCGATGGTTTTGCCGCTGGGAAGAAATGTCACTTTGTATTTCTTCGTGGCGGGCGTGTATTTGACTTCTTCGATGTATGGATTGCTTCCGCCCATGTTTATCTCCCAAAGTTCCGGCGGTTCTCCAGAAAGAACCGCGGATCATAAATCTTGCGTCTTGCCGAGGCGGGCCGAATCTTGCTGCGCCTCTACAAAAATTCTGACGCGAACAAAACATTTACAACCAAAGATATGACGGGCACGGCAGGCCGTGCCCCTACACTTCTGCCAGGTTGCGGCCTTGTAACGCGCTTGTTACGGCGCTGTTCATCAGTAGTTCCGCCAGGTGCTCCGTTGCGTGATTCAGGTCGTCGATACATTTGCGGATTAGCTTGTAATCCGGGCCGGCGGCGGCTTCTTTTAGCGCGGCGACTGCGGTTTCTATCGCGGCAACTTCTTCGGCTGGTAAATTTGCTGATTGCGTATTGGCTAGCGCTTTTGCGGTGGCAGCGAGGATCGCCTCGGATTCGGTGCGTGCTTCGATGACCTGGCGTTCAGCGAAATCTTGTTCGGCGTATTCGATGGACTCTTCGAGCATGCGCTCGATTTCGTTGTCGCTGATGCCATAGCTGGGCTGAACTTCGATGGTGCGTTGCTCACCGGTGCGAATATCTTTTGCGGCGACTTGCAGGATGCCGTTGGCGTCGATGAGGAATTTTACTTCGATGCGCGGTAGGCCTGCTGGCGCGGGCGGCACCTTCAGCGTGAAGCGCGCGAGTGAACGGCAGTCTTTCGCCAGTTCGCGCTCACCTTGGACGACGTGGATGTCGATGCCGGTTTGGTTGTCGACGCCGGTTGTATAGAGCTCTTGTGCACTTGCCGGGATGGTGGAATTGCGCGGGATAATTTTCGCTACCGCGCCGCCGTAGGTTTCGATGCCGAGGGAAAGCGGGGTGACGTCAAGAAGCAGCATGTTGGTGACGCCGCGATCCAGAATGTTGGCTTGGACGGCCGCGCCAAGAGCGACTACTTCGTCGGGATTCAGCTCGGTGTGCGGCCTGCGGTCGAAAAATTCCTGGACGGTGCGGCGGATCAGCGGTGTACGCGTCGTGCCACCGACCAGGACTACTTCTTCGATTTCTGTTGGTTTCAGCTGTGCGTCGGCAAGCGCCAGCTTAACCGGGCCCACGGTGCGGTCAACGACTGGGCGAATCAGGGCTTCCAGCGCGCCGCGAGTGAATTCGTGGACGAAGAAGGCGCCATTCGGCAGCGCGAAACGCAGCGTGGCGGAATCGCATTCCGAGAGTTGATGCTTGATGGCGATTAGGGTTTTGCGCAGCTCTTGCGCGAGTTCGCCGTGTGGAGAAAAATCGATGTCGTCCTCTTCTAGAATCTGTTCATGGACGAAGGACTGAAGCAGGTTGTCGATGTCGTCGCCGCCGAGGTGCGTGTTGCCGTTGGTTGAGAGGACTTGATAGATGTCGCCTTCGGCGGTGGA
>Ga0210410_10000639_pt1 | contig 36612 bp, 29 predicted proteins | sample IncBWC4MmetaG_FD_161058 | JGI IMG/M metagenome (GOLD analysis project Ga0210410, IMG submission 161058) | Forest soil microbial communities from Barre Woods Harvard Forest LTER site, Petersham, Massachusetts, United States - Inc-BW-C-4-M | ecosystem: Environmental > Terrestrial > Soil >...
AGTGGCGTGGTCGAACGAAGATTCGCTCAGGTGGTCTTTCAAAACGACGTGGGAGCGCGAGACGCGCGCGGCTTCGCGGAGAAGTTGTGTGACGTCGGTAGTGTGGTGAAGCACGTCGACGAAAAGGCAAACGTCAAACGATCGATTGGGAAAGGGAAGTTGCGCGCCATCGAACGCGCGGCACGGGATTTGGCAAGATGGGCGCGGAATGACTTCGACGCCTTCGATGGCGAGGTCAGGCCGGTGTTGAGCGAGCAGGCGCGCAATCGTGCCGTCGCCACAACCGATGTCGAGGACACTGCGGGCTTCAGCAGGAATCAGCGGCGCCAGTGCATCAGCAAGCAAGCGGGTGCGGCGGCCAAAGACGAGGGCGCGATGGCTGCGCGCAATCCAGGAGAGCGGCCAGGACCGGGGTGAGGAAGTCATCGAATTGGCAATGCCTCCAAGTTTTTCCACATTTCGTGAGAGAGAATCCGTTTCGCCAGATGACGAAGAGTGTCGGAAACTGCGATGCGACACTTCCCGAATAGAACTTTAGCACACGCAATGCAGGGGGACATCGGGGTGCGATGACCGGTTTAACGAAGATTCGGCAGATCAGGGAAAGTCAGGAATCAAAAGAACGAAATTTAGCCGAATTACATGGCGAGGCCGGAGCCGCCGCCAAATGTGATTTGTGGAAACAGCGTGTCCGGAGAGACGGGGCTGAGTGGCAGACCGTCGGCATCTTCTTCCTGTCCGTGCCGGTGCCGGAAGCGCAGCGCATGGATGCAGACGCGTCCGACATAGTAGCCACTGTAAATGAGGTTTCCACGAACAACGTCGCTCTTATACACCAGCACCTGGGTGCGGAGGTAGCGGACTAATCGAGAATGCGGACGAATGGGAATTAGGGGATTTGCGCGCGCGTATTCCGTCCGGGAATTCGCGCAGTCGGCGAGCTGCACTACGGTCAGCGCACCGGCGGTGCGCATCTCGTCGCCGGTGGCGTTGACAAACGTCTCGTGCAACTCCGGCCGCGGAAGAAGTTGCACCGACTTCACGCAGCCGGCCAGCGTCAGATCGCGCGCCAGCATGTTCACGCCATCGTCGAGATTGCGGTCCAGGTGATGAATGAATTTATGTTGGGTGATGGAAAGGGCCGCGCTGGTCTCGCGCGAAGAAGTGCCCAGCCATGCGTTTTGACCGAGAACAGTTCCGGGCTCCTCCCAAAGACGGACGTGGTCGCGCCGGCTGTAGCTGTTAAAGCTCTTTTGCCATGTAACGTCCTGGCGCCGCCCTTCGAGGTACTGCGTGGTAATCGGCGCGCTGGGATAGTTGGAGAGGGTCAAAAAGGCTCGAAATTCCCGCAGTACGCTGCGCGTCGAAATGCGGTCCCCATTCATCCAGCCCGCGGCTCGAAACGCCGTATCCATCTGCTCGCGTGAACCCAGAAAAAGGACGTTCACGAGGTCGGCTTCTTTTCCCTTGCCGGTATACGTGCGCGCAGTGTTTTTTTGCAGCAGCATCTCAACGTCACCGCGTTCGATTTCGTCCATCTGGAAAGAGACCTGCGGAAGTTCAGGCTGGTCGCCCACGTAGAGCGGAACATTCAATTGCAGGCGCAGGTCGGTGCCCGGAGGCAGGTAAATTTCCGGCTCCGGAAGAACGGTAAACAGGCGATAGACAATCAAGCTCGGGGCGCTGTAGGGATTAAGCGACGGCAAATGCCCCAGGCCGTCTGTGATGCGTCCCTGGGGCGTGTACGTGGCCAGGATGCCGCGGATTTTGCCCTTACGCACTGTTTCCCGCGCATTGTCCACCTGCACAACCTGTGAGGCGATGGGAAGCACGCTTCCTTCGGCGGTAACGATACGGTCAAAAATCAGTTCCAGCGACGCGGTCTCATGGATAATGCCCAAGCCAACTTTCCGTGCGGCTACCACCTGACCATCCACTTCGAGGCCCGCGGGGAAGACCGGTGCGCCGTCGCAATCAGGAGACTGGATTAGAACCGCGCGGATAAAGGTGCCGGGCTTCGAGCTGTAGGAGGCCACGGGGTCAAGCAGACGTACCCAGAACGATTTTCCCGCGGAGATTTTTTCGCAATTGGCGAGGACCGGCCACGCCGAAACCAATTCCATCAAGGAAAAACAGAAGAAGGCCGCAATGGGCCCAATCCGGCCAACGGCGGAACGCGCCGGATGGCGACACTTCAGAAACAAATTTTTTGACAAAATACCCATCCCTAAAACACCCCAACCGAAACCTCAGCCACTCCTTGTTTAGTGTGCCGTTCCCGGCCAAAGAGTTGGCTTAGCGGGTGAAATTATTTTCTTGTGGTGTAACTGGCTGAGAGGACAGGTGGGTGACTCTCAAGCCCGGCAGTGGGCAACAACTGGCGATTTCCCGGAATTTCTCGGCCAGGGCAAGGGCCAAGCTTCCTGCGATTAGAGTACGGGTGAAACAACCCAGGTTGCCAACAATTTTTTCGATGCCCCGCAGCAAAGCGGCTAGTGAGGCTGCTTGATCTCCGTCGCCGTGCCCACTTTGACGGTGCTGCCGTAACGCTTGTAGTTGGAGTAGCGAATGGTCATGCGAATGTGCACGTCCCCCGAGCGGAAGTGCAGATAGTCGTCGGCGCGGGTGTACACCGGAAACCAGTAACCTTTTTCAATGTTCTGCCGATACGTGCGGAACCGCGGAAAAACGTTTTCATTATTCTTATTGATGATGTCCGGAACCGCTTTGCCGTCGGACATGACGATCTGCAGGTCATTGTCGTCCACCCACACGCGGCCTTGAAAATACCGCTGCTTTTTCTCGATGGTCTTCGGGGCAACGTCAAAGATGTAGCAGGAAAGTTCGTCCACCTGCTGCTTCCCGACGTAGGTGACGTTGTACTTGGGCAGGTCTTCGGCGTTCAACACAAACGGCTGGACGTTGCGCACGTCGTCCAGATCCTGCTCACTCAGCATGATTCGTTGTAGCGTGGGTTGCGGAGCCGAAGTCACCTTCTCAAAGCGTTTGCCGTCGGGCGTGAACACGATTTCACTGGTCATGCGGTACTCGCCATCGGGACGATCGTCGTCATCGATCGTCTGGATGGAAAATGTCTGGGTATAGGTGTAATTGCTGCGCTCGAGCTTGAATTCGGATTCGCGTTCCGAGAACCGCTTGATAATTTGGTCCACCGGCTGCTTTGGTGGTTCGTTCAGAATGGGACTGTCACCCGGCGAATGGATCGACTGCGGCGGCGGGGCCGAATGGTACGTCTGATTCGCAGGAGGCGATGGCGGAGGCGGGGGAGGAGCTTGCGTGCGCGGAGAGGGAGGATGCGGCAGCGGGCCGGGGTCTTGCGGGAGTGCAACAGGGGATAGCCCGAGATAGAGAACGCCGGCGAGCAAAAGAGGTGAACTGCAGATAAATTGTCTGGTCGTCAGAGGCACAGCAACCTCGCAAGTAAACAGTTTATATCTCTATAGAGTTTACCCCAAGGCGGAGGGTTGCATGGCAATCAGGTACAGCGCCATTTGAGGAATACGGCGGCGAGCGGAGGCAGGGTAAGCGCCAGGGAATAACGGCGCCCCTGCCACGCCTGCTCGCCCGCGTTCATGCCGCCGAGGTTGCCCACGTTGGAGCCACCATAGGTGGCCGCATCCGTATTCAGAATTTCTTCGTAATGGCCGGGGCGGGGAACGCCGATGTGATAGCCGTAGCGCACGACGGGCGTGGCATTCAGGATGACGATCAGCATGTCGTCGGGATTCTTGCCGCGGCGGATGAACGAATAGACGCTGTTGTCGGAATCATTTGCGTCAACCCATTCGAAACCCTGCCAATCGAAATCAACCTGGTGCAGCGCGGGTTCGCTGGCCAGCAATTTGTTCAGGTCGGCGACGAGGCGCTGGATACCCCGGTGCGAATCGTGTCGCAGTAGGTGCCAATCCACGCTGCGCGTTTCGCTCCATTCCTGCCGCTGAGCGATTTCCTGGCCCATGAACAGAAGTTTCTTGCCGGGGTGAGCGTACTGATAAGCGAGGAGCAGGCGGAGATTCGCAAATTGCTGCCACATGTCGCCGGGCATTTTGTGCAGCAGCGAATTTTTTCCGTGGACGACCTCATCATGCGAAAAGGGCAGCATGAAATTTTCGCTGAACGCGTAGAGCAGTGAAAAGGTGAGTTTGTTGTGCTCGTAGCGGCGGTAGATGGAGTCCTTCGAGAAATAGGTCAGCGTGTCATTCATCCATCCCATATTCCACTTCAGGCTGAAGCCCAGGCCGCCGAGATGCGTCGGCCGCGAAACGCTCGGCCACGCCGTCGACTCTTCCGCGATTGTCAGGACACCGGGGAAGCGGAGATGCACCACCTCGTTGAGGCGTTTGAAAAAATCGATGGCGTCCAGATTTTCACGGCCGCCGTAGCGGTTGGGAATCCATTCGCCGGATTTGCGCGAATAATCGAGATACAGCATGGACGCCACCGCGTCCACGCGCAGGCCATCAATGTGGTATTTGTCCAGCCAGAAAAGCGCGTTGGAGATGAGGAAGTTCACCACCTCATTGCGGCCGTAATTGTAAACTAGCGTGCCCCAGTCGGGATGCGATCCTTGCCGCGGATCGGAGTGCTCGTAAAGATGCGTGCCGTCGAACTGGGCCAGGCCATGCGTGTCGCGTGGAAAATGTGCGGGCGTCCAGTCGAGCAAGACCCCGAGTCCGGCCTGATGGCAGCGGTCCACGAATTCCATAAAGTCGGTGGGAGAGCCGTAACGGCTAGTGGCGGCAAAATACCCGAGGGTCTGATAGCCCCACGAGCCGTCGTAAGGATGCTCCATGATGGGCAGAAGTTCGATATGCGTGTAACCAAGCTCCTTCACGTACGGAATGAGCTGATCGGCGAGTTCACGGTAGCTGAGCCAGCGATTGTGTTCTTCCGGGATGCGCCGCCAGGAGCCGAGGTGCACTTCGTAAACGGAGATAGGCTTCTCCAGCCAGTTTTTCGCGGAGCGCTGCTGCAACCAGTCCGCATCGTTCCAGGAATGCTTGTCGAGCCGCGCGACAACGGAGCCCGTATTTGGCCGAAGCTCCGACCGGAAACCATAAGGATCGGCCTTCAGCGGCAGCACATTATTTTGCGGGCCGACGATTTCATATTTGTAGATAACCCCTTCATCGAATTCGGGGACGAAGAGTTCCCAGATGCCGGAATTGCCGCGCGAGCGCATGGGGTTGACGCGGCCATCCCAGCCATTGAAATCGCCAACGACGCTCACACGCCGGGCGTTGGGCGCCCAAACGGCGAAATGCACGCCGGTAACGCCTTCAAGCGTCTTCACATGCGCGCCCAGCTTTTCGTAGGTGTCGTAGTGGCGGCCTTCACCCATCAGATAGAGATCGAACTCGGTGAGGAGATACGGAAGCGCGTAAGTATCGTAGGCTTCCCAGACGTCGCCGTACTCGTTGCGGAACCGGAGGCGATAACTGGACGGCGCGGGGGCGCGATCGCTGGGCGTGGGCAGCGTGGCCTCGAAAAATCCGGTGTCGCGCAAGCGGCGCATCGGAATGGGGTTGGCCTGGCCCTGCAGAATGATTTGAGCTTCAACGGCGCGAGGCTGAAACGCGCGTATGGACCATAGGCGGCCTTGTGGAGAATCCAGCGGATGCGGCCCCAGCACGCCGAAGGGGTCGGCATTGCGCGCGGCCAACAGGGAAGCGATGCGCGCGCTGAGGTCGTCCACGGCCGTGGGTTTCGCCGGAGAAGGAGTCAAATCAGGCACCGGGCCATTCTAGCGGAAGCAGCCCGCACGGCCAACTGGCGTTGCGAGGCGAGTTGCGCGGACGCCTTTGGAAAGGAGGCAGGCGGGCTTGCCGGACCGCGGGGCGCAGGATAAAGTTGGCGGGCAGCGATTGGTTCAAGAATCTGTGATGATTGAAAACTGGCAAAGCGGAGAGGTTTTGTGAAACGCACAATCGCCTGGGGCGCCTGGATGGTGTGGGTGATGGGAACTTCATTCGGACTGAACGCTGTCGCGCAAGACCGTTCGCAAGCTCGCTCCATGGTGATTTCGCGGCAGGGAATTGTGGCCGCGGAATCGCCGCTGGCCGCGCAGGCGGGCATTCGCATCCTGGAGCAGGGTGGAAACGCCGTGGATGCTGCCATCGCCACGAACGCGATGATGGGCGTGGTCTCACCGATGATGAACGGGATTGGCGGTGACCTGTTTGCCATCGTTTACGACGCGAAGGCCAACAAACTCTACGGGCTGAACGCCAGCGGCTGGGCTCCGAAAAACCTGACACCGGAGCTGCTGAAGAAAAAAGGTCTGCGGGACATGCCGCAGACCGGCGTGAACAGCATCACGGTCTCCGGCGCGGTGGACGGCTGGCAGAAGCTGGCGGATAAATTCGGCCGCAAGAAATTGAGCGACGACCTGGCTCCCGCCATCCAAACCGCACGTAACGGTTTTCCCGTGACCGAATGGGTGGCGATGTATTGGAACGGCACCGCGGATTACCTGCGCGGCGACGATGCAGCGGCGAAATTGTATTTGCCGCAGGATCATCCACCAAAAGTGGGCGACATTTTCGCCAACCCGGACCTCGCCTGGTCGCTGCAGCAGATTGCCGCGCACGGACGCGATGCCTTCTATAGAGGAGAAATCTCGAAAAAGATTCTGGAGACGATCCAGCGCCACGGCGGCGTGATGGCGCCGCAGGATCTGGCTGAATATTCGAGTGAATGGGTCGAGCCGATCTCGACTACCTACCGGGACTGGACCGTCTACGAACTGCCACCAAACGGCCAGGGACTCGCGGCGCTCGAAATGCTGAATATCATGGAAACGTTTCCGCTGGGCCAGCAGAAAGATTACGGCTACGGTTCCACAAACGCCCTGCACGCCATGATTGAGGCGAAAAAACTGGCGTACGCCGACCTGAAAAAGTACATCGGCGACCCACGCGGCCAGAAATTGCCGGTGGCGACGCTCCTTTCTAAAGAGCATGCCGCCGCGCGAGCGAAACTGATTGGCCCGGACCACGCCAATTGCGACCCGAGCGCCGATGCGCGCGTGGGAAACGATACGACTTTCCTGACCGTGGTTGATCGCGACGGGAACATGGTTTCGCTGATTCAAAGCAATTTCAGTTTGTTCGGCTCGGGAATTGTGGCGCCGGACACGGGATTCGTCCTGCACAATCGTGGAGCGCTTTTTACGCTGGAACCCGATTCGCCCAATCTGCTGGCCGGTCACAAGCGGCCGCTGCATACGATCATCCCGGCGTTCGCGCAGAAGGGCGATACGCGCGTGGCCTTTGGGATCATGGGCGGCTGGAACCAGTCGCAGGCGCACGCGCAGTTCATCGCCAACATGGTGGATTTCAAGATGAACATTCAGGCCGCGCTGGAAGCGGCACGGTTCACGAAACACACGTTTGGTGGTTGCGACGTTCAAATGGAAAACCGGTTCTCGTCTAAAGTGCGCGAAGAACTGACGGCGAAGGGGCACAAAATCGAAGTGATGGGCGCTTTCTCCGCGGCGATGGGCGGTGGGCAAGTGGTCTTGCGCGACTCTTCGAAGGGTGTCAACTACGGCGCGTCCGACCCACGGAAGGACGGAGCCGCCGTTCCCGAGTTACCAGTTGACTAGAATACTGTTGAATACATAGGGCGAGTACTCTTCGCAACCGGTACGCCTGGGGGAGTACGGCAAAAAAATTCCACTGCCCTGCGTGGAATGTGAACAGGCGTTCCCATTCTTGAATACGCAAGCTAACCGGACCGCAGTTAAGTCTCATTGTATCAATATAGTGCGGGATAGTACCCCTGGCGAGTAACTTGCACATCTAATGGTTTCCTTTAGGCAAGTGAATTGAGAATTACGCGCCAGTGGGAGGGTTTGGGGTATGCAAGTTTCCAGCCGGTTGCCAAGGAAATTTCTGGTAGTCGCCGGAGCAGGTTTGCTGCTCCTGGCCTGCGCGCCCAAAAGCCGTGCCCAGAGCGACGACGTCGCCGGCCAGTATGTGTGCTCCGAAGCCCGCGTGGCCGGGAAATCCGTGCCCTGCACAGCACCACCACTCTCGTTGAAGAGCGACGGAAAGTTCGAACTGCAAGGGCGCGAAGGCGAATATCTGGTCAGCGGCAACTGGGTCGAGCTGAATAGCACAGTCCTGAAGTCGCGCGCTAAGAGGGAAGCGGGCCACAAAATCGTGTTTCGTTTCAACAACAGCAAGGGCGCCTGCGAAATGATCTACGAGCGCCGGGTAGCCGAAATGGGCAAAACCAAACTCGGCTGATCTCCCGCATCGGCCCCGGCCCAGTCAGGACCCGCTTTTGCGCACCAACACCCACCATCTGCTGATGCTTACGCCGAGTTCCCCGCAACCCCACCCCGTCCACTTTTTCAACGAATCCGGCGCGTCTTAGGGTAGTGGTGCGTCATAAGCGGCTGCGGCGATTTCGCCGAGCGCCTGGCCGGCAATTTTTTGCGCGCTCTCCGGGTCTTCCGGCATCGAGGTGTGATTTAGGTAGGCAGCAAAGGCCAGCGTTTTGCCGGACTTCGTGTGAACGTAGCCCGCGAGGCCTTTCCCATTGAGCATCAGGCGCGAATTAAGCTTGTCCTCGGCAGCGTACGTTCCCGTTTTTGCGAATACATGCCCTGCAGCGGGATTGTCCTTCTGAATTTTCGCCAACGTCCCGTCTTTTCCAAGAATCGGCAGGCCGTCAAAGAAGATCGGAAAATCCGGCCGGGTTTTCCAATACGCCAGATAGTGGCACATGAAATCGGGGCTGAAGAGGTCGGCCCAGTCGCCGCCTTCGCCGTCGCCTTGCGAAGCGCCGGCAAGATCAAGCTTCGCGTCGGTCAGAAACGCACGTTCGATCTTGAAGCCGGCGGGAAGCGGATCTTTCGCGTTCTTCGCGACGAAGAGACCCAGATAATGCGGTCCCATTCCGGCGTGAAGATTCTGGCTGACCTTCAGCGTGATTTTTATTTCCTCGCTCAGCGGAGGTGAGACGTGTTCCGCTACCTGATATTCCGCGGTGTAAAAACGCTGGAACGAGGAAAAATCTTTGAGCACTGTATTCGGTTTCATCGGCTTGATCGCGATTCCTTTGGCTTGCAACGCTTCCTGCAGCACGGCGGTTGCAAATTGTGTGGGTGAGGGAATCTGGTAGGCGAAAGTGTGCAGCCCGCTGCCCTGCGGAACATTGCCGGCGAAAGCGATCTCCCATGACCCATCGGGCAGTGCGGCGGGATCACTCGCGTCAAACAGCAGCTTGGAGCCGGCAGGGCCTGTGGTCAGCGCGTTGCGGAAATGAAAATAAGAAGTTTGCGGCGAGACGTCAAACACCACCGGGTCGCCTACTTTGTCTCCCGGCTTCGCGGTGAGATCAACGATGTTGTCGTTCACGATGATGGAGGACATCCTGACACCGGTGCCGCCTTCGTGCTCGCCGTCGGGCATCAGGCTCGGATCCACGGAAACGCGACCCTCGATTTTGCGAATGCCTTTCGTGGCAACTTGCGCGGCGAAATCCTTGATGACCGCAAGCGGATCGCCGGGCAGCGCGGGGCCGTTGTAGGAGTGATCTTCGTCAACGAACGCAAGCGTGCCGTCCGGCTGGATGCGATTCGAAAGATTCGGATCGCCACTGGCCACCAGGATGAGATTGCCTTTCAGCGTGCCATGCTTATCGATGGGGCCGGTGCGATAGATACACGTATGAAAGCGATAGTCGGGACCGAGTTTCGCAAGTACGGTGCCTTCGGTGAGGAGCTTGGTGGTCGAAGCGGGTACGAAAAGCTTGTCGGCACTCAGCGCGTAGACGACTTTGCCGGTTTCGAGATCGTAGAATTCGATGCCGAAATTCGAGTGCGCAAATTCCGGCCGCGTCAGCACTTTCTGAATGCGCGTGTCGAGCGAATCGGGAGCTTGCGCATGAGAAAAGGTTGTGCAGACAACTGAAAATAGCAGTGTGGAGACAATTCGGATTCCGGCATTTCGCAAAATAGCTTCTCCTCCAAGCTAAAGGCTAATGGCTGACAGCTGTCGGCTGTCGGCTGATTCCTAGCTTCTCAAACGGCACATTCAAGATGCCGTACTGTTTCCAATCTTTGTAATCGAAATGCCACCATTCGTCTTCGTTCACGGTGAAGCCTTCCGCTTCCATGGCACGCCGCAGCAAGTCGCGATGCCAGCGTTGTAACGAAGTACCCCCGGGAAAATTAGGAAACGAGCGTGGCGACATTTCGTCGTACAGTCCGGGCATTTCGACCGGCTGGCCGCTCGCAAGATCATAAAGTGTCAAGTCCACCGCGCAGCCGCGATTGTGCTTCGATCCTTTCTGCGGATCGGCCACAAATATCTTTCCCTCGGACGGCGTGGCATCCCAGAAGATTTTCGTCACAAACCACGGCCGGTAAGCGTCGTGAATCAACAACCCATAGCCAAGTGGCTGGAGCCTGTGCAGTACGCGAACCACCGCCTCGGCCGCTGGTCGCTGCATAAACGCCCGCGCCTGCGTGTAGACCGGGGTACTCAAGAAATTGTTTCCGCTGGCATAGCGAATATCTAGGTGAATCGTCGGTTCGAGACTCACCATTTCAACGAGGTCCGGGTTGCGGAATGGACCAGCCTCCGCGGGCGGCGACAACTTCAGCGCCTTCTCCCGAAGTTCTGCGACAGGCGGGGCGGGAGTGACGTGGTAGAAGTGCCCGCGATCGGACCCCGCGTCCGCGCGGACAAAGATTTTGCTACCGACGGCGAGTTCCGTCACTTTCCCACTGTTATCTGTGTGCAGGGAAATAATGGCGACGTCCTCAAGCCCACTGCGCACGAACACATGCGAACCTATATTTGAGCCAACCTGAATCGGAATGTCAGGAACTCCGTCGGCTAGCAGTTCCGGACTCCGCGAAAGTCGCCAGAATACACTTTGATTTCGTTCAAAGATGAGGATTTTCTCTTCGCCATCTCCGTATATTCCGACCAACTGCTCCCATTCAGGAGGGATATCAGCGGGTTTAGGATCGGGCGAAACAGATTTTGTTGCCGAAGTGGCAGTTTTGGCCGGCTGGGCCGCTGCAAGAAAGCTGGAGGACGCGAGTAGTGTCAGACCGAGGAAATAATGAAGAGTTCGGGTCACGGTGAAAATGATAGCCAATACCTATACGTCATCGAAAGGCGACACTCAGCAAGGATGTGCAATCCACAAACAAAAGAGGGCGAAGCGAGCTGCGCCCCTACAAGCGAGAACCGTTACTTCTTTGCCGTGGCGGCGGATTCGTTCAGGCCGGGGGCCACGACCGGGTTCAGGAACGGCATCATCGCGCGCAGCTTCAGGCCGATCTGCTCGATCTGCTGCTGCTGTTCGGCTTTGCGGCGCGCCAGGAAATTCGGACAGCCTTTTTCGTTCTCTTCGATCCAGGCTTTGGCGAAGCTGCCGTCACGGATGCCGGCGAGAAGTTTCCTCATCTCCTCGCGCGTCTGCTGCGTGACGATCCGCTTGCCCGCGTGATAATCGCCCTGCTCGGCAGTGTCGCTGACCGAATAGCGCATGTAACTGAGCCCGCCGCGATAAATCAGGTCCACGATCAGCTTCAGTTCGTGCAGGCATTCGAAGTAGGCGACTTCCGGCTGATAGCCCGCTTCGACCAGCGTTTCAAATCCAGCTTTGATCAGTTCGCTGACGCCGCCGCACAAAACAGCCTGCTCACCGAAAAGATCGGTCTCCGTTTCCTCGGTGAAAGTGGTTTCAAGGACGCCGGCGCGCGTCGTGCCGAGTCCCTTTGCATAAGACAAAGCCTGCGCCTTCGCATGACCTGTCGCATCCTGCTCCACGGCGATAAGCGCGGGCGTGCCTCCGCCTTCCACAAAAACTTCCCGGACGCGATGCCCCGGCGCCTTCGGCGCGATCATCGTGACGTCCACGGTCTTCGGCGGCTTGATCGCGCCAAAGCGAATGTTGAAACCGTGCGCAAACATAAGCGTTTTTCCGGGCGTGAGGTGCGGCTCAATCGCTTCCTTGTAAAGTTTCGGCTGCCGCGTGTCAGGCGCGAGAATCATGATCACATCGGCCCAAGCCGCGGCTTCCGCGGTAGTCTTTACAGTCAGGCCGTCTTTCTCCGCCTTCGCGCGCGAGGCGCTTCCCTCGGGCAAGCCGACCACCACGGAGACGCCAGAGTCGCGAAGATTGAGCGCATGCGCGTGCCCCTGGGAGCCGTAGCCGATAATCGCGACCTTCTTGTTTTGAATCAACGCAAGGTCCGCGTCTTTGTCGTAATACAGGTTTGCCATTTCGTTCCTTTCGTTTTGGCCGCCGTGCGGCGAGAATTCCAAAGGTAGCGCCGCCATCCCGGCGGCCCGCATACGCTCGCCAGCAGGACGCCGGCGCTACCCAAAAGCTTTGTTGCCTGGTTCTTATTGTTCTGCGGGCGCTTTGCTCTCCGCGGCCTTCTGTCCGGCCTCTTCCGGGGGACGCAGCAGATCATTCCCGCGTGTCATGGCGATGCGGCCGGTGCGAGCCATTTCCAGTACGCCGAACGGGCGAAGAACTTCGAGCAGGCCGTCGATTTTGTCCACTGTGCCGGAGACTTCCACAATCAACGACTCCGGCGCAACGTCCACCACGCGTCCGCGAAAAACTTTGATGAGTTCCATCAGGTGAGGCCGGTTCTGCTGATCGGCCGCAACCTTGATCAGCGCCAGATCGCGCTCGAGCATCGGGCGATCCGAAATATTTTCCGCCAGTAGCACGTCAACTAGCTTTTCGAGGCTCGCTTCCAGTCGCAGCGCGCCACGCTCGTCGGTGTGCGCGCAAATCGTCATGCGCGCGATCTCGACATTTTCCGTGGGGCCCACGGTGAGCGAGTCAATGTTGATCGCTAGCCGCCGCGTGAGCGACGCCACGCGGTTCAGCACGCCAGGCTTGTTCTGCACATAAGCGACGATAGTTTGCATACCTTCCTCAATTTCTCCCGCGCGCGATCTACGGTTCTGTTGCTGTCTCGACCAGTGGGTTATTTGGCCGGCGAATCATGTCGTTCAGCGCCGCACCCGCGGCCACCATCGGATAAACCGAATCTTCCTGCTCTACGCGGAAATCGATCAGCACGGTTTGGTCTGATTTGCGCGCCGATTCAATCGTCGGAACGACGTCTTTCCGCGCGGTCACGGTTTCGCCGCGGATACCAAACGAGTTTGCCAGAGCGGCAAAGTTTGGCGCAACCAGCGGCGTGGCCACGTAGCGCTTGTCGTAGAAAAATTCCTGCCACTGGCGAACCATGCCCAGGTAACCGTTGTTGATGATGGCAATCTTGATGTTGATCTTTTCCTGAACGATTGTGGCCAGCTCGCACATGGTCATCTGAAAGCCGCCGTCACCAACGACCACCCAGACTTCCGCATCCGGCCGCGCCATCTTCGCACCAATCGCCGCCGGAAGCGCGAAGCCCATCGTGCCGAGTCCGCCAGAGGTAATCAGTGTGCGTGGCGCGTTGTGATGGTAATACTGCGCCTCCCACATCTGGTGCTGGCCAACGTCGGTGACCACGATTGCATTGCCCCCAGTGACTTTCCAAAGGTCGTTGATGACGTGCGCAGCGTAGAGATGCCCGCTATCCGGCAACGATTGAATGTCGCGTACGGCGGAATCACCTTTTAGGCTGGTGATATGGGTCATCCAGTCGCTGTGGTCGCGCTCGTGAATGTGCGGCAAGAGAGCCGAAAGTGTTTCCCCAGCGTCGCCAATGATGGCCGCGTCGACCTTCACATTTTTATTGATCTCGGCTCGATCCACTTCGATGTGAATCTTCTTCGCACTGCGCGCATAGACCCGCAGGTCGCCGGTAACGCGATCGTCAAAGCGCATCCCGACCGCAATCAGCAGATCCGCTTCCTGAATCGCGTTGTTCACCCACGCCTCGCCGTGCATGCCCATCATGCCAAGATTCAGCGGATCACTGGCAGGGAAGCAGCCGATGCCAAGCAGCGTCATGGCTACGGGAATATTGCTGGTGTGGACGAATTGTTCAAAGGTGCGCATCGCGTCAGAGAGCATGATGCCGCGCCCTGCCAGAATCAGCGGGCGCCTGGCCGAATTCAGAAGTTCAACCGCGCGATCGAACTCCTCCTGGTCGTGATTATTGCGCTGCCGCTTCACCGGCAGCTTCGGTTCGCTCGCTTCCCAGTCGAATTCAGCGATAGCCTGTTGCGCGTCCTTCGTAATGTCCACGAGCACCGGTCCGGGTCGGCCTGAGCTGGCGATGATGAACGCCTCGCGGACCGTGCGCGCGATATCTTCCACTTTGGAGACCACCACATTGTGCTTGGTGATCGGCATGGTGATGCCGGTAATGTCTATCTCCTGAAACGCGTCGGTTCCAAGCAGCTTGCTGCTGACCTGGCCGGTGATGCAAACGACGGGCGAGGAATCGAGCATCGCCGTCGCAATGCCGGTGACCATGTTGGTGGCGCCGGGGCCGGATGTCGCCATGGCTACGCCAACGCCGCCGGTGGCGCGCGCGTAGCCGTCGGCCATGTGCGTGGCGCCCTGCTCGTGGCGAACCAGGATGTGGTGCAGCTTGGACTTGCCAAGCGCGTCGTAAACGGGAAGAATCGCGCCGCCTGGATAGCCAAAAATGTGTTTCACGCCCAGGCGCGTGAGCGTTTCGCAGAGTATTTCTGCACCCGTCAGCTTCATAGAGTTCTCCCCGAAGAAATCGGAGCGTTGTCCGATGCAAAACTTGCCGGCACCGTGGTGACGGCGCCGAGCGAAGACGAAGAAACCAGCGCCGCGTACTTGGCGAATACGCCGTGCGTGTAGCGCGGCTTCGGCGGCTTCCAGTTGGCCATGCGCTTCTGGATTTCGGCGTCGGTGAGGTCCACGTTCAGCGTGCGCTTCGGCAGATCGAAGGTAATTTTGTCGCCATCGCGCACCGCTGCAATGGGGCCGCCGTTCGCCGCTTCGGGAGCAACGTGTCCCGCCATCAGTCCATGCGTTGCGCCAGAGAAGCGTCCATCGGTCAGGAGAGCCACATCGTCGCCCAGTCCCGCGCCGACAATTGCGGCGGTGACCGCTAGCATTTCGCGCATCCCCGGTCCGCCGCGCGGGCCTTCGTAACGAATCACAACCACGTCGCCGGCCTTGATCGTTCCCTTATCCACTGCGGCAAACGCGGCCTCTTCGGTGTCAAACACGCGCGCTGGCCCGCTGAAATTCAGTGTTTTGTGTCCCGCAACTTTCACGACGCAGCCTTCCGGTGCCAGATTCCCCTTGAGAATCACTAGGCCGCCCGTTTCCTTGATTGGGTTGCTTTTGCAGCGGACGACTTGCTGTCCCGGCGTTTCTTTAGCGCTTGCGGCTTCTTCTGCGAGCGTTCGTCCGCTGACGGTGAGGGAGTTTCCTTGGAGCAGGCCGGCTTCAAGCATGCGCTTTGCGATGAGCGGAGTGCCGCCTGCTGCATAAAGGTCGGTTGCGACAAAACGTCCTCCAGGTTTGAGATCGGCCAGGATCGGTGTCCGCGAGCTGATGCGGTCGAAATCGTCGATGGAAAGCGGCAGCCCGGCTTCCCGGGCGATGGCCAGCAGATGCAAAACCGCGTTTGTGGAACCTCCAGTAGCGGCAACGCCCGCGATTGCATTTTCAAGCGAGGTCTTGGTGATGATCTGCGAAGGCGTGGTGTTTTTGCGCAGCAAATCGAGCACGAGTCTTCCGGCGAGTTCTCCGGCATGGGCTTTTCCAGCGTCGGTCGCTGGCACGCTCGAGATCCCCATCGGTGCGAGACCCAAAAATTCGCAAACCAGCGCCATCGTGTTGGCGGTGAATTGGCCACCGCAGGCTCCTGCACCGGGACAGGCCGCGCATTCGAGTTCCTTGAGCTGCGCGTCGCTCATTTTTCCGCGGGCGTGTGCGCCGACGGCTTCAAACACGTCTTGAATCGTGACCGAGTGGCCTTCGTACTGGCCGGGCGCGATGGAACCGCCGTAAAGAATTAGGCCCGGGATATTCAAACGGGCAAGCGCCATGGCGCCGCCCGGAATGGTTTTGTCGCAACCGACAAGAACGATCAGTCCGTCCAGCAGATTGCCGCGCGTAACGAGCTCGATCGAATCCGCAATCACTTCGCGGCTGATCAGGGAAGCTCGCATCCCTTCTGTGCCCATCGTGATGCCGTCGGAGATCGAAACCGTATTGAATTCCAGCGGCGTGCCCCCGGCGGCGCGGATCCCCTCGCGCACGTGCACGGCCAGTTCGCGAAGATGGTAGTTGCACGGGCCAATTTCAATCCAGGTGTTGGCGATCCCGATTAGCGGCTTGGTGAAGTCTTCATCCTGCAGGCCGGCGGCGCGCAGCATGGCGCGAGCCGGGGCGCGATGTGCGCCATCGGTAAGAACGCTACTGCGGGGTTTCAACGAGCTATCGGACACTTCCGAATCCCTCCCCAGAAACTTACTTGGCATCGAGTCCACCGCAAGACACAATTGCAGCGATGCAGCAGGCAGCCAGGTCATCGCCCGCGGAAGTACTAGCATGAGCGACCCGCCTCAATCAGTCAAATTAATAGAAATGCTAAACAACATAAGTGTAACGTATGCCAGTTTTTTTACGTCCTATCCTCAACCGCGGCCTCTGCTTGCAGACCCATCCATCCGATTCAAGTCGCGGAGCACAATTTTTGCGCAGACCCAGCGGCAAAGGCATCTCCAATGGAAAGAGGAGCATCCATAACCCCATGGCAACTCAGGCTTCCAAGTTCTCGCCGGCCCGTTCGTTGAGCAGTTCTTACGAAGAGTACGTAAATCCGCAGTGGGTTGCCCTGCTGAACATCCTGGACATGAACGTTCGCTACGAACGCTGCGCCGGCAGCGAGCTTTTTACCGAAGACGGCCGGCGCATCCTGGACTTTCTTTCCGGCTACTGCGTTCACAACACCGGCCATAACCATCCTTATATAGTGCAGGCGCTCAAAGACGAGTTGGACAAGAGCGGTCCCGCCATGCTGCAAAGCCACGTGCCGGAAATCGCAGGTGAGCTTGCCAAACGTTTGTGCCAACTCGCAGGCGGCGGATTAGAGAAAGTTTATTTCGGCAGCAGCGGTAGCGAAGGCGTCGAGGCGGCGATCAAATTCGCACGCGCCTCCACCGGCCGCGCCGGGATTGTTTACGCGCGAAGCAGCTTTCACGGCCTCACCGCGGGCGCGCTTTCCCTAATGAACGACGCCTTCTGGCGTGAGGGCTTCGGCCCGCTCCTTCAGGACACGGTCGGCGTCGAATACGGTGACGCGAGCGCCATAGAAAGCGCCTTGCAGGGCAAGCGTCATGCAGCGCTCGTTCTGGAACCGGTTCAGTCCGAGGCGGGGATTCGCGTTCCTTCGAAGGCCTATCTGCAAAAGGCGCAGGAACTCTGCCGCAAGACCGGCACGCTGTTCGTGATCGATGAAGTGCAAACCGGCATGTTCCGCACAGGCACCTTCCTCGCTTCCCACCAGTTCGAGCTTCGTCCCGACATTGTGATTCTGGCGAAAGCGCTCAGCGGCGGACTGATACCCGTAAGCGCCGTGCTGATGACCGACAAAATCTACCACGCCGTCTATTCCTCGCTACGCCGCGCGATCGTGCACACCTCCACATTTAGCGAGAACAGCCTCTCGATGCGCGCCGGTCTCGCGTCACTCGACGTGCTGGAATCGCAGCACCTCGGCCCCCGGGCGATGGAACTCGGCGAGACATTCCGCGCGAAGCTGCGAAACGCATTGGCGCCTTTCGAAATGGTGAAGGAAGTGCGCGGCATGGGCCTGCTCTCCGGAATCGAGTTTGCGGCCCCGAAAAAAATGTCTCTGCGGGTGCCGTTCGAAGCCTTTCACCGTATCCATCCCGCGATGTTCGGCCAAATCGTGGTCATGCGCATGTTCCGCGAGAAAAACATCCTCACGCAGATCTGCGGCAACAACTTCATGGTACTGAAGGCCGCGCCGCCGCTGGTGGTGAAAGAAGAACAGCTGAATGAATTTGTAGCCGCCATTCGCGGTGTGGTGGAACTGGCGCACACTTCGGCGGCTTTCTGGAGCGAAGCGCTCGGCCTGGCGCGCCGCGCAGCAAAAGTCTGAAGCCGAATTCGCAAGGGTCGGTTCGCAACAAAAAATCGCGGGAATGGGGGCTAGGAGTGGTCTCCGGCAAAGCAAAGGTGGATGTGTTTGTTATTGGCGGAGGCCCTGCGGGGCTGGCGGCCGCCATCGCTGCGCGGCAGCGAGGAATGTCCGTCGTCGTCGCCGACGGTACCGAGCCGCCGATCGACAAGGCCTGCGGCGAAGGCTTGATGCCCGAAACGATTGCGGCGCTCGGCGAACTCGGCGTCGCAATTCAGGCCGACGCTGGTTATCGGTTTCGCGGAATCCGTTTCCTGCAACAAGACACGCAAGTGGGCGGAGAATTCCCGCAAGGTCCGGGAGTCGGCATCCGGCGAACAATTCTGCATGAGTGGCTGATTGCCCGTGCGGAAGAGTGTGGCGTGCGGCTGATGTGGAGGACGCCCGTTTCAGCGATCACCAGTGCCGGTGCGCAGTTACAGGGAGAATTTTTGACTTCACGTTGGATAGTGGGCGCTGATGGCAGCGGCTCGCGGGTCCGCCGTTGGAGCGGCCTGGATGCGGCGATCTGGCAAAGTCAGCGCTACGCCACGCGGAGGCACTATCGCGTGCGCCCCTGGTCCGATCACGTCGAAATTTATTGGGGACGCCGCGCGCAGGCCTACGTAACGCCGATCGGACGCGAAGAAGTTTGCATCGTGACGATGGCAACGCGTCCAGACGACGCGTTCTTCGATTCGGTGCTCCAAGATTGTCCGCAATTGGCGCAGCGCTTGGCTGGCGCGCAACTCGCCAGCCGCGAGCGAGGCGCAATCACGCAGATGCACTCGCTTCGCTCCGTCCATTCGGGTAACGTTGCGCTGGTTGGCGACGCTTCCGGCGGCGTGGATGCCATCACCGGCGAAGGTTTGCGGCTCGCTTTCCGGCAAGCCGTGGTGTTGGCTGACGCGATGGAACGGGACGACTTGCCGAGTTACGCACGCGCACATCGGCGGCATGCTCGGAAACCGGCGCTTATGGGAGACTTGCTGCTGACCCTAGCCAGGAATAACAGGCTACGGATGCGGTCCATCCGCATGCTGGCGAAGCGGCCACAACTTTTTGCCCGGCTGCTGTCGGTCCACGCCGGACGAGCGGCACTGGGAGACTTGCTTTCTGCAGGCGCGCACCTTGGATGGCGGTTTCTTACCACTTAGGAGAGCGAAAGATATGCGCGTATACGGTTGGAAATCGGCGACGGCTTCGGCGGGAATATTCCTCGGTGTGGCGGTGCTGCTATCCGCCGCCCCAATGCCGCCGCGCCAGCAAGCAACGCAAGCGGCAACGCACGGAATCGCGCTGACGCTCGACCCGGCGCAAACTAAACTTCATTTCAGCGTGGACAGTACATTGCACATGGTCCATGGCACGTTCGCCGTGAAAAGCGGTTCGCTGCAATTCGACCCTCAAACGGGAAAAGCCAGTGGCGCGATTGTCGTGAACGCCGTCAGCGGCGAAACCGGCAACAATTCGCGCGACCAGCGCATGCACAAGGAAATTCTCGAAACCTGGAAGTTTGCGGAGGCGATGTTTCGCCCCATGCAGATCGACGGGCAGGTGTCCCTAAGCGTGCCATCGGATTTCAAAGTGAAAGGCATCATCACCCTGCACGGCACGGACCACGAACTTGTTGCGGATGTCCACTCCGAATTCACCGGCGATCACTGGAAGGGAACCGCCAAGTTTGACGTCCCCTACACCAAATGGGGCATCAAAGACCCCAGCAATTTCCTGCTGAAAGTGAAGCCTGTTGTGAATGTTGAGCTTGAGCTGTCCGGAACAAAAATGAACGCGCAGTGAGTTGAACGCTGCGTTGTGATGTCAATCACAACGCAGCGTTTCTTCAGCCTGTATCTGGTTTTCATTTGCATATCCGCCGGGCTTCCCGCATCATTAATAGTTTGGGTTACAGCTTTCCTGCCAGATGGCTGTGCCTTGCGTGGTCCACCTACGAACAAACTGAGGAAATTCATGGAAAAGCCAACGAGTATTGCCGCGCCGAAAGGAAAGCTTGGAGTGCTCTTGCCGGGTATGGGCGCAGTTGCAACAACCTTCATGGCGGGCGTCGAACTTGTGCGCACGAAAAAAGCGCAGCCGGTCGGCTCACTGACGCAGATGGCGACGATCCGCCTGGGGAAGCGCACCGACGGACGTTCGCCCCGCATTAAAGATTTTGTGAAGCTGGCCAAGCTCGAAGACATCGTCTTCGGCGGTTGGGATATTTTTCCGGACAGTTCCTATGAAGCCGCGGCAAAAGCCGGCGTGCTCGACCCGCACCATCTGGCGATGGTGAAAACGTTTCTCTCCAAAATTAAGCCGATGCCCGCCGCGTTCGACCGCGAATATGTGAAGATGCTGGACGGCAAGCACGTCAAGAAAGGCAAAAACAAATACGAAATCGCGCTGCAAATCAAGAGTGACATCGCGAAATTCAAAACGAAGCACGGCTGCTCGCGCCTGGTGATGCTGTGGTGCGGCTCAACAGAAATCTTCCTTACGCAGGATGACGTTCACTCGACACCCGAGAAATTTGAGAAGGCGATGAAGGAAAATCATCCTTCGATCGCGCCTTCCATGCTGTATGCGTGGGCTGCGATCACCAGCGGCATCGCCTACGGCAACGGTGCGCCAAACCTGAGCGTGGATATTCCGGCGCTTCAAGCGCTCGCGCAAAAGCACAACGTGCCGATCGCCGGAAAAGACTTCAAGACCGGGCAGACCTTGATCAAGACCGTTCTTGCCCCGGCCTTCAAAGCCCGCATGTTGGGCCTAAATGGCTGGTTCTCCACGAACATTCTCGGCAACCGCGACGGAGAGGTCCTCGAGGATCCCGGCTCGTTCAAGACCAAGGAAGAATCAAAGCTCGGCGCGCTCGAATTCATCCTCCAGCCGCATCTCTATCCCGAGCTTTACAAGAAAATCCATCACAAGGTCCGCATCAACTACTATCCACCGCGCGGCGACAACAAAGAGGGCTGGGACAACATCGACATCTTCGGCTGGCTCGGCTATCCAATGCAGATCAAGGTGGACTTCCTCTGCCGCGATTCGATTCTCGCGGCTCCGATCGTTCTCGACCTGGTTCTGTTCCTCGATCTCGCGCAGCGCGCTGGAATGCGCGGCATTCAGGAGTGGCTCAGCTTCTATTTCAAGTCGCCGATGACCGCCCCGGAACTTTATCCGGAGCACGACCTGTTCATCCAGTTGATGAAGTTGAAGAACACGCTGCGCTGGATGGTCGGCGAAGACCTTATCACCCATCTCGGCCAGGAATACTACGACTAGAGCAATACTCCGTTGTAGGGCCCGCCTTACGGGGCGGGCTGCTGCTTACTATAGTCGCTCCGGCTTCTCCCACTTGCCCGATTGCGCCGAACGGAACAGCGCTTCAATCACCGCCGTGTTGCACACCGCGTCTTCCATTGAATTCGGCACTTCCTGATTTTGACGGATCGCCTTCGAAAACAGGTCCGCCTGAATCGTGAACTGATTGCAAATGGGCAGCGATTCCGTGACCTGGCTCGCTCCGCCGTACAAATCCTTTCCGTCGTCAATGAAAATCCGGCACGGCTTGTCGGTCGGCGCGTTAAACGGAATTTCGATGTCCACCCGCCCCTCCGTTCCGAGGAACTGCATACGCTGGTAGTAAACAAGCTGCGTGGACACGGTGAAAATGCATTGCCCTGTAGGAAATTCCAGAATGGCGGAAGTCAGCCGGTCCGTCTTGAAACTGGGATCCAGCTCCAGGCAGGCCAGTACGCGGACAGGTTCCTCCCCAAAAATAAAACGCGACATTCGAACCGGGTAGCAGCCGATATCCATCAGCGCCCCGCCCGCAAGCTCCGCTGAATTCCGCACATTTTCCGGATTCACATTGAAGTAGCTGAACAAGCAAACCGCCGAGCGAAGATTCCCGATCCGCCCCCCACGCACGAGTTCCCGGGTCCTCAGCCACTGCGGATGGCTTCGCACCATGAACGCTTCGCCAACCTTCACACGATACTCGTCGCGGGCTTTAAGCAAACGCCGCGCCTCCGCCACTGTCCGCGCCACCGGCTTTTCGCAAAGCACATGTTTACCCCGGCTTGCCGCCCGAATCGACCATTCCACGTGCAAGTGGTTGGGCAGGGGATTGTAAATTGCCTCAATTTCCGGATCGTTCAGCAATTCTTCGTACGAGCCATAAGCTTTCGGAATCGAAAATTCGCGGGCGAACTGGTGCGCCTTCTCGAGCGACCGTGAAGCAACCGCCGCAACTTCCGCCAACTCGCACTGCAGCATGCCCGGCACCGCGCGCCGCCGCGCAATCGACGCGGCGCTCAATATTCCCCATTTCACTTTTTTCGTCATTGGTTCCCCGGTGATGTCAGAAGGCAAGAATCTTAACCAGCAATCCCGCCAGCGCCCCGCCGGCCAGCGGCCCAAACACGGGAATCGCCGCGTAGTCCCATCCCGACGCGCCTTTTCCCGCGATTGGTAAAATTGCATGAGCGATTCTGGGCCCCAGATCGCGCGCCGGGTTGATGGCATAACCGGTCGGGCCGCCCAGCGAAAGGCCGACGCCCCAAACCAGGCTACCGACAAGATACGGCCCAACTCCCGCGGCAGGAGCCGAGGCCGCCACATTCTTTGAAAAAATCGCGAAAACGACGAACACCAGTGCAAACGTTGCGATCACTTCGCTCAAAAAATTCGCGGGAAAGTTGCGGATCGCGGGCGAATTACAAAACACCCCAAGCTTCGCGGCCTGGTCGGGCGTCTCCTTCCAATGCGGCAGAAAATGAAGCCAGACCAGCGTCGCTCCCAGAATTCCGCCCAGCATCTGCGCTGTGAAAAAAGAGAGCAAATTCGAATAGTCCCCGCTGCGAATCGCCATGCCAAGGGTAACGGCGGGATTCAAGTGGGCGCCGGGACTCCCGCACGCAATCGCGGTGAAGACCCCGGCAATCACCGCCATGGCCCATCCCGTGGTGATAACAATCCACCCTGAATTTTCCGCCTTCGATTTTTTTAGCAGGACGCCCGCAACTACGCCGTCACCCATCAGGATCAAAACCAGCGTGCCCATAAATTCCCCGAACCAGGGTGAAAGCATTTAGAACTCCTCGACTGAATTTCCACGCCATTCTATTTCCCACAGTTTTGGGCAAAGAGCAATCTGTGGAATTCACGCTTGGTCCGGCCAAAAATATTGCTGAGTCGGTTCAAGGGGAATTTGCCACCCACGCCGTTGCAACAATCAGGCCCGGGCAGCAGTTGCCTTGTGGGTCGGCAAGTTGATCTCCGCTACCAGTTCGGTCCCGGTGTCGGCAGACGAGTTGATAAAAAGTTCTCCGCCCACCAGCCGCAGCCTTTCCCGCATGCTGGTCAAGCCAATCCCTCCGCGCACGGTGCTGGTATCGAAGCCAATTCCATCATCGGCGACGCAAAGGCTGATCGTTTTCTCGCACATGGCAACTTTTACAAGTGCCGTCGTGCCCCCGCTGTGCTTCACCACGTTACTCAAAGCCTCTTGCGCGACGCGGAACATGCACAGTTCCACCGGTTCCGGCAGGCGCCCCACCTGGCAGTCCACGCTGAGTTCAATCGTCAGGTGATGCTGAGCCGCCAGCTTTTCGCAAAGATCTTTCAGCGCCGAAGCGAGCCCCAGGTATTGCAGCCTTGAAGAATGCAAATCGTGCGAGAGTTTGTGGATGCTGGTTGCCAGCTCCGTCCCCATTTGGGAAACCATGTCCGCCAGCGCGCCGGCCGATTCGCTCGATCCGCGCGCCATCGTCTCTCGCAGCACGCATAAATCCGCGGCAATCGCGGCCGCCTGCTGGCCAATGTCGTCGTGAAGTTCCCGGCTGATTCTCCGCCGCTCATCTTCCTGCGCCTCAATCAGGCGGCCAGTTAGCGCCACAAGTTCCTGGTCGCGTTGTTTTAAGGGCGAGATGTCTCTCAGCATGCCGATAATAAAAGGTTGGCTGCCGTCCTGCGGCTTCAGCAGGGAAACGCTCACGCGCCCCCAGACTATCGTTCCGTCCCGGCGAAAAAACCGCTTGTCGATCTGATAGCTCGCGCGTGTCCCGGCGCAAAGCTCCCGAAGCAGCGGCGCTTCGGTTGCCAGGTCCTCCGGGTGCGAGAGTTGCGCGCAACTCATTTCGTGCAACTCCGCTTCCGCGTAACCGAAAATGGCGCAAAACGCGGGATTAACAATCGCCAGTTTTCCATCCAGGGACTCCAGCGCCACTCCAACCGAGGCCTGCTCGAACAACTGCCGAAAACGGTTTTCGCTTTCCGCGAGGGCCTGTGAAGTAAACTTGTGTTCCTGGATCATAGCCGCCAGCGGCATCAGCGGAACCGTCAGCAGGATCCAGAACAACTGCATCGACTCGACTTTCGCGCTTGCAGATTCCTGCGCGAAGGGCCCGTCTCCACGGTAAGCCCTCCAGAAGGAAACGCAGACAACTGCGGCGATCGCCAAGCTGTTGCCCGCGGGGCCAAAACGAATCGCGGCCCACAGCAGCAGCGGCAGGGAAATCAGAAATGTTGCCGGCTCCCAACTCGGATTTGCGTATCCCGACCCAAAAATCAGATAGCCGGTCGCCAGCAGCAAGCCGCCAAGCGCAATGGCTTCCCAAAACTTCTTATAGTCCAAACTCCGAATCCAGAAACGCCCGCGCGATGCAAACAGCAGAATCACCGGCACGAACACCAGGAACGACACCATATTGGTCAGCCACATGCGGCTCTGTGAATTCCAGAAACTCACTGGCCACCCGTGCAGCCGGATCGTTTCCTCCGAGCAAATGGTGTTCACTGCCGTCACCAATCCAAGCGCCGCCGCCCCGGGCACCAGAATCGCCGTCCCTAGAAAGACCAGCACATCGTTCAGATGATCAAAGGTAAAGAGCGAAGGTCCCAGGCGTTTCAGGATTCCCGCCGCAGCCACCGCAAGCACCGTGTTGTGGCCGATCTGGAACGCCATCCACATCGCCCCGATGTGATACGCCCAGTGCACCAGAATGTGCGCTGGAACCACCGCCAGCAGATACATCCACCAGCGGCGCGCGGGTGTCAGCAGCAACGCTGTCACCAGGACGGCGTTGGTGGGCCAAAGCGCCGCTTTTGTCGAGCCGCTGAATCGCAAGCTAAGGCTGGTTTCGGCCGCGAGGTAATAACTTATGGCAACGATCAGCAAGCTGGCAGCCACTTGCGCGGCGTTGCCCCTCAGTGCCGATTTTACGGCGTCGAGCGATGCGGAAAGGAAAGTGGCGAATTTCTGCGAAGCTTCAACTGGCAGGGCCAGATTGTCCAGGCGGGACGGCTTGTGGAATTGCTGAGCATCCTGTCGGGACATGGTCGCATTCCTGTGCCGGGTCGTGGTATCACCAAGCTGCTTGCATCGAATCCAGTGCCGCGGATTCTACAAGAACGCAGCCATCAAAACAATTGCAAATGGCCAGATTCATGCGTTACCTTCGAAAATCGTGCCAGCGGCTCGGTCTCTATTCTCTGAAATCAGGCAGATTCGCGGCCTGTGTTATTTTCTCTCACAAGTGTGAGAATCAATCCATCGAGCCACTCGATCGAGAAATTTGCCGCCGTTATGGATAAAGTTCTTCAGCTTTTGATGGATCGAGTCGGCACTCCCCTCGGCGAGCTGTTCATCGTGGCGGACGAAGACGGAAATCTGCGCTCAACCGTTTGGGCTGACTACGAGACACACCTGCGCCCTTCGCTTGAGCTTCACTACGGCAAAAATCGGTTCACAATCGAACCGGGTCGCAATCCGAGCGGTTTGACCGAGGCAATCGGACGTTACTTTGGTGGCGACCTGGCCGCAATCGACACTTTGCCGGTGCAAACAGCAGGCACCCCTTTTCAGCGCGAGGTGTGGCGTGCTTTGCGGGACATTCCCTGCGGCACAACAATTTCTTACGCAGCGCTTGCCGGACGAATCGGCCGGCCAAACGCCGTCAGGGCAGTCGGCTTGGCCAATGGTTCAAATCCGGTTGGCATTGTCGTGCCCTGTCACCGCGTGATTGGCTCCGATGGTTCGCTCACCGGCTATGGCGGCGGCATCGAACGCAAGCGCTGGCTTTTGCGCCATGAGCGCGCCCTCCCCAACGATTTAGGGTTCTGAAAATATGAGGCAGTTGGAGAAGAATCTTAATTGATTCTCGAGCATCCAATAACGCGACTGCGGAAAGGAGGTTAGCTATGGCAAACCCTCAAAAAACAGCAATCGTCACAGGCGCCTCTCAGGGAATCGGCGCCGGACTTGTGGAAGCGTTCTTGAAACGCGGATATAACGTGGTTGCGAATTCGCGGAACATTGCCAAGACAAACCCGTTCCCGGCCTCGCCGAATCTCGCGCTGGTTGGCGGAGACATTGGCGATCCGAAGACTGCCGCAAAGATCGTGGATACCGCCGTATCCCGCTTCGGCCGGATCGATGTGCTGGTCAACAATGCGGGTATTTTCCTCCCGAAGCCTTTCACCGAGTACACGGCCGAAGACTTCAACGCTTTGGTCTCCACGACGCTCGCGGGCTTTCTCTACGTTTCCCAACTGTCGGTGAAGCAAATGTTGCGGCAGAAAAGCGGCAGTATCGTCAATATATCTACCACCCTCGTTGACCAGCCAATCGCGGGTGTCTCGGCGGCCGTTCAAGTCATGGTTAAAGGCGGCTTGAACGCGGTCACTCGCGCGCTCGCAATGGAATACGCAAAGGAGGGCATTCGCGTGAACACCGTTGCCGCGGGGGTCATCAATACCCCGATGCATAAACCCGAGACCCTGGAGTTTCTTAAAGGCTTGCACCCGGTCGGCAGGATCGGTGAAATCAAGGAAATAGTAGACGCAGTTTTGTATCTGACGGACGCCACATTCACCACCGGTGAAATCCTGCACGTAGATGGCGGAGTGCACGCCGGCAAATGGTAACCCGCGCAAGCTCTCGGCCTGCCAGCGCCGAAGAGCGGCTGAAAGAACTTGGCATCAATCTCCCCGCCCCGCCGGAGCCATTCGGCACCTATGCGGAAGCGGTGCAGACGGGCAATATGCTTTTTCTCAGCGGCATGCTTCCGACCGAAGGCCGCGCGGCGAAATTCATGGGCCGCGTCGGCGCCGAACTCGACGTGAAAGCCGGCCGCAAGGCGGCCCACCTCGCGGCGCTCAACGCCCTCGCTGTCGCGCGTCATCATCTGGGATCGCTCGACAAAGTGTCCCGCGTCGTTCGGCTCGGCGTGTTGGTGGCCACTTCGGGTGACGTTCGCGAACAGCCGAAAGTCGCTGACGGCGCTTCGGACTTGCTGCAGGACGTCTTCGGGAAAGACAAAAATCCCAGCCGCCTGGTCTACGGCGTCGCCAGCCTTCCGCTCGGCACCCCGGTCGAACTGGAACTCATTTTCGAGATCGCGAGTTCGCGGAAACGGAGCTGAACGATGCGTCTCTTCCTCTCGCCCGCCTGGACCCAACGCTTACGGCTCTCCAGTATGGTGTTGACGCTTTCCCTGATGCTCGCCTCATTTCCTTCGCCGGCCCCAGCCCCAGGAAAGGTCCAAGAAAAGGCCCAAGGAAAGGACGGTCCCGTGGCACACCCGACTTTTTATCGCACCACACAGATCGATGGCCTCTCCATTTTTTACCGGGAAGCCGGCCCGAAGGACGCTCCCACGCTTCTCCTGTTCCACGGGCTTCCGTCTTCCTCACGGATGTTCGAGCCGCTCTTCGCCCGGCTCTCCGACCGCTACCATCTGGTCGCGCCCGATTACCCGGGCTTCGGCCACAGCGACTGGCCGGACCCGAAAAAATTCGCGTACACCTTCGATCACATCGCCGAAATCATGAATCACTTCACCGAGGCCCTCGGCCTCTCCCGCTACACGCTCTACATGCAGGATTACGGCGGCCCCGTCGGTTTTCGCATGACCCTCGTCCATCCGGAACGCATCGAGGCTCTCATCGTCCAGGACGCCGTGGCCCATAACGAAGGCCTGGGAGCGAATTGGAAGACGCGGCGCGCCTTCTGGGCCGACCGCGCCGCCTACCAAAGCGCGCTTCGCACAAATCTCCTCTCCCTGCCCACTACGCGCACCCGCCACGTCGGCAACGATCCGAACGTTGAACGCTATGACCCAGATCTCTGGACCGATGAATTCAGCTTTCTCAACCAGCCCGGCCAGGCCGACATCCAAAGCGACCTCTTCTACGATTACCGCACAAACGTCGACTCCTACCCCAAGTGGCAAGCCTGGATGCGCGAAAAGCAGCCGCGCCTGCTGGTAATCTGGGGGAAGTACGACCTCTCTTTCGATCCCTCCGAGCCGGAATCCTATCGCCGCGACGTCCCAAAGGCTGAAGTCCACGTCCTCGAAGCCGGCCATTTCGCGCTCGACACCGCCGCCGACGAAATCGCCGCCTTAGTCCGAGGCTTTCTCGGTTCTCCCCGTTGAGGACCCCGGCGTAGAAGCCCTTGAGACCTAACCTGCCGTCGCGCATCCAACGGCAGAGGAGGTCCCATGCGATCTGACATTGTTCCAGGCTCGATTCTCCCCGACTACGAGCTTTCCGACCATACCGGGAAACATCGCAAGCTCTCCGAACTGCAGGGCCCACATCCCATGGTTCTTGTTCTCAGCCGAGGTGGTTTTTGCCCCAAGGACCGCCGCCAGGCCGAAGGGTTGGTCCAACTCTATCGTGAGCTCGAGGTTGCCTATTGCCGGTTGGTCACCATGAGCACCGACAATATCACCGAGACGAGTGAGTATCGCGCCGGAGTCGGCGCTCAATGGCCGTTCCTCTCCGACCCGGCGCGCATCGTCCAGAAAGATCTCAACATCGCCGAATACACCGATCCTCTCCACAATCCGATGATCCCCCACACGTTTGTTCTCGAGCCGGGTCTGGTCGTTTATAAGATCTATAACGGCTACTGGTTCTTTGGCCGGCCCACTGTCGAAGATCTCCGCCAGGACCTGCGTGCCGTCCTCAAGAAATGCCGCCCCGATTGGGACATCACCACCCCGGAACTAAAAGCCGCCTGGCAGCAAGGCCGCAAAGACCTCTTCTACCCCTACGGCAAAACCTACCTCCAAACTCTCGGTGAACAGGATTAGCGGCAGTATCCCTTTCTTGACCTGCTGGTATTGTTAAATATGTGAACTCCTGGAGGGAGATAGCCGATGCTTCGAATTGCATCGAAGTGTGCGTGGGCAAGTTTGGTCGCGACATTGGTCGCAGGTCTGTCGTTTGCGGCATTGTCATTCCATCCGGCAGCGGGTCAGAATTCGCACGCGGGCCGGGTGACCGGCGTAATTGACGGCGTGGCGTTCGAGGGCGACCAATACTACGTCCACGGCTGGGCTTGCCAGGAGGGCAATCGAGGCTCGATCGGCGTCAATCTCTACGCAAATCATCCGGCGGGCGGCTCACCGCCAGGAACATATGTCATGGCAGGCACGGCCAATCTGGACAACGAGCCTGCCGTTGACCGGGAGTGCCACGACGCCAATAGCGGCAAGCACAGATTCAGGATCGCGCTGCCAAACCAGCTACTAAGAACCTTCCAGGGCAAAAAACTCTTCGTGCACGGCATCGCGCTCGTAGGCAACGTCGAAAACTCCGCGCTCGCCGGGTCGGGAAAGTTTGCATTTCCGAGTCCCAAATGGCCGCCCGATCCGCCCACTCCCAATTTTCTCGATGGGCCGCGAGTTGCAGCCTTCGACACTTCAAAGGAATCCTGCGAACAGATTGATATTCCGGATGCCGCGGCCCGCGCCTTCCGAGACTTCAAAGGAACCGTCCACCTCATTGCCTCGCACTACGTCACTCGTGCCGGACTTGGACCTAGTCTTGAAACCGCGAAGCACAATTGCCAGGTGGTTTACAAATCGCCGCACGACGGCAACATTGCGGATTTTGACGATGCTACGTGGCTGAATGCGTTCTACAACATAGACGGCAAACGTATCCTCGCCCTCGGGCACATGGAGTATCACGGCTGGGAACACCCCGGCATGTGCGCGTCCAAGACCGACTCCGTTTCCTGTTGGTACAACGTCGATACCTTCAACATCTCCGAAGACGGCGGCTATCATTTCGCGCGCCCCAAGCCGCCGGGAAACTTCGTCTTCAGCCTGCCTTACAAGTATCAGCCGAATCAGGGGCCGGAAGGCTACAGCGTGGACGCGAACATCGTTAAAGTCGGCGAGTGGTATTACGATGAGGTCTTCGCGTGGAGCTGGCCGCCAAATTGCGGCGGGGGAAAGGGGCAGAAGCCATGCCTCGTTCCCGATGGCGCCTGCGCCATTCGCACGGCGAATATTCTGGATCCCTCATCCTGGCGCGGCTGGGACGGCAAAGACTTTACGGTCGAGTTCGTCGACCCTTACCGCGGGACGGTAGCAAATCCGCAAGCGCATGTCTGCGTGCCGGTGCCCTACCTGGACTATTCCACCGGAATCAACTATCACCGAGCGTCTCATCTGTTTGTTGCGACGCTGTGGAACCAGGGCTCGGCCTCCTGGGGACCGCAAGGCGTCTACTTTACGACCTCGCCGGACTTCATTCATTGGGCCAAGCCGCAGCTGGCGATGACGCAGAATCAAATGCTCAGACGCGAGCCGGAAGGGAATTGGTCGTATCAGTATTTTTCGCTAATTGATCCCAAGTCGCAAGATTCCAGTTACATGACCATCACGGACACTCCCTATCTGTACTACGTGCGGATGGATGATAATCATGGCCCCTACCAGCGGGTCTTGTTTCGGCAAAAGATCAAGTTGGATTGGTTAGCGGCATTGCACCAGAATCCCGCCGCTCCATCAGGCGCGACGAGCCCTCACTGAGGGAATCTTTAGACCAGAGATCTCCTGCCGGGTGCCCCAGGCGCCGAATTTGCACCCGGGGATTGTCCCCGCGCTGGACAGAAATTTCTATTGCACGTAAATATGCAATTGTGTACAATTGCATAGGAGTGTGCAAATGCCTGAAAAGCTCTGTGGCGTAATCGTCGCCGACGTGGTTGGCTCGAGCCGCACCCGCGATCTGCGTTCCATGCTGGGCACAAGGCTGCGCCTCGTCACGTCCGCCCATCTCCATGAAAAACGCATTCGCCTGCCCTACGCCGTGACCGCTGGGGACGAGTTTCAGACCGTCGCCAGCGATCTTCGCCAGATCCCCGGGCTCCTCTTTGATTTGCGCAGGCGGATGCGCCCCTTGCAGTTGCGGATTGGCATCGGCATCGGCAGGATCTCCGGACCCCTGCGCGCCCCCGTGAATCAACTGGGCGGGCAGGCCTTTGAATTCGCCCGCACCGCCATCCGCGAAACGAAAGAGGGGCGCCTGCACTCGGGAAAAATCACCCGGTTTCATTCCGAAAACAAAGACTTTGATTTGGTGGCCAACCTGATTTACAACCTCCATGATGCCCTGGTCGGCCATCTTTCCGAAAAGCAGTGGCGCACGGTCGATGCCTACCTGGCGAAAGGGCGTGTTGACCTCGCGGCAGAAACCCTCCGGATCAACGCCTCGACCGCCTCGCGAAACTTGAGCCGCAGCCACCTGTGGCAGACTCTGGAGATGATCGATTCGATGAAAAAGATCATCGGCTCGTCCTTTCACCGAATGCACGATTTCGTCCAACACGAAAGGATTGCATGAAATCATGCATGTACTTCTGACCGCCTTTCTCGGCCTCTACCTCGCCCACCTGCTCACCGACTTTGTCCTGCAATCCGATCGAATGGTCGCCGGGAAAAAGCGAGGTTCCGCGCTCGCCTACCTCGCGCACGGAGCGATTCACTTCGTTTCCGCCGCATTATTCCTGGGATTTGTGATCCGAGGGCTGGGGGTCCGTTTGGACTTCTATGGCTCCATTCTTGGTTTGACGCTAGTCCATTTGGGGATTGACTGGCTGAAACTCCGCCTCGTCCGTTCCGAAATACTCGCGGATGGCGCGGCAACATTTTTAGCAGACCAGGCCATCCATGCTTTGACCGTCCTTCTTACCGCCTGGCTGATTATCCGGCCCCCGTTCTGGACCTTGCTCGCAAAACTCCACTGGGCTCAATCGGCAATCGAGAAACCGCTTGTCGTGTCGGTTGTCTATGTCGGCGTAATTTTCGGCGGAGGCTATGTGATTCGTTTCCTCACAAAACCCCTCACCAAGCAGGACATGAGCATCCTGGGCGAAACGACGAATGAAATGCAGAACGCGGGGATGTATATCGGATGGCTCGAGCGCTTCGTCGTCTTGACGGCGCTGGTTCTTCAATCTCCGGCAACCGTCGGCTTAATCCTCACCGCAAAGTCGATCGCGCGCTATCCAGAGATGAAGTCGGTGCGTTTTGCGGAGTACTTCCTGATCGGAACCCTGCTCAGCATGAGCCTGGGCATCATTGGCGGGCTCATCTTATTAAAAACCCTCTACGGCGCGATAACACTCTCCAAATAACAGGCGAATTGATCTGCCCGATGATTTGTACCAGAGAAAATTGTTGGTGTAGCAAAACCCAAAAAGCCAATCCCGACAAAATCTTTGACGAAAATAGCTCCCATGTATAAGATCGTGTTCTGCCAGGCAGCCATAAATGGAAATTTCGGTTTCCATCACCATGTCCATCGACCGTATGAGCCGCCGACTCTTCCTCACGCGAGGCGCCGGCGCCGCCCTGACTACACCCCTGTTCTGGACGACCGCGATGCGCGCAGCCATGCCGCAGCCAGCTGCCGCAACTCCCGTTGAAAAAGACCTCGACGGCTACATCGCCGGCTACATGACGGCCATGAACGCGCCGGGGCTGACGCTCGGGTTGACCGATTCCAGCAAGACCCTCCGAACCGCCAGCTATGGCTTCGCCGATGTGGATAAGCGCATCGCGGTAAACGAGCGGCATCTTTTCCAGATCGGCTCCATCACCAAGTCTTTTGTGGCCCTGGTGCTGTTGCAGATGCGTGACGAGGGCAAGCTCGACCTGCAGACACCAGTGCTCGATTATCTGCCGCAGCTGCCGATCGACGCGCGCTTTGGCCCGATCACGATTCACCACCTGCTAACTCACACCTCAGGATTGCCTGACAACCTGGGCGTCTTTCTCGGCGACACCGATGCGCGGCTCGTGCAGGGCTTCAAACCGGGCGAACACTTTCACTACTGCAATCTGGGCTTCGGCATTCTCGGGCTGCTGGCCGAGAAACTCGACGGCCGTCCGTGGCGCGAGTGCGTTCAGGCACGGATTCTCACGCCGCTCGAGATGACTGAGACGGTCGGCGTGATCAGCACAGCATCGCGCGGCCGCGCGGCAGTCGGCTACCAGGCATTCTGGGACGACCAGGTGTATCCGCGCCAGGGAAGGCTCTCGCCCGCGCCGAACCTGGTGATGGACGATACCGCCGGGTGCATCGCCTCCACGCCTGGCGACATGGCGCGATATGCGCGCATGCTGCTGAACCACGGACAGGGGCCGCACGGGCGCATCGTGAGCGAACAAAGCTTCGCGTTGATGTCGACGCCTTACATCAAAGCGCCCGAGTTCAGCGAGACGGCAAGCTACGGCTACGGCATCGCCGTCGACACGCTCGATGGACACAAGATTCTGCGGCACACCGGCGGCATGGTTGCCTTCGCATCTTCGATTCACGTTGACCTCGACGGCGGCGTGGCGGCGTTTGCTTCGATCAACGCCATGCAGGGCTACCGGCCGACGGCAGTGACGGAGTACGCAGTGCGGCTGCTTTGCGCCGAACGCGAGCCGAAGACACTACCCACGGCGCCGGCGATCGCCAATCCGCTCGAGGTGGACAACGCGTCGGATTATGCGGGGGCGTTCACGGACGGCCATAGACGGAAGTTGGAATTCGCCGTCGAAGGCAAACAACTCTTCTTGGCAGACGAAGGGAAGCGAATTCCTTTGCAGCACACGCACGGCGACAACTTCATCTCCACAATCGAAGGCGCCTTCGCCAATCACACCTTCATCTTTGGCCGCGCGCGGGCGGAGAGCGCAAAATCAGGAACGCAGCCTGCGAGCGCTTCTGGGGCCGGCAGCGGCGACTCCCATGAAAAGCCTGGGCCGGTGGTTGAGGTCATCTACGGTTCGGACTGGTGTGTGAACGCCAAGTATTCGGGACCGCGCAGCTTCACCGCGCCGAAAGAATATGGGGCCTTCGCCGGCCGATACCGCAGCGAAAGCGCGTGGGGCGGTGACGCGCTCGCTTACGTGCTGAAAGGCCAGCTCATGCTTGATGGCGAGATGTTGCATCGCATCGGCGGGTCGCTCTTTCGCCTGGGCGACGAGGAGTGGATGCCAGACACGGCAGAGTTCCTCCACGTCTTCGAAGGCAAGGCGCGGATCCTGCGGATTGCCGGAATGGATTTCTGGCGCGTCGAGATCGACTGATCCTCCCGCCAGCATCCTTCGGTCGCACCTGCGGAAGGACCGGCATAGTCGGCGTGGTGGGGAGGCTTCGACTTAGTCAGGGGGTGGGGGCTCCTCGTCCCGGAACGCGTTGGGCCGCCGATGGCTATCGGCCTTTCTTTAGGCGAACGCCGAAATACGAAATCTCCGAAATGGCGTTAAGTCTTGTCGATGGTGCCCGGTGGTCTGCTCTATGAAATTTGCTCCAGCTCGTTAAGCTGCAGCAAGAACTGCGATTGGCCTTGCGTAGTTGCAACAAGGCGCTGCGCAAGCGAGACGCTCATTGCCCAATTTTGAGAGAAACAAGCCCACGCAAACCGGAGAACGGAAAGTGAAAATTGAAGTCTTGTATGTGGCGGAATGCCCGTCTCATCCAGCAGCCGTAAAGCTGATTAAGGGTGTCTTGGCCGCAGAAGGTGTTGCGACAGAAGTCCATGAAGTACTTGTCCAAGACGAGGGGATGGCCAGTGAGCTCAAGTTTCTTGGCTCTCCTACGATTCGAATCAATGGAAGAGATGTTGCCGAAGGGGCACAGAAGGTTCAGAGCTTTGCTCTGAGTTGTCGCTTGTATCCGGGATCGGAGCGAGTAGGTCTTCCGCCTGCAGAAATGATTCACCGAACTGTGATCGAGGCTTGGCAAGGTGACAAAACGTGAAGCAGGGAAGTGGAATCTCGGCCTCGGTCGGCGCGATTCTGAGTTCGCTCGCTTCTCTCAGCTGCTGCCTACCTTTGGGTTTTGCTGCAGCTCTCGGCGTGGGAGCGGCCAGCGTGTTTCTGACGACGCTGCGCCCGTGGCTGCTTGGACTCTCGGTGATACTAATCGGGCTCGGATTCTGGCAGCAGCGGCGGGCTAAGCAATGCGCGGTCAAAGGCCGAGTCGTGGGACAGGTACTGCTGTGGTCGGCGGTGGTAGTCGTCCTCGGGATGATCTTGTTTTCTCAGCAGATCGCCGGATTTCTTGCAGACCATTTTGGCGGGCCGGGAAATTGAAGAAAAAGATAATTCTATTCGGAATCGTGGCGGCGGTGCTGTTGGTGGCGGCCGCGTACCTCAGGGGTCCGTCCTCGGTCCCGAAAGGACAACGACCGCTGTTGACTCTGAGCGCGGCGAATTTCAGGGAGTTTGAAAGATCCTTCGATGCCGATTCCGAGGGTCCTCGTCTGGTGCTACTTCTTTCTCCCACTTGACCGACATGTCTGCGGGGGGCCTCCGCAGCCGAACAATTGATCGCTCGATTCCCGGAGCGAAAACTCCGCATTCTGGTCGTGTGGGAGCCGATCCTGGCTACGGACTGGCGCGCGCCGAGTGGGAGCACGCTGGGGCGGATTGGCGATGCGCGGGCGCAGCAATTCTGGGACCCGAATCACCTGGTCGCTCAACAACTGAGCATGATCGCAAAGGAAAAACCTCAAGCAGAGCCCGCGTGTTGTACGAATAAGGGGAGCCATTGGGATGAAGTAATTCTGTACGCGCCGACATCGAAATGGCGCGATCTAGCAATCCCTATGTTTTGGAATGGGCCGGTGGTGAGGTCCGTCTCACAACTCGAGAGCAGGCTCCGCGGTCTGCCGTGATAGTTGCAATGGATATTTCGCCAAGGTTCGGCCCAGCGCGTATGTTAATTGATTCCATTAAACGCGAAAAACGCTGGAAACAGTTAATTCACCCGAGTGAGGTACACGCCGGGGACACGTTAATCAGTTGAGAAAGAACGAGGGCGTGTGGGCGGTGGGGGATTAATTTGTCCGCGGGCGGCCCGCAATCAGTCACCAGAAGCCACGGACATGGCTTTGGCGTATTCCGAAGCGAATAGCTCGCTATCCGGATATTGCTCGCTCAATTCGCGGAACAATCTTTGCGCCAGGACATTCTGTTTTTCGCGGCGCGCGGCGAGGGCAAGGATAATTTTGGCGAACGGCCGGAGATAGCGGCCGTTTTCCGCGGTCTTGGCGACTTGCTCCATGCCGAGCTTTTTGTCGCCGTGAATTCCATCAAACCGGAGCACGAAACGAGAACCAGCGCTCTGCGACCCGATAATGTAATTTGCAATGCCGGGGGCGATGTACGCGTCTGTCGCGTCCGGATGCTGCGCCAGCAATTCCT
>Ga0210410_10000640_pt1 | contig 36602 bp, 31 predicted proteins | sample IncBWC4MmetaG_FD_161058 | JGI IMG/M metagenome (GOLD analysis project Ga0210410, IMG submission 161058) | Forest soil microbial communities from Barre Woods Harvard Forest LTER site, Petersham, Massachusetts, United States - Inc-BW-C-4-M | ecosystem: Environmental > Terrestrial > Soil >...
GGATCAGTCCTTTCTTGATTCGAGCCGCGAGTACCGGCAGTCGTTGCACACCATGCGAGTGATGTCCGCGCAGATCCGCTTCGACGAGGAGATCCGCTTGAATCGAGCGCTCACGTTCGCTGGCGCCCAGCCGCGAAAGAACGTGGAGGATCACGGCGCGTTCGTCTTCGGCGGGAACAACGATGGCAGTTTCCTGGGGAAGGGACATGAAATCTCTACAGTGCGAATCCCAAGTTACTTTGAAATCCGCAACGAATGTTGTTCATTTGCGTGCGCTAACTCGGCCAGGAGAGCCGGGCTTCAGCCCGGCCGAAACGATGCAGTCCGGGATCGGTTTCAGTCGCTGAAGTTGAGATTGGCGCGGTTCGACTCGCACTTCTTAACTCAGCGCGCGAATGATTTCCTCACAGCTCAACCGGTCGGCGATATTCTGAAGCGCGTAATTGATCCCCGCGTTTTGCCACTCGTCATTGATCGTGGAGGTTCCGTCCGTTGCGACGACAACGTCATAACCGGAGTCGGCCCCATGGCGCGCTGTGTGCTCGATCGAAAAATTCGTCCACGCGCCGGTGATCACCAGGGAGTCGACGCCGTATCCTTGCAGAATTGTCTCGAGCTTGGTGCCGTGAAAGCCGTTCATGCGCATCTTCTCGATGACCACGTCGCCCTTCTGCGGTTCAAGGCCCTCGACCGGCGCGGCTCCCCACGTTCCGCGGACCACGGCGTTGCTTTCGGCCAGACCGCGGAAGAGAGGCGCATTCAATTTAAGCCCGGGCGCGCCCGGCTCAACGATGTAGTGAATGTGAATCACCAGGCCGCCCGCCTTGCGCACCGCCGCAGCCAATTTTTTCACATTCTCAACCACATTCTGCTTCTTCGCGTGGGCGGGCGCTCCGGAAGAGGCGAACGCGCCGCCCTCGATAATGACGTCGTTTTGCAAATCCTGAATGATCAGCGCGGTTTTGCGCGCGTTGAGTTTCCGGTCGGCCATGATTCCCCTCAGCGCATACTCATGTATGCGACAGGATTTCCTTTTACCTTCAGCTTGACGCGATAGACCGAAGTCGAGCAGGCACAGTACATCTCGTCCCAGTTCCGCCCGCCCCAGTTCAAGTTGCCGGCATGTTCCGGCATGCGAATCACGCCCAAGTGCTGCGCCGAAGGACTCAGGACCCAGATACCGCGCGGCCCTGTCACATAGATATTGCCGTGTTCATCCGCCTTCATGCCGTCGACGATCCCGTTCTCCAGAACGCCGTCGCCGATTTTTTCCGCGAAGATGCGGCTCCGGCTGAGCGAGCCGTCCGTTGCGACATCGAATGCGCGGATGTGCGCCCGCGGCGAATCGTTTACGTACAGAATTTTCTGGTCGGGCGAAAAGCACAGGCCATTCGTCTGGCCAAAGTCATCGGCTTCGAGGTGCAGCTTTCCATCGGGCGAAATCCGGAAGAGGCCCTGAAAGCCCAGATCCTGCTTGCGCTCGAGGCCGAAGACCGGCATTCGTCCATACGACGGATCGCTGAAATAAATCGTCTTGTCCGAGCGAAGCACCACATCGTTGGGGCTGTTGAGCTCTTTCCCCTGCCAATGCGACGCGAGCACTTTGCGCTCGCCCGACGGAGTCTCCATGATCAAGCTGCTGGTGACGTGCTCACAGACGTACAGATTGCCCGCGGCGTCGTACGTCATACCGTTGCACTTGTTGCTGGGCTTGCGGACTTCCTTCACTCCGTCGGCGGCGCTCCAGCGGCGGCGCGCGTCGCCGGGCATGTCGCTGAAATACAGGGACTGCTCCTTCGCATTCCAGATCGGCCCTTCGGTAAACCAAAACCCCGTGCAAAGTTTTTCAACTGTTGCGTTTTGATGGACCAGCTTGAGGATCTCGGGCGTTTTGACTTCGACGGCGCTCGCGGAATCACTCATCCCGTTTTCACCCTTCTTGAACGACGAAGATCGTCCCACGGCCGGAAGCGCGATGTGCTCGCCTGCCGAACTGAATATTTTAGATTGATCAGCGCGCAAAACTATATGCTCCGTGCCAGCAGCTGTCAAACCATACGGAACTTTGGACATGGACGTGAAAATGAATTTCTCGTAGCATTCTGCGAATGAAACGCTCGAGTTCCGGCAGGCGCAGATCCTCGTCGAAGCGTACCAGCATTCCGGCAAGCGTCGATGAATATCTTGCAAGCGTTCCCGAACCCGGTCGAAAGGTTTTGATTGAAATGCGCGCGGCGATTCGATCCGCCGTGCCGCCCGAAGCCACCGAAACGATCAGCTATCGCATGCCGGCCTTTCGGACCCAAGGCGGCGTGCTGGCGTGGTTCGCGGCGTTCTCAAATCACTGCAGCTTATTTCCCACCGCCTCGGTGATCGAAGCGTTTAAGGACGAGCTGAAGAATTTCTCCAAGTCGAAAGGGACCATCCACTTCCCAATCGACAAGCCTTTGCCGATCGCGCTCATCAAGAGGATTGTGAAAGCGCGGGTGCAGCAAATCGAAAAGAAAAAGCGTCGCTGACAACCTCACGTGGCCAGTCTCGCGCCCTAAAAGCACTTCCACACAGCTCCGTTGGAAAACGCCAGCGCCGCACCCGAACCTCCTCCCTCGCAAGTCTGTCCCTCCGCTGCAATTTTCGTCGAATCCGTCACGCGCCGTATTTGTCCGGCATTTCCCGCGGCAGCAGCGGGAAGCTGCGACACGGTGATCGGCGGCGCCTCAAAAAATGGTGCGTAAGCGCCCGCGCTGTTGATAATTGTCGAGCCGGTTCCCGTGATTCTCGGCGGTTCAAAGTCCCCGGAAGTTTCACTCGCGTCCGAATAGCTCGTACCGGTTACATGCAGCGCCACGCGCAGCCACGGCCCGGCCCCCGCCGTCGACCCATTGGGGGCAAAGCAAGTTTTCGACGTATTGCAGCGCCATACGTTATAGCTGTAAGCGCCGATCGAGGGATTCCATCGGAGAAGGACGGTCTGCGTTCCCAGTGCGGTCGTAACAGGTCCGGATGGCACCGATAAGATCGTTTCGCCGTTGTCGGCCCCCACGGCCGTTAAGGCGTAAAGCCACGTTCCCACCGGAACCTTTCCGCCGGAGGCTGCCGTGGCAGCGACGCCGGTCGGCGCCGCGAGATCGAACCACCAGCTATAGCCTCCCACGCCGTGCATCGGCGTGCCGATGGTATCAATCGATCCTGCCACGCTCGAAAAATTTCCGGTTGTTGCGTAAGGCGCGTATACGTATGGGGTCGCACCGGCCAACTTCACCAGAACATCGCGGTTTTGAAACGCCGTCGCGTTGACGAAGACTCCGTCAATCTCCGCCAGGGACGGGCGCGCGCCTCCAAAAAGGGGCGACTGGACGCCCCCGGTTGCGTTGTGCGCCGTGATGCGCGGTCCCTCATAAGTGCCTGGATTGCTAAGAAGCGCCGCCTCGAGCGGCTGGCCTTCGGTATCCTGCGTCGAATCGTTGAACGTCAGCTCGGAAAAGGATTGGCAACTCATGCACGCGAAATATGGAGTGATTCCGCCCTGTCGGTACGACCAGTTGCTCACGAATCCCGAAACCCCCGCGAAGCTCGCGTCCCCGTTATGGCCGCCGCCCCATCCGATGCCGCGCCGGTTGAAGAACGTGCGATCCATCGTGACTTCAATCTGGTTGTTCCCGCCGGCTTGCGCCGGAGCAACCCAAAACGACGGTGACCAGCTCTTGTCATTCACCTGGTCCGGTCCGGTGGAGACTACGGTTTTTGTGAAGTGGTAGTTGGCGATCGTGTTCGTCGTGCCCCGCAAGACCACCCCCATGCCGGTGTAGTCCTTCGGTCCACCACCGCCGGCTGTCAAAAAGCTTACGTAATCGAAATTTCCGGGCGCCGCATTGTCGGCTACGAACAATGTCCCGCCGTTGTCGCTATTACTGACAATGCTCAAGGCCCTTAGGCTGTTCCCGGCCCCCATGGAATAGACTCCGGGGCTTGCCGCATTCACGATGACCGCCGCTCCGCTGTAAAAGCCGAACTGCGGAGTCCCCCCGCTTGACCAGTCGCCGAACCAGTTGTCGCTGCTGGCCAGACTCACCGTCTCGTTGAGGACCAGGCTTCCGGACTGCCAAATCGTCACTCGTATTGGAACGGGCAGGTACGAATTGATGACGTACGAATAGGCCGCGGGCGGGATATAGATCGTTCCGCCCACATAGGCGTTCGTGTCCGCATGCTCGGAATGAAAATAGGCCATGGAGTTCAACGCGCGCAAAATTCCGGGCGCGTCGTCGAACACCATCGTTGTGGCGGTCGCGGTTTGGGCCGGCGCGTCGTGGAGCGTGTACGCCAATCCATCCGCGGAAATTCCTGTGATCCAGGTGGACAGAGGATCGTTCGTCGCCGAGCCGGTGCAGACCCCGTTCGTCACATAGGAAGGAAACAGCTGGTTGTCCATATAGGGCGAGCCGTAGTCCTCGAACGCGGCGTCGGTGTAGTGGTTCAGCAGTCCCGTGGGCTTGGTCACGCCGATGAGCTTCAGCGCCGCGTCGCCCGGACGTTTCGCGCAGACGTAGTATTCCCACGCGCTGGGGAGGACCGTCCACTTCAGATAGTTTTCCTGGTAATACGCCGCGGTGCCCCCGCCGGAATAACTCACCGTATCGCCTGCCATCCAGCCCTGCACCCGCGTGTCCGTAGGGGTCGTCCACAACTCGAACTGAGTGCTGCTGTCGATCTTGGCGACGTTGTACCAGCCGCTGAATTGCAGGCTGTTCGTGGGGATGATGTGGACCAGAGCGCCGACCACCAGCTTGTTGGGCTCCTTGGTGACCACCGTGACCCGGTCATTCGTTCTTGCGAGTGTGCTGATCTCAGCGCGCACGGGGCCCAGGGCCGATTGTCCAGATTTCAAGGTTACCGGCGTGGCCGGAGCGGTGAGCGCGCCGTAGATGTCCCGCGCGACTACGGTGTACTCATACGTTGAGTCTCCGGCAGGTCCCGCAACGGCCGATCTCGTGTCGGCGAGCCCCCACGGTTCGCTCGGCGTGACGGTCAATCCCGTGGGCGTACTCATCTTATTCGTCGCGCCGCAACCGTAGATGGTCACGCCATCATTGAGGCGAAACGCGCTCGCCGAGGCCACCACGATTTGCGGCCTGTCTTTCACGCAACTCACCGTAGCCTTCGGTCCGCCGTTGACTGCCGCGCGCGCGCCGAAGCACGAAACGTCGGCCCACGGGATTGGCCCGCAGAACCGATTGTTATTGGTCCACGAGTTGTCGACATCGAGGCCGTGGACGGGTGTCCATTTGTTCGTCGCCGTGCAGACGTAGTAGAGATTGTCGATCACCATTGTGTCCGCTGGAGTGTTATCGATGCCGGGCGTGCAGGTCGCTGGAAGCGCTGCACTCCCTCGGCTCACCCCTGCCGGTCCTTGCGCCCATGCCGAGGGTGAAACGAGAATCGACAATCCTAAAAGAATCAAAACCAGAATCTTTTTCATCGGTTCAACTCCGATAGAAGTTCTCCCGCGTGTCGGCTTCGGGCGATGCACACATGCTTGAATTGGACGGGTGCGAGAAGAAAAATTGGGTCAAACATTTTGCCGCGGTTCATACGCATAAAACATCGCAGAACACCGCGAGTGTAGCACTCCAAAATTCACACTTGAATGTCCCGTATGCCAAGTAGTGAGGCGTGAGGGTGGATCGTCTTAGGTCGCAGCAGAGTGTATGAAGCTGTGGAATGGCTGCCGAATACAGAGTTGGTGTTTTTTGGCACGCTGCTAAGAATCAGGCGGGTCCGAAACTCGAAGCGGATTTCAGTGAGAGGCGAACGCTCTTTTGTTTGAAGAGATGTACCTTTAGATTGGCGCGATCCGAAAAAGAGAAGAGCGGCCTGCGACTCCGCAGGCCGCTCTCCCGTGACTAGAGGTGAGCGACGCCGCCGCGAGCGGGCTGCGCTTCAAATTTCTGTGCTTCCGCCTTTTTTCCTTGCTGGCGCAGCACCTCGGCGTAGAGCTGACGCGTCTGCACCACCACGGCGTTGTCGAGTCCCAGGTTCCGTTCCCGAATCTCGAGCGCTCGCTTGTAGAGTGGTTCGGCGGCCTCGTACCTGCCCTCGCAGTAATACAGAAGCGCGAGATGGCTCAGGCCGGTGGCAACGTCGAGGTGATTTGGCCCATCTTTTTGTTCCGTCGCCGCGAGTGCTTGTTCGAGCAATGGCTCGCTCTCGGAGTACTTTCCTTCCGACCGGTAAATTTCTCCGAGCGTGGCTTGCGCGGTGACCGCTCTTGTATTCTTCAATTGTCCGAGTGTCTCCCACGCTTTCAGCGCGCCGACATAGAGGGGTTCCGCATCGGCGTTGTCGCTTCGCGAGTGATAAATCTCTCCCAATGCAAACAGGGCGTCGGCCGAATCCGCGCTCTCCGCTTTTCCTTGCTCGCCCCAGAGTGTGATCGCGCGCTTGTAGAGCGGTTCCGCGTTCGTATTCTGGTTCCGGGAATGATAAATGTCAGCCAGGCTGGCGGCGGTTGCCGCTTCATTCAGCGGCTCTTTCTTCTCCAGCTTGTCCCAAATTCCCAACGCTCGGATGTACAGAGGCTCCGCTTTGGCGTTCTGGTTTTCGTCGTGATAGAGCTCCGCGAGGTTGTTCAGGGTATGAGCGGTCACCGCTTCCTGGAGCGGATTCGTTTCCAGAATCCCGAGGGCTTCCAGGTACGTGTTCTCCGCCTGGGGGTACAAGGACTGATCCTGGTAAAGAACGGCTAGGTTGTTCAGGCTGATGGCGACTTCCGGGCTGTCCGCGCCCAGGGATGCCGTTTGCAGGCTGATCGCCTCTTTGTAGTAGGTCTCCGCCAGCGCATAGTCCCCGCGCTCGCGCGCCGCGTCGGCGGCAGCTTTGGCCCTGCTCCATGCCGGTGAATCGGCGAATGCGCTACGCCCTGCCGTGAGGATCGAAAGTGCGAAGATCGCGGTTCGGGTAGCTTTGCTCAGCTTCATCATCGGGTGACTCCTTGTTTTGTGCGATGGCCTGTCGTTCTCGCACGCTCAATGTGCCAAAATCGAATGGGCGCACCAATGAGGCCGAAGTGCCAATTTGGGGAATCATTGGGCTTGGTAGGTCCAGTACCCGGGTCCTGAAACCACCGTTGGATCCCCAGATTAACTGTAACTATATTATTTGCATTGACTTAGCTAAATATCGCCTGCGGTGGATACCTCACAACGACACTGATGCCGCTTCAGAGTCCGTGGGTGCTTTTACAGTGCGGTCAACGAATGCAACCGAGAGCCTGAGAGTGAAGCTCACGCCGCTTCGACCTTATTGCTCTACTTTGAATTTTATGGGCTTGATGAAAAGCTTGTCGCCCACTTCGAGGGACACGTTGTAGTCGCCGGGCTTGACCTGTGGAATCTTCACCGTGATCTTGTCACTGTTCTGATCGACGATCGTGGTTTTGTAATCATTCTTGTCGTCGGATAGATACACGGAAGCCACCGAGCCTTTTCCCAGGTTACTGCCCGAAACGACCATGGTGTCATTCACTTTGCCGGACGAAGGATCGATGGCAGTGATTTGCGGGGCATTCTGCGCGATGGCGACCGCTGCAAACACAATCAATCCCGCCAGAAACCACCATCGTTTGAGTGGCCGCCTTTTTCGATTCGAATTTTTCGTGCCATTCAGATTGGAACAAGCAAAGGAATCCCCGAAACCCTGCCTGCCGGCTGAGTGAATCGTCATGACGCACCTCGCGCAAGAAATCGAATTTGTTGAGCTTGCGTCTCCCTTGCGGTGGACCATACGCCCGCACTCCTAGACTGTCAATACTAAGTTCAGGGATCAGAAGGGGTTGCGATCAAGGAAAATTTGGCCGGGCCCGAATCAGCGCGGGCTTCATCGTTCGCACGTAGCAATTCCGTGGATGCTCCGCTAGGAGTTCAGACTCGGACAGCCAACCCCCGCGCAGGGGCTCGGGATAGAGAGTGGCTGCCCCACTTATTGCGCGCGCGCTTGCTCCTGCTGCTGAACTTGCTGCTTCAGCGCCTGGATGTCTTCCCGGGTGCGGAACGTCATCCGCGCCACGCGCCGCGCCCGCGAGTACGGCAGAATCACTTCCATCTTTCCGTCGCGCTCAAGCAGTGAAACGTAGCGAGTCTCCGCGCCCAGAGTCGGGAAGGGATACTCGGTCCACCTCGATGACTTCGGATCGTACTTGATCACTTCGTCCGAATTCATTAGGTTGACCCACACGTTGTGGTCCTTATCGACTGCCGCCTGGTAAGGTTCCTGCGAGTCCGGCCTCGGTAGCGGGACGAGAGTCACGCCGAGTGTCCGCGTGTCGATCTTGGCGAGGTTGCCGCCCCACCAGTCGCAAACCCACACCACGTGGCCTTGCTTGTCCGCTCCCATGCGGCGCGGGCCCTCGGCCCACGGCATCGCCGTGTTCCAGGTCGATCCCGCCGTTTCGTACATCTTCACTTCTTCGGGAGTAAACATCGCGCGAACGCCCGCCACCTCTGGAATCTTAATTTCGGAGACTTTGCCCGTTTCGAGATCGGTCTTGGCGACGAGGTCGAGATTCATCTCGGCCCACCAGCCGTTGCCGTCGCCGTCCGCAGTCAATCCGTAGGTGTTGCCGATGCCATCGGAATTCTTGAATGTGGGCGACTTGTATTCCGTGAACTCCTTCGTCACGGGATCGAATCGGGAAGCGCCATGGAAAGTTGACGCCCAGATTTTCCCTTTGCCGTCCACGTCCACGGTTCCGGCGACGAACGTCGGGCCTTCCATGGTCTTCGGCGGCGTGTAGACCTGAAGAGTCTGGGTTGCCGGATCGACTTCGATCATGCGTCCGGGACCGCTTGCCTCCCCGGGCGATATGTTGAACCAGATGTGGCCCTTGGCATCGCGCATCGCGCCGTGCCCGTTGGCGGCCATGCCATGCTCGCCGTCGACGCGGAAGAATTTCGTTTCACCGGTCTTGGCGTCCACGCGCCCGAGGCTGGCGTACGGGTTGGGCACGTTCACCGAAAACCAGATGTTTCCGTCAAGATCGGCCTGCGAGTCATGCACGCCGTGCTGTCCGAAGAGAGAAGTGGGCGTGCCGAGCAGCCAATCGCTGCCGTTATTGAGCGCGTATTTCTTCGGCGCATCATTCGCGGCGAAGAACGGCACATCGTATTCCGTGAACACGACTCGCGCCGCGTCACCCGACGGGCGCGGCCGCAGATGCAGTTTCATCTCGCTCGGCTCGGGGCCGCGCGCTCGCGCGAGGTACGCCGCCAGTTCCTTTTCATGAAAATCGATCGGCGCGGCGATCGGGCTCTTGTCTCCCATATATCCGCCGAAAACATTCACGCGTTTCATCGTTTCCAGAATCGCGGTCCAGCCCTGCTCGTCGAATTTATTCTGCAAAATGTAATTGGGCTGGTGGCAACTGGTGCAGCTGTTGCGGAAGACGCGCTTCAGCCGGCGATCGTCCGGCGTCTGGTCCGGAAGCGAAGCGAGCATCTGATCGCCTGACAGTTGGCGCACGAAATCCTTCGCCGGGTTCAACACCAAATCCTCGTGCTTCGTCGCCGCAAGCGTCACGTCGCCGCGCGCGGTCTCGAACCCGTCGGCCTGCGCCCACACCTCGTAGTGCCCCGCGCTCATCGGCGGGAAATAATACGCGCCATCATCATCCGTGAACACGGACGTCGTGATCGTGCTGTTGTCCATCTTCGCGGAGACGGTCGCGCCGGCCATCTTCGCGCCCGCTGCCGATTTCACCGTTCCAGTCAGCAGCATGCCGTCCGAAGCGGCGTGTGCGGCGGGCGGAAGCATTGCTCCCACCAAGAGCGCCGCAAGCACAACACCGACGAATTTCAAAAACGCGCGAGTCCGTGTTCGATTCATGGCAGGCTCTCCTTATTCACGATTCACGCAAATCTTAGTCGAGCGGTCCCATCGCGCCCGGACCGCCGGGCGCATCCACGTTCTTCACCGGCTTGGGCACCGTCTTCAAATATTCGACAATCGCGTCGATCTCCGCCGGCTCAAGGCCAAATTTGAATCCAGGCATCTTCGTCGTCCCCGTGCGAATCATTTCCTTGATGGCGTCTTCGTTCCCGTTGATGAGGTCCTTGTATAGCGCCGGGCCGTACATCTGAAATCCCGGCCGTGCCAGCGCATGGCAGATGCCGCAGCGCTGTTCGAAAATCCGCTGGCCCAATTTCTGAGTGCCAGCAAGCGGTTTCTCCGCTCCGGCCTGCTGCGCGCGCGCGGCAAGCGGAAAAATTCCCAGAAAAATGAGCAAAGCCCATCGGGGGTGCTTCATGGGAGGGTTCTCCTGGGCAGACTCTACCACGAACCGCTTTGCAGAGAACAGGACCTTTAAGCGGAAGGTTAAACACGCACGGGCTTGCTCCGTAGCAAATAGACGTGGAACCGCGTTTGTTGGATGGGGTGGGCAACAGACGCCTGCACGAGACGCATCCAAGTCAGTGGGTAATTATGCTTGGGACCGTTCCGAGGCCTGGAGCGGGGTTTTACTCGGTCAAAGCGCCAGCCGCGCCCCGTCGTCGAGTGACTTTTCTCCCGTCTGAGCGAAACTCTTACACGGTGTGCAATAGCAGACAGCGGCTAATTCCTTGCGCTGGAATAATTCAGGTGAACGCGCCGAATGGCATGCGGCGTGCGCAATTCTACTACTTAGGTTCATTTGGATTCTGTTGTTCGCCTGGTTGTTCGGTCCCCAAAGTTTTCCAAAGGGCCGCCGATGTGAGGGGGAAGCGTCATGCGAACGTGGAAACTTCTGGTTTTAGCCGTAGTGCTTTGTTCCGCTCCGCTCGCCGCGCAAGTTCAATCACCTCCCTCTACTGGGGCGCTGGATATAGTCGTTTCCAAAGTGTCTGCCCGCGAGAAACAGGAAATCGAAATGGTCCGCAAGCACTCTCCCCTGGTGGAAACGTACATCCAGAAAGTCAGAGTTACGGAGAACGACGGAAGCTGGATTCCCGACGGGGACCACTACTTCATCGGCCGCGCGGATTTTTCCAAGGGTCTCGAACTCAAATCTCTCCCCGCTCCGGGCGATGATTCCTTTCGGCACCTCGTTGCCAGCCTCACACGGCTCTTCGACTTTGGAACCGAGTTTCTCCCGCAAGGTTTCCTGCAAATGATTTATCCCGACAGCAGCGGCCTGGATACCCAGAACTACAATTTCGACTACGTCCACCGCGAATTCCTCGGGGAAGTGCGCACGCTGGTCTTTGACGTCACCCCCAAGAAAAAAGCTCCCAAGGGGCGCTTCGTGGGCCGCATCTGGGTCGAGGATCAGGACTTCGCGATTGTCCGATTCAACGGATCCTATTCCGGCCACGAATTTTCCAATTTGAATTTTCATTTTGACAGTTGGCGCGTGAACGCCGGTCCGAACCTCTGGCTCCCGGCGTTCATTTATTCCGAGCAGAAAACCGCGATCTTCCCGATCGAGAAGGCGCAAACCTACAAGGCGCAGACGCGCCTCTGGGCGTACGATGCGGGCCAGTCCCGCCAGGAACAGGAACTTAGCAAGGTGCTGATTGAATCCGCGTCACCGGTGATCGATCAGTCGCAGAAAACCAGCGATCCTTCGCCCGTGGAGGAACAGCGCGCGTGGAATCAGCAGGCGGACGACAACATCATGGAAAGGATGGAAAAGGCCGGCCTGATCGCTCCCAAAGGCGAAATCGACAAGATTCTGGACACCGTCGTAAACAACCTGGAGGTCACGAACAACCTCAACATCGAACCCGGAATCGAGTGCCGCGTGCTGATGACCTCGACGATCGAATCCTTTTCGATGGGCAACACGATCGTCCTGAGCCGCGGCTTGATCGACGTCTTGCCGGATGAGGCAAGCCTCGCGGCCATGCTGGCCAAGGAAATCGGATACATCCTGACCACTCCAAAGAGGCCCGACACGCGATTCGCTTTCTACGACCGGCTGCAGTTTGACGACAAGAAGATATTTCAGCACTTCGGCTTTGAGCGCAAGCCGGCGGAAGACGCCGCCGCGACGGCAAAGGCCGCAGAGCTTTTGAAAAACTCTCCCTATAAGGATCAGCTGGGGACCGCGGAAATGTTCATGGCCGAGCTCCAGGATCGCGGCCGCGAGATTCCCAACTTGATCAGCCCGCGGGTGGGCGATTCCCGCTTGCTCGAGCTTTCCGTCGTTGCCAAGACCGGAGGCGCGGAATCGGCGAGGCATATTGTTGCGCTGCCGCTCGGCGGGCGCGTGAAGCTGGATCCGTGGGACGATAGCCTAGTGCTGCTCAAGGCCCAGGCAGTGGGGAGTGTCGCGGACCGCGAGAAGATGCCGTTTGAAGTCGCCCCGTTCATGATTTACCTGACGCGTGTCCCTGCTGAGAACCCGAAAGCGTCGCAATTGAGCATCGCTCCACACCTCGGCAGTTAGACCCGCGGATTCGCACAAAAAATCGAACGCAACAGTCCCGTCAATTGGATGGAATTTGCCGCTCGCCAGAGGGAACTCGGGATTGAGGGCGCTGAAGCAGAGCCAGGACGCCTGCCATCATCAGCAGCCCGACACCGAAAAACAAGATTCCGCCGTACTGATGATGAATGCTTCCCGTGAGGAATCGAGGATCTACATAGACCGCCAGCCACGAAAGAACCGCGATTCTCAACGCGTTTTTCACAATAGAGATCGGAACGGTGGCCAGGCATAAAAGCAAAGTCCGCCAGAAGGATCGAAGCCACAGGTGTCCAGCCAGAACGCTCGCCATGACTAGGGCCAGCGTGGATCGAATTCCGCTACACTCCTCCGCGACGCGAACGGTGATGCCTGGAAGCGCGAAGTCAAATCCCTGCCGGACCGCGGGCGTGTGAAACAAGCGGAACACGACATCAACCGCATCCGCGCTGCCGCGTTGCAGCAGCGCGATCATCTCTGAAAGCACGGTCTTCGGGATCGGAATTGCGAACCACAGGAACAGCAACGGAAAACGCGCCGCTCGCATCGCATTTTCACCGAAGAAAATTCCGAACGCTCCGGCCCAAAAGAGAACGAATCCCAAAACCAGCAGCGAAATCTGATTGGACTCGCTCCAGTACCACGGATTCACGCGGGCCAGCGCCATGGAGGCGGCTCCTGCCAACGCGATCGCAGCGGGCATTCCCGACTGCCCCGACGGCCGCGTGAATATTCGCTGCCGGTCCGTGATCAGAAAAAAAGCGCTGACCGCAAGGACCGCGGGAATGTGCGAGTACGTCTCGTCGTTCAGAATCAGCGCAAGAAGGTCCTTCAGTAAATCCCACATGAAAATCGCGGGCAAAATGCATGCCAGCGAGTAGGCGATCGCGAGCAAAGATGCGCGCCGGTTCGTCGCTACGAGGGGAAATTCAGTTGCGGCGCTCCTGACCGTTTGCTTCATGAAGATTCTAAAGACGCGAGATTTCTTCGGACGATGACGCGAAAATGCGCAATTGTTTCGATACAGAACTGCCCGACATCTTCCAGTTTGTGATCATTCGTTATCCGACAGTGTCGCTTTTAGGAGGCACAGGGTCGATATCGCTAGTGTTTTCAGTGTACGCAGTTGGCGTCCCGATTGCCATTGATTCTAGTGAGGCGATTGAGGGAAGTTCCAGTAGTTCCAGGACTCCCGAGACGATATCAATGAGGACTGTACACCAAAGGAAACGCGCGTTGCGGAGATTCTCTCGGGTACGACGCGCCTGGCGGGCGACCGCTGTAGTCATCATCGCCGCGTTCGCTTGCTCGACCTATTGGTTTGCGTTGCGGCGTAGTCATTCTGCTTTTCTCCATCCGTCCGGCGCCTCGGACCAGAACTCATCTGCTTATTCTTTGCCCGCAGCGAATGGAACTCGCGAGGCTGAGGCTAATCGAAGGCAGTTCAGTAGAGCCGTCTATGCCTACTCGGTCATACCCGGCGGCATTCGAAGCGTCGGGGAATTGAAAACGGCAATCGCAAGAGATCCCGTAGTGTCCGCGCACTATTCCACATTTCGCTTGGAACGGGCCCGGGTCATCCAATTGGATCACGATCGATCGGTGCATGTCTCCTACCGCCTTGGCGATCGAGTGTATTGGACAAATCACGAACTGAGGCTCGCAAAAGGCGAGACTCTGATCACGGACGGGGTCGAGACCGCGCGAACAAGATGCGGAAACTTGATCTCCGAAAACCTGCCGGGGCCCGTCTTGCCAAAAGAGCCCGCCGAGAGCGAGTTCAACGGCCCGATTGATATCACTTATGATCCCGGGGAACCTGTGAGCGACAACCGATTCCCGGCACTTACGCCGCCGCCACTGGTAAACGCCCCGCCGTCATTCTACGAGCCGCCTGTTGCGGGAAACCCCTGGCTGGGTGGCGGACCCAGCCCCGAACCCGGCCCTGTGTTTGTTCCTCCGCCCACGCGTATTCGACATCCGTCGGGTTCTCCCCCTCCATCTCCTCCCGTCGTGAACGCGCCCGAGCCCGGCACAGAAATTCAGTTTCTCCTGGCCCTGGCGGTGATTGTGTTGCTGCGAAAGCGCATGGCCCAGCGGCGCGCTTGAACGCGTTCGGGTTACGCGCTAACGTGTCGGAATGCGGTCCGACAGCGAAATTCGGGCTGAGACCATGGCCCAGGGGCTGCGAATCAAGCGGACCAATTTTCTAGCTGCGATCTTGTCTGGCGCCGTCCTCGTCTTGACCTCGCTTCATTTCTTTCCGCATTCCATACTCGGCGTTTTGGCCGGCTTCGTGGCGGGATTCTTCTACGCCAATGCGTTCGAGTACTGCCTGCACCGATTCATTTTGCACGCGGGCTGCGGCTTTTTCTTCGAGCAGCACATGGTGCATCACACGACACTGAACTCACCGGACGCCGCCCGATACGTAAACTTTTCCAGAAATCCGTGGGGAGTCGTCGCGCTGTTTTTCGCGAATGGCGCGCCATTCCTGTCGTTACAGTGGATTTCCCGAAACGGCTGGACGGCGGGAGTGGTCGCCGCCTTCACGGTCTATTACGTTGCGTTTGAAGAGATTCACTGGCGCACGCACATGGGCGGCCGCCTGCCGAGGCGGCTGCGCTTCGCCGCGAGGCACCATTTGCTCCACCACTCGCACGAGAACGGCGAGTTCAACGTGTTCCTGCCAATTATTGATTGGATTGTCGGAACAGCTCAGCCGCGTACAGGAATGCATCGCGACGCAGCGAGACGATGATTCTGCGCCACGAGGTGGCGATCAATCTAACAGTTAGTCGGTTCCGGCAACAACCGCCAGCGCCTTATCGTCTTTTTCCGGCCGGTCATGAAGCAGCGGGCAATCGGATGGGAGAAGCGCGAGCTTTCTTTGAATGATCTTGTCCGAGTATTTTGCGAGGTAGTGGACGATAGTCTCGATCCGGATGCGGATGCTTCCCGCGGGCTTCGTAGAATCGAGGTCGCCAAATTTGAAAAAGAGCGTGCCGGTGGCCTCCACGATTTTTTGCGTCGGGGTGTAGGTCGGCTGGTCCATGCCGCACTCGTAGCTCGAGAGCCGCAGGACGCAGGTGATCCACGGAAAACGCGTGGCGAATTTCGCGCCCCACAAAATTTCGTTCGTGTTGCTGCTGTTGGACGAAGTCCACACGTCAGAGATGTCGAGCGGTGAGCGGATTCTCTTCGCCTTCAATTCCTCTCCGAAAATCCAGCCGAGCAGATCGTCGTCGATCGGCAGATATTGCAGCCACACGATCGGATAGCCGTGCGCCTGCAAATCCGCCTCAATCTCGTGCCCGATGCCCGGGTCCATGTGATACGGACGGCCGAGGACGAGCACGCACGGTTTGCTGTTGCGCGCGCACCAGGTGAGAATCTTGCGAGTTTCCGCGCGCGCTTTCTCATTGAACTCGCGCAACGCTCTGTAGCCTGCATCTACGGCGCGCTGCGTTTCCGCCATATCCAGACCGAAAACGTCCTTCATGCAATCGTACATTTGCTTGGGAACCATCTCCGGCTCGGCGAGATTGACGAACGGGGCGGTGTACTGAATGCCGTTGTCGGCGAACACATCGCTCTCCTTCACGAAACCGGCACGAATATTTTCCGGCCCGGCCATCACGCGCGTGCAGGCCAGCGTTTCCGAAACGTGCCCGCGCATGAACGAAGGCAGCGAATAAATCATCGGGCTCATGATGACCTGAACTTTTTTCTTCTGGCCGAAGATCAGTTCTCCGTAATGGCCGCTCATGGCCTTCACGGGATAGCAGCAGTCCACCGTGCCGCGGCCTTTGCCGAACTCGCGGCCCTGCTCTTCGGATGTGTCCGAACTAAAAACGATGTTTTCGGAGGCGATGCCGATTTCGCGAAGGAACCCGACCCAGAACTGGTGTGTGCTCCACACGTTCAGGACCTTGGGAATCCCAACGCGGACCGCCGAGCGGTCCTTAGGCGGAGACGGTGGTTCGGCGGAAGCCTTCTTTGCGAACCAGGTCTGCAATATTTGGAAAGGCATTCTTGGTCTTCTCGATTTCGGCCTTGATCACTTTCATTTCGTTCAAATCCTCGACGAGGCCCTTGGGGCAGGAGTTGTTCACGATCACACGCTCCCAGCCGAGGGACAGGGGGACCTTGCTCCACGAACGGCCCTGGCCGCCCGGCAGCGCGACGTCGATAAAGCTGCGCTGGCAATTCACCGGGCACCAGTTGCATACGGTTTCCTTCGCGGTCGTGGTCGCGTAGGTCAAATTCTCGATCACGTCGAAGCCGCGGAATTGCGTCACGCCGCCCTTCTCCCACCAGTCGAGCGAAACGAGCGCAGCGCCGATCGCTCCGGCTTCTCCCGAGTACGGGTGCACGACCACGTCCGCGTCGGGAACTTTCGAGCGGATAAAATCCACCTGCGTTTTCACGACGGCGAGATTTTTGTGCGTGCCGCCCTGAAGAATATATTTTTTGCCCACCTGCGAGAGGTTGTTCATTCCGCCGGCATAAATCCAGACGTTCAAGGGCAGGATCGAACATAGGGCGGCGAGAATTTCCTCCGCCTGCCAGCCCTTGCGCTGCTGGTTGACGATGTCGCTTTGCAGGAACACGCCGCATCCCATCGAAAGCTGAGGCATGGCCTGCGCGAGGAACGCCTTGTCGGCCATCTCGCTCAGGGGAATGCCAAATCGCTCGGCGACGCCTTGCAGGAAAGCGCCATTGCCCGACGAGCATTGGGAGTTCAGTCGGAAATCGCTGACGGTCCCGTTCTTCAGGATCATGATCTTGACGTCAACACCGCCGACGTCGCAGATGCAATCCGCGTCGGGGAAGTAGTGCAAGCCGGCGGAGGCGTGCGCGATGGTTTCGACCACGCCGCAGTCCGCGCCCAGAATACCCTTGAGCAAATCCTTCCCGTAGCCCGTGATCCCGAGGCCGAGGATTTGGCCGTCGCCGATCGCTTCGCGAAGCTGGCGGAACAAACTCTTTGCGTCTTCGATGGGATTGCCCTTGCTCAACGCGTAGCACGAGAAGAGCAATTCCTTGTCGGGCCCAATGCAGACGGCTTTCGCGGTAGTCGAGCCAAAATCGCAACCCACGATCACGTGGTCCAGTTTTTTCTTTTCCGCCGTGGCGTTTGCCGCTTTCACTTCGATATTTCCGGCGGCGGTCGCGTCCATCTTCGAGTACACATCGATGAACGTCTTCAGATTGTCCGCGCTGTCGCAAAGCCCGCCGCGGCCCTGCTTCTTTTTCTCTTCGTACTGGCCTTCTTCGATCCACCATTGCAGCTTCTTGGTCCCCTGGTAGATTCCTACGGTGTGCGGCTCGCCGAGGGCCACTTCGACGCAGCCAAGCGCCGCGTAGTACAGCGCATCCTTCGGGACAGTGATGTATTCCTCAGGCGGCTTGCCGTTCGGCATCTGGATTTTTCGTTCCTTCCAGATGTGCGTGAGGTGCAGCCTCCATGCCTCTTGCAGCCCCTTGAAGAACAGGTTCGGCCCGCCGAGCAGCAGGACTTCCGGCGATGGCGTGTTCCCGCGCGTCAGCGTGGCGAGGTTTTGGTAGACGACCGCCTCGAACAGGGAAGCGATGATTTCATCGACGGTGACGCCGGCTTTGAGCAATGTGTTGGCATCCGCTTCCGCGAAGATCCCGCATTTGCTGCTGATCTTGTGGAGCGTGTGCCCCGTGTAATGCATTTCGGAGAGCGCTTCCGGGGCGATCTGGAGCTTGCGCGCCGTCTTCTCGATGAACGTGCCGGTGCCGCCCGAGCAGGCGCTCTGCATCAAAACTTGCTTGCTCTTCGTTGACCCATTGCCGTTGAAGAAGATGGTCTTCATATCTTCTCCACCGATCTCGCTGACGAAACGCACCGCCGGGTGCAACCGCTCGACGCTTGCCGCCACCGCCACAACTTCCTGAATGACCTTGGCTCCCACCACGGGAGCAATGAGACCCGCTCCCGAACCGGTCAGGAAGATTCGATCGCGCTGCGGTTCCAAGCCATGCTGCGCCTCGAGCCGCGACAAAAACTGCAGGACTTTTTCGCCCTGCTTCGTATTGTGGCGCTCATAGGCCTGGGAAATGATTTCACCGGACGGCGAGGCGAGAACGTACTTTACCGTCGTGCTGCCCACGTCCATGCCGCAGATCATCGCGCCGTTCGCGCTCGGCTGCAGCTTCGGCGGCGTCTTGATTTCCATCACGCCGGGTTCCCGCATGAGGGGCGCGATCTGGACAAAATTGGCGTCAGCCATTGAGGGGGTCCTGTGGGGCAGCCACTCCTGGCTGCCCGTCGTTGCGAGTACTAGAAGCCGCAAAAACCGCACAGCGAAGAGTCACTGTGCTACTCGAAGCGTCTACAAGCTCGCGAGGTGCAGCGCGTAATTCGCCGCCGTCGAGGCGTAGCCCATGTGCGGCACGCGATACGTCGCCTTCTTGACCTTGGGATTCTTCTCTTCGATCTGCCGGATTTTTTCGAGCGTCATCCCGGTCTTGGCCATCGCTTCGACGAACTCGGACTGCGCGCGCTTCTTGGCCTCGGTCAAAATCATCTGGCACCGAGACAGCGCGTGCACTTCGGCGTCCCCCTTGATCTCGATCGGAGCGTAGAGCAGATCGGGATGCCGCCCCAGCACGTTGGCCATCGCGCCCTGGGACATCGTGTTGGGCATGCAGGAGTACGGCGAAAGCTCGCAAGTCATGTTGGCGTGCTTGTGAAGGTGCGCGTGGAGGGCCTTGCCGATCAGCATGTGCCCCTCGCCGCCACGGAGCTCGTGATGGAAAAAGGGATTGGCGAGCTGCTTCAATTCTTCCTGGTCCGGCAACTCGTGCGGCACGTACGCCATTGCCTTGCGGAACCGGTTGTACGTCCCGACGTAGAGCTTCTCAAACCCGCGGATCATCGCCATCTTCATGCGAATCTTGCGGTCGATCACAGGTTTCGCCGAGAGGCGCCACAGCGGAGTGTGCAGCAGGTATCCCAGCCACACGGCCACTGGCGGAGGCATCACTTCCGAGCCCTCCGTCTCCAGCCAGCGCTTGATGTTGTAATTGCCGTCGCCCTCATGCGTTTGTAGCCAGAACTCCCCGGTGATCTTTACCTTCGGCTTAACTTGCAGGCGGTCCACTTCAATCGCGTCAAATTTCTTACGCACGACGCGCAGCGCATCCGCGAAGTAGCCGGACAGAAAGTGCCACGCCAGCATGCCGTACTTGTTGCTGCGAACCGGCCGCTTCTGGAAGATCTCGAAGAGGTAGTCGGCGCTCTCCTTCATCACCTTGTCTGTCTCGCCGGGATTCACCTCGAACGGGCGCGTGAGGTATTCCATGTCCGTCAGGATGTCTCCGACCAGAATCGCCCACACGATGCCGAGGCTCAGCTGCATATTGATCTGCAGGCCGCCGCCCTTTTCAGGAGCTTGATCCATCTGATCCTGCGCGAGCAGGAACAGGCGAAAATCCTTCAGTCCCATGCCGTCGAGGGCCATTTCGTACGACTCATGGTACTGGCCGAAGCGGCATGGCCCGCAGGCGCCCGCCGTCAGGAAAACGTAGTCGTCGAGGGTCTTCTGCTTGCCGTTCGCGGCCACCTCGGACTTCAGGAAATTCACCAGGCTGCCAGTGGTGAAGATCGTCGGGCAGCACGCGCCGGTGTCGATCAATTCCTTGCCCGCGTCCAGGTCCGCGCGAGCGATATTGGGCAGCGGCTTCGCATTGTAATTCAGATTATTGAAGACGCCCTGAACCAGCCGCTCGTGCTTCCAGGTCAGGCCGCCGAAGAGGATGGTGGTCTTCTCCCGCTGTTCCCGGGTGAAGGGCCGCGCCTTATAGGAAGTGTAGTGAGTCACTTGGTTTACCGCGGTGGCCATGAATATCCTCCTCGCTCCCTCAGAGCCTTGCTGGACTTAGTCGAGGCCCGTTGTTCCGGTCTTCGGCAAAGATGTATTGAGATTCGTTAGCGCTGCGCGGCGCTTGTTTCGGACTGAAAAATAGGAATGCCCGCGCCCATGGGAAGACACAACTGCGCGATTCGCACCTTTGAGATCCCTGCTGAAGCTCATGACCCAATCTCCATGAGGTCTCAAGTTTAGCGCCGGGCAGGTGGAGTATCCCGGGACCAAACTGGACCCTTTGCTTATAGCAAATGCTGAGATTAAAAGCCACACCGGTTTCGGCCGAGTTTTCCGGGCAACAACGCAGCGGTCCACCGCAGAATTTCGGCTTCTACGGGTCGAGGGGTTCCCGGAGCGCCCATATCTAAGCCCGCTAGAAGGAGATGGTTTGGAGGCTGGGCCGCCTGCGTGTCTACTCACCCTGCAAAATAAAGGGGAGGAGAAATTCTTGCAGCGCATCTTCCTCGGTCGGTTTCAGGCGGGGCATGTCGATCCCAATTCGGCAAAAGCCGGGATCCCTGATGGCGAGAAGCTTCGCGCTCCGGTTCCACGGCGAGGCAGCCCCACGAAACGCCCCGGTAGGAGATTTGCTCAATTCGTATGGGCTCGCTCGACGAATTGGGGCCATGGGTGCACGTCTCGACGCAAGCGCCGCCATGCGAGTCTAAAGAGGCAATTTTGCGTATAGGATTGAGATGTGGGCCAACTTCCACGATCTCGGTCACGGGCGCATGTCCGTCGGGAATTTTTGAAGGTCGCTTGCCTGGCGGGCTCCTTGTTCCTCGGTGGAACTGCGCTGGCCGAACCAGCTAACTTCTCTGGCATCGCGCAGTTTCGCGCGGACGTTGCCGTGCGCGAGGATGCCAGGCTCGAAGTGCGCGAGGAGATCGTCGTTCGGAACGCCGCGTCTTTCTACAAATACGGATTCCGGCGCGACCTGCCGATCTTGCCCGAGGGCCGCTGGGATCCGAAGGACGTGAACGAGCGCAAGCGGAAAAACGGCATACGCGTGGAGATTCTGGAGGTGACTGAGGACGGCGTGCCCGTGCGTTACGAACAGGGCAGCGGGTACACGTATTCGCAGGTGCGTATCGGCGAGCGGAACGTTCCGCTGGATTCCGGAGAACACCGCTTCGTGCTGCACTATCTGGTGGACTCGCCGCTGAGTTTGGGCACGACCACGGACATGTTGTATTGGAACGAGGCCGGCGTTAGGCAAAACTCGCCGACTGCCGAGGCGATCCTCACGATTCATTTACCGGCTGCCGTTTCCCTGGATCAGGTTCAGGTTGAGCCGAGGGTCGGCGGGCGCAGCGTGAGTTCGCCGGGCGACCCTGAGACGACGCTTGAGCGAATTGACGACGTGCCGAACACGATCGCTTACCGCGCAACGAATATGGGGCCGCAGCAAAGCCTCAGCCTTTCGCTCACGTGGCCCTCAGGCGCCATCCACAAGCCTTGGACGGATTTTCTGCACAGCGAAAGCTTGGTGTTCGGCGTACCCGCGCTGCTGTTCTTGTTCTACCTCGCTGCATGGATCCGGATCGGCCCGGAACCGAAGCCGGGGGCGGTCGTGCCTCGGTATGAGCCTCCGGATGGATTTTCTCCGGCCGCTGTGCGATTCCTCACAACGGGCACGACCGATGGCCGCTCGTTCGCCGCCGTGATCGCGCAACTCGCGTTGCGCGGATGCTTGCGCGTCGAGCGTGAAAACGGGAAATACAAGCTGTCACGATTGATGAGCGATCGCACAATGGAGTCGTCACTCGCTCCAGAGGAAACGATCACGCTGGCGGCGTTGTTCGAGGGCGGGCCATCCATCGAATTGTCGCCCGCGCTCGACCAGAGCAATCAGGCGCAGAACGCGCGGTTCGTGTTTCACATTCATCAGGAACTGAACCAGCAGTTCGGAGGGAAATACCTCACGCGGCATCCGGGAATCATCGCGCTCAGCGTGCTCGGGACGTTTATCTCGGCACTCTTGCTCGCTGCCATTGCCCAGGGCCCCAATCCCGGCGGCGCCGTGTTTTTCACTATGTGGATTTTGTTTTGCGGGCTGGCGATGGGAATGATGTTCGAGCTCTCCTTCGCGACCGCGTGGAGGAGCGTATTCCGTTCGGGAAAAGGCTGGCTGACTCTGCTTCCCGGCACCGCGGCGATCGCGATTTTCGGTAGCGCCATCGTTTTCATGCTGACGAAGCTCGCCGCGGGCGTGTCGCCCTCATTCGCATGGATGGTAGTTGCGCTGCTGGCGATAAATCTAGGCTGGGCGCCGCAACTCAAGCGGCGAACGAAGCTCGGCCGCGAACTGCTCGACCAGATCGCGGGATTCCGCCAGTTCCTCGAGAAAGTCGAGCAGGACCGGATGGACCGGCTCGCACCGTCTGCCTCCACTCCCGCGGACCTCGACCGCTACGTTCCCTACGCGATCGCCCTCGAAGTGAAAGAAGCCTGGGGCGACCACCTTGCCCAAACGTTCCTCGCGTCGACAGTCGTAGCGGAAAACTAACCGGGCCCGTTTTGGTCACCGTGGCGCCGGCGTCCCGCCGGCGGTTGCATTTCGTAGCACAGCGACTCTTCGCTATGTGGGGTTTGCAATCCTTGTCGAGACTTGGCTGCGATTCGGCCTACAAAACCACACAGCGAAGAGTCGCTGTGCTACCGGAGTCGCCTCAAGCGTGGATGGACAAGGAATGTTCGCTGACTTTACAGAAGAACCAACCCCCGGCGAATGCCAATGGACACAGCCTCGGTCCTGCTTGCGGCGCCCAGCTTGCCGAGAATGGACGCGACGTGAAACTTCACCGTGTGGTCGGAGATGCTCAGCCGCGCCGCGATTTCCTTGTTGCTCAAACCGCCGGCCAGCATCTGTAGGACTTCCACTTCGCGCCGCGTCAACGACTCGCTAAGTTCGTCGAGCGCCGGCGCCGGCGACGATGCCGCCGGCAGGCCTTCCGCCACATGAGATGAATGGAGAACAAGCAACCCGCTTGCGGCGGCTTCGAGCGCCGCCACGAGTTGCTCCGGCGAGATATCGGCCGGCAGCGCGGCCCGAATCCCTGCGCGTAGGGCTTCCGCCGAAGCCGCCGCGGAAATCCCTTCGCCCACTATGACCAGCGGAACGTCCACCGCGAGTCCCGAGGCCGCGACCGACTCGAGCGTCGACTCGATCGGCTGTCCGGACGAATCCACGATAACCACATCGGGCGCGGCCTCGGACAAGAGGTCCCCGAGCGTTTCGATCGCCGCGATGCTGCCTACTACTTGGGCGCCGCGCGCGGCCAGGAGATTCTCCAGACCGGCGCGGGCCAGCGGCGAAGCGGCGACGATGAAAACACGGATCACGCCGCCGCGGAACTCCTCACTGGCAACGCGGTTCCGAGTTGTACCGCAACCCGGCGAACCCTGGAGTAATCGCCGCGGAGAAACTCGAAGCGCAAAACGCGCGAACCACCGCCTCGAAGCGCGCTCGCCAGATCTTCGACGGCAGTGAAAGCTTTCTCTTCCACGCCAAGCAAAATATCGCCGGGAAGAAGCGACGCCAAATCGGCCGGGCTGCCAGGCTCGACTTCGAGGACGACGAGGCCGAATCGCTTGGCCGATCCCGCGGCTCGCGGAATCTGCGCGGGGTGAATCGTGACTCCCAGCCAAACATTTTCCGGCCCCCCGGAAAGAAAATCGCGCACGGAATTACTCGGCACGGCGAGTGCAAGGCCGCCCGCGACCATCGTGTTGATGCCGATCACGCGACCGTGCGCGTCAGCGAGCGGCCCGCCGGAATTGCCGGGTGCGAGCCGCACGTCCGCCTGCACCCAGGTGCGCAGGTCGAGCCCGCCGAGCGGCCCAACCGCATGAATCACGCCCGTCGCCAGCGCGCCGACAAATCCCAACGGATTACCGATGGCGATGGCAAGTTCGCCGGGACGCACCATGGAAGAATCGGCGGCGGAGGCAGCGGGCAGTCCCGCAGCAGCAATGTGAAGCTGCGCGAGATCCCGGCCGGTATCGCGAGAAACGATTGCGGCGTCAAACTCGCGACCATCCCAGAGCCGCACTTTCACGCGTGAGCCGAGAACGACGTGCGCGTTGGTCACCACGAGTCCATCAGCGGACCAGATAACGCCGGAGCCTGCGCCGCGGCCGCCCGATTGAACGAGCACGGTCGAACGGCGCAACTGCTCGGCGATTTCGCCAAATCCGGGGATAGCCATGTTATTTCCCTCCGCGCGGCCGCTCGCCAATTACGATCGTCGCCTCTTGCGCCGCGCCGCCGCGAGCGAATTTCACCGCGACGGATTTGCCGATGGCGTCCGCGGCGAGTTGCGCGTGCACGTCCTCGACGTGCGCGATCGGATGCGGGCCGAACGAGAGGAACAAGTCGCCGATCATGATGCCGGCCTTGTGCGCGGGCGAATCGGGCTCCACTTCAACAACAATCGCCGCGGTTTTCTCGTCACGCTTGAGCGATTGCCGCAGCGCTTCGGGGATACGGACCGGGTGCAGGCCCACGCCGAGGTAGCCGTGTGGAATGTGTCCCGCGCGGAGCAGGGCGTCGACGACACGATTCACGGTCGCGGCTGGAACGGCGATCGCTCCGAAACGCGCAAAACGCGGCGTGGCGATCCCGATTGCGCGTCCGCCCGCGTCAATCACGGCTCCGCCGACGGCGGTTGGCTGCAAGCCGACGTCGAGCCGGATGTAAGGAGTGATCGCTGCGCCAACCCACGTGCGCCGCTCGCCCGCGACCAGGCTCACCACGCCAAACGCGGCGACCGGACCGCTTGCGCGCGTCCGTCCAACCACGAGCGCCAGGCTGCCAGGCTTGATCGTGGAAGCTTCCGCGAATTCCGCCACAGGCGAAACCGCCTCCGCGCATTTCAGAACAGCCATGTCGGTGGAAGCGTCGCGGCCTGCGAGCGTGGCGGGCACGACGCGGCCATCGGGCAAAGTGACATGAATTTCTTCGTCGCGGCGCAAGGCGTGCTCGGCGGTCACGATGACGCCGCTGCGCCACACGACGCCGCTCGATGAGCCGCGTGACTCCGTGTGTACGGCGACGAGGCTGGCCGCGGCGCGGTCGGTTTCGCGGGCCAGCGCGTTCGATAGATCGACAAGTTCGGTTGACATTTGTTCTAAAGCCTCCGAGATCAGAATGCCGCTGTCCACGAACGCTTACATCCGCCAATCGGCTAGGTTCGCACCTGCCCGTTTGGGCTGGGCGCGTGCGTTCCGTCCGACGCTCCGATCGCCAGCGGCTAGTGCCCTTTCGATTTCGCCGCGACTTGAGGCACGGTTGAAACCGTGCCCTACTCAGCCTTTCCGTTCTGAGGCGCCCCAAAAGGCACCGAAACAATTTGTCATTCCGAGCGAAGCGAGGAATCTCTCTTCGGTTTGAGTGCGAGAAAAGAGAGATTCCTCGCTTCGATGGGAATGACAAAAAATGAGTGTGTGCTTCGGCCACCGAAGCCGCGACGGACGAGCCGGCGTTGTCCCGACCCACCTATCAGATTCGTTCCACCGGATTTCGGATTCTGACGCAGGAGGAGATGGCCATGAATCACTTGATTTGGCCGTAGTGGGGACGTATCGTGCTTCGGAAAGTCGGCGCATGATTTTTTCGGAGAGAAATTGTGAGTTCTCTTTCGCGCGCCGCTCGCGAGTTCGCGCAACATTATGGACAGAAAAAATCGATGAAAGGCCTATGCGCATTGCGTTGGCTCGCTTTCGTTGTGGCGATTCTAGTTCTGACGCCCGCCGCATTCGCGCAGACGGGGGCCTCTTCCAACGCGGCGAAAACACAAGGTTTGGCAACGTCTCTTTCCCATGATCTTTCGGGCGTGTGGATGCAATACCCCGACGGCGATGTGCCGGGCGTTCCGGGCATGAACGCGGTGAGCAATCGAACGCGCCCTCCGCTGACGCCGTGGGGGCAAGCCAAATTCGACGCGGCGAAGCCGCTTGTCGGACCGAGGGCCATTCCGGGCGAGGAAAATAATCCCGAATTACGCTGCTATCCGGACGGTCCTCCGAAACTTATCAACCTTCCGAATCCGTTCGAGATCGTGCAGATTCTGGGCCGCGTACTGATGTTTTTCGAGTTGGGACACATCTGGCGGGAAATTTGGACCGATGGCCGGCCGCTGCCCAAGAATCCCGATCCCAGCTATTTGGGATACTCGGTCGGCCACTGGGAGGGCGACACGTTCGTCGTCGATACAGTCGGCTTCAATGACAAGCTCTGGGACGATTCCTACGGCAATCCGCGGAGCGACCAGACACATCTTATTGAGCGCTACCGGCGCCTCAATCACGACACCTTGGAATTGCAAATCACGATCGATGATCCCAAGGCCTACACGAAGCCGTGGGTCAGTCCGCCGAAACTTCACAAACTCGAGCCGGGATGGGAAATCGCGGAGTGGTTTTGCGTCCTCGATGAGGATAATGCGTATGATGATGCCGTACGGAAGCCGGCGGGCGTTGCTCCCGCTGCCAAGTAGATTCACCTGAAACTGGGTAATGAAGGGAAGCAGAGCACATGAACCTTGCAGTGCGGCTCGCAGGATCGCTCGGGGTTCTGGCGACGGTTTTGGCGATTTCTTCAGTCGTATTCGCGCAAGACACGAAGCCCGCGGAAAATCGCAGCGTTCCGGCTGTCAACTCTTCGACATCCTCGGTTCCGGCTCCACCGCTCTCTCACGATCTGTCCGGAGTCTGGATGCAGTATCCGGACGGACCCGCACCGGGAGTCCCCGGTATGAACGCCATCGATCAAAGATTTCGGCCGCCGTTCACGCCCTGGGGGCAAGCTCGATTCGACGCCGCGAGGCCCATGCAGGGACCCACGGCGGTTGCAGGTCAGGAGAATGCTCCCACGTTGCGCTGTGATCCGGACGGTCCTCCGAGAGTTCTCAACCTTCCGAACCCGTTCGAGATCATCCAGATTCCCGGCAGGGTGCTCATGTTTTTTGAGTTGGGGCACGTTTGGCGAACGATCTGGACCGACGGGCGCGCACTTCCCAAAGATCCGGACCCCACTTGGTTAGGCTACTCCGTGGGGAAGTGGGATGGCGATACTTTCGTGGTCGACACGATCGGATTCAACGACAAGCTATGGGTCGATGTCTATGGCAGTCCGCGCAGCGAAAAGATGCACCTGACAGAGCGATATCGACGGCTGAATCACGACACCTTGGAAATGCAGATCACGATGGACGATCCCAAGGCGTATACAAAAGTCTGGGTAAATCCCCCCAAGCTCCACAAGCTGGAGCCGACGTGGGAAATTGCCGAGTGGTTTTGCGTGATCGAGGAAGAGCACGCCTATAGCGACACGATTCGCATTCCGGCGGGGACTCCGCCCACAGGCAAAAAGTAGATGAGGCAAGTCACGCGATGATCATCGAAACTATCGAACAAGTCACGCAGGCGGTCCTGGACGAGACAAAACGCACGCCCGATCCGCGCGCGAAAGAGATCATTCAATCGCTCGTGAGGCATCTGCACGCGTTTGTGCGCGAGACGAAACTCACGGAGAAGGAATTCGACAAGGCAATTAATTACATCGTGGCCCTGGGCCAGCTCACGACGGAGAGCCACAACGAAGTCCGCCTGATGGCGGGTTCGCTCGGAGTTTCCACGCTGGTCTGCCTGATGAACAACGGCCCGAACGCCGCCACCGAAAGCTCCGCGAACCTCCTTGGGCCCTTCTGGCGCGCGGAATCCCCGCGAACGGAGAATGGGGGTTCGCTCCTGCGCTCTCCCACTCTAGGACCGGCATTGTACTTTCGCGGATGGGTGCGCGAAGCCGACGGCAAACCGGTGGCCGGCGCCGAGGTTGACGTCTGGCACGCCTCGCCCGTCGGCCTGTACGAAAGTCAGGATCCGGAACAGGCCGAGATGAACCTGCGCGGAAAATTTACAACCGACGCCAACGGAGAGTTCAGCTTTCGCAGCATCAAGCCCTCAGGGTATCCGATCCCAATCCACGGCCCGGTCGGCGCTCTCTTGAACGCCCAGAAGAGACATAATTTTCGACCAGCGCACCTGCATTTTCTCGTTTACAAACCCGGATTCAAAACCATCACCTCGCAAATCTATTCGCCGGACGATCCTCATCTCGAGACCGACTCACAATTCGGAGTGACGCGTGGCCTCGTTGCGAATTTCTTGCTCCATCAAGACGAGCCGGCCCCCGATCCGGACGTGGCTGGCTCGTGGTACTCGCTCCAGCATACGTTCATTCTTCAGCCGGGCGAGAGTTGGCTGCCGACGCCTCCGGTTTCCAAAAAGGCTGCGGAGCGCATCTCAAGCGGCTCTCCAAATACATAGCTTTTGATAACCGATTCTACGAATCGTCAAACCGAATGAGTCGGCGAAGTCGATTCTTTACAGTGAAACTCATTCATGGTTGAATTCGTAGTTAGTTGTGTGGAACGGTTCTTTCGCAGGGCAAGGCGCCAGGGATTCCGTGACCGGCATCTCGAACCAGGGACCCGCCATTGACAGGACCGTAAAAGTCATCTTGGGAGTCATTTGATGAAGGCATTGGTGTTTTTGATGGCGCTGGCTTTGTGCTTTGTTCCCGCGTTCGGGGGCCCCTCACCCGATTCCCGCTGGGTGGATGGTATGGACCTCTCCTGGGCGTTTCCCGAGCCTTCTCCGGATTTTCCAAAGGAGGACAACAGCAAGGTCAAGCACCTTCCGGGCAGCACGAAATCCTACACGCAGGGACAAATCGACGATATCTACAATCCGCCGGACTGGTATCCCGATGAGCATGCGCCGTTTCCGAGCGTGGTCGCTCGTGGAGAAGGCAAAGCGACGCCGGGATGCGCTTCCTGCCATCTGGCCTCAGGCAGCGGACATCCGGAGTCGGCCAATCTTACCGGCCTCACCGCGGATTACCTCCTGACGCAGATCCACGATTTTCAGCAGGGATTGCGGACGGACCCGCGCCACCGCATGAGCGAAATCGCCAAGGGCATGACGGAGGACGAGGCGAAAGAAGCAGCGGCATATTTTGCAAGCCAGAAGCCGCAGCGTTGGATTCGCGTCGTTGAGACCGACATGGTCCCCGAAACGTACATGAACGATGGGCGCCGGCGGTACGTTCGCCCGGACGGAAAAATGGAGCCGATCGGCTCGCGGATCATTGAAGTGCCGGAGGACCCCGAGCGCGTGACGTGCCGCGATCCGCACATGGGCTTCGTCGCGTACGTGCCGATGGGCAGCCTTGCGAAGGGCGAGCAACTCGCCAAGACGGGCGGCAATGGAAAGACGACGCCGTGCATCGCGTGCCATGGCCCCGCGCTCACGGGCCTTGGACCGGTGCCCAGGATCGCAGGGCACTCACCAAACTACATCGTTCGCCAGCTCGCGGGATTCCAGGTCGGCGCGCGCAACAGCGATCTCGATCAGTTGATGAAGGGCGTGGTCGCCAACCTGACACAGGATGACATCATCTCGCTCGCCGCGTACGTCGCTTCGCGCAGCCCCGAGCAGTAGTGGCTGTCCCAAACAGAATTTAGTTTGACGATTCCCTGCCGTTCTGGCCGGAGCCAACGCTTGCCTTTTCCGTACTGGTTGGCGCCGCCAAAGAATTCTCTTCGGTAGCAGGCGGCTGCAATCCCACGTACGCAGCGATGGCCACCATGTCGTCCTGCGTCAGCTGCGCGACGACGCCCTTCATTAGCGCGCCCATCGTGCCGTGGCGCGATCCATCCTTGAAATAATAAAGCTGGCGGAAGAGATACAACGGAGAATGTCCCGCGATGGCGGGCACCTCACCCAGGCCGCCGAGCGCCGGACCGTGGCAAATCGCGCACTGAATTGTTTTTCCTTCGCCGCCAGTGGTGACAAGCTGCTTTCCTTTTTCAATGCTGCCCCTGGGGACGTAGGCGATGAATCCGGAGTGCGGATCGCGGCTCTCAGCGCGCACAATATCCTGCGGCAACTCGACGATGCGGTTTCCGATCGGCTCATCGCCTCCGCCCGGCAGCGGCATTCGCATCAAGTGAATATTGATAAAAGTCGTCGGCACGCGATCGGTCTCGACCACTGGCTGCCATACTTTCGGCTTGAGCGATGCGAACCATTCCGCAGCTTGCCGCGCGTCGTCGTCGGTTAAATCGCGCGCGATGTCATTCATGGCCTCGCCCATTCTCAAGTGGGCTTTGAAATCGGAGAGTTGCCGCTCGATATACGCGGCCGAGACGCCGGCGAGATTTGCTGATTCTGGATGGCCGAGTCCCGATCCCAAATGGCAGGAAGCGCATCCCAGCACATCGCCTCCTGCGCCGTGCGCGACGACTTTCGGCATCGGCGGGTGCTCTTCGGGAAACCAGTCCGGGGGATTCGCGAGATCGTCAATCTGCGCTTGCGTGTAGGACTTGGAGCTTCCCGCGACGCGCTGCGGGCCGCTTCGTTCATCAATCACCGGCTGCACCTTGTCACGAATCGGAAACGCCCAGGGAATTTCGGGAAGATGCCACGGCTGCGCGGATTGCGCCCATCCGCCAATTGCGCCGACGCAAGCGAGCGCCACGGCACCAAGAATAATTTTAGCTAAAGTTTTTACGGAACGTCGCACGCGGCGTTTCGTCCGCTGTGAGTGAGGCCACGTCATCGGCTCGTTCGCAGCACGCGTTTTCTTTTGAAATTGTTTTGAATCGAAAGGGTGGTCGAATTGTGGAGTATTCATTTTCTCTTTCATTCCCCTGGGCTCGGTGTCTCTTTTGGATATTATTTTGAAGCGGGCGCGACGCCGGCCGGTTTGCGGACCACTTGATCGTAATCCTTGTTCTCATCGAGAACGCAAAACCATTCGGCCAGTTCCCATCCCGGTTCCAGCTTATGAAGTTTCGGAGGGCTCACCCACGGCTTCGTGTACACGCGCGTGTCGTCGATGACGATCTGCTGCTCGAGTGTGTCGTGATTCAGGCGGCGATAGCGCTCGGTCAAGCGCGTCGTGGAAGTCCGCGGATTCCCATACAGATCGACCCATTCCTTGTCGTTGAATCCAATCGTTTCGACCACGAACGTATCGCCCTCCCAGTGGCCGACCGAGTAGCCGAGCCAGCTCGGGTCCGGGTCCTTCGGCAGCGGGCGCCCGTCAGCCCAGATCGTGCGCCAGATGTGCTGCTCCTCGAAGAACATCAGCACACGGCCGGGAATCTGCACGATCTCCCACGGATTGGGAAGGATTAGAACCTGCGGAGGCCCGCTCGGCTCGCAGCGCAGCGCGGAATTGTCTTCCTTGCCCGCGACGGCTTTTTCCCCTTGCAGCGCCTGCGCGTGACCGACCTGCTCCTGCCCCCACGGCGTTAGGGGAGGGCGATAGTGCTCGTTCACGCCGTTCATTCCCGGGGTGCCCGGCACGTCGCCGTCCCGATATTGCATCCACACGCCGGAAAGATCGTGGGGAAGCCCCGGCGAGACCTCTTGTGTCTTCGCGGCTGGGGTGGAATTTCCATTCGCGGAGCTGGACTGAGCAAATGCGACCGGCGAGAAGAGGCAACCGCTGACGAAGAAAGCGAGCGCCGCTTGCGTTACTCTCGTCGCGAGAATTTGCCCGCGCGCGCGATCGAAGACACCGACGGTTCCAACGCGCGGCTTCCTCCGGAGATACGAAAAGCGATTCGTCATCGGCGTCATTCCCAGGAGCGTTCTAAACTAAAGCACGGAGCAATGGAGGAGGTAAAGGACACAAAGGAAGTGAAGGAAGTAAAGGAACGGAAAATCGCCGGCACGGCGATGGGATCGAAGCTCTTTTCCTTTACTTCCTTAGCCTCCTGAATTTCCTAGACGTCCTCAGCCTCCGCCTACTTGCCCGGTACGCTCGGCGCCCCGCCCGAAGGCTTCCTCACATCCTTGTCATACGTCTGCAATTCGCTCGAGGCGCAAAACCACTCCGCGATCTCCCAAGTGGGCTCCAGCTTGTGGCGCTTTGGCGGGCTTACCCATTCTTTCGTGTAGGACTTGGGATCGTCGATGATGATCTGCTGCTCGAGCGTATCGTCATTGAGCCGTCTGTAGCGCTCGATCAGGTGCATCTCTTCGCTGCGCGGATTGCCGGAAAGATCGGCCCAGACTTTGTCGTTGAAGCCAACGGTGTTGACAATAAAGGTGTCGCCTTCCCAGTGGCCGACCGAGTAGCCGAGCCAGCTCGGGTCCGGGTCCTTCGGCAAAGGACGCCCGTCGGTCCAGATCGTGCGCCAGATGTGATACTCCTCGAAAAACATGAATGTCCGGCCGGGAACCTGCACGATTTCCCAAGGATTCGGCAGAATCAAAAGTTGCGGCGGGCCGCTCGGGTCGCAGTGCAGCGCCGCGCTGTCTTCCTGTCCTCCCACGGCGCGCGGACCCATCAGCGGTTTAGCGGCATCGAATTTCGCCTGTCCCCACGGCGTCAGCGGAGGGCGCGTGCGGTCGTCAACCGCGTTCATGCGGGCGAACCCCGGTGCTGTGCCGTCATCATATTGCATCCACACGCCGGAGAGTTCGTGGGAAAGAGCTCCGGCCGACGCGGAATTCGCGGCTGGCGATTTTTTCATTTCGGCGTTCTGGCCGGTTTGGGCGAAAAGAACCGGCGAGCAAATCATCGCGGAGGCTATCACGCAAAACGGACCCGACAACCGGTAACGCATCTCGAACTCCTCGAATCATTCAAAATTGCATGCGCATGAATCGGCCACAATTTTTCTTTCGTGCGCGGATTCAATTTGCTTTGGAGGGTCAGGCTTCAGCCCAGCCGTAACGATCTCGAAAAAATTGGCTCTTAAAACGCCTTCGCCGTGGACAATTCCTTGCCGTCGGAGAACACAACCTTCTGCAAGAACGTGATCTTCGCCCCCACCTTGTTCGGGTTGACCCACAGGACGACCTGGTCCCCCGGTTTCAAAATGTCTCTACTCCAGCCGACGCGGTTCAGCATCGCGGGATTGGTCGTCTCGGCGACCCAGTGCTCGACGTTGCCCTTGTCGTCGGCCACGTCGTAATAGACCTGTGTATGAGGGTTGCTGTACTCAAATTTCGTGACGGTCGCCTTCATCGGCACGGTTTTCGACATGTCGTACGCCGAGTTTCCATGATGCGCGAACAGCGGAGCGCCGGCTGACAGGAAACCGATAAGCACGGCCAACGGGATTGCCAGTCTGGACCTCATCTCATACCTCTCGAATCGAAAAATTGCCGGGTTCGCCTGAACCCAGTTCTCCCTGAAAACACAGCGGTTGGCACACTTCCAGTTGCGTCGAGGTAACCACACGCGGCCAAGGAGTGTCAAACAATTTCGACAATCTTGATCTTGCAAGTGGTTGAAACATCAGCAAACTTCCGCCCGGATCCGCAGCGCTTGCGCGGAGTTTTCTCGCCGGCGGAAATGCCTTCTCCGGATTCTGAGTTTTGGGCCTGACGCTCTTTTTTGACGTGAATTTGAAAACGGCGGTTTCAATCGCGTTCACTGGACGCTCTGGTCTCGCGTCGTATCGAAACATGTATTATGGAGCGCCAGGAGATCAACATGGAGTCCAAAACAGCGCACCATTTTTCACGACGGGAGCTGCTGGAATCATTTCTCGTAGCGAGCTGCGTTCCGCTGATAGCTGAGGGAGGCGCTCAGACGCAAGTCCCTGGCGCTGCCCCGCGGCCGTTTCGCGTTGACGTCCCGCAGGCGACGATCGATCGCATTCTCAATCGAGTGCGCGAGACGCGCTGGCCGGATCGCCTGGAGACGAGCGACTGGCGCTACGGCGCCAACTGGGATTACATGAAGGAGCTTGCGGAATACTGGACCACGCATTTTGACTGGCGGAAAGCGGAAGCAAACCTGAATCGCTACCCGCAATTCCTTGCGCGCGTCGGCGATTTCGATATTCACTTCTATCACGTGAAGGGGCGCGGAGCGAAGCCTGTGCCGTTGATCCTCACGCACGGCTGGCCGGGTTCGGTCTTCGAGTTCCTCGAAGCGATTGGGCCGCTTTCCGATCCCGCCCGATTTGGCGGCTCGCCGGATGACACGTTCGATGTGGTCGTGCCTTCGGTGCCCGGATTTGGTTTTTCTTCCAAGCCCAAAGGAAAACCCATCGGCCTTACGACCACGGCCACGCTTTGGAACGGGCTCATGACCGAGGTGCTGGGATACTCGAAGTACGGCGCACAGGGAGGAGACGTCGGCAACGGCGTCACGAATCAGCTTGTGCACGCTTACGCCGATTCGCTTCTGGGCATCCACTTCAACGGCGTGGGCGTGCCGCCGCCTCCCGAGGCCGAACAGACGCCTGAGGAGCGAGAGTGGGTACGCACCGTCAATGCGTTCATGGGCGTGGAACGCGACTATTACAACGAACAGCAGCACAAACCCGAGACTGTTGCGTTCGCTCTCACGGACAACCCGCTCGGAACAGCAGCCTGGATTACGGAAAAACTGAAACTCTGGAGCGATTCGCCGGACGTGCTCGAACCCATTTTCACGAAAGACCAAATCCTCACGAACATCATGATTTATCTTGTGACGGACACGATTGGCTCATCGGTCTGGTTTTATCGCGGCCGGGTGGACGAACCCTCGAACCTCATTGGGAAAGTGAATGTGCCCACGGGCTTCGCCTCGTTTCCGCGAGAACTTCCGACGCTCGATCCACCCCAATCCGTCCTCGCGCGAAATTTCAATTTGATCCAATACACGAAAATGCCTCACGGCGGGCATTTTGCGTGCTGGGAACAACCCGAACTGCTCGTGACGGACCTGCGGAATTTTTTCCGCAAAGTGCGGACCTAGGGTGCCCGCACGATCTGAGCCGAACGGACGTCAAACAAGGATGGGCAGAAAGCGACGCCTCGCGTTTCTCCGCGCCTATTTTGTACCGCGAATCAGGAGGGCGCCAATGTCTCGGAATGCGCGCAATTGGGCCGTGTCCTGGAACCAGCGGCCCCGATAGGTTTCAGAAGCGGGGGTGGGATCTGGTATCTGGCAATGCGAAATGTCGCAGAATCCAGCTTCGCGGAAAAACTCTTCCCACTCGCGTGCGCCTAGCAGATTCGCGGGGATCGCAAAGTGCTCGCGCCATTGATGGGAATGCGGATTTTCAAGATAATAGTTGATCAAAACCCAGGCCATGCCGCCTTCTCGCAACACACGGAAAATTTCCCGCAGGCCTCTCGCCGGATCGGGCCAGTAGTACGCCGACTCGACTGAGATGGCGTGCGTGAAAAAATTGGCGTCCCAGGGAATTTCGTCGGCGCTGCCGACGACAAACATCGCGTTTTCCACGTCAACGTAATTGCGACGCGCGTGGCGGACCATTTCGTCGGAGATGTCCATGCCGACTACGCGACCCTCTGGCACGCGCTCGGCGATCAGCCGCACGAGCCATCCCGCGCCGCTGCCCACATCGAGCACGTTTTCATCGGTCGCCAGCTGCATCTGATCGAGAACCGGCAGGACGATGGGAAGATGGTCCTCTTCCATCCCTTCGCCGCGGCCCGCCTCGGCCCAGCGGTTGAATTCCTTGCGCAGCAGTTCGTTTGGTTGTGGTTCTTGGGGCATGAATTTTGGTAGGACAGGCTTCAGCCTGTCGGGGTTGGTTGTTCCGGGCTTCAATTGCGTCGTTAGGTCGAAAAGGCGACAGGCTGAAAGCCTGTCCTACCTTTCGATCCTCGCCAGCAGTTCCACGAATTTCTGCTGGCGCTCGGACTGGTCCTGGCCGCCCGCGGATTCCGCCAGTTGCGTTACGTTCATCGAGCAGAATTTCGGTCCGCACATCGAGCAGAATTTCGCGTCCTTGTAGAAATCGTCCGGCAGCGTTTCGTCGTGCATCGCCTTCGCCGTCGCCGGGTCCAGCGACAACTCGAACTGCTTGTTCCAGTCAAATAGAAATCGCGCGTACGACAGCGCGTCGTCGCGATCCCTCGCGCCCGGACGGTGCCGCGCCACGTCCGCCGCGTGCGCCGCGATCTTGTACGCGATCACGCCCTGCTTCACGTCTTCCGCGTTGGGCAAGCCCAGATGCTCCTTCGGCGTCACGTAGCACAGCATCGACGCGCCGTGCCACCCGATCATCGCCGCGCCAATCGCGCTCGTGATGTGGTCGTACCCCGGCGCGATGTCGATCACCAGCGGCCCCAGCGTGTAAAAAGGCGCTTCGTGGCACAGCTCCATTTCTTTCTTCACCTGCAGCTCGATCTGGTCCATCGGAATGTGCCCCGGACCTTCGATCATCACCTGCACGTCGTGCTCCCACGCTTTCGTCGTCAACTCGCCC
>Ga0210410_10000641_pt1 | contig 36592 bp, 25 predicted proteins | sample IncBWC4MmetaG_FD_161058 | JGI IMG/M metagenome (GOLD analysis project Ga0210410, IMG submission 161058) | Forest soil microbial communities from Barre Woods Harvard Forest LTER site, Petersham, Massachusetts, United States - Inc-BW-C-4-M | ecosystem: Environmental > Terrestrial > Soil >...
CTTTGGCAAGACTTTGCTCGAGCCGAGAAATCCCGGAGTAGCCGACGTAACCTAGCGCAGCTATGACCACGAACAGCACGACAAACAGCACGGGGATCCAGCGCGGTGTTCCCGTCGACTCGTAACGATAAGACTCTTCCGGACTCGGCACATTCGGAGAAATGCTCATTCCCCCTCCTCAATGATGGCTCCAGTCTGGGATCTGGATGCCGGTAAAATTATCTACCGCTACTCGCGCCGTGTCTATGGGCGCGGTCAGCGAGACTTGCCCCGCGGGGTCCCTACTTTTCCCCAGGTTTTGCGGCTGGGGGAACGCTTCGGCCAGCGAGCGAAGATCGAAGTGGTCAAGCCGCCACGCGGAGTAAACTCGCCGCGCACCACACACCACTCTGGACGTACAGCTTTAACGATATCATGGAGAATCTTGTTTACGGCGTTTTCATAGAAGATGCCGAGATCGCGATAGGCAAGGAGGTACATCTTGAGAGCCTTGAGCTCGATGCACTCTTTGCGCGGCATGTATTGAATGGTGATGGTGCCGTAGTCAGGCATCCCGGTTTTCGGGCAAACGGAACTGTACTCCGGAAAACGCGTGGTGATGACGTAGCCGAGATACTGGTTGGGCCAGGTGTCGAGCTCCGGCAATTTTGCTTCGATGCCGGCGCGGGCGTGATCGGCTGTGTAGTCGGCCATGACGGTTCCCATTGTACGTTGTTAGTTGACTTCGAGGCGACAGCCTCTTGCCGAAAAGAGACGCATCTCCTATCCTCATGCGAAGAGGGCCCTCCAGAGTCTTTCGATGAACTGCCCTGCGTGTCAAGCCGCGGCTTGCCGGAGATCGCGGCGCCGGTCCGCTTCCGATTATTTGTTCAGCACTGTGGGTGTCGTTCCGTGGCGTTGCCGTTCTTGTGAGATACGCTTTCACGCGCGGGCGATACCTCTTCGGTATCTTTTTTATGCGCGGTGCAGGATCTGCGGCAACTTGGAGCTGCAGAGAATCTCGCCGGAGAAAGTTGCGGGAGTGTTGTCAAGGCTGGGACGGTGGTTGAAACTGCCGGCCGTGCGATGCGCTCCTTGCCGACACAAGTTTTTTTCGTTGAGGCCACAGTTGAGGGCGGAACAGCGGGCGCGAGTCGCGGCCGAAGATGGCGCGGCGAAATACTAATGTAGTACGCAATCAGTCCCAGCTCCGGAGCGCTAGCCCCCTATTCTGTACCTCAAGCCCCGTACCACTAGGGCCTGCGCTCTGCCAGGGAACAAAGGCCGCTGGCACGAGAGCAACCCCGTCGAGCCGCGATCAACGGACTGCAATTGATCGGGTTAGGACATCGTTAGCGGGAGACTAAAGTCCCGCTAAGCGCCGCGTTTACCGGGCATGGTGATCATCAACTTTTGCGAGGAGTAGCGCCTCTCCGCCTGAAGAGTTCTCTACCCGCTAGTTATCCGGACTCGCGGTGCAGGATTAGGCGGGCCAACTTGCCGACCGCGGAGCCGGGCTCTCCATGAAACCGAGCATCGCCTGCTTCAATTGGGAATCCACTTCGTCTGCGATGGTCATCACGTCGAGCAGCACAGAGTTAAAATCCACCGATCGAAGATTGTTCTGTAGAGTGCCAAAGATGCTGACCTGAAGGATTCGCGACTCTTCCACGGCCATGGCGACAGTGTAACCTTGCTTGCGCCGCCTAATTCCGTGCTCGCGTGCGGCGGTGGAATTGGGAAGCTTGGCATTTGGAGCGAGGCGGAGACGGCGGACGAGGTCGCCGAGGAGGAGCGGAAGATGGCCGGTGCGCTCCTGATGGCTCAGCGAGACGCGGGACAACTCCTCGTTTCGCTCCACTTTGGACATCCAATCCCGGATGGTGAGCTCCGCATCGCGCTCCAGAATCGCGGCGACGCGCTCTTTCTTCATGGACATGCGAGCTGAAGGATTCGAGAGTTTTTTCTGGATAATTTCGGCAACCGCAGCCAGGCCAACCGGTTTCACAAGGACTTCGTCAGCCTCCAGTAGGATGGCAGCCATGGCCTCTTGAAGCGCAGGGTAACTGCTGAGTACGAGTGTTACTGCGTTCGGGTGTGCGTGGCGCATGGCGCTGACGACCGTAAATCCATCCCCAGCGTCCGGCATGTGCAGGTCGGAGAGCAGGACGTCGAATTTTTCCGTAGAAATGAGTCTCAACGCTTCGTTTACGCTAGCAGCGGCAACGACTTCAAACCCATAGGCTTCTAAGCCGTCCTGGAATACCGCACGGACGTCGTCGTTGTCGCCCACGAGAAGGAGTCGCTTTTTGTTCACGCGTGTCTGGCCTCGATGCACAGTGTAGCAGGCAGAGTTTATTAACGCTTATCAGAATTCATCTTAGTTATAATTATTTTGCGTAGCGCCCACACCGGTGGAGTGTGCAAAATGGAACAGTTTCGCAGCTGGTTGTTATTTTATTGTGGCCGGATGAAAAGAAGAAAACTCACAGCCAAACAGTTGTCCTCTGTCCCCTGTCCCACATGTGGCGTCGCTGCCGGGAATAGTTGCGTGCTGCATTCAGGTGCTCCGCGCTCAGGCCCGCATGTAGACCGAAGATTTTGTGCCATTGATGCCATCGAGAGGACACAGTTTCGCGCTGACGTAGCTTTCGACAATTCCGCCTGCCCCCAAGCGATCGGCTCTTCTAGCCGCGGCTAACCCACTGGTAGGCTCCGCATCTTGGTGCGGCGATACGAAACTTCTCATCCGCCACGTTTGCCTAGGAGCAGCACTGTCCAGATCGTGGTTCGGCATTGAGTGTCGCAGCATGCGCCGGTGCTGAGAACCGTTGATCGTCCGTTTCATATATCCTCGGGCCCTTATTCCTATTGTAAATAGCCTTTGTCGGCCGCGATTTTGTGCCGGCGTTGTTGATCTTTTTCGCGCCTCACAGAAACTAATTGATTTTCACTGTACTTCGGACCAGTAGACGCCCAATTAAAATGTTGCGATAGTCTTTGTGTTCGTGACCCGAGAGGGTCCTCCAGACACGTTGGCGGGTGCGAAACGAGTAGATACGCCAACGTAGACCGACTCATCGAGGAACTTAACGTCTGGGTTGCTGCTTGCGTGGTAGCGCTAACGGGACTCGAACCCGTATTTCGGCCTTGAGAGGGCCGCGTGCTAACCTTTGCACCATAGCGCCGCTGTTTGAATATTATCGTGTACTCGACTTTTCAGCAATCGTGGTGACCGTGCCAGGCGAGAATAGGCCGACCTTGATAAAAGCCTCGCGAATGTCCTCCGCGATCTTACTGTTGTAACGTTCAGATACGTGTTTGGTCTTGTGCCCGGCGATCTTCCGAGAACTACACCTTCCGCCAGTTTCGATTGCGAAGTTTTTCTCTTGTGAATTCTTTTGTGCACTGCAAATGACAGGTACGAAAGGGTTTAGTGTTTCATTTTATACGTTAGGTACTCCGTACTAGGAGGGTACTAGTACGGAACACTGTACTTCCCAAAACGTGACAACGCCTAGCTCATCTCGGACACTAGAAGCATGCCAAGCCCTCTGTCAAAGCTTCCTGGGTCTGGGTATTTAACGTCTTCGTTAAATACGGCACCGGTTCGCCATACCCGTAATACAGCAATTGTTTCGCGCGACGTTGCTGGTGAAACGATCGTTGTTCCCATTTGTCAGGGTGTGGGGGATCTCGATTCGGTTTACACCTTCAATCCGGTCGGTCGAAACTTATGGCGGCTGCTCGAAAGCGGTCGCTCCGTTGAGGAATTGGCGAATTGGGTCGTTACGCACTACGAAGTGGATGCGAAACAGGCAGTTGCAGACGTTCAGAGCTATCTGTCTGAACTCCAGGAAGTTGGCCTGGTTCGCACGGTTTAGGCGTTCCCCTCCTTCTCGACTTGCCTTCCCAAGGGCACGAAGCGTGAAGTGTGTCTGTGCGCGGTTTGTGGGAGGGTACTGATAGTACTAAATTTGTGTGATTTAAACAGAAGAAGGGTTAGACGTGCAAACGGTAGCTTACGGCGAATTGACGGGCCGGGTTCACCAGCGTTTCCAGGGGAAACGTGCGCCGCTTGAGGTGTCTATCGAGGTCACCCGCCGCTGTCCACTCGAATGCCTCCATTGCTACAACAACCTGCCGATGAGCGACCACGCGGCCCGCTCCGAGGAACTCACCTTCGAAGAGCATTGCCGCCTCCTAGATGAACTGGTCGACGCAGGCTGCCTCTGGCTGCTTTACACGGGCGGCGAAATCTTCGCGCGCAAGGACTTTCTTGAGATCTACACCGAAGCCAAGAAGCGCGGCTTTCTGATTACGCTGTTCACCAACGGCACGATGATCAACCCGCGCATCGCCGATTACCTCGCCGAATATCGTCCGTTTGCCATCGAAATTACGCTCTACGGCGCGACGCGCGAGACCTACGAAGCTCTGACTCAGATTCCAGGCTCCTATGACCGCTGCATGAGAGGCATCCGCCTGCTTCTCGATCGAAAACTTCCGCTGAAGCTCAAGACGGTGCCCACCACAATCAACCGGCACGAAGTATTCGAGATGAAGCGGCTGGCCGAGGAAGAATTTGGCGTGGAGTTCAAATTCGACTCCGCCATCAATCCCCGGATTGATTGCTCGCAGAGCCCGCTCGCCGTCCGGCTTTCGCCGGAGCAGGCGGTCGAACTCGACTTTGCCGAGCCCAAACGTAAGGCAGATTACCAGCGCATGGCCCAGCAAGATCTGTCCACGCCGAGGGAAGTGGAACAGGGAACCGGGCAGAAATATACCTGCGGCGGCGGTGTCGCCGGCTGCGCCGTCGATCCTTACGGAAAGATGAGCATCTGCGTGATCTCGCACCAGCAAGGCTACAACATCCGAGAGGGCAGCTTCCTCGAAGGCTGGGAAGGCCCGCTGCGCGAGATTCGCGACCAGCCTCGCACACGTCCGACGATTTGTGACCGCTGCCAGATCCAGTCTCTTTGCAGCATGTGTCCAGCCAACGGCGAGTTGGAGAACGGTGACCCTGAGTCTCCGGTCTCTTTTCTCTGCCAGGTGGCTCACTTGAGGGCGTACGCGTTTGGATACGAAGTTCCCGAGCACGGCGATTGCGAATGCTGCGAAGGCGGCGCGCACCGCGCGGACCTCTTGTCCGCTGCGGAGCGATTGAAGAATTTCAGACCAGATACAAGCATTTGGCTAAGAGACAGGCCCCATTCGCCTGTCTTGAATGTGCTGCAACCTACCTCCGGATGCCGCAGCGGCGGATGCAACTCCCACGCTACGACGCCTGGATAACCAAGAAAAAGACCATGAAAGACGAGCAGGACATACAGTCACTGGATCAGGACCCGAAGGGCGCATACGAGGCGCCCAAGGTTATCCGCGTAAGCCTTCGACCCGAAGAAGCTGTGCTGGGGCATTGCAAAGTCACCGGCGCGGCCGGACCGGTCTCCGGGTCCTGCCATTCCTTCGTCGCTTGCAGGACCCAAGGTTCCTGAGGCGCCGGAAAATCCCTATGCAGCCATCTCAAAAAGTGTTCACGCCACGGTCGGAGTTCACCGGACAATCTTTTCCGAGTGCCACCCATCTTTCCTACCAGATTGGCGGCATCACCTTCGGTCTGCACGCCGAAGGGGATCTTTTGCTGTCACCGGAACGGGAGCTTTCCGCGTTCGCTATTGCGCCGCGTTCTGGCGATGTAAACCTGCAAGTTTCCTGGGCAGACTCTCTCAAAGTGCCGACCTCCACCCTCTTGTTTCATTCCGGCGGGCTGTGGTCGCTCTTTGCCGAGCCGAGCGGATATCGCTTCAGCTTTCTCTCGCCTCTCCTGGGGATGACCCCGTACAAAGAAGCCTGGCTTGATTCTGAATTTCGTTCCGGGCGCGTCTTGCTATCGCGCCGGTTCTTTGACACGGAGCGCCCTGTGTATCCTCTCGAGTACCCGCTCGACGAATTGCTGATGATTCACCGGCTTTCGCGAGGCGAAGGCGTGGAAGTCCACGCCGTCGGGATTTCAGACGAAAACGGCCGCGGACATCTTTTCCTCGGCCATTCCGGCGCGGGAAAAAGCACCACCGCTCGTTTGTGGCTCGATCGCCCAGGCGCGCGAATTCTCAGCGACGATCGCATCATTTTGCGCGCCCGTGAGGGCCAAATCTGGATGTACGGCACGCCGTGGCATGGAGATGCGGGCATCGCCTCACCGGATTCTGCCCTGCTTACTGGTATTTATCTGCTGGAGCACGGAAATAGCAATGAACAGTTCCCTCTGCCTCCGGGCCGCGCCGCAGCAGAACTGTTTACACGAAGTTTTGTGACGCACCACTCCGGAGAAGGCATCCGGTTCACCCTGGAATTTCTGGATCGCGTCGCCCGAGAAGTTCCTTGCTCCATCTTCAAATTTGTCCCCGATGAATCTGCCGTGGAGGCCATCTGCCGTGTCGGAGCGTAACACCATCGAAAAGCGAAATTCCGCCCAATTCGCCGCGGTATGCGAAGCGCTCCTCGAGCGCGGAGCCCATGTGCGGTTCTGTGCAGAGGGTCAGAGCATGAAGCCAAACATTCTCGACAATGACGCTTTGATCATCGCTCCTGTCGAACAAAAGCAATTACGTCGCGGCGATGTCGCGCTCACGCGCGGCGAAGATGGGTTTCGAGCACATCGTGTTTACAATCGAAATTCCGCGGCAGGAAACGTCATCACGCGCGGCGATTCCGGACAGGAAAACGATTCAGCTACGCAGACTATTCTCGGCAAAGTAGTTGCCATCGAGCGCAACGGACGAACGAATCCGATAACTAAGTCCGGCCATAGAGTCCTGCGTGTTCTCCGGACTGAGATCCACCGATGGAAGCTCTCCGCGTCCCATCGCTTAAAGAAGCTTGCCTCTTCCTTCGCTCTGTTTGGATTCCTGACCGCGTCTGGAATTCTCTTGAACGCTTCGCCAGCCGCCGCGCAGGCCGATCTTACGATGTCGCAGACGACATCGGTCTCCGTCGTCGACACCGGCGTCAATTTCGCTTACACGGAAATCGCAAAGAACAACGGCCCGAATGCGGTCCCCGCCGGTACGCTTGTCATTTATCAGCAGACACCCGCGAGCACCACATTTCAGAGCATCACGGTAGACGCAAACTGGACTTGCACTACGCCGCTTGCGGGCAACTCCGGCCCGATCATTTGTACCTACAACTTAGCCTTGGCCAATGGCGCCTCCACGGCCGCAGATACTATTGTCATCACAGAGCGCGTAAATGCCCTAACGGCCGCGGACACGACGATTCTAAATTCCGCCACGGTGACCTCTCAAACCGTCGATCCCGTGCCGAACAACAACACAAGCATTACCACCGTGCTGGTCGAGCCCGCTTTGAAGGCAGATTTAGCTCTTTTCATGACCGCATCGCCTACGCCCGTGTTCCTGTCTTCGAACTTGACCTACACAATCCAGGTGCAAAACCTCGGACAAGCTGCTGCCGCAGCTGTGCAAGTCACAGATACACTACCGACGGGCACCACTTTCCTGTCTTCGAGCGGTTCGGCCGGATGGACCTGCTCGGGCACAGCTACGGTCACTTGCTCGCTCACTGGCACGATGGCACAGGGGGCGACCGGGACGATGACTATCACCGTCACGTCCCCTGCGACCTCTGGCCCCATTTCCAACACTGCTTCGGTTAGCAGCTCCACTGCCGATCCCGTTCTCGCCAACAACAGCGCTACCGTGGTTACAGTTGTCCAGCCTTTGGTTTGCGCCATGCCTGGTCATGACGGCCTTGGCGGCACTCTGGCGGGCGTAGTCAATACGTACTATCCTCCTTTGGCAAACGGCACTCTCGCGGCCGGCGCGACTACTGTCAATCTAGGCGCATCCTCTGGCGCCGCGAAAGCCATTGGCATCGGCGACCTTCTGCTGATCATGCAGATGCAAGATGCCTTGATCGATGCGACGAACACAGGCGCCTACGGGGATGGGAACCCTGGGGACCCAGCGTCAGGTTCCACAAACCTCCAAAGCACCGGCCTTTTTGAATACGTCACGGCCGCGAGCGTGGTTCCCACTGCGGGAGGCGCGCTGACCTTTCAAGGCACGGGAGCAAACGGTGGGCTCCTGAATTCCTACGTCGAAGCTGCATACACCGCCGGGACAAACGGGCAACAAACGTATCAGGTCATTCGCGTTCCTCAATATACGTCGGCCACACTGGGATCAGGACTCGTTCCGCTGGCTTGGACTGGCTCTGTCGGAGGAGTCCTTGCTCTCGACGTCGCCGCCCAACTCACCCTCGGGGGAACGGTGTCTGCGGACAGTCTGGGATTTCGGGGCGGCGGTGGAAGAATACTCACCGGAGCGGCAGGAACACTGGATACGGATTACAGAACCCTGGCCAGCGTGGCAACGAATGCTTCCAAGGGAGAAGGCATCGCAGGCACTCCGCAGTATCTTGCCCCTGCCGCCATAATCACCACCACGACAGCAACGAATAGTGCCGTGGAAGGCCTGCCCAACGGAAGCTATGCGCGTGGCGCGCCGGGTAACGCAGGCGGCGGTGGTACGGATGGAGACCCGGTCGCCAACGATAAGAACTCCGGCGGCGGCGCAGGCGGCAATGGCGGGGCCGGGGGGCCTGGAGGTTACGGGTGGAACAGTTACACAAGCCTTAACACCACCGACGGAGGATTTGGGGGCTCGGCGTTCCCCGCGTCGACGAGCGCCATCGTGATGGGTGGCGGCGGCGGCGCTGGAACCACGAACAATGGCTCCTACTTCATTTCAGCTGGAAGCAATGCAGCGGATTGCGGCGCCACCTGCACCGGCATCTACAGCAGTGGCGGAGCTGGCGGCGGCATTGTGATTGTCCACACAGGCACGGTAGCAGGCGCCGGAACGATTACCTCCAATGGAAAATCCACGCTTAGCACACTCAACGACAGCACCGGCGGGGGCGGAGCCGGCGGCACGATCATTTTCTTCGCCAATAACGGCGGACTCAACGGGCTTACGGTAAAGGCCAATGGTGGCAACGGAGGCAACGCATGGCCGAACCAAGCTCCCGCAGTCTTCTCTGGCCAGCGCCACGGCCCGGGCGGCGGCGGTGGCGGCGGTGTGATTCTTCTTTCCGGCGCAGCCACCAGCCTGAGCGTCAGCGGTGGGGTCAACGGTAACACTGATACAATTCAGGATTCTTACGGCGCAACGCCAGGCCAGGCGGGTATCGCAGCCACGAATCTTGTCATCACCGAGACGCCAGGGACGCAGCCGGGCGCCTACTGTGCTTCGGCCGATCTGTCCGTCACGAATGCCGGTTCGCCCAATCTCGTTCTGCCCGGCGGCAACATCACCTACACTCAGGTTGTAACCAACAACGGTCCGTTGGACGCCCTGAATGCCGTCTTTTCTGAAGCTGTCCCAGCGAACACGACGTTTCAATCGCTTACGGTTCCTGCCGGTTGGACCTGCAGTACGCCAGCCGTGAATGGCACCGGGAATATCAGTTGCACGAATCCGGATGTAGCCAATTTGGCGGCAGGAACTTTCACCCTCGCCGTTCAGGTTCTCCCGGCGACAGGGTGGGGCAATCAGATCGTCGATGTCGCTGATGTAAGTTCCGGTACCTCCGATCCGAATCTTGCAAACAACTCGGCGACCGTGATCACTTCGGTTACTTTGGCGAGCCTGTCGGACGACGCGGTGACAAACAGCGCATCGCCGAATCCCGTCATCGCAGGGAACAACATTACCTATACCCAAGTCGTGACCAACAACGGTCCGGCCGCTTCCCCCAATATCACATTGACCGAAGACCTTCCGGCCAACACGACCTTCGTCTCGGCCAACGGGCCAGCGGGATGGGCCTGCGCCTTCACGACTACCATCACCTGTTCGGCGTCCACGCTGACGTCAGGAACGAATGCCACGATTACGGTAGTAGTAAAGGTAATCGCTGGGACGGCGGCAGGGACGGTGATCACGGACGTCGTAACCGTTGCTTCGGCCGTCGAAGATCCGAATACCAGCAATAACACGGCGACCGCAAGTGTCACCGTGGCAACCGCAGGTCAGTCCGATTTGGCCATCACGTCCAGCGCATCGCCGAGTATCGCCACCGATGGCAACAACATCAGCTACACCCAATCTGTGATTAATAATGGTCCGGCCGTTTCCGGAATCGCCACTTTTACCGATACGATTCCCACCAACACAACCTTCGTCTCTTTCATAGTGCCTACGGGATGGAACTGCGGAGCGACCATTCCCGCCGTGGGTGGAACCGGGACCATTTCTTGCACCATCGCTTTACTTGCGGTCAATGCGACGGCCAGTTTCCCGCTCGTCGTGAAAGTGAAGCAGGGAGTCACCCCCGGTCCGCCCATGTCGCCCATTTCGAACACAGCAAATATCAACATTCCCTGCTTGGCGGCGACCGACCCGAACTGCGCCAATAACACCGCCACTACGAACGTGTATATCGCTTCAGCCACACAAGCCGACGTTGCCATCATGAAGACTGCTTCCCCGGAGCCTGTCAATCAGGGCACCAACCTGACCTACACATTGCAAGTCACGAACAACGGCCCCGCCGTGGCGCAAGGAGTGACCGTCAGCGACCCGCTGCCCCCCGAGGTGACCTTTACGTCGGTGTCCACGACGCAGGGCTCTTGCACTTACGCCGCGGCCACGACAACCGTCAGTTGCACGCTCAACTCGATCAGCGTGGGCGGACTTGTCGTCGTTACCATCAACGTCAGCGCCAACACCTTCAGCTCTGCCGCTCTCTCCACCAACACGGCGACAGTCTCAGCAACCACCGGTGATCCGAACCTCACTAACAATTCTTCCTCGGCCACTTCGACCATCCAGAGCCCGACTGCCGTTCAGTTGGCTTCCTTCCGTGCAATGCCACGACAGGGCGGCGGCGTTCTTCTCGAGTGGAAAACTCGTGAAGAAATTCGCAACCTTGGTTTCAACGTTTTCCGTTTGGACGGCCCGAGTCCCCAGCGCTTGAATCCTTCGATCATCGCCGGCTCCGCCCTTCTGATTCGCGGCGGAATGCCGCAGCATGCCGCAAAGACGTATCAGTGGTTCGATGAAAGCGGCACGCCGCAATCCACCTACGAACTGGAAGATGTCGATCTCAACGGCACGCGCATGTCCAATGGGCCTGTCTCCGTGGACGTGTCCCTAGCTCCAAGGTCCGGTGCGGTTCGGCAGCCGCTTCTCGTAACGCAACTGAATCGCGCGACCGCGCTACCCGCGTTACTCGGACAGCGTGGTCTGGCCGTCCCGCAGCCAATGATTCCGGCTCGGCCGCGAGGCCACGTCCCCGTATCGCTCGACGAAGAGGCAGCCGTAAAAATCTCCGTCCAAAGCGAAGGCTGGTATCAGGTTTCGAAGGCCCAGCTTGTCGCCGCTGGATTCGAGCCCAATGCCGACACCCGTACCCTCCAGCTCTATGCCGAAGGTGTGGAACAACCCATGTTGATTTTGGGCCGCCAAGCAGGTCCGCTCGGTCCCAACGACAGCATCGAATTCTACGGAACCGGCATCGACACGCCATTCTCCGGCACGCGCGTTTACTGGCTCATTCGCGGCTCACGCCCGGGCATGCGCATCGCACCCATTCCTGCTCTAAACACAGGACTCTCCGAGCCGCAAAGCTTCCCCTTTACCGTCGTGCTGCAACAGCGAACCACCTACTTCGGCACTCTGCTCAACGGCGAAAATAACGATAATTTCTTCGGCGCAGCCGTTACGTCCGGACCGGTGGATCAGCAACTCACGGTCGCTCATGCAGATCCGAATTCCAGCATGCAGATTACTGTCGACGTGACGCTGCAAGGCGCCACCGATCAGCAGGCGCACCGCGTTTCCGTATTCTTCAACGGCGCGAGTATCGGTGAAATGGATTTCGCAAATCTCGCCAGCGTCACCAACACGTTTCCCATCGACCGCCACTTGCTCGAGGACGGCATCAATACCGTTACACTCACGGCTCTCGCAGGCGACAACGACATCAGCGTGGTGCAGTCCATCGCGCTGCACTATCCGCACACCTACGCAGCTGACGCCAATTGGCTCAAAGCCACGGCTCCCGCGGGCAGCACGCTTCACATCGGCGGATTCACGAACCAGCAGATCCAGGTGTTGGACATCACCAATCCTCTCGCCATTGAGCAACTCTCGGGCACCGTTCGCCAGGATAATTCGGCCTACGACATCACACTAGGACTGCCTCCCGCAGCCGGACCAGAGCGCACGCTCCTCGTTTTCTCAGAGGATCAAATTGCTCCGCCATCGGGTCTGGCCTTCCACAAGCCCGCCGCGCTTGCCGAACAGCGCCTCGGCAGCCAGATGGTCATCATCACGCATCCTGACTTCGAGTCCGCACTCGCTCCGCTCGTCAGAATGCACGAATCACGCGGTCACTCCGTCGAGGTCGTCTCCATCGACGAAGTTTTCGATGCTTTCAACTACGGCGAACGCAGCCCCTTCGCCATTCGCGATTTTCTCCAGAACGCCGAGTCCCGCTGGAGCCGCAAACCGCAGTATCTGCTGCTCGTCGGTGACGCTTCTCTCGACCCGCGCAACTACCTCGGCTTGGGCGATTTCGACTTCGTGCCCACGCGCATCATTGAAACGGCTGCGTTCAAGACCGCTACCGACGATTGGTTCAGCGATTTTAAGCAGAATGGTTTCGAGACCATCGCGACGGGCCGCATTCCAGTTCGTAACGCTTCCGACGCCGAGCTGGTGGTCTCCAAAATCGTGAATTATGAGAAGGGACTCGGAACCAGCCACGGAAACCAGCAGGCTCTGCTCGTTGCTGATCAAAACATAGGCTCCGATTTCACTACCGCCACGAAATTTGCGGCCGCGGATCTCCCGTCGTCGCTCCAGCCGATAGAGATTCTTGCGGATGGTCTGGATCCCAGCGTGGTACAGCAGCAGATTCTCAGCGCCCTCAACAGCGGACCGCTTCTCGTCAACTACTCGGGCCACGGTTCTGTCGAACAGTGGTCGTTTGCCGATTTTCTGGATGATTCTTCGGCCGCCAATCTTACCAATGGCAATCAATTGTCGGTCTACCTGCTCATGGATTGCCTCAACGGCTTCTTCCATGACGTCTACTCCACCAGCCTGGCAGAATCCCTTCTCCTCGCGCCCAATGGCGGAGCCGTTGCCGTCTGGGCTTCCTCCGGATTCACCAATCAGCCACCGCAGGCGTCCATGAATCAGGCCCTGCTTCAAATTCTAAAGACCAATCCGTCGATGCCCATTGCCGCTGCCATAGTGCAAGCGAAGGCCGGCATTTCGGACAACGACGTTCGCCGCACCTGGATCTTCTTCGGCGACCCGGCAATGCTCCTGGAACTCCCAACCTCGGGTTCGACGGGTCGCCGGCCGCCTGTGCTCGGCAATCCTCCCATTGTGCGGAAGCCTTACTAGCCTCGTTGGGTTTTTCTACCAGCGCAGGAGCGAATTCTCTGCGGCCATCGAACTACCCTCTGCCGGTACCGAGGTTAATGCTGAATTGACAAGCCGGTGAAGCGAATCCCCGCGCCGTGCACTTTGTAGCGCATGTTTATCCCGATCAGCAGCGCCGTCAGCGATTCCACGATCCGCGCATTTTCAAGTTTTCCACCGTTGATCGCCCGCGCCCCGGGAATTTTTCCAGCCAGCTCGGAGGCGACCTGCTTGGCGCCCTGGTCATCGCTGCACACCAGAATGTCGCAGTCGACATCCTCATCCTTGGAAAGCAATTCAGCCCCAAGATTCTGAAACGCCGCCACGACGCTGACACCCGCGGGCACCAACTCCTTGGTCTGTTCCGCCGCCGACCCTTGCCACACGCCAAGCATGCGTGTAGCGGCTCCTCCCACCGTCGCCGCCAGGGGCACGGTCGTGTCGATCACCACAGTTCCAGGCTTCCAAACGCTCTTCAATTGTTTGAGGAGTGCCGCGCAGCCGGAAAACGGAACCGTCAGCACCACGACATCACACTCCGCGGCTGTCGTCAGATTGTCAGCACCTGCGATTTTGGCCGTGCTGCCAATACGCGCGCGCAATTGAGCAGCCGTCTCCGCCGCGCGTTGCGCGTCCCGCGAGCCAATTACGATCTCTTCTCCGGCCCGCGCCCAGCGATACGCCAAGCCCGTTCCCTCTGGACCCGTGCCGCCGAGAATTCCAACTTTTCTATTCATAGCCACTGTGCTCCGCCCCCTGATTTCCCCCGTGCCCTTTTTGTAGCCGACTGGGGCTAGATCTCCGCAGCGGCTCCCCGCCTCTGCCTCTGGTACGATGGCCTTAGCTTCTGCCGGCGCGGAAGCCGAACGCGAGCAAACGATACCACGCAATCCGACAGGTCAATGATGGAAACTGCTGATCAATCAGAATCCCTCGAATCCATTTTGAAGCACATTTCGGACGATAAGCCCGCAATCCGCGCCGTCCTTTTGCCAATCAAAGACCTGCGGAACGCAAAACAGCGCCTCGCGGGCGTGTTGACTCCGGAAGAGCGCTTCGGACTCGCGCAGGCCATGTTAGCGGATACCATCGGGGCCGTGCGCGGAGTACGGCGCGCTGAAAAAGTATTCGTCATCACAAATTATGAGCCTGCGATGGAAACCGCCGCAAATTATGGCTGGGACATTTTGCGCGAGGGGCACCAAGTCTCAGAAAGCGCCTCGGTCGATTTTGCCTCGCACCATTGTGCCGAGCGCGAAGTCACGGCACTGCTGCGCTTGCCGCTCGATCTTCCGCTCCTCCGGCCGGGTGACATCGATGATCTTCTGGCGACAGAATGCTCAGCGCCAGCCGTTGTCATGGTCCCCTCACGCGACGGCACTGGCACCAACGCGATTCTCCGGGTGCCGCCCGCACTTTTTCCCTCGCATTTCGGGCCGGACAGCTTCGCCAAACATCGTCAAGAAGCGGAACGCCTACATGCAAGAATAACGATCATTCGAAACGAGCGCTTGGAAATGGACGTCGACGATGAATCCGATCTGCGCGCGCTGCTACGCTGCGATTTGAAAAATACTGCGACAGGGAAGTGGCTCGAGGAGCGCGGTGTCGCGGCGCGCTTCCGATCTCGCGCCATCGGTGTCTAGACGGGTTAGCGCATATTCTTTCGCTAGTGCAAATTCTTTCCATACGGCCGGTTCGCCGTGATGCCTTTTGCTTCCGTGGCAACGATGGTCTGGCCCACCGCCACGTTTGCCAGGTGATCCACCTGCCCGCTCGGCCACGTAATCTCTACGCTCTCCGCCTTATCGTGTTGTGCAAGTCCGAAAGTCAGTGTGAGCTCGCTCGCCGAGAGGTAGCTCGATCCGCTCCGCATCATCTGCGCCTGCGTCTCGCCTGCCGCCGTGACGCGCACAATGGCTCCGATGCCATCACGATTGGATTTTGTGCCAATCAACTTCACGCGCAAGCTGCGGTTTGTCGCCCCGCCCGTAGCCTCATTCTGAAATAACACTGCGGGCCCGCCATTCGTCGCCATCAGCACGTCAAGCCTTCCATCGTTGTAAATATCCGCGTACGCCGCGCCGCGCGCAACCCGCGGCATCGAAAACGCCGCCCCCACGGATTTCGTTACCTCTGCAAATTTCCCTTTCCCCAGGTTCCGGAAAAGATGCGGCGGCATGGCGTACTTCACATTGGCCTGCACGCGCTGGATGTCCGGATCAATATGCCCGTTGGCCACAAATACATCCGGCCAACCGTCCAAATCATAATCAAAGAAGAAGCACCCAAATCCCAGCGTCAGCAAAGACGCCCGCCCAATCTCCGACTGCGGCGCTTCATCTACAAACAAACCGGTCCCCTCGTTGTGGTAAAGCGAAAGCATCTGGTTCGCAAAATTTGTAATCAAGAGGCTGGGATGCCCGGAGCGATCGTAATCCGCGGTGTCCACACCCATGCCCGCGCGCGCTACGCCATCTTCGCTGAAAGCGACGCCGGCAAGCACGGCCCTCTCCGTAAACGTCCCATTTCCATTGTTGCGGTAAAGCTTGTTCGGCTGGGTGTCATTCGAAAGCAAAAGATCGGGCCAGCCATCGCCATCGTAGTCCAGCACAGCAATCCCGAGGGTCTTGGAAGTAGGATCGCCAAGTCCCGCTTTTTTCGTTACGTCCTCAAACGTCCCGTCCCCGCGGTTGTGCCACAACCGCACGGCCGTACCCTTGTACGATTCCGGCGTGCAATACGATTTGCTCTTCCCATCCAGAGTGCAATACAGATCGGTTTCCGGACTCCACTGCACATAATTGGCTACCACTAGATCGAGCCGCCCGTCCTTATCGTAGTCGACCCAAGCCGCCCCAGTGCTGAACTCCGCGACCCCTCCCAGCCCCGATTTCTGCGTCACGTCGGTGAAGGTCCCGTTCCCGTTGTTATGGAGAAGATGGCTCTGCCCGTACGCGGAGACAAACAAGTCATCGTAGCCGTCGTTGTCAAAATCTCCGACAGCCACTCCCATCCCGAACATTCTGACGGCATCCAGTCCCGCTTGGTGCGTCACGTCGGCAAACGTCCCGTCGTGGTTGTTGCGGTACAGCTTCGGGGTCGATTGTTTGCTGGTATGCCCCGGCCAGTCCATTCCATTCACCAAAAAAATGTCTGGCCATCCATCCTTGTCGTAGTCAATAAACGCCACGCCTGGTCCCAGTGTCTCCGGGAGGAATTTTTTCCCAAAGGCCCCATTATTGTGCACAAACCGAATGCCGGCGTGTTGCGTGACGTCCCGAAATATCACACCTGGTGAATTCAGCGGCGCAGGCGCACTAGTTCCCGTAAACGTCCCAAAAAACAAAACAACCGCAAGCCCCGCCAAAGCCGCCACCAACTTCTTCACTTGGCCACCGCATTCCCATCGCGGCCCACGCCGAGCGCATCGGCCACTCGATTGATGTAGTTGAACCACGAAGCGATCAACGTAATCTGCAGAATCCCACGGTCGTCGAACCCCACGGCACGCAACTTCGCGTGATCCTCCGGCCAAACCTTCGTGGCATCCTTGGTCAGCTTCACCACGTAGTCCAGCATGGTGCGGTCCTGTTCGCTGATCGGCGCCGTCCGGTAATCCTTCTTCAACGCCTCCACCATCTCCTGGTCGAGCGTCACTCTACGCAGAAACTCTGCGTGAGATGCGATTCAATAGTGGCACCGGTTTGTCACGGAAACCATTGTCGCGATCATTTCATGCTGGTGCCGCTCGAGCGGCAGTTCCGGCGACAGCAAAGCCCCAAACGTGCTGAACGCGTGAAAAAGCACATCGGGAAACAGCGAGTGCGAGCCAACAATGCTCGCCTCCACTCCCGCGAAAACCGCGGCCACCGGCGTCGCATATTCCACCGGATAAAGCTTCCGCTCGTCTTCGATGGCTTTCTTGACACTCTCGTTCTCTTCCATTCGAATCGTCTTGATCCAAGTCATGCGCTCGCGCCCCCGAATTTCCCCAGAAACTCCGCAAAATTTATCGTGACCCGCCACCGGGCTTTGTTTCCGCCCCGGTTTTTGCGCCCGCCGCCGAAATTCCGCCTGCCGCTGGCTTCGGCACCAGCGCAGCCTTCTTTCCCTTTTCCGTCGCGAGCGCCACGGAAACATGCTCATGCACCAACTGCCGCTCGTTGTTATCTTCCGGATGTGCCTGCCGGTAGGCTCCGGTGATCGCTTGCGCGGATTCATCCGCCTTGAATCGCAGATACCGCTCTTTGTGCTGGTTCGCTCGAGTTTCGTCGCCAAGCCCGTTGTAGCAAAGCATCAAGTTGTAGTTCGCCTGCAAATCCTCCGGATCGATCGCCAGCGTCTGCTGAAAGGTTTCGACCGCCTCCGCATAGCGCTTCTGCAAAAACAAAATCCGACCAAGCTCATTAATCACCACGCGATCGCGCGGATACTGCGCCAGCACAATTTGCAAATGCCCTCGAGCCTCGTCATATTTACCTTCTTCTCGCAATACGCGCGCGTAGAAGAAATTCGTTCGCGCCAATTTGGGCGCCAAAGCCATGGCCTTTTCCAGAACTATCCGCGCGCCCGCAGTGTCGCCTTCCTGCACGAGACACCGCCCGATATTCACCCACCCGTCCGGATTCTGAGGATCGATTTCTGTAATCTTCCGAAACGCCGCCGCTGCGCCCCTCAAATCGCCTTGCAAAAACAGTCCAATCCCGTAGTCGTTCCACCGCGTCCAATCCTCTTTCGCCATTTTCACTTCCGGCCTCGGCGCCTCCGCGGCCCGCGCCAAAACCCGCAAGCTCTTGGTATCTTCTGCAACGGTAATGATCGGAAGATCCGGAATCTTCTTCAACTCGCCCACAACCTCGGAAGTATCGCCGGTGAATACGAAGTGGCGGTCGTCATAGTCTGGCGTCGTATCGTTGCCGACCCCGCCACTCGGCTTGGTTATGCCTTCGGGCACGCCCGCATACGAAAACTGCGTGTTCCACCACATAAATTTTCTGTAATTCAATTTCGCATGCAGGGTAATCTTTTCCGCCGCTCGGTCGGGAATATGCAACCGGAAGTGCGCCGTATCCGCCGCGCCCGGCGGAATCAGGTGCGCATACAGCACCGCCCGGTTCGACCATGCATTCCGTTTGTTGATGGGATTGCCATGCGCATCGATTTGCAGCGAACGGTAGAAATGCGCTCCTTTCTCCACCGGTCCCGCGCCATCTTGTTCAACTTTCCCGCTCCAAAAAATCGTCTGCCCTTTTTCATCGACGGCCTCGAACTCCAGCCACACGTCGAAGGCATCCACCGTCCCACCTGGGAAAAAATGCCCCACCTTTCGAGTCCGCACCACCACATCCACGCGCACATCATCCCCGCGCCGCACCGCTGCATCCACCGCGCCCAACGGTGCGGTAATGGCGCGAACTTCGCCCGCCGCTCCGGTCGGCGTCAACACCTCCGCTTCTTCCCCCACGCCAAATGAAGTCGAAAGCTCCGGCCGCATCGCGCCACCAGCCGCCGCCCCGGCGTTCTCTCCCTCCGCAGGCGACACCGCAAAAATATCCACCGTCACTTGCTTATCCTGCAAAAAGCGCTTGCTCACCTCCAACTGTTGCGAATCCTCGTTCGCCGTCGGCACCGCCGTATTCGCTCCAGGGAAGCGGTGCGAATGCACGAATCCATTTATATTCCCCGCGTCCTTCGAAGGCACCTGTGGCATGTGGCAATCCGCGCACATCATCGGATTCGCCGGATAATAAAACGACCGCGCCCCCTGGCCGGAAACTCCGCTAGCTTGCCAGTTGTCATACTCATTGAATCCGCGCACCCACCGATAACGATTCACCGGCACATCCAGATGCACTTTGTGGCAAGAAGAACAAAACTCCGCGACCTGCGTTCGCATGAACGGCTTAAGAAACGTCCGACGGTGCGGCTCGGGATTCAGCTTCACGACAAAGTCGTGCATCGTCCGCACAAAAACGTTTTCGCTGGCCGCAAGCTCATGCAGTTTGGGATATTCCAGGGTGAAGTCGCCCTGCCCCATCGTGCTTTTCACTTCGACGATGCTATGGCACATCAAACAGCTCAACCCCGCCTTCGCCGCCGGCGTGTTTTCGATCTGCCGGATCGGCGTATCAAACATCCCGCTGAAAAGCAGCGAGGGATCGTGGCATCCCGCGCACCATTTTGAAGACTTCACTCCCGCCACGTCTTGCATGTACTCAATGCTCTTGCGGTACCACTGGTTGTTGAAGGACGAAAAGTGATGCGCCGAACTGTTCCACTGCTTGTAAATATCCTCATGGCACCGCTCGCAAGCCTGCGACTGCATAAAATATTTTGCGGGAATGTGGCCGTGATCCTTGGTCTGCGCCGAACTCGGAAAAAAGTTTCCCTGCGGCCCGTCGCCCTCCTCATCCATGGTCGACGGAGAAATCGCCGGATTCGTGATCCGGTAAGCGTTATTCCAGGCATACGTTCTGTACCACCACGTCCCAGCCGAAATTCCCGCCACAACAACCACCAGTGCCGCGGACCGCAAAGCAATCTGCGCGCCGCCCATGCCGAGCCATCCGCCGGACCCGAGCCACGATCCGGCAAGTAACGTCACGCCCAGCAAACACAGCAGAATGTGCGAATAAAGCAACCACTTCATCCCCAAAGGCGTGCCCGTAAAAATCAGCGTCACGCCCGTCACCCCCCCCACCGCCAACAGCAACCATCCAACGCGGGCTCCGAGCGTGCTCGTTCCGAGCAATTTCAACAGAAACGGCAAAAGCAAAATCGTCAGAAAGATTCCGGCAACGAGATGAAACAGAACTACCGCAATGTAGGGAATATTCGCCGAAGGAAAGCCATACAAATACACGGCACTCGCAGCTAAAGCTATCACGCTGCGTGAACGCCACTGGCCCATGGAGCCTATCGCCATAACCCGAGCGCTCATTCTAGGAAACTAATCGCCACAAATAAAGGCGGCCGGCGCTGTGCGGGCGTCCGGCCGCGGGTGCTTTGGGGTGCCTCCACGTCGCCATAAACTCGGTCAGATGGGGAAGCGATCTACTTTCTTAGCCGTGTTATAGCCAGCTGCGACGCAACAGACAATAATGCAAAACGATTAGAACCCGAGTTATTTTGTAACCCCTTTACTTTCAACGATTTCGTAGGCCCTTCCGGCGGCTAGATCCTTGTATTCCTCGCTCCTCCCGCTCGGCCAATCCACGGTCACCCGCTCGATCTTCTCGCTCCTCCCCACCCCGAACGTCACCGCTAGTTCGGACTGCGACAAATAACTCGAGCCCCCGCGCACCACTCGCGATTGACTCAGCCGGCCGCCGAAAATCTTTACCGTCGCTCCAATCGCGTCGCGATTCGATTTTGTCCCGGTGAGCTGGAATTGGATGCTGCGGTTTCCTCCCGTCTGATCGTTGCGGTACAAATACGCGGGCCCGTTGTTGGTCGTCACGAGCAAATCGAGATCGCCGTCGCGGTCGAAGTCGCCATAAGCAAGCCCGCGCCCCACGATCGGTGTTTCAAAACCGCCGCCCACCTCTCGCGCAACGTCACGAAATTTTCCCGTCCGTTGATTCAAGAAAAGTTGCGGCGCCTGCGCGTAGCCCACGTTGCCGCGAATGTTTCGCACCGTCTCGTCAATGTGCCCGTTGGCCACCGCCAGATCCAACCAGCCGTCCAGGTTCGCATCGAAGAATGCGCATCCAAAACCAAGCGTGCTGCGCGACGCCGCACCCAGCCCAGCGGCAATCGCCATATCGTCATAAGTTCCCGCCCCCGGGGAACCCGCGCCGCCGGCTCCCGCACTCGCGGAATGGTAGAGCCCGATCATTTCGTTATCGAAGTTGGTGATCGCCACACCAGCTTTGCCGGAATTCTCGAAATCCCCGGTATCGACTCCCATCCCGGCTCTAGCTTTTCCTTCCGTACTGAAAGCCAGCCCGGCCTCCACACCCACGTCCTTGAATTTTCCGTTTCGCAAATTCTTGTAAAGCTTGTTGGGCTGCGTGTCGTTCGCCACCAGCAGGTCCGGCCAGCCGTCCTGGTCGTAGTCGAACATCGCCACGCCCAGCGATTTCGAGCTGCTGTCGAAAATCCCGCTCGAAGCCGTCACATCCTCAAACGTTCCATCTCCGCGATTGTGAAAAAGCCAGCAGGTGTCCCCGCGGTACGCCTCCGGCGTGCAGTACGATTTGTGCGTTCCATCCAAACTGCAAAAAACATCATGTTCCGGTGACCAGCGCACGTAGTTGCATACAAACAAGTCCAGCAAACCATCGCGGTCGTAGTCAAACCACAGCGCCGAGGTGCTGAATCCCTGTCGGCCCAGCAAGCCGCTGGCTTTCGTGACATCGACGAACGCGCCTTTCCCCGTGTTGCGGAACAGCCGGCTCTGTCCAACGCAGCTGATATAAATATCCGGAAAGCCGTCGTTGTTGTAGTCGCCGACGGCCACACCCATTCCATAGAGTTCAACGTCCAACCCCGCAGCCTTGGTTACATCGCTGAACGTCCCGTTGTGATTGTTGCGATACAGCTTTAGCGTAGACCGCTGTTTGCTATGGCCTGGCCAATCCATTCCGTTGACCAACAAAATGTCTTGCCAACCGTCGCGGTCGTAATCGAGGAAAGCGCAACCCGATCCAAGCGTCTCCGGCAACAGCTTTCCGCCGTACGCCCCGCTGTTGTGCTGAAACTGAATTCCCGCCGCAGCGGTTACATTCGTGAAATGAAAGCCCGGATCGCCGCCCGCTTGCGCAAAAATCCGTCCAGGCGAGAGTCCCGCCGCGATCCCAGCGCACGCGTTCCAGAGAAAATCGCGCCGCCTCAAGGCAGACTCACCAGGCCGTTGCGAATCGCATAAACCACAAGCTCCGCCGTCTTGTGTATTCCCAGCGCATCCATGATGTTCGCCCGATGCACGGACACGGTATTGGCACTCAAATGCAACTCTGCGGCAATCTCCTTGTTGGATTTTCCCGCCACGATGCGCTGCAGCACTTCCAGTTCTCGCGGCGTCAGCCCGCCCTCGCGCTCGCCTTTTAGCGCCGCTGGACGCGCGACCTGTGGATCCAAAACTTTTTCGCCCTTCGCCACGCGCTTGATGGCATTCGCCAAATCAAGGTCCATCGCGTTTTTCAATATGTATCCGCGCGCTCCCGCGTCCAGCGCCTGCCGCACCAGGGTGTCCTCGGAATGCATGCTCAACATCAAAATCGCCGCATCCGGCCTGGCCTCCAGGATTTTTCGCGTTGCTTCCAAACCATTCATTCCCGGCATCGCGCAGTCCATCACAATCACGGCCGGCTTTTCCTTACTCGCCAGACGCACCGCTTCCTCTCCATTGCTCGCTTCCCCAACGACTGCAATCTCCGGATCATCTTCGAGTATCCGCCGGAATCCATGCCGTACCAGCGCGTGATCGTCCACCAGCAACACGGTCAGCTTATCGCGCATGGCTCTCGACTCTCTGGCGCGCAATCCCGAGACGAACCACCGTGCCGCCAGCACCAGACTGCAAAAGCTCGAGCGTCCCTCCGATTATCTCCGCGCGTTCGCGCATCGCTACCAGCCCAATCCCTCGGCCGTTTTTCTCAGCGGCAATTCCTCTACCGTGGTCTTCCACTTCCAACTCCAGCCGATCAGCGAAGAACTTCAACCGCACCCAGGCTTCCTTCGCTCCCGAATGCCGGCTCACATTATTCAGTGCTTCCTGCAATACTCGGTAGACGTGCACGCTCGCCCCGACGTCGAGAGGAAAAGCCGTCCCCGACTTTTCATAGTGCAGCACAAGCCCCGTCTGTCGCTCCACCGTTGGAATATACCAGTCCAGCGTGCTCACCAGTCCGGCTTCTTCGAGCAGCACCGGATGCAGCGCCTGCGAAAGGCCCCGTATGTTATCCAGCGTGGTTTGCGCGATCTCCCGTACCTCTTGCACTTCTTCCCGCACTTCCGAGCCTTCCGGTAAATGGTTTCCCGCGCGCCCCAGCAACGAGCCAATGGCCGTCAGCACTTGCCCGAACTCGTCATGCAGCTCCCGCGAAATATGTCGCAGCGTGGACTCTTGCGTGGAGATCAATTTTTGCGCCAATTCGCTGCGCTGCTCGGAAAGCGCCGCCAGTCTCCGGAAAATAATCCGGTTCGTTCGAATCAAATACAAGCTGGTCAGCACAATCGCGATGAGTGTCGCTCCCAGAAACAAATAAACCTGCCGCTGCACCCCATCGTAAATGAGCGCGATTCGCCCCGCCGCCTGCTCTTCCCCTTCGTTGTTTTCGACCAGCAACCGCGAAACCGCTGTGCTCAGCGATTCCTGCCGCGCCTGCAGGGTCAGCCGGATTTGCTCGCGCGCTTCCGTTTCCTTCCCTTGCACTGCCAGCCGAAACATCCGATCGACGGCATCCCAGAATTGCGCCACGGATTGCGCGAGATAATTCCGCTGCTCCGCCGTCCGATTGGCCCCCGCCAATTGTTCTTCGAGATCGAGCGCAACATCGAGATCTTCACGAATCCGTTCGAATTGCGCCGACCACGCCGTCAGCGGGTATGGCTCGCTAGCGTCCAGCATGTCGCGCATCGCCAGCCCCACGGAATTCAAATCGTTCTGCACGCGCAAAAGCTCGAGCGAATCTCTCCGGTTGCGATCGATGATTTCGCTCTGCAATTTCCGCAAACCCGAAAGTTGCACGGTAATGTAAAACGAATACGCCACAACGGCCGCGAGCGTGATGATCAGCCCGAGGAGAAGCCCCGTCGTCGGCGAACGTTGCGCGGGCGTTTGCACGGAGAGAGGATACCTCAGGCCGCCGCTTGGCGGCGCACGAGGAGCAGCAGAAAAACCATAACGACGGCCGAAACAAGCGGTACGAGCAAACCGATGCGCAGGCTGGCAGCGTGCGTAGAAACCTGTCCAACTATCCATGGAACAGTCGAGGATCCGACCGACGACATGGAAAACATCAGTCCACCCAGACGTATCGCTCTCGCTCCATACCAGCGCGACAGCCACGCAACGAAAATAGGGAAAATTGTCGCACAACCCAATCCCGCTAGCGCCACGCTGACGAACGCGGTCTTCTGTTGTCCGGCAAGGAGGTATAGCGTATTTCCGGTGATGACCACAAACAGGGCGATCATCACCAGGCGATATTCACGGACCCGACCAAGAAGAAAGGGCGCCAAGGCGCGGCCGGCCAGGAGCGCGCCGTAGAAAAACATTGGGGCGAGCGTGGAAATGCCTACTTCCCCTCCGGAGAGACGCTTCGTGTAAGCAGCTGCCCAGAAGCCAAGACTTGATTCCACTCCGACATACAGAAAGAAAAGGGCTGCGAGTGCAATGGTTGTTAAAAGGCCAATTCGAGCCGCCACAGCAGCCATTGTGGGGTGGGGCGTCGCGTGCTTTCCTTCAGGAAATCTCGAGAAGAGAAAGGATACCGCCAGTAGCCCGCCGAATCCTGCGAAGAAGAACAGAAGTTGCGAAAGCAATCCATTCTTCAAAGCGACCAGCACCAGCGGAGAACAAGACATGGCGCCCGCTCCCCAGGCCAAATTGACGAGGCTGACCAGAGACGCGCTGCGCAAGCCCCCTATTTCCGCCACAGTGAGATTCGTCGGAGGCACCACCAAGCCGTAACCAATCCCCAATGCTGCGAGCGCAATAAAAGCGACGAACATCGACGGCGCGTTCACGGTTGCGAGGCCAGCGGCGATTAGCAAGTAACCCAGGACGAGAGAAGTGCGCGTGCCGAAGTAGTGCGTAACAATGCTCGACAACCAAACACCGGCGAGCGAGCCAGAAAACTGCACTGTGGACAAAACGCCGGCTTCGGAATCGTTGAGCGACCATCGGGCGATGAACAGCGGCAGTATAGGTCCGACGACGGTAATCTCAATGCCTGTCAGGACGAATCCGGCGAAAAGCAGCACCAGCAAATATCGCTGGTGTGCCGCAGCTTTGATGGCGATGGCTTCGGTGCTCACTGGTTACCGACTATTTTGCAGGACTGCGACCTACTGAGCAACTCAACGTTTCTTGCAGTCTTCCTTGGGCGTGCGCAAAATTTAATCCTTCAAATCGCAAATCCTGGTATCTCGAATCTCCGACGCTTTGCCCTTCCGATTTCAAAACTTAGCCCTTCTGGTTTAGCGATGCGATAGTATGGAGCGCCTTTCGAATACGTTTGTCGGCTCTCCGGTTACGCTTTTATGATCGATTCTTGGATGCTTCGATGATCGACGTTGGTCTCATCGGATTTGGACTTGCCGGCCGCTCTTTTCACGCGCCCGTGATTCGCGCTGTACCCGGATTGCGGCTGGCCACGATTCTCGAGCGCAGCGGCAACGCTGCCGCCGCGCAATATCCCGATGCCCGCATCGTCCGCACGCTGGAGGAACTTCTCGCCCATCCAGAAATCCGACTCGTGGTCATCGCCACGCCAAACGATTCTCACTATCCGATCGCCCGCGAATGTCTCGCGGCGGGACGCCATGTGCTCGTTGACAAACCCTTCGCGACAACTCTCGGCGAGGCGATTTCGCTCGTCGAGTTTGCGAAAAAGCAGGGCCGTTTGCTCACCGTTTACCAGAATCGCCGTTACGACGGCGATTTTCAGGCGATCCTCGAACTCGTTGGGAGCGGCGCGCTGGGACGCATCGTTCGCTTTGAATCGAACTATGATCGCTTTCGACCACAACTCCGGCTCGGCGCTTGGCGCGAGCGCACCGGGCCCGGTAGCGGGATCTTTTTTGATCTTGCGCCCCACCTCATCGACCACGCCCTGTTGCTTTTCGGTTTGCCCGAAGCGCTGACGGCCGATATTCGCATCGAGCGCGAAGGCGCCGTTGCCGATGATGCTTTCGACCTCGCGTTTCACTATCCCCGCGGTCTACGCGCGGATTTGCGTTCCTCCATTTTGGCCGTTACGACTCGTCCTCGTTTCCTTCTGCACGGAACGCAAGGCGGGTTCGTCAAACAATCCTTCGATCCGCAAGAAGGCAATTTACGTCGCGGCTACCTTCCCACTGACACGGCGTGGGGCGCAGAGCCGGAAGAGAATTGGGGCCTATTGACCCTTTCTGAGAACGACGCGCTCACCCAGCGCCGGGTTCCCTCGGCAAAATGCGACTACCGCGACTTCTACGCCAATTTGCGCGATGCCATGCTGGGCAAGGCCAAGCTGGCGGTAAGTCCCGAGTGGGCGCTCGACGTGATGCGCCTGCTCGAGTTGGCGCGCTATAGCAGCAATGAGCGCCGAACCGTTTCTGTGCCCGTCATGAATTGAGCAGCCGTCGCCCGCGGCCCGCCGTAGATGGCCACATTTCGAAATGTAACTCGCGGCCCTCGCGTATACTCTAATTTCGTAAGAGAGGGAGGAGAGCTACTATGGCCCCGGTCATTGATCTAGCGCCCTCGATATTATCCGCCAACTTCGCGCAATTGGGCGCCGAGGCGAAAGCTGCGCTCGATGGCGGCGGCACGGTCCTCCATCTCGACGTGATGGACGGCCACTTTGTGCCGAACATCACCATCGGGCCGCCTGTGATTGCCTCGTTGCGCAAGACCATTCCGAACGCGACTTTCGATTGTCATTTGATGATCGAAAATGCGGATGAGTTCATTCCGGCTTTTGCAGAAGCAGGCGCGAACTGGATTTCCGTTCATCAGGAAGCGTGTGTTCATCTGGACCGCACTCTCCAGCTGATCGTGTCGCATGGCTGCAAGCCGGGAGTGGTGATTAATCCGGCCACTCCGGTGCACATGCTTGATGAAGTTCTGGACATCGTGCACCACGTTTTGGTCATGTCCGTGAATCCTGGATTTGGCGCGCAGCATTTCATTCCCAACTCGCTCAAGAAAGTGGAAACGCTTGCGCACCTTCGCGATTCTCGCGGCCTGGGATTCCGCATCGAAATCGATGGCGGCGTCGCGCTCGATACCGTCGGCGACATCGTTCGCGCCGGTGCGGAAATCCTTGTTGCGGGCAATGCGGTCTTTAGCCATGGCGATATTCGCGAGAACGCCGAACAGCTGCTGCAAGCGGCGCGGTCGGCTGCGGCCCTGAAGTCGCCGCCGCGCCTCCGCCGAGCTTCTACTGCTCTTCGTAGTTCCAAGTCAGACCGCCATCGACGACAAACGTAGTTCCCGTCACGTAGCTGGATTCTTCGGATGCGAGAAATGCGGCGACGGACGCGACGTCTTCGGGTTTTCCGAGACGGCCAAGCGGGATGTTTTCCAGTAAACCCTTCAGTTTCCCAGGATCGTTCAGCAGATTCTTGTTGATGGGCGTTTCGATCGCGCCTGGGGCGATGTTGTTAATGGTGATGCCGAGCGGAGCAAGCTCGATGGATAGGTTGCGCGTGATCATTTTCAGGCCACCCTTGCTGGCGCAGTAGGAAGAAAAGTGCGGAAAGGGAAGCTCTTCGTGAACGGAGCTGATGTTGATGATTTTTCCCGGGCGCTTGGCCTGCATCAGATAACGGACCGTCGCCTGCGTCACAAAAAACAAGCCCTTCAAATTTACGTTCAGCACGAAGTCGTAATCGGCTTCGGTCACATCCCAAAAATCGGCGCGCTTTTCTACCCCGGCGTTGTTCACCAAAATATCCAGCTCGCCGAGCTGCGAAACTGTCTCGGAGATGAACCGTTGGCCGTCCGCGAGCTTCGAGACGTCCGCCTGAATGGCCACGGCATTTCCGCCGCCGCTTCGCAGTCCCTCGACGACGCGTTCGGTTCCTGGTTTGTCCGAAAGGTAGCAGATCGAGACGGCTGCGCCTTCCTGGATGAACCGCTGAGCGATTCCCAAGCCGATCCCCTGGTTTCCGCCAGTGATGGCCGCTACTTTACCTTCCAAGCGTTTTGACACGGCTCACTCCTTCGCTCTCCAAAGGGCCATTCCAAAACGGAATGCCGATAAGCGTAATACTTGGATGTTTCTGGCCCATTCTGGACGCAGAGGAAAAAGAACCGGCTGGAGTCCCCCCCAGAGTTTTCTAGCACGGCCATGCAAACGGTGAGCGACAGAAACGCTGCAATCCATGTTGGGCTGCACTGGAAATCGTTCTCCTCACGAATCCCCAGGATAAGCACAAGAAGAAGCCGCCACCTGTATCGTCCCCCAGAAACCTTGAGCGGTAACGGAACCAAACTGGCGGAATTTGGATGAACACGGCAAGGGACGGCAGAGTTTCCTCCTGAGATGCAGCTCTCGATCAACGATTTAGAACTAGTTTATACAGTATCCTATAGCTCTTTATGTTGAGTTCTACAGTTATCTGAAACAAATGCTTCAGCGCAACAGCGGTCCGATGATTGGCTCTCCCTAAGTAGCTGTGTTTTATATGCTTTCCAGACAGATATTCTCCGAGCTTAGCATGGAGAGATAAATGCACTCTCATTTTTCACTAAGCCCGGGGATACAGGGCAGAAGCCTTTGGACAATTTTCGTCCATGGGCGGCTAGAAACGCATCACGCGCAAACGCTTATACCTCGGGCACAGACCGGATCAGGAAGTTGCGGACACAGACGCGTGATGAAACATATGCCAAGTTTGCTGGGGCTTCTAGCCCTGCTGTCATAAAGGTATGCGATTCAGTTAAATGTTGGTCGATTCAGGAGGATTTGAATGCTCGGACATTTTCTAAGACTCATCATTGCGCTGGGTTTAGTTTGGTTGTTAGCACTTCCCACGTTTGCCGATCTTACCGGCGACCTTCAGGGCACAGTAACGGATGCCACGGGCGCGGGCGTATCAAATGCCAAGGTCACCCTTAAGAGCTTGCGCACCGGAGCAACGCGAGTTCTCTCGACCAGCGCGACGGGCGAGTTTTCAGCCCCTCAATTGGAAGTGGGGGACTATGTCGTGAGCGTCGAAAAGGATGGTTTCAAGTCGTTTACACAAAATGCGGCGGTGAGAAGCGGCGAGAAGACGCGCATTGACGCGAGGCTGGAGATCGGAAACGTCAGCCAAACGGTCAGCGTCGAATCAAGCGCCCTGCCGGTTCTCGATGTTGCGACGGCGCAAGTGAGCGATTCCATAAATGCTCAGGAAGCGCTCGCCATGCCAAACCAGGCCCGCGATCCTGTGGTTTTTGCGACGCTCTCTCCTGGCACCGTGCCAGTCTCAAAAGACAATCCCTTCCTCGGGGCTGGAAGTTTTAACTCCAATGGTTCGCGCGGCCGGGCGAACAATATTACTCTTGACGGTGTTACCGCCACGGACATCGCGACGACGGGCGAAGGCGGTGGGCTGGTCCTGAGTCAGGACGCCGTGCAAGAGATAAAAGTAATCACCAACAATTTCGATGCCGAGTTTGGGCGCAACTCCGGCTCCCAGGTGCAGATCCTCAGCAAGGGGGGAACCAACGAGTATCACGGCTCCGCTTACTGGTACCACCAGAATAATGATCTCGGGAACGCCCGCGATTATTTTGTGGCTCGCGATCCGGTGACCGGCAAGCCCGGCCCAGTTACGCCCATCATCCAAAACCAGGGCGGGGTGACATTTGGTGCTCCAATTTACAAAAACCATACATTTTTCTTCGGAACTTGGGAGGTCGACAGAACACGCGGCGCGGGCAGCAGCACGACCGCGACTGTGCTGACGAGCGCACAAGCTGCGGCAATTACCGATCCCACCACTGCGGCTATTTTCAAGTCCGATGGCTCCCCGAGTGCGGCTGGCGCCACTCCTACTTCGACTTCTGCCACGCTGAGTGGCTCCTCCGCGAATTCTCTCAATGCCGATCTCTGGACTCTCCGTGTGGATCAGTTATTGCGCGGAGGAAAGGACACTCTTTCGGTCAAATACGGGCAGAACCCCGTGAAGCAAATTTCGCCGGGGCTTACGTTCGTCCTGACAAACCTTCCAAATTTCGGGGCGTCGGTAACGTCCAAAGCACAAACGATTACCCTCGGCTACACAGCCGTCTTGACCAACAGCATCACCAATCAGCTGCGATTTGGTTTCGGCCGGAGCAATCCGAATTTCCCGGCGAATTCGCCGTTCCCCCTGGGTCCGACGATTCAGATTGCTGGATTCGACAATTTTGGCGAAACCTTCATCGTTCCTCAGGGCCGAACCCAAAACACATTTCAGTACCTGGACGTGGTTTCCTGGGTGAAGGGGCGCCACACGTTTAAGGCAGGCGCAGATATCAACCGCTACCAGTCGCCAAACACCTTTGATCTGTTGGGTAGAGGCCTCATCATCTTCGGCAGCGTAGCGGACTTCCAGCAGGGCAATCCTACTTTCTACACGCAAAACGTAGGGAATTTCACGCGTCACGATTTTGCACTGGACGCTTTCTGGTTTGTTCAGGATGACTACCGTTTGACGGACACTCTGACGCTGAACCTCGGATTCCGGCTGGAGTCATCCGGCGGCGTGTCGGAAGGCCAGAATCTGATTTCCAACCTGAATCCCAACAACAAAACCCCCATAGGCGCCATTGGCACGGGACCACTCGGCGGCATCGACATCGGAGGAGCTGCCTTTCATCGCAATTGGAATCCCGGCCCTCGCTTGGGCTTTGCGTGGAATCCGTCGCGCGGTAAGCTAGTGTTCCGCGGCGGGTATGGAATCGCCTACGACTTCATCTACCAGAATCCCATCACCAACGTTCAGTTTGGAGCTCCCTTCATCAACAGCGTCAATGTCGGTGATTTCAGCGGCGCGAACACTCTTGCCGCCCTGGTCGCTGGTAAGGCTCCAGCGCAGGCATCGGCCATCGCAGCTTTAGGTAAATTCGATCCCAAACAAGTGGACTTTGGTTCAATTAGCCCGGTGGATCAACACCTGAAGAACCCCCGAAACCAGCAATGGGATGCCAGCGTGGAATTCCAGGCCCCGCACGACTTGGTTCTGAAGGCGACATACGTCGGCACTCACAACGATCATCTTCAAGTGAGTGTGCCGGTCAACCTGATAGCGCCTGCCAATAGGCCTGCTCCTGCCGCTAGTCTCGCCGACCAAAACGCGCGAAAGGCACAGTTTTTGAGCGCTTTTCAAAATGAAACCGGTGGCACATTCGGTCCGGCAAACAATCTGATTGATCCTCGGTTTGACGCCGTGACGCAAGTGCAAAGCATTGCAACCTCCAGCTACCACGCCTTGGAATTCGAAGCTATCCGGCGTTTTCGGAATGGACTCTCGTTTAATGCCAACTACACTTGGGCGCACAGCTTGGATGATGTATCCGACGCCTTGGGTGTTCTCACAAACGACAGCGCTAACCTCCTCAATGCGGCTAAACCGCTGTCGTTCAATCGCGGCAATTCGCAATTCGATATCCGCAACCGATTCGTCTTGAGCTACAACTACGAGATTCCCTTTACGAGCCACTTCCACGGCGCTCTAAAGTACCTGCTTGACGGCTGGAGCCAGAGCGGCATCTTCAGCGCTCAATCCGGCCTCCCAGCTACGGTGTATGCAGCACCCATTTTCGGGATTACAGACACTCTCGTAAACGGCACCTCTAGCCCCGCTAGTGGCACGGTGACCACCACGCTGAATGGCGATGCCACGAAACTCCATCCCGTGCCGAATCTGAATTCACCTGCGGCGCAAGCCAACACGCCCGTGAGCGAACCTCTGCTTGGGAATGACGGGACGAGCGGCCGAAATCACCTGCGCTTGGCGGGATTGACCGACTTCGACGTGGCCTTCAGCAAACTCTTCAAATTTACCGAGAGCAAGCGATTCCAGCTGCGCTGGGAAATGTTCAATGTCCTGAATCACCCGAATTTTTCGGGATACAACAATAACTTTGCGTCTGGGGCATTCAACACTTACAACAGCACGGCAACAAATATGCGCCAAATGCAGGTGAGTGCCAAATTCATCTTCTGAACTTTTCGACGTCAGAATTGGACTCAATCAAGAGGGGGGAGCCGGTAGGCTCTCCCTCCTCTTGGTGCGGACTGTCTGTTGCGCCTCGCGCTACTTCTAGTGTTCGTCGCCGAAGCATTTGATATCTGCGGGCCCTTCCTTGAGGGGGCCGACATAGCAGCCCTGGACGAGCTCGCGAATCTCAGTTCGACGGCCTTCCCTTCGGAGAAAAAACCGGGTTTTCGCACGGTGATGGATGGCAATGAATTTGCACGAGCGCACTCCGCGGGCGTTACCGATGTCCGGCACAGCGTGATTACCGTGGACTCTAAGCCCGCATAAGCGGACTCAGCGTGTGCGGCACCCGCGACCAGGCAAGTATCGTCAGGTCACTTGCGGAGCGTGGCCGAAGAGCAAGCGATGGGCGAATCCTACTACCTTCACGATTCCGCTGGACCCGCAACGGCGCCGCCCTACGACTCTGCCGCTCCAGAGCCAAAGGGAGAAGACTCAGGCTCTTTTAAGCCTGGTGGTTCCCAGAGTTGGCCGCCGGGGAATAATCGGCGCTCCGGCAAGTGCACGATGACGCGGGACGCAGGGCGAAAGCCCGGGAGCTAACTCCGGAGGTTTTGGATTCCCTTCTGAAATGTGCACGGGTCAGTTTGGGAGGAAGCGGCCTTCGATTAGGATGGCCAGGGCGGATTCGAGAGTTAGCCCGGCGGCTACCAGGGGTTGGATCCAGAGGCGGTGGAAGCTTTCGGGGTGATCTTCGACCTCGGTGAAGAGGTGGTCGAGGGCTTCGAGCTGCCAGCGGCGCTCGAGGTCTTCGCGATTCAGCCTTTCGCGGAATTCCTCAACACGGGTCTTGGTCTGTTTCTTGCTCGTCTTGTCGCTCATCACTTGAAACCTTCTATCATTTGATTCATGGGGCAGCTCACGAGTTACTATGTTGCAGCTGTATGTTTCTTAGCTAAAACGCTGCCAAACGGATGACGGACGGTTCACTCGGGCATGTTCCGTTTTGGCTCCGGCTTCCGGCCCGGTGCCGGGCACTTCTGGGTGGCACCGGGGGACGGCAGGGAGGGACCGGCGGTTATTGGGATTTAGGCGGCGATGAAGAGAGTTCTGCCTTCGCGGTTTACCAGGAGCAGAGGATCGCTGCCGGCTTTGCGGACGGCGCTCTGGAACTCAGAGACATTGGTGATCGGTTGATGGTTGACTTCCTGGATGACGTCGCCCTTTTGGAGCCCAGAATCGGCCAATTTGCTGGCGGGGTCGATGTCGGTGACGACGACACCCCTGGTTGTTTCGGGGATGCCGAGTTGGCGGGCGGTGCGTGAATCGAGGCCAGAGACTTCCACGCCTTCCAGCGCTTTGCTGCCGCCTTGATCGTCATTCGAATCGGCCTTGGCGGATTCTTTGGCCATTTCGGCCAGCGTTACCGTGGCGTCGCGTTCCGTGCCGTTGCGGAGCGTCTTGAGCTTCAGCTCGGTGCCTGGTTGCATCATCGAGATGCTCATGCGGAGTTGGTTGCTGTCCGAGACGGGCTTGCCGTTGACCTCTAGAATGATGTCGCCCCGTTGAATGCCAGCTTCCTTCGCGGGGCTGTTTGGCGAAACGTCGCCGACGACGATTCCTTGCAAGTCTTTTTCGCCGAAGGCTTTGGCCATCGCCGGAGTTACGTCTTGCGGATAGATGCCCAGATAGGCGCGGGTGACGTGACCGTTCTTCAGGACTTGGTCCATGACCTGGCGAGCGAGATTGGCCGGGACCGCAAAACCGATGCCCTGGCTGCCGCCGGAACCATGGGAGATGATGGCCGTGTTGATGCCGACCAGTTCGCCGCGGTCATTGATGAGCGCGCCGCCGGAATTTCCGGGATTGATCGGAGCGTCGGTCTGGAGAAAGTCTTCGTAGTCTTCGATGCCGAGATTGCCGCGGCCGGTGGCGCTGATGATGCCTTTGGTGACGGTTTGGCCGACGCCGAAGGGATCGCCGATGGCCAGGGCGACGTCTCCTACTTGTACTTTGGAGGAGTCGCCGATGGTGATCGGAGCGAGATTCTTGGCGTCGACTTTCAGGACCGCGACGTCGGTTTTTGGATCAGCGCCGACGACGCGGGCTTGGAACTCGCGTTTATCGGAAAGAGTGACGCGGACGTCCGTGGCACCGTCGATTACGTGATTGTTGGTCAGGATGTAGCCTTCGGGACTCACGATTACGCCTGAGCCGAGAGCTTTCTCGCGGGAGTCACGGGGCATGTTGAACCGGCCATTTCCTTCCTGTCCGAAGAACTGACGGAAGAACGGGTCCATCGGCATTCCTTCTTCGGAACTCATGCGGTTGTGCACGACTTTCGAGGACGAGATGTTGACGACGGATGGCAAGACCTCTTTGACAAGCGGAGCGTAGCTGCTTTTGCTCGGGCCTTCGCTGGCATCCGCGAGTCTTAAGGTCGCGGGGGGATTGGATGATCGTGATTTCTCGGTAGTGTGGGCCAGGCCCAATCCTGCTGCGCCCAACGCAAAACCCAGTACGAGAACTGCGGGCTTGGATCTTAGCAGGGATATCAATGGATTCATGTTTCCTCTCTTGTTTTCAATGTGATTCGCTGCAACCGACAGGTCGGCTGGTTGCTGCTATTTCCGATTGCACTTATTCAGACGCTAGAGGGGAGGGAGTTGATTCTCCCTGGTGGCCGGGATATTGGGTGCCGGCGATTGGGTAGGACCGGAGAATGGACCTAAATGAGCATTGCGCGGGTTGGGGCTTACAGCGGTCCGCCTCGGAAGACCGACCCTGTAACCGTTTAGGAGATGATGCCTCTGCGTACGGCGAAGAGGATGAGTTCGGGGATGCCGCGGAGATTTAGTTTTTCCATGATGTTGGAGCGGTGCGTTTCGACCGTGTAGACGCTGAGGTTTAAGAGGTTAGCGACGTCTTTGTTGGACTTGCCTTCGGCGACTAGCTGAAGGATTTCGCGCTCGCGTGGCGTAAGGAGGTCGTAGGCGTCTTCGGCGCCGCTGCGCTTTAGCTTGCGGACGTAGTCGTCGAGGAGGACTTTGCTGACGGCGGGGCTGAAGAAAGATTTGCCGTCGGCGACGGCGTGAACCGCCTTGATGAGGTCGGACTCGGCAGAGTCTTTTAAAAGGTAGCCTTTGGCGCCGGCTTTTAGGGCGCGCAGGACGTAGCTTTCATCCGAGTGCATGCTGAGCATGACGACGGAGATTTCGGGGTTGGCTTCGGTGATTTGAAGAGCGGCTTCGATGCCGTTTAGATTGGGCATGCCGATGTCCATGACCACCACATCCGGCTTCAGAGATTTTGCAAGCGAGACCGTTTCGCGGCCGTCATTGGCTTCGCCGACGACAGTGAGATCGGGTTGCTGCTCGACGAGCAGACGCAGGCCGCCGCGAATCAGCTTGTGATCGTCAGCGAGGAGGATGCGAATTTTTCTCATGGCCGTTGGCTCACGGCGAGTCCACTTTATGGAGCGGCAGTTCGGCTTTCACGGTCGCGGCCTTTCCGGGTGCGGATTCGATCGTGAGCGTGCCGCCAAGGCGGCGGACGCGCTCTTCCATGCCGAGGATGCCCATGCCGCGCTGGCGGCCGGGATCGAAGCCGTGGCCGTCATCGATGATTTCTACCGTGATCTTATCGGAATTTTGCGCGATGGTTACTTTCGCGTTTTTCGCGAAGGCGTGTGTGGCGGCGTTGTTTAGAGCTTCCTGCACGAGGCGGTAGACGGTGACTTTCGTTTCGTCGCCGAGGGTTTCCGAGACGTTTTCCGAGTGAACTTCCACTTCCATATCGCTGCGGCGGGAGATTTCTCTGGCTTGCCATTCGAGAGCCGGGACCAGGCCTAGATCGTCGAGCATGGGCGGACGAAGAAGGAGAGCGATGTCGCGAATGGATTTGACGGCCGATTCGGCGACGGATTTTATTTGAGCGATTTGGGCTTGTGTGACGCGGTCTTCGGGCGGAACGAGCTTACCGAGCTGGGCGACTTCGACGAGCAACGCGCCTAGCGACTGGCCGACTTCGTCGTGAAGCTCCCGGGAGATGGAGCGGCGCTCTTCTTCCTGGGCCTCTACGAGGCGGGCGGAGAGGCCTTCGAGCTCGAGGCGGCTGCGGGCGAGCGCTTCATAGCGCAGGCGGGCTTGGCGCTCGAGGCGAAGGATGTACCAGCCGCAGACGAGTGACATCAGGACGCCGGTGACCAAGGACAGAGAGACGAGCCAGACGAGCCGGGATTCGAGCGATTGAAAGCGCGTGGCGACGGCGAGGTTTTCGACGGCGAGTCTGCGTTCTTC
>Ga0210410_10000642_pt1 | contig 36589 bp, 29 predicted proteins | sample IncBWC4MmetaG_FD_161058 | JGI IMG/M metagenome (GOLD analysis project Ga0210410, IMG submission 161058) | Forest soil microbial communities from Barre Woods Harvard Forest LTER site, Petersham, Massachusetts, United States - Inc-BW-C-4-M | ecosystem: Environmental > Terrestrial > Soil >...
TCAATCTCGTAGTCAATCGATGGCTGCAGGTTCACGGTTCCGGTAACGAGCCCGGAGTCCTTGTCGCGCAGCTCGATGCGGACGCGCTCCGAGCCGTTGAGGATGTCCTGCTCGTGCAGGAAGTACAGCGACCCACCCGTTCCCTGGAACTCGTCGCGGCCTGGGATCGTACCCGGCTGGGCAGCAAACCCGTCGATGGAGTAGCGCTTCTCACCAAACTTCGTCGTGGTGTCGGACAGCCAGCGGACATTTCCGCCGTAGAGCCCGCGGTCGACCTGCGCGAGCTCGTTGTCGATGTAGTCGATTCTGAAATTGCCCCACAGGCCATAGTCGTCGTGGTGCTCGACCTTCACGTAGAACTTGCCAAGCGTCGGAGCAAGCTCCTTCACGACGCCGTCATCGCCGTAGGTTGGGTAGTAGTAAGCGGGATCGATGCGCCGGAACAGCGAGTCGGGCGTCTTGTTCAGGAAGTTGCTGAACAGCTGATTGACCGGCTCCTCGCGGGTATCCGCGCTCGCCGTCACCCGCCAATCGTCGCCGAATTTCTGCGTGGCAAAGAACGACAGGCTGCCCGCGACTGACGCATCGTAGTCGTACGGTGCGTTCGCACCGAGCATCTGTTGCTCGGCAGCGCTGGTGTGGTTCTTCGAGACGGTGAGGTCCGCCATGCCGAAGTAGAAGCGATCGCTGGGCTTGAACTCCAGGTCGCGCAGGTAGAGCGTGCCATTGCCGTCCTCATCGAGCACCGCCACCTCAACCGTGTGAGCGCCCGTGGGCAGCACCTCCTCGGCGATGAAGTTGCCTTTCGCATCCACCGGCACCTGGTGGCCCGCCACCCATACCGTATGCCTGGGCGGAATGCCGCCACCGCGCACGGTGACCGTGCCGCCGCTCACCAGGATGTTGTGTTCCGAGAGCGTGCTTTCACCGTAGGCCGCGAGCAGCTCCGGCTCCGCGTGCTGGACAGCCGCGGACTTCGGCCCCGGGTCTGCAGCCTCGTGCGGCTCGGGGCTGGACGTGCCGCCAGGTGGGTCAGCAGCGGACGCTGCCGCAGCCGTGGTCCCCGGCGCTGGTGTTGCGACATCGCTCCCGCCTTTCGCCGCCGCGTCTTCGGCGGTATTCCCTGATGGCGTCGTAGCGCCTCCGGGTTCGGTCACGACCTGCTGGTCGCCCGCGCTCAGCGCGGCTGCCGCCGGATCCTTGGCTGGGCGGGATCCATCGTGAACCATCCACAGGGATAGCGGCTTGGTGTCGTCGAATTTGCCATCCTTGCCGAAGGCTCGGACCAGGTACCGCAACTCCTGGCCCGCGCCTAAGAGCTGCCGCGCGCGAGGCTGCCATTCGGCGGAGCCGTTCGGATCGATCGCGACGACAGCAAGCGGCGTGCTCTGCGGGGAACGCCCGGCCTCGAAGATCCGCACCTCCGCCCTCGCGATGAAGGCCGCGTAGTTGGTGTACATCTGAAAGCGCACGGGCGCCGCAATCAGACCCTCGTCCGGGGTCTGCTGGAACACGGCGACGCTCGGGGCGACCGCCACACTCAGCCGGCGCCGCGCCTTGAGATCGTCGAACTGGAACTTAATGTCCGCCTTGTCCAGGGCGACGTCCGTGCAGCGCTGCACGTCTGCGGAGCTTCTGCCCGGGTCGTCGATGGGCACACCGTCCACGGTGATGTGCATCGTGTTGATGCCGAAGGGGCTCTGCGGCGTGAGCTCGTGCGTCAGGCGCGTGATGTTCACGCCCTCGTAGTCATCGAGTACGGCGGGCTCGTCGTAGACGACCTGGACCACGACGTACGAGGTCTCTCCCTGGGTGAAGCCTACATTGACCACGTCGCTCGACTGCACGAAGCCGCGGCCTTCGTGCTCGGCCTGCGAGGCGGGCAGATGCATCTGGTCCGTGACGAGCTCCATCGCCCGACGCGCCCGGTCGGCGGAAAGTCCAACGTCATCGCCGTACACCGCGGCGGTGCGGCGATCGAGCCGCTCGTTACCCGTGTAGCCCACGAAGCGCAGCCGCACGTGGGTCTTGTCGTGCAGATCCGCCATGGCGCGCTGCAGGCTCTCGGTGTAGCCGGGCGGAATGATGGCGCGCCCGTTCGTGAGCTGCAGAGGCGCAAAGCTGCCCCACGAGGGGTCATAAATCTTCGTGACCACTTCCGTGCCCGGATTCGGGCACACCTGGGGCTCGTCGGGCAGCTCCCGCAGCGGGTCGTCGTACCAGAACTGCACCTCGATGCGGCGGTTCAGGGCGCGGCCCTGAGCGGTGTCGTTCGAACCGATGGGCGTGATCGCCCCCCGGCCATCGCTCGCGATCTGCGTGCCGGGCAGCTTGAGCGCTTCCTGCACGGCGAGCGCCACGCGGTGTGCCCGCGCCTTCGAGAGCGCGACGAGATCGCCGTAAATGCGCTCATCGCGCTCCGACAGCGCCACCTGGTCCGTGTAGCCGATGAACTTGACCAACACATTCGACTTGTCCTGCAGGAGGTCCAGTGCCTTCTTGATCTGCTCGACGAACTCCGTTGTGACCTGCACGTTGTCCTCACCGTAGTGCAGTGGCGGAACGACATTGCTCAAGCGCGACCGCCGCGCCGCGCCTTCTTTAAAGCGCAGTTTGCAGAGCGTCTGCATCCGGCAGACCTTGACCTGCTTGATCTCTTGTCGCACGAGCACTTCCTCGTCCGCTTCGCGCGCTTTCGGCTGGTCGTACCAGACTTGCACCTCCACGCGGCGATTGAGTGCCCGGCCCTCCGCGGTGTCGTTCGATGCAATGGGGTGCGTATCGCCGGCCCACTCGTACGCAATGGCCTCCGGCTTCAGTTGCAGTGCCCGCTTGAGGAATTCCGCTACCTCGCCCGCGCGCTCGCGCGACAGTCCGGCGTTGTCCCCGAAAGTTCTCACCAGCACCGGGGACAGCCGCTGATTGTCTGCATGGCCGATTAGATGCAGGCGCACGTTGCGGCGATCGCGCAAGCCCTCGAGAGCTTTGCGCAGCGTCTCTACGTAATTGTCGGGAATCTTCGCCACTCCGGATTCGAAGTGGATGGGCGGAATGACGTTCTTGAGCTTCACGGTCTCGAAGCTCTCGGTGAGCACCTGCCGCGGCTCGAGCCGGTCGCCAGCCTCGGTCTTGATCTGCTCGGGGTCCCGCGCCAACGCCGCCGGCTGCTCTATCGGCAATTGCCGCTCGACCGCGCTGCCGAGCGGAGTCTCGCCGACGGTCTGCGCCTGTGCGCTCGCTGCGACGAGCGTCAGACAGGCGAGGAGCCAGGAACTGTGCTTGCTGATGCTGCTCACCTGGCACCTCGCAGTCGCTCAACGGGTTCCTTGGGCGGGCTGCCGCGCAGCCAGAAGACCTCGCGCTCGATCGTGAGCTCGTAGCAGCAGTTCATCGCCCGCCAGGCGTCCGTGATGGCGTGATCCACCGCTTCGAGGCGCCGCTCGACCAGTGGCTTGTCCTCGACGTCGGCGAGATAGGAGAGATGCAGGAGCGATCGCGACTTGCGCAGCTCTGCGAGCAGCAGGTCCAGTCTCGGGCGCCATTGCAGGCGCATGTCGGTGCTTCCCCGCTCGAACACCGCATCCGAGAGATCCAGACTGACAACGCGATGGATCGAGGCACCGAACTCGAAGCGCAGGGCCTTGCCGCGCGTGGCGCGTTCCACGAGCACCTGCGGTGTGGTCGGTCGATAGCCGCTCGGCAGCGTGCGGTCATCGAGCTTGAGGGCGAAGTTGCTGCCCCGGCCCTCGAGCGGCGTGATCGCACACGTGATGTGGAATCGACCGAACTCGTCCGTGACGGCGGCCAGACCCCGGGTGGTCAGGACCCGCACTCCGGGTATGCCCTTCTCTCCCGGATCCTGGTGGCCGTTACCGTTTGCGTCGTCAAAGACCTTGCCGATCACGTCCGTGCAATCGAAGGTCGTATCCGATACCACCCGGACCGCGGCGGTCGCGTCAGCCGAAATTTGACTGCCGAGGACCGCGGCGGGCGCCTGGGCGCGCTTCACGGCAGTGCGCGTGAGCGCGGCGGGAGCCTGAACGCGGTTCACCGCAGTGCCGGCGACCACGTTGAACGCCTGGGCGTGGTTCACGAACTCGCCTTCGCCCACTCCCGCGCCAACAGCCAGCAGCACCAGGATGGTGTGATGCGCGCCGCCGGCGAAGCTGAGATTGCTCCAGGTGAGCTGGAGCCCGGACAGCGTGGGTTCCGCCGGCGTGTCATCGAGGCGTGCTGAGCCGGGGACGTACCGGAACCCCGCGGGGAAGCTATCGACGAGCGCTGCGCCCTGGACAAGCCCGGTCAGCACATTGGTGACGGTGATGGTGTACGGCACGAGCTGCCCGCGTGTCACGTCGAGCAGCGGAGTCGTCTTGGCGACGGTCAGTGCGCCGGGCGGAATGTCCAGCAGGACCGAGACGCTCGCCGAGGCACTCTGCGGCGGGTTGTCCCAGGTGACGACGCCGGTGTTGGTGACCGTCGTGCCGGTGGAGAGCGTGCGGCCGAGGGTCGCACGGAAGCGCAGGTCGATCGTTCCTCCGGGCGCGAGCGGCCCGTAGGTCGCCGAGTAGTTCACGGTGATGACGTTGCCGGTGACGGTCACGCCCATCGCCGAGCCGTTGATGGTGGCCGTGCCGGTCACGTACGCGAGCGCCCCCGGCCCCGCCGCGTTCAGGTCGTCCGTGATCACCACCGGGGTCACCGGGTTCGCGGAGACGTTGGTCACGTGTACCAGGTAGTCGAGCGTTGCGCCCGGTGCCGCCGTGCCGCCGCCCACCACCGTCACCTGCTTGGTGATCGTGACCGGGGAACTCGTCACCGTCACCGTGTGCGCATCCTGGCAGTCGAGCACCCCGGGCGTGCCGTTGGTCAGCGTGCAGGTGGAGCTCTGGCGGCTGGTGTCGCTGCTCGGGCCGCTGTACCACTGCGTCACGCCGGCCACGTTGGTGAGTGTGACGCCGTTGTGCGTATTCGCATCGAGCTGCGTCTGGTAGGTGACGATGAGGCGCTGCGACGGACTAATGACCGCCGCGGCGCTCAGCATGTTGAGCGTCAGCGTGCACGCGGGCGCCCCGGCGTAGCTGAGCGTGTAGTCCGTGCCGGCCGCGAGTGGTCCCTTGCCCGGCACGGGTGTCACGCCATCGGACTGGAACACCTGCGCGGAGAGGATCAGCGGCATCGCTGTGCACATGCCGCCCGTCGCACCCGTCGGCAGCTTGTCCACGATGGTGACGTTCCAGGCGTCGGTCGTCCCGGTGTTCTGCACGTTGAGCGTGAACCGCCCCAGCTGCCCGAGGTACATGGTCGTCGGGCCGCCCTTGATCAGCGTGACAGCGGAGATCGGCACCGTGACCGTGTGCGCGTCCTGGCAGTCGAGCACTCCCGGCGTGCCGTTGGTCAGTGTGCAGGTGTAGCTCAGGCGGCCGGTGTTGCTGCTCGGGCCGTTGTACCACTGCGTCGCACCGGCCACGTTGGTGAGCGTGATGCCCTTCTGCGTGTTCGCATCGAGCTGCGTCTGGTAGGTGACGATGAGACGCTGCGTCGGGCCGATCACCGCCGCGGCGCTCAACATGTTGAGCGTCAGCGTGCAGGTGGGTGCGCCGGCATAGGTGACTGTGTAGTCCGTGCCGGCGGCGAGTGGTCCCTTGCCCGGCACCGGTGTCACGCCATCGGCCTGGAATACCTGCGCGGAGAGAATCTGCGGCGTGGCTGCGCACATGCCGCCCGTCGCACCCGTCGGCAGCTTGTCTACGATCGTGACGTTCCAGGCGTCGCTGCCCCCGGTGTTCTGCACGTCGAGGCCGAACGTGCCCCGCTGCGCCAGAGTCATTGTTGCCGGACCCGACTTCCGGAGCACCAGCACCGGGTCGGGAATCGTCACTTGAAGGGACGCAGCGATGTTCCCCCCCTCAAGGCTGAAAAACGTGCTGGTACCTGGTGCTAAGTTACCGTTGCCGAAATTGACGATCCCCTTGTACGGGGTCGTTACAGTGAAGGTAATTGGCCCCTGACCATAACGGTGCGGGTCCGCTACGCTTGTACAATTGGGCATCGGTCCAAGAGCGCTGAAAATCCATCCCGGCGGGCCGCCACAAATTCCATCGCCGTCGAAACCAAAAATTGGGGCTATTGCGCTACTCAGCTGCAATCTGCTGATGGCGTTACCAGTGTTGTTGACGACACCTATCATGTTGTCGTCATCGCCGTTCTCGTAAGAGAAGGCAGGATTGGGGGTAGTTGTTGTGATAGACCCGTCAGCGTTGAGGGTGATCAAAACGGTGCAACCCTCATTGGCGCGCCCGTCTTGATTAGCGAGATAGCTGGGTCTAACACCCCCTGTACCACCGGCGTCGCCGCCGGTGATGATGGCGCACGTCTGTGTCTGGGCAAGCGCAGACTTCGCTCCCAACATCAGAAAGACGATGCCGAAAACAAATAGAATCCTCTTCACGGCGCGTGCTCCGTTGAACAGCCGTGCTCTTGCTGGCTGCCGATGGCCGCATGCGCTATGAGACGCTTGCGCATGCCGTTCACATGGCACCTCGCAGTCGCTCGACGGGTTCCTTGGGCGGGCTGCCGCGCAGCCAGAACACCTCGCGCTCGATCGTGAGCTCGTAGCAGCAGTTCATCGTCCGCCAGGCGTCACTGATCGCTTGAGCAACCCCTTCGAGGCGCCGCTCGACCAGTGGCTTGTCCTCGACATCGGCGAGATAGGAGAGATGCAGGACCGATCGCGACTTGCGCAGCTCCGCGAGCAGCAGGTCCAGTCGCGGGCGCCATTGCGGACGCATGTCAGCGGTTCCCGGCTCGAACACCGCATCCGAGAGATCCAGACTGACGACGCGATGGATCGAGGCGCCGAACTCGAAGCGCAGGGCCTTGCCGCGCGTGGCGCGTTCCACGAGCACCTCCGGTGTCGTCAGTCGATAGCCGCTTGGCAGGGTCCGGTCATCGACCTTGAGGGCGAAGTTGCTGCCCCGGGACTCGAGCGGCGTGATCGCGCACGTGATGTGGAATCGCCCGAACTCGTCCGTGATGGCGGCCAGACCCCTGGTGGTCACGAGCCGCACCCCCGGCAGACCCTTCTCTCCGGGATCCTGGTGGCCGTTACCGTTCGCGTCGTCGAAGACCTTGCCGATCACGTCCGTGCAATCGAAGGTCGGATCTGGCACCACGCGGACCGTCGCGGTGGCCTCAGCCGACACCGGATTGCCGAGGACCACGGCTGGAGCCTGCGCGCGGTTCACCGGAGTGCGCGTGACCGCAGCGGTTGGCTGAGCGTGGTTCACTGGAGGGCCGATGACCGCGGTGAAAGCCTGCGCGCGGTTCACAAACTGGCCTTCGCCCACTCCCGCCCCCACAGCCAGCAGCAGCACGATGGAGTGATGCGCGCCGCCCGCGAAGCTGAGATTGCTCCAGGTGAGCTCGAGCCCGGACACTGTGGGTTCCGCCGGTGCGTCGTCGAGGCGCGCTGACCCTTTGATGTAGCGGAACCCGGCGGGGAAGCTATCCACGAGCGCTACGCCCTGGACAGTCCCGCTGAGCACGTTGGTGACGGTGATGGTGTACGGCACGAGCTGCCCGCGCGGCACGTCGAGCAACGGAGTCGTCTTACTGACGGTAAGCGCCCCGGGCGGAGTGTCCAGCTGGACCGAGACGCTCGCCGAGGCGGTCAGCGGCGGGTTGTTCCAGGTGACGATGCCGGTGTTGGTGACGATCGTGCCGGTAGCGAGCGTGCGGCCGACGGTTGCGCGGAAGCGCAGGTCGATCGTCCCTCCGGGCGCGAGCGGCCCGTAGGTCGCCGAGTAGTTCACGGTGATGACGTTGCCGGTGACCATCACGCCCGTCACCGAGCCGTTCACGGTCGCCGTGCCGGCCACGTACGTGAGCGCCCCCGGGCCCGCCGCGTTCAGGTCGTCCGTGATCACCACCGGGTTCGCCGGGTTCGCCGAGGCGTTGGTCACGTGCACCAGGTAATCGAGCGTTGCGCCCGGCGCCGCCATGCCGCCGCCCACCACCGTCACCTGCTTGGTGATCGTGACCCCGGCGGTCGTCACCGTCACCGTGTGCGCGTCCTGGCAGTCCAACACTCCAGGCGTGCCGTTGGTCAGCGTGCAGGTGGAGCTCTGGCGGCCGGTGTCGGTGCTCGGACCGTTGTACCACTGCGTCACGCCGGCCACGTTGGTGAGCGAGACGCCGTTGTGCGTGTTCGCGTCGAGCTGGGTCTGGTAAGTGATGATGAGACGCTGCGTCGGACCGATCACCGCCGCGGCGCTCAGCATGTTGAGCGTCAACGTGCACGCGGGCGCCCCGGCATAGCTCACGATGTAGTCGGTGCCGGCCGCCAGCGGGCCCTTGCCGGGCACCGGTGTCACGCCATCGGCCTGGAACACCTGCACGGAAAGGATCTGTGGCACCGCCGTGCACATGCCCCCCGTCGCACCGGTCGGCAGCTTGTCAACGATCGTCGCGTTCCAGGCGTCGCTGTTGCCGGTGTTCTGCACGCTGAGGGTGAACCGCCCCAACTGCCCGAGGTACATGGTGGCCGGGCCGCCCTTGGTCAGCGTGACAGCGGAAATCGGCACCGTGACCGTGTGCGCGTCCTGGCAGTCGAGCACTCCCGGCGTGCCGTTGGTCAGCGTGCAGGTGTAGTTCTGGCGGCTGGTGTTGCTGCTCGGACCGTTGTACCACTGAGTCGCACCGGCCACGTTCGTGAGCGTCGCGCCTTTCTGCGTGTTCGCATCGAGCTGAGTCTGGTAGGTGACGATGAGACGCTGCGACGGACCGATCACCGCCGCGGCGCTCAGCATGTTGAGCGTCAGCGCGCAGGTGGGCGCCCCGGCATAGCTGACCGCGTAGTCCGTGCCGGCCGTGAGCGGTCCCTTGCCGGGCACCGGTGTCACGCCATCGGCCTGGAACACCTGTGCGGAGAGGATCTGCGGCGGCGTCGCGCACATGCCGCCCGTCACACCCGTCGGCAGCTTGTCGACGATCGTCGCGTTCCAGGCGTCGGTCATCCCGGTGTTCTGCACGTTGAGGGTGAACCGCCCCAGCTGCCCGATGTTCATCGTCGTCGGGCCGCCCTTGGTTAGCGTGAGAGCAGGCGGTGTCGGGGCGACCACCTGGATCGAGGCGCTCCCCGAGGCGCTCTGCGGCGGGTTGTTCCAAGTGACGACGCCGGTGTTGGTAACGGTCGTGCCGGCGGCTAGCGTGCTGCCGAGCGTGGCGCGGAAGTGCAGGTCGATCGTCCCTCCTGGCGCGAGCGGTCCGTAGGTCGCCGAGTAGCTTGCGGTGATGACGTTGCCGGAGACGCTGACACCGTTGGGCGAGCCGTTCATGGTCGCCGTGCCGACCACGTACGTGAGCGCCCCAGGCCCCGCCGCGTTCAGGTCGTCCGTGATCACCACCGGGGTCACCGGCGTCGCCGAAGTGTTGGTCACGTGCACCAGGTAGTCGAGCATTGCGCCCGGCACTGGCAGGCCACCGCCCACCACCGTCACCTGCTTGGTGATCGTGACCGCGGAGATCGTGACCGTCACCGTGTGCGCGTCCTGGCAGTCCAGCACTCCGGGCGTGCCGTTGGTCAGCGTGCAGGTGTAGGTCTGGCGGCTGGTGTCGCTGCTCGGACCGTTGTACCACTGCGTCGCACCGGCCACGTTGGTGAGCATGGCGCCGTTGTGCGTGTTCGCATCGAGCTGGGTCTGGTAGGTGACGATGAGGCGCTGCGTCGGACCGATCACGGCCGCGGCGCTCAGCATGTTGAGTGTCAACGTGCACGCGGGCGCCCCGGCATAGCTGACCGTGTAGTCCGTGCCGGCCGTGAGCGGTCCCTTGCCGGGCACCGGCGTCACGCCATCCGCCTGAAACACCTGCGCGGAGAGAATCTGCGGCACCGCCGTGCACATGCCGCCGGACGCACCCGTCGGCAGCTTGTCCACGATCGTGACGTTCCAGGCGTCGCTATTGCCGGTGTTCTGCAGGTTGAGGGCGAACTGCCCGAGTTGCCCGAGGTTCATCGTCGCCGGGCCACTCTTGGTCATCACCGGCTGGGGCGCCGCGATGGTGAGCGGCGGCGACGAGATCCCCTGCTGTCCCGGAAGCGGATAATGGAAGGTCCCGCCTACGGTCGTACCTAAGGTCCAGTTGGCGGTGTTGAAGAACTGAGTGCCGGGCGAGTTTGGCGGCACGGTGTTGTTGAGCACCACCGTGACTTTGAGCACGATCTGCTGTCCGGCCGGGATCGCGGGGAAACCGCTGAAGGTGAGCAGCCCCCCCGCGTTCATGACGGTGAATGGCACCGCAGCGCCGCCCTTCCAGGCGGCGCTGCTGCTCACGTAGCTGAGCGACACCCCGGTCGCATTGAGGTTGTCAGTGACCGTGACCTGGTCGACTTCGACGTTGGAACCGTTGGGATTGACCACAGCGCCGGTCAGTGCGCTGACCAGTTCCGGGAAGGTGAGCGTGTAGGTAAAGGGCACCCCGATCGAAACGAAGGGCGGCCCCGGCGGATTCTGTTTGTCGATCTTGTCGACCGGTGCGAAGAGGTTCGCGCACTTCAAGATGTGCGCGCGGGTGAGCGAGCCGTTGACGAACCACACGAAGTCGTTGTGAGAGTTGCTGTCGCACGACATGTTGCCGATGAAGTCGACGTTGTTGAAGATCAGCAGCGCGTTGCTCGTACTCAACCAACTGATGCTGCCGCCATACGGGTTCGACGCCGGGTAGTTCTCGATGGTGCAGTCGCCGTCGATGTGCAATAGGTTCGGCGGCGTCGGGAGGACGTTGCCGTCCAGGACGCCGCCGTAAGTGCCGACGCAACTCGAGCTCTGCGCGTGTGCCGGGCGGACAACGCCAAAAAACAGCAGCACCAGGCCGAGCAGCAGGATTGCCATCCGGCCGCGGCGCGCTCTAACGTTCGTCATTGTCCCACTCGTGCTCAATCGCATACCTCTTGTCGATCGATTGCATCGACAAGGGACCGAGGCAGCCCGAGTTTCGGACTGGAGTTTCGGTAATCCCGCTGTCGTGGAGCTCTGGAGCTCTTTAGACCGGTGACTTTGCGTCCCCACCTTTCGGTGGGTTTGCCCTTGTCGTGTCCAGGGAGTGCTGCTCGCTCAAATCAAATTGCGCGTCCTCAGGCAGCAGGCAGGAAATCGATCGGATAGATGATGGTCACCGGTGGTACGACCTTGGCGCCGAAATTGAACGTCTTCACCCGATCCACCACCTGAGCTGCAAGGTCCGGTGCATTGATGCTGGAGGCTTGCAGCTGACACAGGGACACGCTGCCGTCGGGCTCGATCGTCAGACGCAGGATCATCTTTCCCTGCAGCGTCGAATCACGGTGCAGCTCCAGGTTGTACAATCGATAGAGCTGGGCCTTGTGACGGTCGAAGACGATCTGTATTTCCTCGTCGGTACGTCCGGGTCCGGGCCCGCCGCTCACCGGGCGGCTCGGCGAAGCCGCCGAGCCGATGCCGCTCGAAGCCTGCGTGAGCGAGCCGCCGCGAATCGCGTTGCGCTCGCTACCGCCACCGGGGCCCAAGCCGCGACTCACGGCCGCCAGGTTGATTCCACCGCTCGAGCCTGGCGCGCTGCTGGTCAGCATCGCGCGCTCTGGCGTGCCCACGGAGTTGTCGGCGTTGTTGATGCGTGCCTGAGCGCCGATGGCCGGATTGATCTGCGCGTCGGCGAGTGCGGCAAGCCGCTCCTTGAAGACCATCAGCCCGGCCGGCTTCGGCTCCACCGGCGCCTCGACGGCCGGCTTGACCGGCTCCTCCGTCGGGGCCTGACGCGCCTGCTGCGGTGTCGGCTTTTCCACGGGTTTCTGCACCGCGAGCTTCGGTGGCGGGGGCAACACGCGCGGCGGCGGAGGCGGCCGCGGCAGTGCCATGGTGATGTGGAGCACCTGCTCGGGCGGTGTCGCCTCGGGCGCTGACAGCAGGGGCAGACGGATCAGGGGAAGGATCAGTGCGAGAAGGAGGCAGACCGCGAGTGCGCCCAGCAGCGACTTCTGAAAACGCCGGTCGTCCTCTCCTCCCCAGGTCCAGGGCATAGTGAGTGGACGGGAGTGAAGCCCGCTGATCTCCCGCTCGACGATCCACTCCTGCCGGCGCCGCTCCTCCTCTTCCTGAGCCTCAAAGAGCTCGTCCTCGATCAGTCCCGCGCGATACTGTTCCTTGTCGATTTGTTCGCGGAAGCTCTGTCGGCGTGCTTCGAGTTCGCCCACACGGCTCTCGAAGGCGCTGACACGTTCGCGCACCCGACCCAGCTGATCCTCGCCGGTCGTGACCGCCTGCGGAGTGCCCCAGAACAACTGCGCGCCTCCGAGCTTGCCCAGCTCGCCCAGGGCGTCGCAGATCTGGTGCAGCAGGCGGTGCTGGTTGCGCTCTATCGCTAGAGCCTCCAGCTGCGCATCGAGTGAGCGCAGCTCGCCCACCAGGGCATCGATCGACTCTTGCGACGTGCCGAGTTCCGCCATGAGCGCCTGCTGATCCTTCAGCGCCTCATCGTTCGGCACGTGCTGACCCTGCGGCGTCCGCTGGTCTTCCAGTGTCTGCTGATCTTGCGCTGTTTCCGAATCCATGACGTTACCTTGACGTGAAATGACGGTCACCGTGTCCCCCCTGAGAAGGCCGCTAGAGGCTCTTGACCCCGCTGACCGGCTTCTCCTTCTGCAGCACCGCGAGCGAAATCTTGCCGTACGCGGCCGCAGTGCACGTCGCCAGAACCTTGCGTAGCACTTCGTACGGCAGATCCTTGTCGGCCATGACCGTGACCTCCTGCGAGGTGAGCGCCGCGTCACGCGCTGCCGCGTCGAGCCCGGCGATCGGGCGCTGCAGCACCTTGCGCAAGGGCTCGATCAGCTGCGTGCGCGGGTCGCTGACTTCCGCGAGGCTCGCGACCGTCTCACCCTGCACGAGTAGCGCGTCCTTCGTGACCATCACGACGACCGACTGCTTCGGGGGCACGTCGGTGCGCGACTGCGGAATGCTCACACCCTTGGAATTCTGGAGCACTTCCACATTCGTCGAGTACACGAGCAGGAATGCCACCAGCACCGACAGAATGTCGATCATGGGAATCAGATTCAGACGCGCATCCTCGCGCACCTTGCGCGGCATCAGCCCGAGACCACGCTTCAGTACCTTCATGGCGCATCTCCCAGCGCGATGTTCGTGAACAGCGCGACTTTCACGGTCTGCGCGCCCGTCACCGCCTGGCCGGCGACGAGCGCATCCGTAGCGGGCACTTCCGTGCTGCGAATTGCATCCATCGCCTGGATCAGCTCGTCGTAGGGAACCTTGCGCTCCGAGAGCACCGACACATCCTCCGAGGTCGGATGCTCACGCTTCACCGCCAGCACATGTTCGGTCAACGAGTTCAGGTCGTACGCGCCGCTCACCTTCGGTATCGTGCCAATCGCCTGCTTGCCGTCGCTGAGCTCGAAGCCGTCCTGGCGGACGATGACTTCGAGTCGAAACTTCGGCTCCGCAGGCTTCGCGGACACCGAGCTCGGCAGGTCGATCTGCATGACGGCGATGCGCGAGAACACTGCCGTCATCAGCAGAAAGGTGACCAGGACGGTGAAGATGTCGATCATCGGCACGAGCAGCAGCTCGGCCGGCTTGCGCTCGCGACGCATGAGGAGACTGCGCATGGGGTGATCCTCAGGCCGCCGAGGCCGCTTGCTGCACGAGTTCCAAGCGACTCTCAGCCCGGGCCGCCTGCCGAGCGGCGAGCGCGTTCAGGAAGCGGATGGCCGCCGTCTCCAGGCCATCGCTCAGCCCCTGGGTCTTCGACTGCAGAAAGGCGTGCACTACCAGGATTGGAACTGCGGTCATGAGACCGAAGGCCGTGCAGTTCATCGCCTCAGAGATGCTCGCTGACAGCAGGTTGGCCTTTTCTGCCGGATTGACGGTCGCCACGGCGCTGAAGGCGTGGATCAGGCCGGCCACCGTACCCAGCAGGCCGAGCAGCGTCGCGACATTGGCGGCCGTCGCGAGGTAGTGGGTGCGCTTCTCGAGCTGCGGCACGATCTCCATCATGCTTTCCTGCAGCACTTTCTCCACGTCGTCGCGCCGGCGCACCGCCCCCTGCAGGGCAAGCCCCATGCTCAGCACCCGTGCTATCGGAGAATCGTCCTTGCTGGTGAGCTCGCGCGCCTTGTCGAAGTCGCCGCTCGTGAGCGCCGGCTCGACCCGGCTCCAGGTGCGTCGATTGCGGGCGCTCATCTTCGCGAGCGTGACGTAGCGCTCGATCGTGATCGCGACCGCGATCGCCACTACGAGCAGGATGGGAAACATGAAGGCCCCGCCTGCCGTGAAGAACTTGACGATTGGATAGAAGAATTCCATATGCGAACCTCTTGAACGTTACGGATCTGTCAAAGCACTGAACGATTCACTCTCAATCTCATGCTCGCGCGAGCCTGTTCGCTCACTTCGAGCTCGACTTGAATTCGTAGTACGCCAACTCGCGCATGAAGACGTCCTTGTCCACCGGCTGCGCCGCCGAGTCGAGGAGCCTCGACACGCTCGGCATGTCCCCGAGCTGCGAGCTCTTCCACGGCACGAGCACGAGTGACTTCGGGGCGTCCTCGTTTCCCAGGATCGACATGCCCGACATCTTCACGTCGCTGTCGGGCTGCGCTGCGTGGCTGGCCGCCACAGCCGGGCCGGCCTTGCCATCACCAGCTTTTGTGCCGGCGGTCTGCTTCTTCGCCCCGCGTTTTGCTGTGCCCACGGACTGGGCAGTTGCCGGCGCATTCCCCGCAGCCTCAGGCGTTCCCTGCGCCGGCGCCGTCCCGTCGTCCGCTGCGCCGCGCGCGGCAGCGAGCAGTAAAACTCCGAGGATGAATGTCCGTACCATGAGTCCTCCTAGGGCTTCGTCCTGGCGTTCAGATCGGCGATCCACTTCGCCACCTGCTTGTCGTCCGGGACCAGCTGCTGATAGGCAGCGTAGTTGTCGCGGGCGCACGTGAGGTCAGCCAGGTACAGATCGCAGAGAATCGCCAGATTCAGCCTCGCGTAATGGAATCCCGGGAAGACTCCCAGCGCCCGCTCATAGCTTTCGCGAGCGGCGGCGAACTCACCTTTCCTGCGATACACGATGCCGAGTTCGTTGTACGCCACGAGCTGGCGGGGGTTGAGGTCGACTGCGCGCTTGAGGCTCGCCAGCGACTTGTCGAGATCGCCGGACTTGCCGTACGCGATTCCGAGATCGACGTAGGCCGCCGCGGCATTGGGCGCTTTCTGGGTGACCTTGATCAACAACGCGATTCCCTGGTCGTATTGCTTCGCGCCGAGAAGGCGCATCGCGCTGTCGTAATCGGCACGAGATTCTGCGGGGATGCGCACTTTTTCAGTGAGCTGGAAGCCACCCGCATCCGGCTGAAGCGTCGATCCGGCCACGCGCGGCTTGCCCGCCGCCGCCGTGCTCCAGCAGCCGAGGGCCACGACCAGCACGAGTCCGGCCGCAACTCGCCGCGCGCCTTTTGTCCGCTCGAGATCAGTGCGAGTTTGCATTGTCTGCTCCCGCTGTGAGGGCCGGTCCGATCGCACTTTCCGCCGGCCCGGAGGCTGTTGCCGGCGCGGGGGCGCCTTGCGGGGCCGTTAGATTGCCGACAGCTGCCTCAACCACACGCGGCGGCGGCTGATAGACATACCTCTCAAGCGATCCGAGGAATCCGCTGCTGATCTCGGCCCGCGAGTACGTGTCCGGCTTGAGCGCAGCGAGACGGTCCAGGCTCTTCTGCGTCCACGAGTTGTTGAGCCCCCGCCTCATGAGCTCGAGGTTCTTCTCGTGGACCATGATCGCCTTCGCCTCGAGCGGGTGCGCGGCTTCCGCGAGCTGCTGATCGTAGTCCTTGAGAGTATCCACGCCGAGATTGGCCGGGCGCTCTGACTCGCGCAGGGCCTGGCTGAAATTCGCGTAGATCTCGGCCATGTAGTAGGTGGCCGCCGCGGTGACCTCTCCGACCTGGTAATCGACCAGCCGGCCGAAGGCCTTGGTCGCAGTGTCCATGCTGCGTTGCTTCTCCTGGAGGCTACGCTCGAAGGGCTGCGCGAGCTTGAGCGACGCAAACTGCTCATAGATGGGCTCGGACAGCTCCAATGCCGCGCGCGCCGCGACGTTGCGCGTGCGGTCCGTCCGCTCGCTGCCCGCCGCAGCGTCGGCACGCACGATTTCCTCAAGCTGACGGTGGTACTGGGACTGATCTCCCTTTGACTTGTAGATCTCGGCAATCTTGGAGCGCGTCTCCACCGCCGTTTCAATCGGCTTGGGGAACTCCCCGATATACTTCGAGTACGCCTCCAGGGCGCGATCGGCATTGTTAGCCTGCCCGTACAGGTCGCCCGCCTGCAGCAGCGCTTCGGCGCGCAGCTGCGGATTCGGCGACTCCATCGCCACCCGCTGATACTCACCGGCGGATTGCGCCAGCTGCCCGGCCTGCTGGTACGCGTAGGCGATCTGCTGGGTCGCCTCCTTCTGCAGCTCATGCTCGGGGAAGCTGCGCCGGAACTCGTCCAGAACCTGAGCCGCAGCCGTCCAGTCTTTCAAGCGCAACAACGCCGCACCGGCGTCATACTCCGCCGCCGCGCAGATCTTCGACGTCGGAGCAACCTGCTTGACGCGCACGAAGTGATTGGCCGCGGTGCGGAAATCCCCCGCCTGGTTTGCCTGCTCGCCCTGCTTGTAGATGGACGCCGCCAGGTTCTCCACCAGCCCGGCATTGGATGCATCGCCCTGCGGCGTGGCTTCAAGTACGTGCCCGTAGGCCTGTTCCGCGTCCGCATACTCCGCGAGGCCGAAGGTGGAGTGAGCGACGACCAGCCACGCATCGCGGCGCACGTTCGCGGCGGCGTTGGTGAACTTCTCGATGAGGTGCCGGCCGGAGTCGCGCGCGAGCACGAGGTCCTTCATCTCGAACGCGTCTTCAGCCGCCGCGGCCAGCACGACTGCCGCCTGCTCGTGCTGCGGGAATGCGTCCGCGAACTTGAGCGAACTGTCGATCGTGTCGCCGCGGGCCGCGTCCTTCACATCGGCGCCGGCGACCTTGAGATACTCGCGATGCGCGTAAATCGCTGCGTAGCCCGCCGCCGCCGACTTCGCGTGCGGCGGGTAATCATAAGCCGTGATCTCATACTCGTGCGCCGCCGCCGCGTAGTCATGATTCTCGAGCATCAGATCCGCGAGCTGATAGTCGGTTTGCGGTGCTTGCGGATCGGAGTGGAACGAGGTCAGAAACTCGCGATACCAACGCGTGGCCTCGGCGTAGTTGGCCGCCTGCTGCTCATGCTGCTTCGGGTCCTGGTACTGCGCGTGATAGTGGTTCGCCAGATCCTTCAGGTTGCTCTGCACGTAACTCAGCACTTCCGGCGACTTGTTCACATCGAAGTGCTGCCAGTACTCGCCCTGCAGGCCGTAAGTGGCCGCGAAGTCCTTCTTTGCAGCGAGCACGAGCTGCGGGAATCCGCCCTTCTCGTAGATTTCAACCACCCGCAGGCTGAAGCGAGGCGATGCCTCGTGGAACGGGTACAGCGCCACGAATGATTTGTAGACCGTGACGGCGTCCTGATACCGGAGCTTCGCCAGGTAGAACTCCGCGAGGTAGCGGTAGACACGGTCCGCGTAGGCGCGGTGTCCGTTGGTGGCGAAGTACGAGCCGATCACTTCCGGACCGCCGAGATTAGAGAAGCTCAGGCTGACGACCTGGAACGTATCCTCGATGCGCCGCTGCTCGGCCTCGGTATGCTTCGCATCGAAGTCATAGCCGCTCTTGACCTTGTAGTCGAGGAGTGCGAAGAAGCGGGGCAGAGCCTCTTGGTAGAGTTGCTGCTTGTACAAAGTCCATCCCAGCTTGTAGAGCGCGAGTTCGTAGTACTCCGAGGCGCTCCCGCCGTCCGCAATTGCCGCGTACGAACGCTCCGCCTCACGATATTTCTTTTGGATGAAGAAGCGCTCCGCGCGCCTGAACTGCACCTCGTCCGCGAACCGCGAGTGCGGATTTTCAGCGACCAGCTGCTCCATGACTTTCAAGGCCTCCTCGCTCTGCCCCAGCTCGTCGTAGGCGCGCGATTTCTGGTAGAGCACCTGGTCACGGAACGCGTACTGCGGATACTTCGCGAGCAGCTGGTCATACAATTTGATCGCCTCGAGCGGGCCGGCGCTCGCGGGATCTCCGACCAATCCGCCGGGCAACGCCAACTGCGGAGCCGCGTTCGCGGGCGGGATTCCCGACTGTGACGCAGCCCGCAGCTCCAGATCACGTTCCGATGCCGCCGCAGGCCCGGAGCCCGTCGTCCCCGCGTGGGACCGCGTCGCGGTGCGCGCGTCGAATTTCGTAACTGCCGGAGCGCGCATCGCAGTAGCCTGGTCTCGCCCCGGGCCGCCCTCGGGTTCGGCCTGCACGGCGCCTGGCGCCTGCGCTACGGACTTCGCTGGCGTGCCACTCTGCGACGCGGGCAGCTCCACGAGCTTGCCGTCGCCCTGGAGTCCGAACTCCTTCTCGATCTTCAGGTCCGCCAGACGCCTCATTGCCTCCGGTGCCAGCGTGCTGTCCGGAGCCTGCTGCAGGAAGTCGCGGTAACTCTGCACCGCCCGATCGAGGCCCTGGTCGACCGGCACCTCGTTGGTGTCCGGCCGTACCTCGTGAAGGGTCGCCAGTGTCCCCGACCGGTCGACGTGATGCGCGCACGCCGCTATTACCGGCAGGAGTAACGCGATTGCGCGAGCAGGCGCGAGACGCATCACGGCGCACCTCCGCTCGCCTTTTCTTTCAGCGCTCTGTCATAGCTGTCGGCCACCGCGTAGCGAGCCTGAACCTGATACGCCTCGAGGCGCTGATGCCGTGTGTTGAGCTCATCGATGGCGACCGCCTCGATCACGTGGCCCTGCCGGGCCAGCAGGGTGTCGACGTGCTCCAGCGCCTCATCGACTCGCGTGCGCAATCGCCGGATTGGCTGGTCGTAGCCGGCGTAGCTGTGCACTGCGGCCTGCCGCGCCCGCACGAAGGCGGTATATTTCTCCTGCAGCGTCCGCACGTCGTCGTTCAGCGCGTGCAGATTCTTATGAGCCTGCGTCAGGCGCTCCGGGTACTCGGTGTTCAGACGCCACGTGAGTACGCCCCGCAGGTGCTGCACTCTGGCCTCCAGCTCGGCGCGTTCCGCGTCGGCCTGTGGTAGCGCGGTCTCGATCTTCGTCAGGCGCTCGAGCGCCACGCGTTCATCGGCTGTTGCGAGAAGCGCCGGCCGCGGCGCCGTCAGAATGTCCTGCAGACGCTTCTGCAGGTAATCACGCTGCTCGAGTCGCAGACGCATCCGCGAGTCCAGCTCTCTGAAGTGCGCATCGACTTGCGGCAGCAGCGGCTCGTAGTTCGCATGGCGCAGACGAATCAGATCCTCGAAAGCGTCGAAACCGCCTTGCCAGGCAATCAGCCTCCGGCGCAGATCCTCCATGTCCAGGTAATTCTGCAGCGCCGTCTGGAAGTCATTCGAGGCCATCAGCTCCGTGAGGTAGAAAGTCTCCGGGGTGTCGGGCAGCGTGCGCAGGCGAACGACCCACAGGTTGTCCTGCTTGATTTCCTCGCGCACCAGGGCTTTGAGGAAGTTGCCCGCGCGGATGCTGCGCGTGGACGCGTCCACCTTCTCAAGCTCCTTGCCGAACGAATCGAGCGCCTGGCCATAAAGGAGCGCCGCGCGCCCGTAGACCCGCAGCTTGCTGTAGGCAAATGGCAGGGCGAGCCTGGCCTCCTGGACCGCAGCATCGGTTCCATCGCGCTCGATGAGCATGCCCCAGGGCACGAGCGCCTTCTGGTAGTCATGGGCGGAGACGCCGGCCCAGCCGGCGCTCAGCAGTGCGAGGTTGGAATACGGCCCTTCCAGGTGCACTCGATCGAAAGCGAGCTCGGCGTGCGCGTAGTCCTCCGACCGCAGCATGAGGCTGCCGAGCACCATGTTCGACTTGTCGCGGATCGCCGCCGCGGCTGTTGCGCGACTCTCGATCTGACCGGCCTTCTCCAGCTGCCGCAGGGCCTCTGGGGTATGTTCCGCCTGCAGCAACGCGATACCGAGATTGTAGGCGGTAAATCCCTTCAGCCGTTCCGCGCTCTGCAAGCGCCTGAGCACCCCCACTGCGTCGGCCGGCCGGCCGAGCGCGAGGTAAACATTCGCGCGAAGGAATTCGACGTCATCGCCGATGTCGGGGACCGTCCCCTGAATCCGCTCCAGGGCGTGCAAGGCATCTTCGGGCTGATCCTTCTGAAACTCGATGCGCGCCAGGCGGTATGCCGCCTCGTTCTTGACCGGCTGATCGATATCGGCGTCGAGCACCGCCTTGATCGCACGGCCGGCGCGCAGATGCATCCGGTAGCGCAGTTCGAAGTCGCCGACCGAAAAGTCCGCCTGCTTGATGTGATACTGGAGCGAATCCAGCTCCGGTTGGTCGACGCGATGGTGCTGGGCGAGCTCCGCGTCGAGCCGTTCGAGGGCGTCGAAATATTGTCCCTGATTGGCCTGGTACAGGGCCTCGCCGAAGTAGAGGTCGCGTAGTTCAGCAGCCATGGACGGCCGCGCCGCAACTGCGGCCAGCACCATTTCCATCATCAGCCACTGCAGCGGACGACGCATGGACTACCAGTCCCCGACGTGAATCCCGGGCTGCGCGGCGTCCGGACCTGCGAGCATAACGCCGAGCAACTTCGGCTTGATCTCCTTCGTGAAGGGGAAGTGCTCGGTCTGGGTGTAGTCCTTGCCATTGGCGAGCTTGGCGCTCACTGAGACCTCGATCTCGTGCGCGCCGGTGCCGATGTTGCCGCTATAGATGCGCTGCACCCCGCCTTTGCGCAGGGCGTCGAGCTCCTTGAAGCTGTAGATATAGTGAGTCGCCAACCGGCCGTCGATCTGAATCTGCACCGCATCGAGACGCAGCGTCTCGCCGTGCGCGAGAGACACGAACACGGCGAGGTGAGTGTCGGACGGATAGAGCAGTTTCTCTTCCAGCTGGTTGAGCTCGGCCGCGATGCTAAGGACGTCGGATTTAACCTCCTGGACCTGCTCGTCCAGACCTTTCATCTGCGCCCGAGCGCTCTGTTCCGCCGGACTCGTCCGCGCGCAGATGCACAGCAGAGCGCTCATCACGACCAAGAAATGCTTGCGCATTGCACTTGCCCTATCGTTTCAAGAGTTAGGTCGCACCTGATGAAACTCAGGTGGCATGGGTTGGAAGGCCGGATCTACCCGCTCAGCGGGCGCGCAGTGCGCGTCTCGCCGGTGAGCCAGCTGCCCGTCCCCGTGATGAAGGCGCAGTGCGGCGCAGCTTTGGGACGCCCCCAAAAGTGCCGGCTCACTGCGTTCGAATCGTACGCAAGCATGACCTGTTCTCCTTCCAGCCGTTGGCGTGACGCCGCTGCCGTCCTGGAAGGACTGGATTACGGCGGTCCCGCTGTCATAGAGCCGAGGCTCCTTAGACCGGAGATTTTGCGTCACCACCTTTCGGTGGGTTTGCCCTTTGCGAATCCAAAAGCACTGCCCGAAGTTTTCATCGGACGCCCATATAACTAACACACAGCAACCGGCATTGGCGCTTGACTTTACTTTGCGCTCTGCTTCGGCTGCGGTTCAGTATTGGTCGCTTGGTGCCTGCCGACTTTTTGTGCTACACTGCACACAGCGCCGGAGTTCGCGCCGATGCAGGGCGCGTCCAGTCAGCGACCCCTTTTGTTCATCGGCCTCAGCGACACGAACACCGATGATTTGACTGGTCCGAGCCGCCTCCCGCACTGTCGCGCTCGAGAAACTTGTCGCGTAAAGCTTCTCGGCACGCGCCACTAAATGTTCGTTAAGCAGCATCTCATTGGTTTCCGGAGAGGCGCAGGGCATGCTGAAGGTGTACCCGGCCTTGCGTGGAATGGGCATACGCTACCGCGTTTGCCGCGCTCGTCGGCGTCCATCTAGATGACTACAATGTGCCTTGTCTGACCAACCAAATGGGAGGGGGGTTATGAACATTCCTTCGCGGCGCCGTTTCGTCGTCGGATCCTTGGCTGCCATCGCAGCTTACGGGCTTCCCCGAACCACTTCGGCGCAGTCGCCGAAGCTCGCCACGGTTCCCACCGTCGACACGCTTGTGATCAAGGTGCTCACTGACAGCAGCTATGACACGCCGCGCGCCGGCAGCTCGAAGTGGGTGAAAGTGAAACGCGCGTCGTTCATCTCGACAACGAACTTCCGCAAGGCGTTGCACAACGAATGGGGGCTTGCACTGGCGTTGGAATCGCGCATTGGCAACGATACCCGCAACCTCCTGCTCGATTATGGTTATACGCCCGAGGCGTTGTTCAACAACATGGAGATCATGAGTGTGGACCCCGCAAAGGTTAGAGCCATGATTTTGAGCCACGGCCATTTCGACCATTTCGGCGGCCTCATCGGATTTCTGCAAAGGTACCGCGACAACCTTCCCTCCGACCTGACTCTCTACGTCGGGGGGGAGGACAACTTCTGCAATCGCAAGGCGGTAATTGGTGCACCTGGACATTTCGCCGACTGGGGCGTGCTCGACCTGAGGGAGCTCGAGGCGCTGCGAGTGCGAATCGTGAAGTGTGAGCAACCTCGAGTCATCGAGGGACACGCGTTCTCAACCGGCCACATCGAGCGTCGGACGTTCGAGCGCGTGCTACCGAATACAACCGTCGAATACCATAAGACTGAGGGGCTCGGCTGCGACATGCCTGCGCTTGATGCCAAGGCCGAAGGCAAGTCCGTACCCGACCAGCACTGGGACGAGCATGGTACCTGTTTCAACGTCAAGGACCGCGGGTTGGTGGTCATTTCGTCTTGCGGGCATGTCGGTATCGTGAATACCGTACGCCAGGCGATCGAGGTCTCCGGCGTTTCGAAGGTCCACGCAGTGGTTGGCGGGTTCCATCTGTTTCCGGCCGATGACGACTATGTGCGCAAGACGGTGGCAGAGCTCAAGCAGATCGATCCTGACGTCGTCATTCCCATGCATTGTTCAGGACCCACATTCGTTCAGTTCACACGCGAGCAGATGCCGGATCGTTTGATTACTTCCACGACCGGGACCGAATACACATTCGGAGCATGATGCGTCGTCTGCGCATCGTGCCGGTCGCGCTTGTCGCGGTTTCTCTGATCGGAGCATCGCTACTTGCAGGATCGAATACTGATGCGGCCGGCGAACCGCAGCGCGGCGACGCCGCGCGCATGATGCGCGACTTGATGTCCGGGACCGCGGCAGTCGGCGGTCCGTTCACGCTAACCGACGTTAACGGCCACAGCCGGACTCTTGCCGATTTCCGCGGCAAGGTAGTGATTCTATATTTCGGCTATACGTTCTGCCCAGACGTATGTCTGACTGACCTTGCCTCGATAGCGCACCTGATGCAAGTGCTGGGTCCCGACAGCGCGAAGGTTCAGCCGCTGTTCGTCACGCTAGATCCGCAGCGCGACACCCCAGAAGTTCTGCGGGAATACGTTGCGGCACTCGATTCGCGGCTTATCGCCCTACGCGGAAGCGAAACGCAGGTCCGCCACGTCGCGACAAGCTACAAGCTGTATTTCCGTAAGGTCTATCCTCAGAAATCGAGCACGTATTTCATCGAGCACGCTTCGCTGACGTACCTGCTTGATCAAGAGGGCCGCTATGTCGCGTTCTTTCCGCCGGGGACTACCGGTAAGCGTATGGCAGTGCTGGTGCGCGAGCGGCTCTAGCGAGTGTCAACCCAGATCAGGCGATTCAATAGCTGAACCGTCCATTTCCGCCAGGTATGGGAGAGGCACGGACGCGGCTCGAATGTTGCGTCTCAGAACGACAGCCCGAGCCGTTGCCTCCTCCACCGCCGCAGTGAAACGCGCACCAAGATGACTTGCGTCAGACCTGCGCCGTACCGCCGTCAACGAACAATTCGATGCCGGTGACAAAACTCGAGTCGTCGGAGGCCAGAAATACGGCCGCTTTGGCAATTTCATCCGCGCTTCCAACACGACCCATCGGGATGCTCGCCACGATTTGGGCAATGGCCTGCTTCGGAAGCGGTGCCAAGATCGGCGTATCGATCGTGCCGGGACTTATGACGTTGGCGCGAATCTTTCGATCCTTGAGCTCCAGCGTCCAAGTGCGGACAAAAGAGCGGATGGCTGCCTTACTGGCACAGTAGACGCCGAACGCGGGGATGCCTTTGATGCTGGCGATTGAGCCGGTGAGGATGATGGATCCGCCGTCACTGAAGAGCGGCAGCGCCTTTTGCACGGTGAACAACGTGCCTTTGACGTTGATGTCGAACGTCATATTGAAATGAGCCTCGGTCATTGCATCTGTAGCCACGAATTCGCCGAACCCCGCATTGGCGAAGACAATGTCGACGCGGCCCTTCTGCGCTTTGACGATTTCATAGAGCCGATCTAGATCCGCCAATTTGGCGATATCGCCCCGCACGCCCGTGACATTGCTGCCGATGTCCTTCACCGCCGCGTCGAGCTCGTGCTGGCGACGACCCATGATGAACACAAAAGCGCCTTCGGCCACGAATCGCTTCGCCGTGGCCAGCCCCATACCGGAGGTCCCGCCGGTAATCACGGCCACCTTGTTGTCGAGCTTCTTCATCGTTTCTCCTATCTGTGTTCCGAGCCTTGTAAACCGTGGCGCTAAAGTACCTAGGGCTGGCGGAAAAGAGAAAGACTTTGTATGGTTGAGACATGCTTTAGAGGTATGGCTTGGCGAACTATGGAACTCCGACACCTACGCTATTTCATTGCCGTGGCCGAGGAGGGCAGCCTCACGGTCGCAGCCGAAAAGCGACTTTTCGTCGCGCAGCCTTCGCTGAGCCGCCAGATTCGCGGGTCTCGAACAGGAACTGGGCACAGACCTTCTCATTCGAGGAGCCCGCGGAGTGGAGCTCACGGCGGCGGGCCGAGTGTTTCTCGATCATGCGCGGATCGCGCTGCTGCAAGTCGAAGCGGCCGCGGAGGCGGCCCGCCACGCCGCGCGGCGAAAGCCTCGTTCGTCATCGGATTTCTGACGGGCTACGAAATGGAGTGGCTGGCGGCGTTAATGTCGATTCTTCGTGAGGAACTGCCTAACATCGAAGTCGTCGTGCGCAGTGAGCAATCACCCGACCTCGCGAACGCGCTTGTGCGTGGCAAACTTGATGTTGCGTTTCTGCGCCGCGAAGAGCGCGCATCCGGGTTGGTATACAAGTTGCTACGGCGGGAGGCGTTGGTCGTAGTCATGCCCGCGAATCACAAGCTGGCGGCGCGCAAGACGATCCGCCCGAGCGATCTGGTTGACGAGATCCTGATAGGCGTCCCGAACTCGAATTCACCCGTGCTGCGCGCGGTGACCGATCGGTATGGGAAGCAAGTGGGCATTGATCTGACGCCGGACCACGAAGCGCTCAATCCGGCAGTGGCGATTTCGCTCGTCGCCTCAACGGGCGGAGTGGGCCTGCTACCGCTCTATGTGCGCAACATGTTGCCCCCAACTTTGATCAGCCGGCCCCTCAACGGCGCGCCACCCATGATTGACCTGGTTCTCGGCTACAGCCGGGCCAACACTTCGCCGCTGCTCAAAACGCTGCTCGGCAAGATCGACCAGCTCAAGTTTCAAGTCGAGAAGCGATAACAGGTGAGTAACCGTGTGATATCGCACACGAAGAATCGGCGCGGGTGGTTTCGCGGAGGAGAGTCAGGATACGGCCAACTTTGAGACATTGCGGATGTGCAATTGCCTACTCCGGAGCCGACATTCACAATATTCCTCGTCGTGGGCCATTGGAGCGACCGATGGCAACGATTCCTGGAGCTAACTATGACGGAACCCTCAACAGCGTTGGACGACATCAAAGTTCACGTGAAAGTAAAGATCTCGGCGCTATGGGCTAGCTTGATGTTTTGTTACATCTATGGAGATTACTTTGGGCTCTATAAGCCAGGCACGCTGCAAGACATGCTCACGGGCAAGATGGGGCCACTCGGACCAACGACTCAAGGAATCTTGCTGGGAACCTCGGCAATGATGGCGATACCAAGCGTCATGGTGTTCTTATCGCTTGTCCTACGGCCAAGCTTGAATCGGTGGCTGAATATCATTCTTGGATCGGTATACACGGCGATCATGCTGGTCACGATGCCGGGAGAATGGACGTACTACATTTTCCTTGGTGTGATTGAGGTGATACTCACGATTCTGGTCGTTTGGTTTGCTTGGAAGTGGCCCAGGCTGAACGCTACCTAGGCGCGAGCAGAGAGCAATGCATGCCAAAAATAGACACCAGTTCGCGACACCCGTAGCGTCGAAAGGTCTCACGCATGGAGCGCTGATGAGGCGTGCGTGATGCAGACGCTTGCTCTCAATCTCGAAACTGCGGTGCTGCGACGATGCTTACTGCGCGTCAATGCGAAATAGTACCTGCAGTGGATATCCCACGGCACCTTCGAAAAACGCACGGTCCAGAGCCAGATGCTCCTCGGTTACCTTCAGTTCAATGATTTTAGGGAGTGTTTGGAACCCGGCGGCGGCCACGGCGTTGAAATAGTCGGCAAAAGTCTTGTGCATGTAACTGACGGGCACGGCCTTACCGTCCCGTCTCCAGATGTACCCTTCATAGGATTCATCGACACCGGCAAAGTAGTCTCGTCCCTTTGAGTCGAAGTAAACGGGCTTCTCCAGAGGGCGTCGGCAATAAGGCAGAAATGGGTGCGGTACTGTGAAAACGAAACGACCGCCCGGAGCCAGGCGTGAACGCACGCTCCGGAATACCGCGGTCATCTCAGCGCGGCTCAAATAGCTGACTACAAACACCGCGATCACCCGGTCGAATTGCTGCCGCGGATAATCCTGAAAATTCGTGGCGTTGCCGATTTTAAAAGTCATCGGGCACGGTGCACCGCTCGCAGCCTGTTGAGCACGCTCGACCATCTCGCTCGAGATATCGATGCCGAATACCGACGCAGCGCCTGCCTGCGCCACAAGACGGGCGACGTATCCTTCGCCGCAGCCGAGATCCAGCACATGCTTGCCCGTCACGGGTGCGAGTTCCTGCAATACGAGCGGTCTGGCCGTGAAATCCGAGAGGATCATGGGCTCCTGTCTTGCCCACTGGTCTGCGTTCCGATCGAACATTCCAGCGAAAGAATCAGTCTGCATGAGGTCGCCCCTGGACAATGATGTAGACGGAGACGTTGCCTATCGACGGTGTGCTCACTGGTCGCATCGGCGTCATGCCAAAGCTGATCGACGAGGATGATAGAGAGCTGTCTGCCACCAGCCTCGCCCGGCCGTAAGTCGCATTGTCCATGATAATTGTCTTCCCCACTTTTTCTAGTGCGAGGGCGATTGCTGCGGCACGAAGTCTGCCCTGTTTGGCGCAGGAAAGCCTAGGTTTAGCGCTGGCTGGGCATCATTGCCGTAGAGTCCGGCCTGCCGGCCACGTTCCTGTACCAACGCCAGCACTGTGTCGATCGTTGGTGTTGCGACCTTGACGAGGCGGCCCATTTCCTGGACGGCGGTGACGAGTGCATCGATCTCTAGGGATCGGCCTCGTTCGAGATCCTGCAGCATTGAAATTTTGTGACCGACGACGGAACCAGCTGCGTTCAGGCGCCTCTCCATCATTTGCTCTGGAATGGCGAGACCGAGCGATGTAGTTATCGCGCGAGCTTCAGCCATCATGGACTTGCATAGGGCGCGCAGGCCGGGTTCGGACGTGACGCGATCCAGGGTCGCGAGGGTCAGGGCGCTGATCGGGTTGAAGCAGACATTGCCCCAGAGCTTGAGCCAGATGTTCCAGCGGATCGCGTCGCGGATCGGTGCATCGAATCCGGCCGAAACCAGGGCATCGCGCAGCGCTACGATGCGGTCCGAGGTGGAGCCGTCCGGTTCGCCAATAGTAAAGCGCTTGAACAGGCGATGTTCGATTACCCCTGGCGCCACGACCTCGGCGGCGGGATCGACGACACACCCGATGGCGCGCTCGGGTCCAATCGCGTTCCATTGCGCGGCGCCAGGATCGACGCTTTCCAAATGATGGCCATCTAGCGGGCCGCGCTCCTTGTAGAAATACCACCAGGGAATGCCGTTCATCGCCGTGAGAACGGCGGTGCGCGGACCGAGGAGCGGAGCGAACGCGCCCGCATTTGCGTGGGCCTGCTGAGCTTTCAGCGCGCAGATCACGACGTCCTGCGGTCCAAACGTCGCGGGGTCATCGCTTGCCGGCAAGTCGACCGTGCGCGTCTTTCCCTCCACGATTAGCTTGAGCCCGCGGCTCCGTATGGCCGCTAGATGCGCACCGCGCGCAATTGCATACACTTCATGGCCCGCCAATGCGAGCTCCCCCGCCATGTAACCGCCGATGGCGCCAGCGCCGAATACGCAGATCTTCATAGCTCGCTCCTGTGTTCTGCCATCCAATGACCGAAATATACTGTCTCCCGTTTTTGGTGAGTATCCAGATATTAAGCGATACATCTTCCCGTTTTGCGCGATAATACGCCGGTGGATAAGTTCGGGGCGATGCGGGTGTTCGTTCGGATTGCGGATGCGGGAAGCCTGTCGGCCGCAGGTCGTCAGTTGGGTCTATCCCTGACCTCCGTCAGCCGCCAGCTCATAGCACTCGAAGAGGTTCTCGGCGCCACGCTTGTCGAGAGGACCACGCGCCATCTCTCGTTGACTGAGTCCGGTCGACTCTACTACGAACGGGCGAAGCAGATTTTAGAGGAGGTTGCCGAGGCGGAACGCGGCCTGACAATGCAGACGGGAGTCGCGTCCGGCCGGTTGCATCTAAGCGCTCCATCGCTGCTCGGCCGACTGCGCTTGGCGCCAATGCTGCCCGGGTATCTTGCGGAGCAGACTAGGGTCTCGATCGATCTGATGCTGGTGGATCGGCCGGTACGTCTCGCCGACGAAGGTATCGATGTTGCCCTTCGCATTGGACCGCTGGAAGACTCAGGCCTAATTGTCCGCAAGCTCGACGACATCCAGCTCGTTGTCTGCGCCGCGCCGGATTATCTGCGCCGGCGCGGCGAGCCGGCGACGCCCGACGACCTGGTCGAGCAGGACTGCCTGGCCTTCGGCGATGTACCGGGCGCTGCGGAATGGAGTTTCCAAGACGGCCCAGTGCGAAGATCTTTGCGCATTCCAACCCGGCTTTGCGCCAATGACTTCGATACCTTGGTCAGTGCCGCTTTGGCAGGGGCCGGGCTCGTCCGAGTGCCTTCCTGGCAGGTTGCGCATTATCTCGCTGACGGACGGCTCAGGATTGTGCTCGAGGCCTATCAGCGGCCGCCCACGTCATTGAGCATCCTAACCTTGCGCAACCGCCTGCTCTTGCCGAAAGTGCGCGCCTTCATAGATTTTTTGCAGCAGCACTGGTTGCATCCGCGGTTCTACTGGGGAAGCTCGATGGCACAGGCGTCCAGCGGTGACCACACGCTTCGGAGCAACCGAAATATGCGACGTCAACCGCTTGATAAAAAGTGAAGCCACCAGCTGGCCGGCGGGCTCGGTGAGATGGGGGTACTCGATGCCCGCGCGATGGGTGGTCGGGTCGCTGTAGTGTCCTCAACGTCCGAGAAAGAGAGCGATGCGCGCCTACTTGGTGCTGAGCTTTTCATCCATAGCAAGACGTCCGCGCCCGCAGATTTACTGACTCGTTGGGACGGTGGCGCCAACATCATCCTTTCCACGGCGACTTCCGTTGAGAGCGCGAACGCCGCCTTTCCCGGTCTCGCGCCGAACGGGACTCTGGTACTCCTGGGTGTTGGGCCGGGCGACGTGTCATTGAACCCCATGGCACTCGTGATGGGTCGGCGCAGAGTCATGGGGTCGCCCGCGGGCTCACGCAAGGATCTGCGCGACGCACACGCATTTGCGGCGAGCATGGAGTGCGGCCTCGTATGAGGCGGTTCCCTCTGGATCGCGCGAACGAGGCGATGCGAGCGATGCACGAGCGGGCCTTGCGTGGTCGAGCAGTTCTCGTTATGGAATGACCCGCTCTGCGAAGGCAGCAGACCCTGAGTGGCAGCTAACAAGGAGCCAACTTTGGCCCCCGAACGACAGCTAGTGGCCCGTCCGCTGTCCGTGCGGCGATTCATCCAGCGCCAAGTAGCAAATAGAGTCGCCGCCTCTGCGCATCACACAGCGGAATCCGAACTTCACCCGGATCAGCTGGTTTCCGGCGGCGCATCGACCCATGGATTGAAGACAGCAACCCGCGCCCTGACGTATTCCTCAGTGTCGCGTGAGACAATCGTGAGACCATGATAGTGAGCGGTCGCGGCGATAATCAAGTCGGGCTGAGAGAAGGTGTGGCCTGCCTTGCGGCCCTCCTCGACTAGCAGTCTCCACTTGAACATGATGTCTTCGGTGACAGCAAGAACGCGCTGCTCGAACATAGGTCTCACTTTGTGAGCAAGCCATTGGTTAAGCTCGGAACGACGCGTGACGTCGGGTAGCAGCTCGATTCCGAATCGAATTTCGGCCAGCGTCACTGCACTGATGTAAAGCAATTCAAGCGGCTGTGCCGCAATGAACGCCAGAACCTTGCGCTCGGGTTTCGGTCGCCGAAGTTCCGACAGGATGTTGGTATCGAGTAGCCACCCCGTCACAGCGACGTGTCACGCACTGGCAAGCGCACTCGCGCGGGTGCGATGTCTGTGGTGCGATGCTTGGATGCCTGCATCGCTTCAATAAGCGCCGATCCAGTAGCGCTGCCTTTAAGGCGACGAAATTCCTCAGCTGCGATAACAACGACCTGTTCGCGTCCATGCACCGTGACGTGCTGTGGCCCCTCGCTACGCACTTTCCGAACCAGCTCGCTGAAACGAGCCTTGGCATCCTGCAAGAGCCAGTATCCAGATCGCGGCTTCGTAACTCGGGCCTTCGGGACTTTGGATACGGTGGGCTTCTCTTTTGCCATTCTAGTCATGCTGACTAGAATGCATCAATCCTCAAGATTCTTCAAGCAGGCGATGATCCGCCGGACGCGGTAGAGGGCGATTTCGTCCAATCGCGTTCGACACGAATTTTTGGTGATACGCGTTGCGCATCAAGTCATCAAGCGCACGACCGCACGACCAGTTGACACAAGTGTAGAGGCGTCGGGGTCGTCATCGGAAATAAGCGCGTAACATCTTGATTGAATTGCCACTACATTTACGTCATAACTGATTGATTTATAAATTGATAAATCGCCATAATTCGGCGATGCCCCCGGTCATGCCCCCGCCAAATGGTGGCTGTCTCTGGACATTTCCGAAAGCGATAAACTGCCCGCTTACGCCGCGAGTTTCAGTTTGGGTTTGAGTCCAGCGCGCGCTGCCAACCGCACCAACAAGTCCATGCTGAATCGGTTGATTTTGCCCCGCTTCAAATCCGACACGCGCGCTTGAGTCACTCCAAGCACTTTGGCAGCCTCCGCTTGCGTCATGCGGCTATTTTCCAGCCATCGCTCCAAACCCATCAGTAGTTGCGCGCGCATTTCCAGCTCGGCCGCTTTTTCGGCAGGAAACAGATCGTAAAAGACGCTACGCCCCGCCGGTGTCACATGACGGGGTCCATGTTCACTAATTGCAACCTTCTTGGCTCTCATAACTTTACCTTGCGATCAACTTAAATCGCTTCATCGCCAGTTCCAGATCTGCCCGGCTTGTTCGTTGCGTCTTCTTCCGAAAGCAGTGCAATACGTACACTCCCTCGGGTCGCGTCGCGAGATAAATCATCCGGAAAATTCCCTTCATCTCGCACGCGAACTTCCTTGACCCCAGAGCCGACTCTAGTCATCAGCTTCCAATCCTTGGGATCAAGGCCACTTTGAACCCGGTACAATTCAAACCCCAGAGAATCTTGCACCGCTTCGGGAAGCCGCTTTACTTCTTCCCTGCTGCCTCCCATCCAGATTACTGGCTTCACAAATGCACTATGCCATATCTCGCATATATATGCAACATGTGGCATAACCCTGCGTCGGGCGCGCATCGTCTTAGCCGTGCCGGAAGATTGGCGCGCTGTTCGTGTCGTGAACCGCGCAAGAGACCAAATTTTGAGCCCGTCCCTTAATGCACCAGAACCGCGAGGGCCTTCGAACCTGAAGGCCTGGGGTTCGAATTCGAACTCCCGGCAGACAACAAGGTGAGTTTTGACAGCGCCGCGCAGCGGCACTGAACGCCCGAAGGGCGGCCCCGAGCGTGAGCGAGTGGCGAGGGGACGAGGTCCCCGAGTAATCTCTCCGCGCGTATCGGATAACGCGGAAATGAGCACATATGATTAATCGTTCTTTATTTGTACTTGCAGCGTTGACCGGATCGATCTGGCTGTCAGTTGAGGAGCCTGCCCGCGCACAGATACCAAGCACAGGTTTGCCCAGTCCGGAGGTAATTTCCAACGCGGACCATTTTCAACCGCCAAAACTCTCAGCGTACGCGGCAAAACTCGCCGAACAGCCGGATATGACGGGGTTGTGGGCTGCGATGTCGCCGAAGGGCGCGGGCCATGGCCCGACATTTGATCCGGTCCACACCTTTTATCCTCCCCAACCTCCAGCAGGAGAAGCGGGATTTGGTCCGATCCCGGGAACCTATGTCAAAGGCATCCCCTACAATGCAGAATACCAGCGCAAGTACCAGGATCTTGTCAAGGAGACCACCGAAGGCAAGTCGCGCGATGATTTCCCTGCCTGCTTCCCCTACGGCGTTCCCCGCATGATCGGCGATTCGCCCGTTCCAATTGAGATCATTCAGACTCCGGATGTCATGCTCTGGTATGCCAACTACGGCCGAACCAACCGGCGAATTTTTCTCGATGCACGCCAGCATCCGACCGAAGGGGATCCGACCACGGGCGGTCTCGGTCCGAGCTACTCAGGCCATTCAATAGGACACTGGGAGCACTATGTCTTGGTAGTCGACACCATCAACATGGTCGGGGGTTATTTCGATGAGACGCCGGCGCCATACAGCGATCAACTTCACTTGGTCGAACGCATCCGCTTAATCGACACCAACGTATTGGAAGATCAGATGACCTTCACCGATCCAGTCACCATGACCGCACCCTGGGTCGTGACGCGTTACTTCCAGCGCGTCGCTGGACGCGCACCCGGCATGACCGGCGCGACGCCGCCTGCTCCTCCGCCGGGATCCAGGAACGTGGTCCGAGGTTATCTCACGCTCGGTGACCGGCCATGCGTGCCGAACGTGAAGATGGACGCAAATGGCTTCCAAGTCGCAATATTGCCGCAAGAGCTTGACGCGGAACCGCCGCAGACAGCAAAGCCGAATTCCAATCCTTGACCAAGGCGCGAAGCGCCTTAGTTACCAGGAGACTTCTCGTTGAAAAAATTGTGTCTTGCATTGGCCGCCATGGCGGCTTTGGTTTGCAGCATTGCATCCGCGCATCACTCTTTCGCGATGTTCGATGCCCAAAAAGTTTTGCTCCTCCGGGGCACGCTAGTCAAGTTTTCGTACTTCAATCCGCACTCGTGGATTTCGGTATTGGGCACGGTCGACGGTAGCGGTCCTCCGGCGCGCTGGGACATCGAGGCGACCTCGCCGAGTTCGCTGAACCAAATGGGCATCCACATCGATACGCTCAAGCCAGGCGATAAAATGACCATTGCCTTCCATCCGCTACGCGATGGCCGCGCCGGCGGATCGTTGGTGTTCGTCGTCACCCCAGACGGCGAGGCGCATGGCGCCAAACCCAGTGATCTAGGCTTTGATTTGGCAACGCTGAAGCCATAGAGGACCCGCCAATACGTCGCGTCAAGATGAGCATGCCGCCTCCCGAGTTCCCAAGCTCGTCCGGCGAGCAATTTAGTCGTACCTAGTCAAAAATCGCATAAGTCAGTTGGTACCACGCCCGACTGTTCTTCTACAAGAAATTAGGACGGAATCGCAAAGCCTGCATCTTGTCGTTTAACGTTAAGCGTTATACTATATCTCCATGATCAAAGGGTTTCGTTGCGCAGATACGAGAGCCCTGTTCGAAACTGGCAAGCGCAAGAGATTTTCGGCGATTGTTAAAGTCGCGACTCGGAAGTTGGCGCAACTCGACGCTGCGCAAACCCTTGAGTTCTTGCGCTCGCCGCCGGGCAACCGGTTGGAAGCGCTGAAAGGTGAGCGCAAAGGACAATTCAGCATTCGGATCAATGACCAATACCGCCTTTGCTTTCGCTGGACCAATGAGGGGCCGACGGACATAGAGCTCGTTGACTATCACTGAGGGTAACGTAGATGTTTAAGAATGGTATGCGGCCGGTTCACCCGGGCGAGGTGCTTAGGGAGGATTATTTGAAGCCGCTTCGCATGAGCGCCAACGCGCTGGCAAAGGCACTCTGCGTTCCCGCACCAAGGATCAACGATGTGGTTCGTGAGCGGCGCGGCATTTCAGCTGATACGGCCATGCGGTTGGCGCGATATTTCGGTGGTGATGCGCGTTCGTGGCTGAATCTCCAGAGCGCCTACGATTTGAGGGTAGCGGAAATCGGCAACGCCAAGCGCATTGCGCGAGAGGTTTCACCCGCCGCCGCATAAGTAGAGCACTCCAACGAAGAGGCAGCTTGCGGCCCAATCGGCGATGTACGCGTACTGCTATTCCAGCGCACCACGCGGCGCGTGACCGCGACGGCAGAGGGCGCTGCCTTCTACGAGCGCTGCTCACACATTCTTGCGGATCTTGATGAGGCAGAAGCATCGGTCATGCTGGCTCGCGTCGCGCCGAAGGGACGACTTCGCGTCGATATGCCCAGTGGGCTTGCCAGACTATTCGTCATTCCACGGCTAGCCCAGTTCCTGGCTCGTTATCCGGATCTGCGATTGGAGTTGGGAATGGGGCTCAGGCCCGTGCATCTTCTCGAGGAAGGCATCGATTGTGTTGTTCGATTCGGCATGCAGTCGGATTCGAGCCTCGTTGCACGACGAGTCGGCACGATGAGCCATATCTGTTGTGCGAGCCCTGCGTACTTAGGGGAACACGCAGCGCCGCGCCATCCTGAGGAGCTGTCCGCGCACCAATGCATCACTTACGTTTCAGGTCGCACCGGACGCGTCATCGACTGGGAATTCGAACGAGCCGGGCAAAAGATACAGCTCACGCTCGATGGCGTCCTCGCGGTGAACGATCAGGACGCCAATATCATCGCCGGTCTCATGGGTATTGGAATCGCCAAGGTTGCGAACTACATGGCGCGCCCGTACTTGGAGTCCGGGCAGCTTGTGCAAGTGCTCACTGATTGGAGCGCAGAGCAATTTCCGATATCTGTAATGTATGCGCAAAGCCGTCACCTTTCGGCGAAGGTGCGCATCTTCGTCGACTGGGTCAGCGAGCTAATACGGCAGGATCCAATCTTCCAGACGCGTTAGAGCGACGGAACTCGCAGTCAGCGTGCAGGGATCCGCGATCTCGTTAGAATCGCAGGCCCGCGCCGAGGTTCACGCCGATGGCTGGGCTTCGCGATACCGGCCGCATCAAATATCTTTCGTGCCTCCACCATTGCGGGTAGATGCTTTCTGACCCATTCGGCGACCGCAACTAGAGGCTCGCGAAGCGTGCGGCCCAGCTTTGTAAGCTGGTACTCGACGCGAGGCGGGATTGTAGGAAAAACAGTGCGCGTGACAAGACCATCGCGCTCGAGTTCGCGCAATGTGAGCGTCAGCATGCGTTGAGAGATATTGCCAATCGTATTGCGAATTTCATTGAAGCGCATGGGGCCACCCGCGAGCAGCTCCACGACGAGCACAGTCCACTTGTCGCCGATCCGCGCGAGCGTCTCGCTAATTGCCCGGCATTCCTCCGCGGGCTCTTGTTTGTTACTAGGTGTCAAAAAAGTGCCTCCTTGTGCAAATTCTTTTCACTCACCATTCTAGCGTCAGTCACTAAAGGTAACCACACCCGGCGCTTCCAACAGCTTCGGGACGAACAGCGAGGATTGTGAAAATGACCATTATTTCAGTCATTGTCGGTAGCACGCGCGAGGGCCGTTTCTCGGAAAAGCCCGCGAAGTGGATTTTGCAGCACCTGAAGAAGCGTGAGGGTATCGATGCGCGGCTACTCGACCTGCGCGACTTCCCGATGCCCTTCTTCGATCAACCCGCCACGCCGGCCATGCCAGGTCGCGCGCCCTACAAGAACGAGGTCGTGCAGAGATGGACGGCCGCTATCGGGCAGTCCGACGGCTTCGTGTTCGTTACCCCCGAATACAACTACGGCACTTCTGCCGTGCTTAAGAACGCGATCGACTGGGTGTATCCAGAATGGAATCGCAAGGCGGCTGGATTCGTGAGCTACGGCTCCGCCATGGGGGCGCGTGCAGTCCAGCAGTTGCGCGAATCGGCGATCGAGGTTCAGCTCGCCCCGATTCGCTCTTCGGTCCACATCCCTGTAGCCACGTTGTGGGCCCACTACACAGGCGGCGATGTCGATGCGGGACTGGCCGAGCTAGAGACGCCTGCGGGTGCGATGATTGAAGATCTGCAGTGGTGGACGGCGGCCCTAAAAACCGCCCGTGGCCGCAACTTCTGACCCTTTATCCCTCCCATGAAGGTAGGTCGAGTCTCGGGTACGACGTAACGCG
>Ga0210410_10000643_pt1 | contig 36560 bp, 26 predicted proteins | sample IncBWC4MmetaG_FD_161058 | JGI IMG/M metagenome (GOLD analysis project Ga0210410, IMG submission 161058) | Forest soil microbial communities from Barre Woods Harvard Forest LTER site, Petersham, Massachusetts, United States - Inc-BW-C-4-M | ecosystem: Environmental > Terrestrial > Soil >...
GGCCCCCCGCCCGATACGGGTCCAGGGGGAGCGGGGTCATGGAATTCCACGATAAGGTCCTGAAGTGTTCGGAGTGCGGCGCTGAGTTTGTTTTTACCTCCGGCGAACAGATGTTTTTCGCCGACAAGGGATTCAAGAACGAACCGAAGCGCTGCAAAGGTTGCAAGGCGAAGCGGGCGGAAGGCGGCGGTGGTGGCGGAGGTTCCGCTCCCCGCGCCGAAACAAAGACTACCTGCTCGCAATGCGGGAAGGAAACCACGGTTCCCTTCCGGCCAACGCAAGGCCGCCCGGTATTTTGCCGCGAATGCTTTCAGGCCCGTCGCTCGATGGGAGCAGCTTAATAAGCAAGTCGAGCCGGAATTTTAGAACGATGAGAAAAGGGCACCCGCAAGCATGGGGTGCCCTTTTCTCTTTTTCGGAATTTTTCCTGCTGATTTTCCAGTCTCACGCGGAACGTGCGAAGGAAGCCGACTTCAGATATGTCTCGAATTGCGCCAGCGATTCCGGCATGTTCTTTCTTCCAAATCCAAATCGAATGTGCCGCGGCTCGTCGTAAACCGTGCCGGGCAGCAACAGCACACCCGCATCGCGCACCAGATTCTCGCACCAGTCGTGAACATCCTGCTGCGGATTGAACCGCGCAAATCCGATCGTGGCCGCGTTCGGAAGAGTCCACTCAAAGACATTGCTATAGCGGGCGAAGAATGCGGTGAGCAGCGGAAGGTTGCGCAAAACAATTTGCAGATTGCGCTCGATGAATTTCTGGCGATGCCGGAACGCCAGCGCCGTCAGAAACTCGCTCGGTGCGCTGGCGCAAATGGTCGTGTAGTGCTTCAGGGAGATAATCTTTTCGAGGAATTCCTTGTCATGCGAGGCGAGCCACGCAAGGCGAAGCCCCGGCAAGCCGTAGGTTTTGCTCACCGAACTGAGACTCAGCGCTCGATCGTAGAGATCGCACGCCGCAGGGAGGCGCGTGGCGGGATTGTGCTCAAGTTCGCGGTAGACTTCATCGGAAAAGACATAGATGCGATGCTTCGCGGCAAGCTCCAGCACGCGGCGGAAGATTTCCGGAGGCATCAGCAGCCCCGTCGGATTGTGGGGAGTATTGATGTAGAGCGAGCGCGTATTCGGGCGAATCAGCGCTTCGAGCGCTCGAATGTCGTGGGCCCAACCGTTTTCAGGTCTGCGGCGCCATTCACTCACGGATGCGCCCGTGCTCTTCGGCAGTGTGAGCGCGCTTTCGTAGCAAGGCGTTTCGACGATGGCGTGATCCGGCGGCGCGAGCAGCGCGTGGTAAAAAAGGAAAATCGCTTCTTCGGCGGCCGAGACGACCACAAGTTGATCGGAGTGAATCGTCTTGTAAATTGTGGCGAGGACTTCGCGCAGCCAGGGCGCGCCGGGCGATTCCGTGTAGCCGCACCAGTGCTTCAGAAAAGCATCGTGCGCTCCGGGTTCGAGCGCGAGAAGCTCCTCGATGGTGACGGACTCGGCATCGGAAGAGGAAAGCAGGTACCGGGCGGAGAATTCATGCTTGCCCATGTACTCTTCAATGCGAAAGGGCGTGATTTGCATAGGAAAAGTGTCTCAGCAAGCGTGTATTTACGTCGAGAGCCAAATTGACCACGCAATTGAGTTAGAATGCGCGTAAGTTGCCGGAGAGCCCCGTGAGTCGATTGCGACAATTTGCCTGCATACCAATCCCCTTGTTGGCAGTTTTGAGCTGCGGTTTGAGCGCCCGTTCTGGCGAGCCACCCGCAAAGGAATACTGGGTGAAGCTGGTCTGCGAATCGGCCGACCGGATTGCCACGGTGCGGTTCGGTCCCGGCGGAGCGGCAGTCGAGAAAACGACGGAAACACGGATTCTCCAGAGCGATATCAGCGGGCCGCATGGAATTGCGTTCTCGCCAGACAAAAAGAATTTTTTCGTGACCATCGGCCACGGCAGGCCTTACGGCACCGCTTTGAAATATGAGACGGCGACGGACCGGGTGGTGAAGCAGGTGACTTTGGGATTGTTTCCTGCCACCGCGGATGTGACCCCAGACGGCAACTTTCTCTTCGCGGTGAATTTCAATCTGCACGGCGACCCAGTGCCGAGCAGCGTCTCTGTAGTGGACACCAACGAGATGGTAGAAGTGGCGCGGATTCCTACCTGCATCATGCCGCACGGCTCGAGGATTGCGCGCGATGGCATGCATCAATACTCCGCTTGCATGATGAATGATCTGCTGGTCGAAATTGATACGGAAAACATGAAGGTCTCCCGCAGTTTTCGCCTGAGCGCTGGAAAAGAGCAAGGCTACTCAGGGATGCCACAGGAAAAGTTGGAACACCACGAGGGCATGACCATGCCAATGAACATGGCGGGTATTACGTGCAGCCCCACCTGGGCGCAGCCTTCAAGCGACGGTGGCCGCGTTTACGTCGCCTGCAACAAATCGAACGAAATCGTTGAAGTGGATACCAAAGAATGGAAACTGGTGCGCCGGATTCCCGCGGGGAATGGTGTCTACAACCTTGGTGTCACTTCAGACGGCAAACTTCTGCTCGCAACAAACAAGCGGGACGCCTCGGTTTCCATCTTTGATGCGGCGAGCGGGAAGGAACTCGCTCGCCTGCCGACCAAACGTAAAGTGGTGCACGGCGTGGTCGTGTCGCCGGACAATCTCTACGCCTTCTTTACCGTGGAAGGCATTGGTGAGCAGCCCGGCACCCTCGAAGTGGTCGATCTGGAAGCCAAAAAAATCGTGGCGGAGGTTGACACTCCGCCGCAGGCCGCAGGCATCGATTTCTGGAAGATGGAGTAGTTCACTTACCGCGTCATTGCAGGGGCGGATCGGTGGTCATTGAATAGGGTTTCGGCTTGCCGAGCTTGATGATCCACATCCCCGCGTGAACGTCGTTTACATAGATCAGACCCTTGTAGGGAAACGCTCCCCAGGCGAAAGGGAGATTTGGCCGGTAGCCCTGGGGATCAGCGCTCCAGAAATGCGCGATTTCCCTGCCCTGGTTATATAGTTCGCCGCGCAATTCGCCGGAAACATCCAGCACTCGCGCTCCACCGCTGTAGTAGCCCATATAGAGTACGTCGTCCACAACCCAGATGTTGTGCGAGCCACCTTCCGGCACGCTGTACGTCGCCACTTCACGCGGATGGGCGATATCGCTGATGTCAAGCACGTGTGCGATGCCACGGACTGGAATGCGGTTCTTGGAGGCGATGTCAAAGCTTCCTGGAAATACCTCGTCGCCGACGAACAGGTAATTCTTGTAGCGGAAAATCGCGTGTGAGCCGGCAAGCCACCCGGAGCCATACAGTTCGTCGTAATTGAAACGGTAGTTGGAAACGAATTGCGGATGCTCGGGGCTTCCCCCTTTAACGCCGTTTCCGACGTCGAGAATGATCGCGCCATCGCGCCAATAGGCAAGATACGCCAACCCATCAATAATCTGCAGGTCGTGGAGATAGCGGCCCGCCATGGTAAATCCGCCGCCTTCTTCCTGGGGAATAGGAATTCGCATCTGTCCGGAGCTCTCGACCTGCCAGCGCGCCACCTCCTTGGGATTTTTTACGTCGGCGAAATCGATGACCCTCATGGAGCCCGTGGCGTCGTCGGTGAGATACACATAATGCGTATTGATGTAGGCGCTGTGGACGCCCCCGGTCACCGTAGCCGTGTATTCCGAGAGAACTTTGGGGTGCATCGGGTCGGCGGTGTCCAGAAAAACGATGCCGTTCTTGCGGCTGGACGCGCCTTCACGCGTGATGACGCCGATTTTGCCATCGGGTGTGACGCTAACATCGTTGACGAGCCGCGCGTCAACTTTGAGCGGATCAGCGGTCTCGGGACGAGCGGGATCAGCGATGTCGTACAGGTAGACCTTGTCGCTGATGCCGGACAGATAAGCGTAATGGTCCCAGATCCACTCTTCGGCAAACTGTTCGTCTTTCGGCATCACGTGGCCGACGATTTCGGTCTCGCGCGCGATATTTCGCGGAGCGGCCACAACGCTGGCGGAAGCCGCGCGGTCTCCAACAGCGGCCTGAATGGTGTATGTTCCGGGGCGCTCGGCGACAAACGAACCGTCAGGCAAAATCTGCGCACCAGGATTCTCGACCGACCACGAGACTTCCGTGGAGATGGCCCCGCCCTTCTTGTCCTTGGCCGCGAAGTGCAGAACGTCGCCGGTTTTCGTGCTCGAGGTTGCCGGAGAGATTTCGAGACTTGAAACAGAATTCTTGACGACGCGGACGGAAGTTTCGCCGGTAGCGCCATCGCCTGCGGCACGAATCCTCGCGTCGCCTGGCTTGAGCGCGTGCACAAGGCCCGCGGTATCCACAGTGGCAATCGAGGGATTTTCCGACATCCAGGTCAGCGCAATGTCCGTGCGCGGGTCGCCGTCGGCATTGCGTGGCGTTGCCGTCAAGCGGTGCGTCGCTCCGGCGGCGAGGGGCGCGGAAGGCCCAGATACATCAATGCGCGCGATGTGCGGCTTGCTGACGGTGACATGGGCATAGCCGATCTTTTTGCCGATCACCGCTTCCACCGTGATTTCGCCGGGTTCGACGAAAGAGACTTCGCCGGTGCCTTCGGCGACGGCGGAATCGAAGGGCGCCGCATACCAGTGCTTGATCGGATCCGGCAGCGGCTGGCCGTCAGCGTCCTTGGCAACGGCCTTGAATTGCAGCTTGGTGCCGACCGCGGCAGTGGACTTGGTGGGCGTAACCTCGATGCTCGCTACTTTGGAATCCTCTTCCGCTGTTTTTTTCGGCTCCTGCGGCGATTTTGCCCCCGCCAATCCCGCCATCAGCAAACACCCCGGCAACACCCAGGCAAATGAAACAAATCCCTTCGACAGCAAAGAGCGATTGCTCATCGACACCCTCAATTCCGCATGAGAAATGATTGCATCCGGCGCAATGATCCGACAGCGCGCGAGTCTATGGCAGGCATGTAACTCTGTCAATGGACCGGATCATGGACCGGTTCTTGGCCGCTGCCGCCACTGCCGAGTACGATGTGATTTTCAGAGGTGTAGGAGTATGATATGGCTCCGAAGTCCCCACTAGAGACCCAGCAGCCGGGAGGGCCACTATGGCTCACCGCTTCACCATCGGTGTCGAAGAGGAATTCCAAATCATTGATCCAGAGAGCTTGGAACTGCGTTCGCACGTAGTGCAGCTGATCTCTTCCGCAGCCGCGCGCGGCGTCGGCGACCTGGTCAAACAGGAGATGCACCAGTCGATCGTCGAAACCGGGACGAAGATTTGCGAAAACGTCAGCGAACTGCGGCTCGAAATGCACCGCACGCGCAGCGAGTTGGTGCTGGCCGCCGAAAGTACCGGCCTGCGAGTGGCCGCCGCTGGAACGCATCCCTTTTCCAGCTGGATTGATCAGGTCATTTCCCCCGGCGAACGCTACCAAAATATCGTTGAAGAGATGGGGCAACTGGCGAGATCGCTCCTGATTTTCGGAATGCACATCCACGTCGCTATGCCGGACAAGCAGACCACCATCGACATGATGAACATGGTGCGCTATTTCCTGCCGCACCTGCTGGCGCTTTCGACAAGTTCGCCCTTCTGGATGGGGCGGAACACCGGGTTGAAATCGTTCCGCACCACCGTTTTCCGCCGCTTCCCGCGCACGGGCATCCCGGAAGTGTTCGACTCGTGGAGCGAATACGAGAATTTCATCAACCTGCTGGTCAAGCTGAACTGCATCGACACGGGAAAAAAGATCTGGTGGGACGTGCGCCCGCATCCGACCTACGGCACGCTGGAATTCCGCATGTTTGACACCGCCACGCGCGTGGAAGAAGCCGTGGCCATCGCCGCGCTGACCCAGGCGATCGTCGTTAAGCTGCATCGCCTGTACACGCGCAACCAGAGCTGGCGCATTTACCGCCGCGCCTTGATCGAAGAAAACAAGTGGCGGGCGGCCCGCTACGGCATTGAAGGAAAGTTGATCGACTTTGGGCGCGAAGAAGAAGTGCCGATGCGCGAGCTGATGGTGGAGCTGATGGAATTGATCGACGACGTGGTGGACGATCTTGGCAGCCGCAGCGCCGTCGAGTACATCCACACGATCCTGAACGAGGGAACGAGCGCCGAGCGCCAGTTGCGCGTCTACCAGCAGACCGGCGACCTGAAAGACGTGGTGCGTCACCTGGTGATGGAGACCCGGGCGAGCGTCCAGGACGCGAAATCGAATTCGGCGGCCGCGATTAACTGAACCCGGAAATCGAGCAGGGGATGAACGAGGCACGAGGAGGTTCCCATGGTTAAAGTCGGATTGATGTGCGGGCGCGAATTCAGCTTTCCTCCGGCGTTTATCGCGCGCGTGAACGAACTCGGGAAAAAAGACGGCGTAACGGCTGAGTTCGTGAAGCTCGGTGGCACCAAAATGGGCGAGCCGGCCGAGTATCGCGTGATCGTGGACCGCATCTCGCATGAAGTGGAGTATTACCGCGGCTACCTGAAACATGCGGTGTTAGAAGGCACATACGTCATCAACAATCCCTTCTGGTGGACGGCCGACGACAAGTTTTTCAATTACTCGGTGGCGTCAAAACTGGGAATCGCAATTCCGAAAACCGTGCTGCTGCCGCAGAAGGGCTATCCGGCCGATGTGGATATCAATTCGGAGTCGCTGCGGAACCTGACGTATCCGATGGATTGGGATGGCTTGCTTGATTATGTCGGGCGCCCGGCGATTCTGAAGCCCTTTTCGGGCGGCGGCTGGAAACACGTCTACAAAGTGCACAACAAGGAAGAACTCTTGGAGGCTTACGACAAGACTTCGCCGTATTGCATGACGCTGCAGGAGTTCATCGACTTCGGCCAATACGTAAGGTGCTTCACATTCGGCAAGACCGACATCCTGCCGGTGGCTTACGACCCCAAGGAGCGCAAATACCTTGTGGAACACGACTATTTGTCGAAGGAGTTGGACGCTCGGGTGGTGAAAGACGCGCAGACGATTAACCTGGCGCTGGGCTACGAGATGAACACAATCGAATTCGCTATCAAGGACAGCGTCCCCTACGCCATCGACTTTCTGAATCCCGCGCCGGATTTCGAACGCGACCGGATCACAGAATTTTATTTCGAGCACGTGGTGGAGAGGATGGCGCGACTGGTGATTGATCGCGCGCTGCACGGAAATATCGCGAACACCTGGCCGCGATGGGAAGAGATGCTGGGCATCGGCGCCGCAGCGGGCTTCACCGGAGCGCCGCGGCGAGCGCAAGCCGCGCAATCCGCACCGTCGGGAACCACGAAACGATGATGGCAAGCCCCACTTCAGCTTCTGGCCGGGACCCGGTTGAATCCTGGAATGAACTTCTCCGGCCCCTACTCAAGGAGTCACCTGATTTCCCGAAGCAATTCCTTAAAGATTTGCAGGATGCCAAGCTGACCTTTGGCAACCGCGTCCATTGTCCGTTTCTCCGGCCGTTCTTTCTTTCGCCTGAAGATGAAGCCCGCGTGCGTCACGCAACGGAGACGCTCGCGCGGCTCGGCGAACGGCTGGCAAGCGCGGCTCTTCGGGACAACTCCCTGTTTGCGCAATTCCACCTGCGGCCGGAAGAAGAGCGCCTGGTGCGATTGCCGGCAGGAAAAGGACTCGCGAGCACGGCCTCGCGAGTGGACGCCTTTCTGTTGCCCGAGTCCCTGAAATTCACCGAATACAACGGCGAATCGCCTGCCGGCGCCGGCTATACGGAAGCCCTTTCGCAAATCTTCCGCGAATTGCCGCTGACGAAGGAATTCGCGGAGCAATTTGAAATCCACAGTTATCCGTTGAGCGCGCGGCTCCTGGACGCGCTGATTGGCACGTATCGCGATTGGGGTGGAACGTCAGAGCGCCCGCAGATGCTGATCGTAGACTGGAAGGAAGTTCCGACCTGGAGCGAATTCGAGATTTTGCAGGAACGCTTCGAAGCCCTGCGCGTGCCTGTGGTTCTGGCCGATCCGCGGGAACTCGAATGGGATGGAAAAACAATGTCGGCCAAGGGGAAAAAGATAGATCTCGTCTACCGTCGCGTCCTGATCAACGACATTGTCGCCAGACCGAAGGAGTGCGGCGCACTGGTGAAAGCTTACGAGGCACAGGCGGTTTGCGTGGCCAATAACTTCCGCTGCAAGATTCCTCATGTGAAGGCGTTCTTTGCCGTGTTGACGGAAGAAAAAAACGCAAAACTGTTCTCTTCCGAAGAACTGGACGTGATTCAGCGGCATGTACCCTGGACGCGCGTGGTCGAAGACGTAAGAACGGACTATCTCGGCAAACCGATTGAGTTGCTCGACCACATCCGAAAGAATCAGAAGGACCTCGTGCTGAAACCAAGCGATGAATATGGCGGAACAGGCGTCACGCTTGGCTGGGAAGTGGGCGCCGGGGGCTGGGAAGAATCGATTCAGGCGGCTCTTCCCGGCGGGCAGTCGGCAAAGGAGCACGGCTGCTGGATTGTGCAAGAAAAAATTGCGATGCGGCGCGGCGAGTTCCCCTACATCGCCGCAGATGGAAAAGTGGAATTCCGCGACATGCTGGTGGACCTGGCGCCCTACATGTTCCGTGGAAAACTCGCCGGCTTTCTGACGCGGCTGAGCGCCAGCAGCCTGGCCAACGTCACGAGCGGCGGCGGGCAAATTCCCGCTTTCCGTGTTGAACCCAAACAAGCCGAAAAAGTGGCCGGACTGGGCAATTCGTAGCCAGCGCGTTTTTGGCGTGGCGCAAGAATCAGGTAAAATAATGAAGATGTCCTTTGGAAACGCCCCAATCGAGCTGATGGCCGGCGCGGAAAACGCCATTGACGTGTGCCTGGGTGTGCAGCCGGGCGAACACGTCGCGCTGATCGCAGATGAAATCAGCCGCAGCGTCGCCGCGAGTCTGGAAAAAGCGCTCACCGAGCGAGGCGCGGAATTTACCGGCCTGTTGCTGGAAGATTTTGGCCCTCGCCCGATGAAGGGCGCACCGGAGCCAGTGCTGCAAGCGCTGGAAACCGCGGATGTGGGTGTGTTGTGTATGACGCCGCAACCGGGCGAGCTGGGCGCGCGCATGTCCATCGTGAAGGTGGTGGAGCGCCGGCAGATTCGCTACGCGCACATGGTCGGTGTCACCCCAGAAATCATGCAGGAAGGCATGCGCGCGGACTACCGCATGGTAGACCGCCTGAGCGACAAGCTGCGCGAACGGATGCTGCGCGCGGAAACGCTCACGGTGAAGACCGAAGCAGGCACATCGTTCTCCGCACACTTTGACCGCCACATGGATTGGGTGAAGACCAGCGGCCTCATCAGCCCGCGTTACTGGTCGAATCTGCCGGCGGGAGAAGTCTTCACCACGCCCGGCACGGTCGACGGAAGATTTGTCTGCGATGCAACCGCGGGCGATTACTTCAACGGAAAATACGGCGACCTGCAGGAGACGCCGCTGGTGCTGGAAATTGTCGGCGGGCGGCTGGTGCGTGTCGAATGCGCGCGCAAGGATCTCGAAGACGAATTCTGGCGCTACTGCCACACGGACGAGAACAGCGATCGCGTCGGCGAACTCGCGTTCGGCACCAACTTGGGGCTAACACGGATGATCGGCATCCTGTTGCAGGACGAGAAATTCCCGGGCGTACACATCGCGTTTGGCGATCCTTACGGCAGCCAGACCCACGCCAACTGGAAATCACGCACTCACGTGGACGTGCTGACACGCAATTGCGACGTCTGGATCGACCAGGACCAGGTCATCGAAAAAGGCCGCTACCAGATGGACCACCTGGACCTTGCCTGAACAATTTCCCTAATACAATTTGCTGATGTATTCCTGCATCTGGTGCTTCCAGTAAGGCCAGTCGTGGCCGCCTTCCGGACCCCAGTTGTCCACGGAGTGGCGGATGCCTTTACTCGCGAGAACTTCCGAGAAGCGATAGGTCGGCCCGCTGTGTTCCCACGGCCCCGTTCCGGTGATCAGGTGAATGTCACAAGAAGCGAGTTGCTCGCAATACCAGGGATCGGAAAGATTGGCGAGATAGTCCACGGGGTTGTTGAAATAAAAATTGTCGTCGTACAAGCCGTCCATGAAATTCCGCAGGTCGTAAACTCCCGACATGGCGAAGCACCGCTTGAAAATGTCCGGATGCTTGAACAGAGTATTCGCCGCGTGATACGCGCCAAAGGAAGCACCCATAGTGGTAATTGCCACCCGCGACTGGCAGTTATCCCAGATGAAGGGCACAACTTCCTCGCGCAGGTAGGAATCGAAAACAGATTGCACGTAGCTCCGGTGAAACGGATGCGCGCCCTTGTTGTAAAAACTGAGTCCGTTGATCGAATTCACCGTGTAAAACTTGATGCGCCCTGCGTCAATGAATTCCGCTAGCGCGCCCACCATGCTTTGCCCTTCCAGTTCCCATTCGTCGCCCGCACTGGTGGGAAAGCCCATCAGCGGCGGCCCCCAGTGGCCGTAGACCACAACGCCGAGTTCGATGCCCAACCGCGGGGAATGCCAGCGGTGATATTCGCGTTTCATCGTGAAATGCTCTCCGTGCTGCGGGAGACGAGTATGCCAGCGCCTGGCGAACAGGGCAACGGATTTGCGTGCTCTCGTGCCCGCGTGCAAAGAGAATCGCCCGGACTTGCATGCCAATAGAATGCAGGTAGGATAGAGGACGGAAGTAGACGGATTTTGGGCGATTTTCGTCGGCGTCAGAGCCAGGTGAGGACATGATCCAAATAGAAAATGTCAGCCGTCGCGGTTTTTTGAAGGGGATCGTTGGTGCGGGCGCGTTCGTGCTGAGCGCGCGGTATTTGCCGGAGAGTTTGCTGGCAGCGGGAGATCCTTCCGCCAGAGAATCGATGGCAGCGGCGGCGCTGCAGCCGAACGTCTATCTTGCCATCGCGACGGATGGAACAGTTTATATCGTGGCTCACCGCGCGGAGATGGGCAGCGGTGACCGCACCGGATTGCCCATGATCGTGGCCGATGAACTGGACGCAGACTGGAACCACGTGAAGGTCGTGCAGGGCGGCGGCGACGCAAAATACGGCGACCAGGATACGGATGGTTCGCACTCCGTGCGAAGTTTCTTCGACACCTTGCGTGAATCGGGCGCAAGCGGACGGCTGATGCTGGTGCGCGCGGCAGCGCAGAAATGGGGTGTTCCGGAAAAGGAATGCACCACGGAACCCGGCATGGTGGTCGACAAAGCGAGCGGCAAAAAGCTCAGCTATGGAGAATTGGCTTCCACCGCGGCGAAGTTGCCGGTGCCAAAGAAAGAAGAATTGCAACTGAAGGCGCGCGGCGACTGGCGTTACATCGGAAAGCCGAAGAAGGCTTACGACCTGAAGGATATGTGCTCCGGCCAGGCCATGTACGGCCAGGACGCGCGGATGGACGGGATGCTGTACGCCTCGGTAGTGCATCCGCCGGTGTATGGAAGTTCGCCCAAGAGTGTGGACGATTCCGCCGCTTTGAAAGTCGCCGGCGTGAAGCAGACGGCGACGATTGACACGTTCAAACCGCCAATTGGCTACCAGGCGCTCGGTGGAGTCGCCGTGGTTGCAGACAGCACCTGGGCAGCCTTCCAGGGCAAGAAAAAACTGAAGGTGGAGTGGACCAAGAGCGACCACAGCGCATGGAATTCGGATGCCTTCCGCAAGGAATTGGAAGCGACCTCGCTGAAGCCGTCGAAGGTGGTGCGGGAAAACGGAAACGTTGACGCGGAATTCCAGAAGGGCGGCAAGGTTGTCGAAGCGCAATATTACGCGCCGATGCTGGCTCACGCCTCGATGGAACCACCCGCCGCGCTAGCCGTTTTCAAGGATGGAAAAGTGGAGGCATGGGCGCCTTCGCAAAATCCGCAAGGCGCACAGGACGCGATTGCGGCCGCGCTTGGAATCAAGAAGGAAGATGTCACCGTGAATGTGACGCTGCTCGGGGGCGCATTCGGCCGCAAGTCTTTTCCTGATTTCATCGTCGAAGCTGCGGTGCTTTCAAAAAAGACCGGGAAGCCGATCAAGGTGGTCTGGAGCCGCGAAGACGACATCAAGTTCGACTCATTCCACTCTGTGGCAGCGATGTATTTCAAAGCCACGCTCGGTGCCGATGGAAAGCCGACCGCATGGCTGCAGCGCAGTGTGTTTCCACCAATCGCATCCACTTTCGACCCGACAGAATATGCCGACGCCGGGGAAATCGGCCTGGGATTCAGCGACCTGCCCTTCGCGCTGACCAATCATCGCGCTGAAAACGGCCCAGCACCGGCGCACACCCGTATCGGCTGGCTGCGCTCGGTCGCCAACATCTATCACGCCTTCGGGATTCATTCCTTCGTCGGCGAACTGGCAAATGCCGCGGGCAAAGATCAAGTGGACTACCTTCTTGGGCTCCTCGGCCCCGACCGGATCATTCCGAAGACCGAATTGCCGAAGGATTACACCAACTACGACGGCGATTACGAGCAGTATCCGATCGATGTCGCCAGGCTTCGCCGCGTCGTGCAGCTTGCCGCGGAAAAATCGGGCTGGGGCAAGCAAAAGCTCGGCAACGGATTGGGAATGGGTGTCGCGGTACACCGTAGCTTCCTCACTTACGTTGCGACCGTCGTGCAGGCGGAAGTTAAGGATGGGCAGGTGAAGATCCATCGCGTGGATTCGGCGCTGGATGCGGGTACAATCGTAAATCCGCTGACCATTCGCCAGCAGTTCGAAGGTGCGGCGACAATGGGTACCAGCATCGCGTTCTACGGCGAGATCACCGCCACCAACGGCGTGATCGACCAGTCCAACTTCGACTCCTACCAAGTGGCGCGCATGAACGTGGCGCCGCGCGAAACCAACGTGCACATCGTGGCCAGCGAAGCTCCACCGGCAGGAATTGGCGAGCCAGGTCTGCCGCCGTTCGCACCTGCGCTCTACAACGCAATTTTTGCAGCGACGGGGAAGCGGCTGAGGGAGATGCCGCTGTCGAAGCTTGGATTGGCATGAGGAACTGTAGTTTCGTTTTGAGTTGTTAGTCAGCCAAGAGTTGATATGGATTTTCAGGACAAAGGGCGCGGCAAGGCTGCGCCCTTTTGTTTTTTGGCGTAGTATGCCGTCCGGGAGGGTTGCGTTGACGCGAATCCTGAAATTCCAGTGTTTGCTACTCGCTCTGTTCGCCATTCCAACCTGCGCCCAGCGTCGCCCGGTGCTGCCCCAGATTGACGAACCCCATCCTTATTACTTCCGCGAGCTTTATCTGCCGCAATTGACAAGCGGCCCAAGCAGCTTCGCCTGGGGCCCCGATTCGAAGGAGTTGATTTATTCGATGGCGGGCTCACTGTGGCGGCAAATGCTCAACTCCGGAAACGCCACCCAACTCACCGACGGAGCGGGCTACGATTACCAGCCGGATTGGTCGCCGGATGGGAAGAGTGTCGTCTACGTTTCCTACCAGAAAGATGCCATGGAGCTGTGGCTGCTGGATCTCGGCACCGGTAAAACTTCTCAACTCACCAGCGGCGGAGCCATAAACTTGGAGCCGCGCTGGTCGCCCGATGGGAAAAAGATCGTCTGGGTTTCCACCGAATACAACCGGCGGTTCCACGTCTTCACTGCCGAAGTAAAAAATGGCGTGTTGGAAAATGAGACGCGCATCACCGGTGAAACGAAGAGCTCCCTTCCCCGCTACTACTACAGCGCCTACGACATGGAAATCAATCCGGTCTGGACGCGCGACGGAAAGGAAGTTCTCTTCGTCTCCAATCGCGGGCACATCCACGGCACCGGAGGCTTCTGGCTAATGAAAGCCGAACCCGGCGCCGAAGCCCGCGAGATTCATTACGAAGAAACCAGTTGGAAAGCCCGGCCGGATTTTTCGCCCGACGGTTCGCGCATGGTCTACAGCTCGTATCTCGGTCGCCAGTGGCATAACTTGTGGCTTATGCCAGCAAACGGCGGCGATGCGTTTCCGCTTTCCTACGGCGATTGGGACGAAACCAACGCGCGATGGTCTCCCGATGGAAACCGTATTGCACTTATTTCCAACAAGAATGGCTCGACCAGCATTCGCTGGCAGGCAATTGAGGGAGCAAAAACGGAAGAGGTTCAGACGAAGACACGCAAGTACTTGCATCCCCACGGTACGCTCCAAATCAACGCATTCGGCGCTGAACTTTCAGGAGCAATCCGAATTTCCGCAACAGATGAACGTGGCAAATTTCTTTGCTCAACCGAGGCGACAATCTATGCAGATGATGGATTCGACCGGCAGGAAAGGCCGTTTGAACGGCACTATTTTTACCTTTTGAAACAAGCCGACGACCATTTCGAAGTTCCCGCAGGGAAGGTCACGATTGAGCTATCTCAAGGCCTGGAGAACTGGCTAGTCCGAAAGACTGTCGAGGTAAAGGCGAATCAATCGGAGTCTGCGGAAATTACTCTGAAGTCTTTTAAATTCAGCGATCCCCATCGCGACCATTGGGTCGCCTCAGATCTTCACGTGCACATGAACTACGGCGGAATCTATCGGAATAAACCGGATGATTTGATTGATCTTGGTGAGGCTGAAGGACTTGAGGTAGTCAACCAACTGGCCGTCAATAAAGAGCAAAGATTCCCGGACATCGGTTTTCTCGCGTTTGAAGACAGTGATCTGGCACAGGAAACCACGCATTATGGAAGAGGCTTCCTTTTCGTTCAAGGACAGGAATATCACACGAGCTATTGGGGTCACCGGGGAATTCTTCGATTGAAGAATCATCTGCTACTTCCCGGGTATGCGGGATATCCGAACACCGCGGCGTCGAGTTTGTATCCGATGAATGCCGATGTGTACGACTTGGCGCATGAGCAGGGTGCGTTGGTCGGGGCCGTGCATCCGTTTGACACGGTACCTGACCCGTTTGCAAAACCCGCGCAACGGATCACCGACGAACTGCCTGTAGACGTGGCGCTTGGAAAACTCGACTACATGGAGATTGTCGGTTTTAGCGATCACAAATCAACGGCACAAGTCTGGTACAAGCTGCTGAACCTCGGCTTTAAATTACCGGCGGGGGCAGGAACGGACGGGACCACGAATTACGCCGCCCCCATTCGCGGACAGATAGGCTTCGACCGGGTCTATGTTTGGACCCCCGGATGGCCCGCGAGTATTGACATCTGGATGGACGAATTGAAACAGGGTCGCACATTTGCCACGAACGGGCCGCTGATTGAATTCAAGTTGGGCGGAGAAATGGTCGGAAGTGAATTGAAATTTGATTCCCCGCAGGCCGCGGTTCCCTTCACTGCAAAGTTGCGCTCCATTGTGCCGGTGGATCATTTGGAAGTCGTCTGCAACGGGCGAGTGGTGAAAACATTGCCGACCGATGCAGCAAAGGAATCTGCCGACATCAATGGCTCGCTGGCGCTCGAGGAAAGTGGGTGGTGCGTCCTGCGCGCCTGGAGCGAAACGGCGGAATACCCCGTGATGGACAACTACACCTACGCGACAACAAGCCCCGTGTACGTAACCATCGCGGGAAAGCGCGCCCATTCTAAAAAGGACGCGGAGTATTTTGAAGCTTGGATTGACCAAACAATCGAAGTCACCTCGCAATACCCGGACTGGAATTCACCTGCGGAGAAAAATCTGGTCCTGAAAAGGCTGCGCGAGGCGCGGTCTGTCTACCAGAATTTGCACTAGGCCTTATTTCGCCACGGCGTTTCGAACTGTCGGCGCATGCCTACCCTCGCCGATATGCCGCCTTGTCCCCGGCCTGACATTAGAGATAGAATTCCGCTGTTCGTTCGATGCGGCACGTTTCAAGTGAGGCGTGTCGAACACAGGACGGCAGCCTTTCCCAGAACAGGGGCACTCGCTCCGCCCCCGATTCCGCAAGAACATTGATAAGCAAGCGAAGCTGCAATTTACAGCCGGAGACGAGAGTGCGAATGCGCAGCAGACCAACCATTAAAACCTTATCCAGCCGCGAACTATCAGCATCTATATCAAGGGCCTTCTGGAAGGAGGGCGCATGATCCTAGGCATACCCCGGGAAATTTATCCGAAAGAACGGCGCGTCGCGCTGGTTCCGGCGGTAATCCCCAACCTGAAAAAAGCGGGCCTCGAAGTGCTCATTGAGGCCGGCGCCGGCCAGTCCGCAGGTTATCCCGACAATGAATATGTGGACAAAGGCGCGAAGTTGGCAGCCGATCGCGCCGAACTATTCCGCACGGCCGACATCATCGTGCAGTTCCTCTGCCACGGTGCTAACGACAAAAACGGAAACCTGGACCTTCCGCTATTTCGCAAAGGCCAGGTGCTGATGGGCTTTTTGCGACCATTGGGAACGCCAAAAACCTTGCAGGAAATTGCCGAGCGCGGCGTAACTTCCTTCGCCGTGGAACTTATGCCGCGCATCACGCGCGCGCAGAGCATGGACGTGCTCTCTTCGATGGCCACGATCTGTGGCTACAAAGCGGTCCTGCTGGCGGCGGACACGCTTCCACGCATGTGCCCGATGCTGACGACGGCCGCGGGTACCATCGCTCCCGCGCGGGTGCTGATCATCGGCGCCGGTGTTGCGGGACTCCAAGCCATTGCGACGGCGCGCCGGCTGGGCGCAGTGGCTTCCGCCTACGATATGCGTCCGGCCTCCAAGGAGCAGGTGCAGAGCCTCGGCGGGCGCTTCGTCGAACTAGCCGTTGAAGCGAAAGACGCGCAGGACGCCAGCGGCTACGCCAAAGCGCAGGAGGAAAGCTTCTACCAGAAGCAGCGGGAACTGCTCGGAAACGTCATCGCCGAAAGCGATGTGGTGATCACCGCCGCGGTCATTCCCGGCAAGAAATCACCGGTCCTGGTCACGAAAGAGATGGTCGAACGCATGGCTCCCGGCTCCGTGATCGTCGATTTGGCGGCGGAACGCGGAGGAAATTGCGAATTGACCAAGCCCGACGAAGTCATCGTCGCGCACGATGTCACCATCATCGGCGAATACAACCTCGCGGGAACTGTCCCCTACCACGCCAGTCAGATGTTCGCCAGAAACATCACTTCTTTCCTGCTGCACCTCATGAAGGATGGCAAGCTGCAATTGAGTCTGCAGGACGAAATCACGCGCGAGACGCTGGTCACGCGCGACGGCGAGATTGTGAACGCGCGCGTGAGGGAATTTTTCTCAATGCCCGCGCTGCAGGCCGCGCCAGCCGGAGGAGGAGACTGATGCAACTGGATCTGGTTACAAGCCTGTACGTGTTTCTGCTGGCCGCGTTTATCGGCTTCGAAGTGATCCGCCGGGTCTCGCCGCTCTTGCACACGCCACTGATGTCTCTCACGAACGCGCTGGACGCGATCGCCGTCGTCGGCGCCATCATCCTGGCAGGCGAAGGCAAAGGCAATCTCGCGAAAATCCTGGGAACCATCGCGATCATCGCCGCCACCAGCAACATCGTGGGCGGCTTCATGATCACCGACCGGATGCTGAAAATGTTCAAAGCCAGCGGCCCGAGGAAACCGTAACCATCATGTTCGCGAGCGAAAACATCCTGGAAATTACCTACCTGATTGCTACCGCCCTTTTCGTTCTTTCCTTGAAGTGGTTGAGTTCTCCCGTCACTGCGCGCCGCGGCGTTTGGGCCGGTGAAGCCGGCATGCTGCTGGCCATTGCTGGGACGCTATTGCACAAGGGCATCGTTGATTATCGATGGATCGCCATTGGGCTAGTGTTGGGCACAATTATCGGCGTGCCATTGGGCCGGGTAGCAATGACCGCGGTGCCGCAACGGACCGCGCTCAGCCACGCCTTCGGCGCGCTGTGCGTCACCCTGGTGGGCACGGCGGAATTCTACATACGCGCACCGCACGTTCCCCAATTCATGATGGGAGTGCTTTCGCTTGAAGTTATTTTGGGCGCGCTCACATTTACAGGCAGCTTGATGGCGGCGGGAAAACTCCAGGAAGTGCTGCCACAGCGGCCCATTACGTACAAAGGCCAGAATTTCGTGAACCTGGGATTGCTGGCAATTGCCATCGGAATCGGCGTGACTCTCGTCTTGCATCCGGACAAAACCTATTTGTTCCCCTTCATGATCGGCATCCCGCTGGCTTTCGGCGTGATGATGATTATTCCGATCGGCGGCGCGGACATGCCGACGGTGATCTCGCTGCTGAACTCTTACGCCGGACTTTCCGCGGCGGCGATGGGTTTTGTGCTAGGAAGCAAACTGTTGATCGTGGCCGGAGCTCTGGACGGCGCTTCCGGCTTCATTCTTTCGGTGAACATGTCCAAAGCGATGAACCGTTCCTTCACAAACGTTTTGTTCGGCGCCTTTGGACAGGAACAAGCGGCGGCAGCAGGCACAAAAGAAGCGCGTCCGGTGCGCAGCGCCTCGCCGGAAGAAGCAGCCGGAATACTCGCCGCGGCAAGCAAGGTGGTGATTGTTCCCGGATACGGGATGGCCGTTGCGCAAGCGCAGCACAAGGTGCGCGAACTCTACGACGCTCTGACCAAGCGCGGCGTGGACGTGAAATTCGGCATTCACCCCGTTGCCGGACGAATGCCGGGGCACATGAACGTGCTGCTCGCCGAAGCGGACATTCCCTACGACAAACTTCTGGAGATGGACGACATCAACGGCGATTTTCCGCAGACCGACGTGGCTCTGGTCATCGGCGCCAACGACGTGACCAATCCGGCCGCCCGCGAAGATCAGAGCAGCCCCATCTACGGCATGCCGATTCTCGACGTGGACAAGGCGCGTACCGTCATGGTCATCAAGCGCAGCATGGCCGCGGGCTTCGCGGGCATTGACAATCCCTTGTACTACCTGGACCGCACACTGATGCTGTTTGGCGACGCAAAAAACTTTGTGGGTTCGATCGTGCGCGAACTCTCCGGCGGCCACGGTTAAACACCGCGGCTGTTCGCCCGCAAAGGCGAAGAGGTTCCGGCATTAGCGAAATCTCACCGGCTGCCAAGTTCCCCCACCACTCTGCGTAAAAAGCAGTTGTAAACGACTGGGAACTACCCTTATTAGTAACCAGCTCGGCCGACCCCTCCGACTTTCGCTGCCCAGAAGCTCTGCCTCGTTATATACTTACGCCGTTGGACCTAGGCAGCCACCAACAAGCTGGCAGTATGGGTGTGCTTGGGTCACAACAGTCTCATGGATGAGCGGAAGCCCAAGCCAGGTCGAGGCCAGGACACCGGTGGCGGATTGCGCGCTCCGGCCAAAGGCGAAAGCTCGTCCAGCGAAGTGCCGTTGGATAACGACGGCGCTACCTTTATCGAGCCTCCCCCGCGCCGGCCCACTGCCGACCCCGGCGCCACCGTCATCCATCCAGACGCCTCTCACGCAGGTGGCACCTCCGTTCGTAATCCCAGTGGTCCCCGCTCCTATGTAACCTCTTACCAGAACGTCGTTCTGCAGGAGGGAGACGTCCTTGGTGGGCGCTACGAAATCCTTGCCCTTCTTGGCGAAGGGGGCATGGGTGCAGTCTACAAAGCCGCCGACCGCGAAGTGGAACGCGTGGTGGCCCTGAAACTAATCCGGCCGGAAATGGCCAGCAATCCCGCGATACTGGCGCGATTCAAGCAAGAATTGATGACTGCGCACCAGGTGACGCACAAGAACGTGATCCGCATTTACGACCTTTCCGAAGCGGACGGCGTGAAGTTCATCACCATGGAGTTTGTCGAAGGAAGTGACCTTCGACAGTTGTACCGGGAGAAGGGCAAGCTGCCGCCAGAGGAAGCGGTAGATATTATTCGCCAGGTATGTATGGCGCTGGATGCGGCTCATACCGCAGGCATCATCCATCGTGACTTGAAGCCACAAAACATCATGAGGGACAAGTCCGGCCGCATCCTGGTCATGGACTTTGGTCTGGCGCGTTCCGTCCAGTCAGAAGGCATGACCCAAACCGGCGCCCTGCTGGGAACGATCGAGTACATGTCGCCCGAGCAGGCCATGGGAAAGACGCTGGACCAGCGCTCCGACCTGTTTGCCGTGGGCCTGATTTTCTACGAACTGTTGAGTGGGAAGATGCCGTTCAAGGCCGAAACCGCGATGGCCAGCCTGCTGATGCGCAATCAGGAGCGCGCCGTGCCGCTCGCGGAGATCGACGCCACTGTTCCCGCGGGGCTCAGCGACATCGTGGCCCGATGCCTGGAGCGCGACCTGGATCGCCGTTACCCGAACGCAGCCGAAATCATCGCTGATCTCGACGCCTGGCAGGGCAAGCGCCCCGTGATGGCCTCGATCGTCATGCAGGCACCCAAGCAGCCCCGCGCGATCCCCTGGAAGTGGGTTGCGCCAGCCGGAGCTGCGCTGCTGGCCGCCCTGATTCTCCTGGCAATCCCCGGTACCAGGCAGTTAATTTTCCGGGCCCCGAGTGCAGGTGGCGGGGCTCCCAGTGTCAATCCCGGCGTCCCCGCGCTGGCGCAGGGAAAATATGTGGCCGTGATGCCATTCCGGGTGCTCGGGGATGCGTCGAGCACGGGCTACATCGCGGAAGGATTGGCAGAGGCGCTTTCGGCGAAGCTCTTTCAGCTGAAAGGAGTGCACCTGACTTCGGCGGACGCGGCCAGAAAACTGGATCCGAACCTGCCCTTGCCACAAATCGCAAAGAAGTTGGGCGCGAACATGATTGTGCAGGGGACGGTGCAAGGCACTGCGAACCAGATGCGGATCACCGTGAAGCTTGAGAATGTGGCGGAAAACAAGACCGTGTGGAACGGGGAGTATCCCGGAGTGTCGGGAGACTTACTGGCCCTGGAAGACGCAATCTCCGGAAAGCTCGTGACGGAAATGGGGCTCAATGCTTCCGACTTGGGAGTGGCAGACTCTACCGCGCATCCTACCGAAAGTGCGGACGCGTATGACCTTTACCTGCGCGGGAAAAATGCCATGCGGGGCCAGTTCGATCAAAAAAACTTTCAGACCGCCATCGATTACTTTAATCAATCTCTGAAGAAAGATCCGAACTTCGCCCTAGCGTATACGGGGTTGGCCAATGCCAGTCTGAGAATGTACACCGTGAAAAAGGACCCCTCCTGGGCGGAGAAGGCGCTCACTGCGGCGCGCCGTGCGGCAGATTTGAATGGCAGGCTGCCCGAAGCACACATGACCTTGGGGACGGTGTACAGCGCCACAGGCCAGAACAACCAAGCCATTGCAGAGCTAAAGCGCGGACTGGAACTGGCACCCAATTCGGACGAAGCCTACCGAAGGCTTGGCGGCGCGTATGTCGCGGTGGGCCAGAAAGATCTCGCGATCGAGGCGTTGGCAAAGGCGGTCGAAATCAATCCATATTTTTGGGGGAACCCGAATTCGCTAGGCCAGGCGTATCTCTCATTCGGCGACTATGAACATGCTCTGAAAGCGTATCAACAGGTCGTTCAACTGGAACCCCAGAACCCCAATGGATATACCAATGTTGGGGCCGCCTACGCGTATCTGGGGAAATATGAAGAGAGCATAGGCGCGTTCAAGAAAGCACTGGAATTGCAGCCGGATCCTCAAACCTACTCCAGTCTGGGCACCGCTTACTTTTTATCGAAAAAGTACTCCGAAGCCGTGCCGATGTTTGAAAAAGCCGTGGAGATGAACCCGTCCGACCAGGGGCTGATGGGAAATCTGGGCGACGGGTACCGATGGGCCGGCCAGCAGGATAAGGCCAACCTTACCTACAAGAAAGCCATTGCATTGGTCGGCAAGGATCTGCAAGTGGACTCCCGGAATTCCACCCTTCTGGGACAGATGGCGCTCTACTATGCAAAGTCCGGAGATATCGCCAAAGCGCGCGAACTTCTGCAGCGTGCCAAAACCATTTCCCCTGGAGAGTTCGGCCTCTACTATGCAGGCGCAACTTTGGAAGCGATCGCGAATCGGCCGACCGAAGCCGTGGCGGAGCTGAAAATGGCCATGCAAAAGGGGCAACCGGCATCGGATGTGGAAGCGGACCCGGAGTTTGCGTCTTTGCGGACTCGCCCTGATTATCAGGCGCTGATCAAAGAATATTCTGCGAAGAAATGAGATTCTTCCGGGATAGCGAGCGGGGTGCGGGAATTACAGTCGCCATTGATCGTCAGCTTCTCTTCCCCCAATCCGAAGCAGCCGATCGCAAACAACCGAAAGCCATATCTTCTAGGCAATCGCTCGACGTGGGTGTCCGGGGTGGTCCGGCGAGTCCCTGAAAACGGGGGATGAGCGAATTCTGTCGGCGGAAACTTGGCCGGCAATCTGTAGGGGGGGAGATCTTCGTGCCCGAAAGCTACCTGTCCTCAGGCTCTCTCGAACTTTTCAAAGTGGGGTAAAACGGAAGGCCGCCCCGGCGGGAAATACAGATTACACCCCGGACAGAGTTCACCTCTACGGGCAAGTGCGATGATTTCCGGATAGCGCCTTAGGCTAGATTGGGGCGAAGGCCCTTGAGAACCAGAAGACCCGCAGCCAGACCAAAGACCAGGAGCAAGCCGGAAGACGGCTCGGGAGCAACGGTAAAAGTAGCGTCTATGGTCGGAGGAAGCGTCTCGCCAGCAACGGGCTTCAAAGCGAGGATGAACGCCGCCTGGCAATTATCGTCTTCGTCGCTGTCTGAAACGTAGGTAATAGGTGCACCTTCACCACCACCCAAATCGTCAGAATCAACCGAACAGATCGAGGCACCCGTCAGGTTAAATAGGGCCGTGCCGCCGCCCGTGATTGGACTGTCGGGACTTCCACCGCCAGTACAAGTAAAGAGTGTAGTTATGCCCTCAGGAGGTGTGCCGCATCCCTGAAAACTCAGGCCAGCGGGGACTGTGAAATTAATGGTGAAGAGACCATCAAGCGTGTGTCCCGAAACATTGACGAAGTCCGCGACGGCGTCTCCGAAGAACGGATCTCCCACGGTGGTGTCAAGCGTCAGCACAACGTCCAAGACCTCGAACTGAGAGGTAATCAGGTAGGCGTCGCACTTGGGCTGGCCGAGTCTACCGCAACCCGATGTCAATAGCGTTGGGTCCGTTGGCACGCCGTCGGCGAAGGCAGCCGTAGCTGCGACCCCGAGAAATGCTACCACCATCAAGAACCGAATGAGCTTCACAGTCAAACCCCCGATACCTATTCTGAGGACAGAACAATCAGCAACTAGCGTGCAATTTTGTTACCACATTCCCAAGTCCGTCCCTCATTCAAAGCACTTGTAATCGTTGGCTTTAGTGAAGGACAAATCCCATCCGACTTCTGGGTGTGCAATCTTTTTCTCAAATGACCAGTCAACCTGCTTAAACTGTGCAACCTGAAAAAAGCTCGGTCTCTCCTTATGCAACAGGAGGCCCCTAGGAACAGGGGGGATTCTGCTCCATGGGCAGTGACCTGTCAATCGCAAAGTCCAAATTGCGAGGATATCAACAACTCTTCAAATCCCTATCAAGTCCTGGAACTCTCAGGACTGGCTTCCGGCATTCCTATTTTGCCTGCCCTTCGCACATCGGGACTCGGGGCAAGCAGTCGTACTGTGATCCGAACCGCCGGCACCAGGAATATGAGCGTCACAGAAGTCCACATCAGCGCCCCAGCGCACTCTTGGTCCTCCAATGCCGATATTCCGGACAGGCGCGGCGCGCTGAGGTATGCGGGGTAGACTACCCTGTCACAAAATGTCAGGTAGGCGGAGAGGATGTCGCAAGGCAGGGTGGCTGCGAATAGGTAAAGAAGGATGGACCATCTTGGCCAAACCGGAACACTTGGCCACGGTTGGATGACCGGCCACCAGAAAAGGAAACCAGCACCGAGAAAAGACGAGTGCTCGACGATGTGCCACCCGTCCGATTGCAAGGCCAGGTTGAACGCCGCAGGAACGTGCCATCCCACCAACGCAGCAGCGGCGGCGAGCCAGCAGACAGCGGGTTGTGAGAGCGCTCTCCCGATCGACTGCAAGAGCGGCCGGCGCAGGAAAGGGCCGACGAAGGATTGCACAAATGGCTGCGGCAAGCCGTGGAGCAAGGGCATCACCGGCGCACCGGCCAAAACGAGCGCCGGGGCAATGGTCATCAGCAGCAGATGCTGCACCATGTGCACCGTGAGCAGGTGCTCGTCCAGGAGCGCAAGCGGCGAGCCAATCGCCAGCCAGATTAGAAACACGCCCACAAGAAAGCTGGCCGCCCGCCAGGCAGGAATGATATCGGTAGAGGCCAAGCGAAGCTGGCGCCACCCCCTCAAATAGAGGACGGCGACCAGAATTGTGGCTAAGGTGAGCGGAATCGGAACCGTCCAGGAAGCAAGAACGTTTTGAACGGCTTCCGTCATGGCGCGTTATCGTTCGGGAACCGCTGCCGGCGTCTGGCTTAGATCGAGGGCCGCATTGCGCGCGGGGGTTTGTCCCGGAGGATGCAGAGTCTCAAGGAACGAGACCAGCGCCGTCGTTTGCGCCGGGCTCAAATTCTTCCCGTACGCTGGCATGTTGCCGCCTCCCTGAATGACCTGACGAATAAGCTGGTCGCGCGTGAGTCGCACGGCCACGCTGTCCAGGGTCGGGCCGCGTTGCCCACCCAATTCGCCCAGCGAATGGCAGTTTCGGCACTGCTTCACTTGAAAGACCAGCGCGCCTTGCCGCTCGAGCGCCGTTGTGCCTTTCAGAAAGCGTTCCGGCACCGGATCGCCGCTCCAGGCATTCATATGCGGACTCCAAGGTGTGTAACCGGAAAGATGCGTCAACGTCCCGAGCGTCACCGCAATCAACAGGATGCTGATGACTGCGATAGGCCGCCGGCGCCAGCTTTTTTCTCCCTCGCCAAATAAGAATGGCAGCAGAATCAGCGCGAGAATTGCCACCACTGGGCCGATGAGAAGTGCCGGTGTCTCCATCGATGGGGGAAGCAATGAGAGCAGCGCGTACAACCACAAAAAGAAATAATCCGGCCGGGGCGCGGTTTGAATAATCGTCGGGTCGGGGCGCCCGCTGGGTCCGAAAGGCCCGAAATAGGCCGCGCAGACAGCGACCGCCAGCAAAATGAATGCCGCAAAGAGAAGATCCTTCCACACCGCGTAGGGAACAAAAGGCACGCCATCTTTCTTTACCAGCTCTTCATACTCCGCCATGTAGGTGGCCCGTTTCACGATGCGCCCGGGCATCGGCCACTCATTGATGCCGAGTTTCAGCACCATCAGAAGGTGCAAACCCACAAACGCAATCAGCAGCCCGGGTATGACGAAAACATGCAGCGTGAAGAATCGCGAAAGCGTGGCGCCCGCAATAATCGGCCCGCCCAGCATCAGCTTTACCGCCGCCGGACCCATGATTGGTACGCGGCTGGCGATCGAAGCTCCAATGCCCAGCCCCCAGTAGGCGTCCTGATCAAAGCGCAGAACCTGCCCGCTGAACGCCATGCCCAACGTCATCAGCAACAGAAAAACGCCCACGATCCACGTCAGCTCCCGCGGAAACTTGTAAGCACCGAAAAGAAAGACCTGCACCATGTGGATCAGCACGATCGCCACCATGAAATTCGAACCCCAGCCATGCAGCGCCCGGAGGAACCACCCGAGCGTGATGTCGTGATTGAGCACCTGCAGGCTGTTCCATGCCTCGGCGGCGGAAGGAACGTAGACCATCGCCAGCAGAATTCCGGTGGCAACCTGCAGTATGAAGACCACCAACGCCGCGCTGCCGAAAACGTAGAACCAGCTGGCGGTGTTTCGCGGGACGTGATGCTCCGCCATTTCGCGAATCGCCGTCGCCAATTGCAATCGCCGATCGAGCCATTCGCCGACTTGAGAAATCACCCGCATGGAGCCCGCTCCGAATCGAGCGCCGCGCTCGGCGCGCCCGGCGTGGGAAGTTCGCCCGCCTGAATGGTAATCAGCCCGTCTTTCACCCTATGCGGGTATTCGAAAAGCCCACGCTCCGGCGGGCCGGATGCCCGCGAACCGTCGCTATAATAGACGCCGCCGTGGCATGGGCACATGAACAAACCCGACTGTGCGAACCAGCGTACCGGGCAGCCAAGGTGAGCGCAGTTGATCGCGAACACCTGGAATTGCTCGCCTTCCACGCGCCGAACCCAGCACGCCGTATCCACGGTTTTGCCGTCCGCGGGCATCACAATCGGATTTCGAAAAGTCGCCAGCCGCGTCTCGCCTTCGGGAAATTCACTCACGTGCCCGAGCGGCACCCATTCAAGGTAGCCATTCCCTTTCGCTCGCGTGACCGACGAAAGGACATAACGCAGGATGGGCACCGCCAGTGCCGTGGCCACCAGGCCGTTGAACAAAATTCCCAGCTTCATGAAAAGTCCGCGGCGAGTGATCGTGTCTTCGTTTGGCATCATCTGGCTCCTGGTGCTGGCGTGTTCTGGGCGGCGGGATGCCATTGCGCGGGATTCTGCGCGCGCTTCGAAGCCAGCCACGCGACCACATCGGTGACTTCCTGCTCCGACATCGGCTTACCTGGCACATTGCCGCGCCAGTCCGGCGCGTTCAATTCCGGGCGCCCGGTGATTACTACCGTGCGCAATCCCTGGTCGCTCACCAACGTGAGAAATGCTCCGTCCGTAATCGCGCTGCCTTTTTTTCCACCGCGTCCTTCCGCGTCGTGGCAGGATTGGCAGTACGTTTTATAGGCGAGTTCTCCGCGCATAGCGTCCCCCGCCGACTTCGCGGCGTAGGAAGGCGCCTCGACTCCGTTCAATATTCCGGGACGACCCCAGCGCGCCCGGATTTGCGCCGTGATGACATCTATCTGCTTATTGGTCAGCATGCCACCCGCGCTCTGCGCAAACGCAGGCATCGAAGTGCCTCGCACACCGTCCGCAGTCACCTTGCGCATGGCCGATTCATCCGCAATCGCCAGATATACCGGGTTGGCAAGCGCAATGGCCGCTCCCCCTCGCCCATCTGCACCGTGGCAACCGGCGCAGTTTTCTGTGTACAGAACTGTAAAATCCAAAATCTCATCGGGCGCCGGCGTCTCTGAATCTTTCCCCGGCCGGCCATGCAGCAAATCGCAGCCGCAGAGCAAAACTCCCAGCGCAAGGCAAAAACAGGGATGCAAACGCGCTCTCAAGGACGTTTCTCTCCGCTTTCCTTTTGCCGCATCATTCCCGGCGCTTCAATCCCCGCCCGCACCGCGAACGGCAGATTCTCGCGCGTCGGAACTCGAGACTGGCGGATCACCACCAGGCCCGCAACAACTCCGAACCCGATTTGCGAAGCCATGAACCAGAACCAGTTGATATGGCTCTCAAGCACGGGATTCAGCAAGCCGAGAATCGAGTAGAGCAATCCCGACCACAGCACCGGGGCGATCAGCCCGCCGAGAATAATCGGCCGCCGTGGGAACATGGGAAGCATCGCGCCATAAAGCAGGCCGACAAGCGTGGACACGAGTCCGTGCAGAATCAGCGCCACCAGAAATGGGCCCAAGTGAAACGCGTTCAATTGCGCCGGCTCAAGATTCGAGGATTGGGTGTAAATTCCGGCGGCAAGAAGATTGATCGGATACCAGATGCTTCCCGCCTTCAGCAAGCCGTAAACGCAAGCCAGCACGGCCATCGCCACGCTTCCGGCCCAGCCACCCTTCACGCCGGCCGAGATCGGGTAAGTTTCAAGCGGCAACCAAGCGCGCACAATCGCCTCGTCAACGTGAATCCGCTCTACACGCTCGCGTTCCGTGGCGATCGATACATCCTCCGGTACAACTTCCACCGCTTCTTCGCGCTCGTGCGGCAACACTTCCCGGAACCACCCAACACAACCTGCAAGCGAAAGCACCGCCCCCAGAACGCTGACGGACACGTCCGTCAGAAGCCCGGCAAAAAGCAGCGTAAATCCGAATGCCAGCACGATCGGCCACGCCGTCGGCGCCGGCAACTCAATCGTGGCTGGATTTCTTGTGTCGTGCCCCAGTTTGCCCGCAGTTAGCGGCGTTGGCATTGCGCCTCCTCAGCGCCCCAGGATGTAAACCACCGTGAACACCACAATCCAGACGGCGTCCACAAAATGCCAGTACATGGAAAGCACTTCCGCGCGTGGGGTTTGTTCTGAACCAACGCGCCCGGCCAGGCCAAACAGAAAAACGACGCTCAGCATAATCAGCCCTACAGTGACGTGAAAGGCGTGCAGCCCCACAAGCGAATAATAGGTAGTTCCGAACAGATTCGTCGAAATCGTCAGGCCGTGTTCATAAATCAGCCGGTGCCATTCCCGCCCGGTGCCAAAGAGAAATAAGCCGCCCAGAAAAATCGTCAGGAACCAGAACCCAAGAAAAGCGCCGCGGACGCCGCGCGCTAGAAATTTCTCCGCGAAGTGAATGGTCAGACTGCTCGACAGCAGGCAAATCGTAAAGAAAATGGGCGTTTCCAGTACTTCCCGGGGAGTCGGACCGCTGAGGCTCCTCCCTGCATAATAGAGATACGCCACCACGAAAATTGTGAAGATGGCCGACTCCGCAATAATCAGGCACGCCATCGCAACCTTGCCGCGGTAGGGAAGCTTCCATGCCTCCGGTGCCTGAGCGATGGAAACTGTGGCTTCGCTCATCGAACGCTCTCCTTAGTCATAGCGGCTATCCGGATCTTCGGGATGTTTGCGATCCCACAGCGGGCGGCGGCTCTCGACCGTTGGAATCACGGCAAAGTTGTAGGCGGGCGGCGGCGAGCTCACCGACCACTCCAGAGTCCACGCATCCCAAGGATCGTTCCCCGCTCTGGGTCCTTTGAAATAGGAGATAAGGAGGTTCGCTAGAAAAAGCAAGATGGCAATAGCCTGGATAAACGTGCCGATCGTAACAAGCAGGTTCCAGATCTCCCAGCCGCGGCCGGGTTCATAGGTGTAGATGCGCCGCGGCATTCCGAGCAAGCCGGGGATGTGCATCAGGTCAAACGTCAGGTGAAATCCGATCACGAACAGCCAGAAATGGAGCTTGCCCAGGCTTTCATTCAGCATTCTGCCGGTGATCTTCGGATACCAGAAATACACCGCACCGAAAATGCAAAAGAGAATCGCCCCGACGATCACGTAGTGGAAATGCGCGATGACAAAATAAGATCCATTAAGCTGCCAATTGAACGGCGCCGCGCCCAGCATGATGCCGGTGAGGCCTGCGACCAGGAATTGGAACAGGAATCCGATGCAGAACAGCATCGGGGTCTTGAATTGGATCTTTCCGCCCCACATCGTGCCCAGCCAGTTGAAAATCTTGATGCCAGTCGGGACGGAGATTGCCATTGTCGTCAGCACAAAAAAAGTGTTGGACGCCGAGTTCATGCCGATGGTGAACATATGATGCGCCCACACGCTCATGCTGATGAACCCAATGCCCACGGTCGCCGCCACCATCACCGGGTAGCCGAAAATCGGTTTGCGTGAAAATACCGGAATGATCTCTGACGCAAACGCAAAAGCCGGAATCACCAGGATGTACACCTCCGGATGCCCGAAGATCCAGAAAAAGTGCATCCACAGCGCCGCGGACCCTCCGGCCTGCGTATCGAAGAAATGGCCGCCGAGGTACCGATCCACGATCAGCATGACCTGCGCCGCCGTAAGCGGGCTTATCGTAATGAGCACGAGTCCGGACATGACCAGAGTCATCCACCCCATCAACGGCATGCGGCCAAGCGTCATCCCCGGGCACCGCATCGAAAGGATCGTTGCGATGATATTGGTGGCCGTGCCGATGCTGCCGAAGCCGGACACCAGGACCGAGATCGTCCAGTAGTCGGCGCTGTGGCCCGGCGAAAACGCGCGCGAAGTCAGCGGAGCGTACGCCCACCATCCCACGTCGGGAGCAGATCCCGCTCCATAGAGGCCGCTTCCTCCGAGGAAACTGAAATAAAGAAGAAGTCCGCCAAAAGCCGTAAGCCAGAAGCTGAACGCGTTTAGCCGCGGAAACGCCATGTCTCGCGCGCCGATCATCAGCGGAACAAGGTAGTTCGCAAATCCAAACATGACGGGCATGATCACGAAGAAAATCATGGTCGTGCCATGCATTGTGAACATTCGGTTGAAGACTTGCGGGGAGACAAAGTCATTGTGCGGGCGCATCAACTGGATGCGGATGACGATTGCTTCGACTCCGCCGATGACCAGGAATAGCAGAGCATAGAGGATATAAAGAATGCCCAACCGCTTGTGATCAACCGTGGTGATCCAATCGTGCAGCGCCTCCACCCACGGCCGGCCCGCGGCTGCCACAGTTCTGATGGCCATCGCATCCGACGACATTGCAGTTCTCCCAAAAACTCCCGCTATCGAAGCGTCTCCAGATAGCGCACCAGCGCGTCCAGATCGCTGTCGTTCAATTTCATCGCCGGCATCAGCGAGCCGGGTTTGATCATCTCCGGATCTTGGATCCACATGTCAAGGTTCTCCGGCGTATTTTCGGCCGCCCCAGAGGCGATCGTGCTCCGGCTCATCATGTGGGTGAGGTCGGGCCCAAATCGTCCCGTCGCCGTTGTGCCGGCCACCGCGTGGCAATTGATGCAAGCAGTCGTTTCAAACACATGGCGGCCAGCGCTTACGCTCTCATCTTGTTTCGCCGGCTGCTTCTGCGCATTGGCCCACGCCTCAAAATCTTCCCGGCTGTCCACTTTCACCTGCAGCAGCATCTTCGCGTGCTGCGTGCCGCAATATTGCGCACACTGCCCAAGGAAGATGCCCGTCCGGTGCGGGTCCATCCACATCGTGTTAACGCGGTTCGGGATCAAATCCGTTTTTCCCGCAAGTTGTGGCACCCAGAAACTGTGATCCGTGTCGGCGGAAAGTAATTTCAAATAAGTCGGCGTCGGATTCGCTGGATCGCTTACGGGAATGTGCAACTCGTTGGCTGTGACAATGCCAAGCTCTGGATACCGGAATTCCCACCAGAACTGGTGGCCGATAGCGATCACTTCCACCACATTGGCCGGTTTCGGCGCATCCTGGATAGCGTGGAGCACCCGTGTCGTTGCCAGGAACAGCACGACCACAATCAAAATTGGAATCACGGTCCATGCCAGCTCAATCTGGGTGCTGCCGTAAACCTGGGGCGGTTCGTGTGGTGAATCCCCTGCTCGGGCCCGGAATTTCACGATCGCGTAAACCAGCAGAATGAAGACAACCAGGAAGATCGACCCGGTGATGGTGAGAACGAAAAGCGACAGGTGAAAAATCGAATCCGCCGGAGTGGAGTGCGGGTCGAAGATATTTGGAACAGGATTGTCGCCGGGCGTGCTTGCGGTACACAAACCGGCCGTGAGGAGCAGTCCAAGAACGAGAAGAAGAATTCGCGCGGCTCGCCGCGCGACGCCTACCCATTTCATTCCCCGCAGGTTCAGTCTCATGCTTTTCCGGTTCTTCCCGGGAGTTCGCCCCTAACTCACTTTGGGGACGCGTTGATGACTACGATTGGGGTCTGCACTTCAGTTCTTGGATGAGATGCTGACCAGGTCTAATTGGCTAAGAAAATTATTGCCCGGTCCAGAGAAAGGCGCGGGCTTATTGCCAGATTAGCGAACAGATGGAAGTTAGGGGTCCGGCCAGGACGGAAACCCGGAACCGCAGGATGATTAGTGTGGCCGGAGTCCCAGCAACTTACTGGTTCTTTGCGCCTTAGCGACCCTGAGACCACTAATCTACCACCAACCGTTCGCGTAGGGCATCCAACGGAGTGAATGCCGAAAGGCCCTCCTCGGAAAACGGGCAGATGGTCTCACAGCAATCGAGTCGAGTCAACCAGGTATTGCCAGGTTGTCAAGCCTCGTTAGAAATGTCCCCCTCTTTACCTCATTAGAAGTGTCCCCTTTTTTGTTTTTGCTGTTTGTCATTGGGGTCTCCGCCGGAGCGCAGCCCTGCGCCGCGGTTTGGGCGGCGCGTTTAGGGGACAGATCAAACATCACGGCGCAAACTGGCTCTTCGTTTACTACGTGAACGGCAAGCGCACGCACACCGTGCTGGCTCCGTTCGAGGCCTTCCCGTTTCGCAATCCTGAACAAGTCCGTGAGAAGTTCGCTGATCGGATCAGCGAATTGCTTCGTCCGGTCAACGCTGCCGTTCCTAACGCCGCGCTGATGGACGGCATGCTCACGCTCGGGCAGTACCTCGATCAAGTCGAATGAGCACGCGTACGAACATTCAGAGATCGCGTTCATGTTGGACAAGCTGCCGGAACCAACACGAACAATCTGCGCAGTTGCGGCGTTTACCGGTTTGACGCGAAGTGAAATTCAGGCGCTGAAGTGGTCGGACTATGAGGACGGCGAGATCAAGGTGCAGCGCAAGGTCGTTAACGGCGTGGTGGGTGCTCCAAAGACTTCGGCTCGCGAAGCTGGCGTGCCGGTGCCGCCGTTGCTGCGGCAGATTCTGGCGAAGTACAAAACGAACAAGTCGTTTCCACCGGTTGCCGATGACTGGATGTTCTACGGTCAGAAGGAAAAGAAGCCGATCAACATGGACAACTTATCGCGCCGAGAGATTCTCAATTCATCAATGGTGGGTGGTTTGGCTGGCACGCGATTCGTCGCGGACTCGGTACTCGGTTGAACGAAATGGGTGTGGACGACTCAGACATTCAGAGCATTTTGCGCCACGCGAATATCGCGACCACGCAGGGCTACTACATTTTCCAAATCGAGAAAAAGCGAAGTCTGGCCTGCGGAAGTTGACCGAAACTGTTCGCAAGTCGTACGGGGTGAAGGTATAGTGAAAGAATCGGGCGCGTAGCTCAATCGGTTAGAGCAGCAGACTCATAATCTGTAGGTTGGAGGTTCAAGTCCTCCCGCGCCCACCACCGCTAGTCCCTGGGCGACCGCGCAAAAAGAAAAGGCCTCACGCCGCTGGAGGCGAGGGGCCAGGGTTGGAGTTATCCGCCGAGCAGATTTCCTCATCCTCAGTGCGGCGTCACGCGATCTGCTGAACCCATTGCCTCCGCCAGGCCGGCGCCTCGAAGGGATCCCCGAAATACTGTGTTTCGTGGACGACCTTGCCGTTGCGGAACTCCATAATACTCACCGTGTATGCCAGTCGCCCCTGGTACGAGATTGTGTATTGGTGGTATCCGCACGTTCCCGCCGATTCGGAGGATCAGGTTGATCCAGGTCGGCGCCGTATATTTGAGCTAGAACGGGCAATACCGCGCGCAGATTCGGCAATGATTTGCAGTGAACGTGCTACCCAGGAACAGTAAATCGTTTCATTTCAACACCTGCAGAATGGCAACGAGAGTGCCATGATAACCAGACTTCCGGCGTAGCTCTCTTTCCACACACATGTCAAGCCGAGGAGATATCCTGTCATGCAAAGACCCCAATCCCGGGTACTACTTGGTTTTTCGGCGTTGTGCGCCGCTTGCATCCTGCTGAGTGCGCCACTGGCGCGCGCGGACGGCGTGACCGCGACAGTGAAGATCGTGGGGCCAGCCGGCTGCGGAGGTACGACGTCCGGCAGTGACCCCGCGGCGGTCAACTTAGGACCAGTTACTTGCAGCGGTACCGTCGGAAATATTTTCAGCAACTCAGCTTCGGCAGCGGGAAGCTGGGTCACCGGAGAGGTTTCCGTTTCGGCTACTGTCTCGTATACGAATGGAAGCGCGATCCCCTCGGCATCGGGAGTTGTAGACCTTACTAACACCGGTACCGTATCGCTCGCCCCGGGCATGACTAGTGTGCAAGCCATGTTCGGCGTGAACGGCATCACGGCGAGCGCAACCGGCTCTGGCGCCGGCACCGGGGCTAATGCCAGCTCTGTAGTCGATCTGACATTTACGGATCTAACCACTGGGGCTAGCGTGTTTACTGGCGCCTGTGTGGGCACGCCTCCACCCACTCCTTGCTTGGCGGTGCCAGGTGCCCTCCCGCCCCTGACCTTGACCGTTTCCAACGGCGACACAATCCAGCTTTCGGTGCATGTGATCGCGGAAGGGTTTCTGTGTTGCTCAGGGACAACGGCCAGCACCAGCGTCACCGTAGACCCACTCTTCCTCGATTTGCCTGCTGGCGCTACGTACGATTCGGGCATCGCGGACTTCCTAAGCGGGCCGGCGCCAACCCAGGCTCCAGAGCCTAGCTCCGTCCTCTTGTTGTTGTCAGGCCTCGCCGCTTTAGTCTGCGCCGCTCGGTTTGGGAGGTGTCAATCCAGAGGCCCAGAGCTACAAGTCCGGGCCTGATTCATTCACTCAGGAAACGACTAGCACGGAGACAATCTGCCGGCCTATTGGCTGTCTACGTTAACCTTCCAAATCTCCAACGAGAGCACTGATCGGGGCTGTGTTCAGCAAGTGGCGGGGCTTTGTGTTTGAGTCTTGCACTGTGGATTTCGTGGAGCTGCTCGGTTCGGCGTCACAACAGGCTACCCAGTCGAATCACTCGCTGTTTCATCCCGCACACCAATCCACCAGGGTAGTTCCATACTTCCTGGCCCGACTTATCGAAAAGGACCACATTTACAGCCCAACTCTGGTCTCGGGTCAGAAAGCCGTAATCGCCACCGGCATCTAGCTGCACCGCTTGGAGCGGAGAGGCTGCGAATTTGGAGAGAATGATTGCTTCTTCAGTCCCGCGTTCGCATCCAAAAAATCAACCTTTTTTTTCCCCACGAGGGTTAGCGCAGCCGCCTCGCGACCCGCTGGCCATCCAACGAGGATTTGTGTAACCTCTCCCAGGTCAGAACCTGCATAAAAGACCTTCTTCGTAAACTCCCGGTCGCCTGTTATGACCCTCGGCTCCAGCTTCAGCAACTGCTCCCGTGATTCTTGCTCCCATTTCGACTCGTACCTGTGCATAAGGTACAGGCCCACACCAATAACGGATGCGATGAGCAGAGCAATTCCGAGGACTATCTTGCGCAACATGGTCAATTAGAGAATATGTTTGCCGGGTAGGAATTGACAGCGGTGCTGAGATGACGAGTGCTCAGACAGGTAGTGCCCCGCCGACTCTGGTTAGTTCGGCGAATCGGAAAAGTCCAGATACCCACTTTGACGGTTTCCGCGTTCATCAGACTTAGGGCATTCTGTCAGTTTTTTTCCCTGAATCCTAAACCATTCGCGAACATCCGCTAGGTTTAGCCAATAAAGTAGAAAGAACCCAACGAGGGCCCACGCTATAACAATTGAATCGTAGACAACCACATTACCGTACGGATGAATCAGGGCGAGTAAGTTGATGATGGAGCCCACAGAAACAACGAGAACAAAAAGGCGAGCCCAGTTCTTGCCCTTCCAAAAAAACCAGAGCACTAAACAGCTGATGAGGACAATTAGAATTTCTGCCGCAAGAGTCGCAACAAAGAAACGGTAAATCAGCTAACGGACCACGAGGAGTGCATTTCGCGAATAAGACTGGATGCATTTTTCAATTCCTAAGTTTAGACGCTGCGAGCAGAGGTATAGAATCAATGCTTTTCCCCCGGGGCTCCTCGCAACGGCCTGCGGGGGAAGAACATGGAGGGGAGTAATGAAAAGTCAGAAGATGCGTCTTCTTATGAAGCTTATTGTTCCTGTTGTCGCTGTTTTTGGGGGGTTTTCAGTCGCTTGCCTGTCGGCGATGGCTCAGAATTCGAGCAACAGTGCCGAAATTGAAAACCTGAAGTTGATTGTCGATCAGCAACAGAAAGCGCTGGAGCAACAACAAGCGCAAATCCAGGCGCTGCAGTCCGCCTTGACGGAACAAAAGAAGATGCTGGTGAGCCTGGTGCAAGGAGCGACGAGCAGTGACACGGCGAATCCGCCCATATATCCCAAGACGGACAACCACCTGCAAGCGCAAAATGAACCATCCTCCGTTCGACGTGAACAGCAGCCGCTTACTCCCCAGCAGACGCAAGTCGAGGAAGAGTTGCAGCGTGGTCCGGAAATTGCCGACGTGACGCCCACCACACCGGCCCTCCAGTTAGGCCCTGCGAAGATTCGTCTAATCGGCTACCCTGCACTGACCTCGGTGTGGAGATCGAACAACAACGGCGGCAACGTGGCCACCAACTTCAACAACATCCTGTACGACAACACGGTTCCAGGCACGACCGGCGAATTCCGTCTATCGCCGCAGAACACGCGCCTGGCGCTGCGCGTGGACGCCGACCTGAAATCCAGCCAAATCGCTGGATATTTCGAAATGGATTTTGTCGGTGCGCCCGTCGGCGGAAATCTTGTGACGCAATCCGGTTATCCGTTCCGGATTCGTCAGGCTTGGTTGGACTGGCGCAAAGGAAAGTGGGAGATGGTCGGCGGGCAGTTGTGGTCGCTGATGACACCGAATAAGGAAGATATTCTTCCGTGGCCGGGCGATATAGCCGCTCCCCAGGTGATTGATCTCAACTTTGTCGCTGGGTTTGTGGTTGGGCGCTATCCGCAATTCCGGCTCGTTTATCGGTCATCTGAGAAGATGGCGTTCGGTTTTTCGGTAGAGAACCCTGAGCAGCAGGTGTCAAATAGTGTGGTATTCCCCACCGCGCTGAGTAGCACCCTCACGACGCAATACAACAACGGCAGCAGCGGACTGAATGTCCCGAACATGACTCCGGATTTCGTCCTGAAGGGCTCGTTCGACAACAAGGTCATGGGCGGTCGCGCAATTCACTTCGATATCGGCACAGTGATGCGAACTTTTCGCAGTTGGGATGGGACCAGCGCTTCGGGAAAAAGTTA
>Ga0210410_10000644_pt1 | contig 36560 bp, 34 predicted proteins | sample IncBWC4MmetaG_FD_161058 | JGI IMG/M metagenome (GOLD analysis project Ga0210410, IMG submission 161058) | Forest soil microbial communities from Barre Woods Harvard Forest LTER site, Petersham, Massachusetts, United States - Inc-BW-C-4-M | ecosystem: Environmental > Terrestrial > Soil >...
GATCGGCGAGTCCGCCGGGTTGACTTTGCGGTAGGTCGGCGGCGAGGGCAGGTTCTTGGGCAACTGGCCGCTCGCGGCATTGATGCCGCCCTGCACGTCGTTGGCAGCGCCGTCGATCGAGCGGTTAAGGTCGAACTGGATCGTGACCGCCGCCGTGCCGAGATAGCTCGTCGACGTCATCTGGGCGATGCCCGGGATCTGCGCGAACTGGCGTTCCAGCGGCTGTGCCACCGAGGAGGCCATGGTCTCGGGGCTCGCGCCTGGCAGCGTGGCGGTGATCTGGATGGTCGGGAAGTCGACCTGGGGAAGCGGTGCGACCGGCAGTTGCGGATAGGCAACGAGACCGACGAACAGGATACCCGCCATCAGCAGTGAGGTGCCGATCGGAAAGCGGATGAAGGGAGCCGATATCCCTTCGCCTTTGACGCCGCCCTGGCTCGTCATTCCGGTTTGACCTTGTCCTGTGCTGCCGAATCCGAGCTTGCCACCGCGGTGGTGACTAGCGAGCCCGGCTGAACCTTGAATTGTCCGCCGGTAATCACCCGTTCACCCGGCTTGAGCCCTTCCTCCACCACGGTGCGTCCGTCGATGGACTGGCTGACCTTCACCTTGCGCAGCTCCGCCTTGTTGTCTGCGCCGACCGCGTAAGCATAGAGGCCATCGGTTCCGTGCTGGACCGCGTCATCCGGAACGACGGTCGCGTCCTTCAGCGTCTTCACCAGCAGCCGCGTCGAAACCGACTGGCCCGGCCACAGCGCGTGGTCCTTGTTGTCGAACACCGCTTTCAGCCGAATAGTCCCGCTTGTCGTGTCGACCTGGTTGTTGATCACCGCAAGCTTGCCTTCCGCGAGCGGCTTCTTGCCGTCGGTCGTGATCGCGATGGTCCTGAGCGGCGAGGCGGTCTGAGCTTCGCTGATATAGGGAAGCTGGCCTTCCGGCGCGGTGAAGATGACCGTGATGGGCTCGATCTGGGTCACCGTCACGATGCCGGTCTGGGTCGAAGCGTTGACGATGTTGCCGATGTCGACCTGGCGCAGGCCCACGATGCCGGAGATCGGCGTTTTGACCTGGGTGTAGTCAAGCTGCGTCTGCGCGTTGAAGATCGCAGCCTCGTCGGCGGCGATCTGCGCCGTCAACTGGGCGACGGTCGAACGCTGCGTGTCGGTCTGCTGCCGGGTCGCGAACTCGCCGAGCTTGGTATAGCGCTGCAGGTCCAGATTGGCGTTGGCGAGGTTAGCCTCGTCCTGCACCTTTTTCGCCTTTGCCGCGTCAAGCGTCGCCTGATAGGGGCGCGGATCGATCTCGGCGAGCAGGTCGCCCTGGTTGACGGTCTGGCCTTCCTGGAAGGCGATCTTGTCGATTTGACCGTCGACCCGGGTCCGTACAAGTACGGTATTGAAGGCCTGTACTGTGCCGAGGCCGGTCAGGTAGACCGGGAAGTCGGACTTCTCGACCTGGGCAATGCTGACGGGAATGGCGGGTCGGCGCGATGCCGCCTTCTGCGCCGCTTCGGCCTTTGCCTGAGCCTCAGCACCGTAATATCGCTGCCAGCCGAAATAGCCCGCAGCGCCGACAACCGCGATCACTAAAATCCACCGGATCAGTCGCTTCATAGGTGTCCATTCGGCTCGAAAGAAAAACAATACAGGGTCTTAACTACTGTTCCCAGCATACACAGCTATAATATGCATGCACTTTATGTGTAAACACACTATAGCTTGAGAATTCTAAACATTTGGCAAGCTTTGAGGGACCGCCGAGGGCATGTCGCTTGATCTGAAGCGTCAGCTTGTTGCGCAGTTAGTGGAGAGTTCGAGACTCCTGCGCAATTATATCGATCATCGCGCGAAAAGTCGCGGGACGACACGCGCGCAATGGATCGTGCTGTTCCGCCTGCGCGAGCAGGAGGGGCTGTCGCAGGTTGATCTCGCCGACGTGCTCGAGCTGCAACCGATCTCGCTGGTGCGGCTGCTCGATCGCTTGGTCGAGCATGGGCTCCTGGAGCGTCGGCATGATCCGAAGGACCGCCGCGCCAACCGTCTGTTTCTCACTGCAAGCGGCAAGCAGCTCGTCGACGATCTCGACAGCCTGCGCGATGGAATCGCGGACGACGTGATGAAGAACCTCTCGCCGGACGCGATGAAGACCAGCCTTGGCGCATTGCGCGAGATCAAGTGCCGCATCAAGGCGCTGTCCGATTCGCCGGATCATGTTGCGCCAAGTGAATCCGCCAAGTGAATCGGCGAAGTGAATCGGCGAAGTGAAGTGAGAACGCCGCGCGGTGCTTTCGCGCGCGTCACACGCAAGCAATTTCTGAGCAGTGGTGCTTAGAATCGTTTTTAGAAGCCTTACAAGAACAATTCAAAACCAGGATCGGGAATGGCGTGGACGCCTGCGGGTTCTTCTCCGCATGTTGCGTTTGCGTGGATGGCATTTTCGCCCGATGCCGAGTTCGACGCTTCGCATGCACGGTGGGTGGGGAAGGGCGATTCCGGCTTCGTGGGTGCTTTTCATGTGTGGGGCAAGTGCGTCGGTGCGTGCAATCGCAACCGGCCGTTCGGTGAACGATGCTTTCGATAAGCGATGGCTTGCAGCCGCGAGCCTGATCGTCCTTGCGTCGCTCGCGCTGTCGGCAGCGCCGGCGAGGGCGCAAAGCGCCGATCAACAGGCGAGGTCGGGCGCGCAGCTCCCGCCGGTCGAAGTCACGGCCCCCGCGCCGAAACGCCGCCTCGCTGCCACCACGCCATCGCGGCGCGCCGAGCGCGGCACGCCAAAGCGCCAGGCGCAGGTCGCACGCCGCCCAACCGAGCAGCCGCCGTCGGTCCAGACGAGCGGCGCCGACTCGTCGAGCTCCATCAACGCCGGAAATTCCGGGCCGCCCTTGCAGCAGGTGGCCTCGGTCGGCAAGACCGGCACCAAGCTCGAAGACCTGCCGGTCAGCGTGCAGATCGTCCCGCGCGAGGTCATTAACCAGCAGGGCGTCACGACCTTGCGCGATACGGTCTACAATGCGAGCGGCATCAATTTCGGCGGCCAGGACTCGCTCGGCTATTTCGATCATTTCCTGATCCGCGGGCTCAACGCGCAGGTCTATAGCGACGGCTTCTCCGACGGCGATCAGCTCGGCGGGCTGTCGCATTCGCTCAACGGCGTGAAGCGTGTGGAGATCCTGGAAGGTCCGGGCTCGGCGCTGTTCGGCAGCGGCCCGCCCGGCGGCACCATCAACATCGTGCATTACGAGCCGTCGGCTGATTTTCACTGGGGCAGCAGCATCCAGGCCGGCTCATTCGGCACCGTCTCCAATTCGAGCTTCGTCACCGGGCCGACTACGGTGCAGGGGCTGAACTACCGGCTCGATTCCTACTTCTCGCGCTCCGACGGCTTTCGCGATCTCGCCTCACAGGATTACGAGCTGCGGCCGGAATTCGTCTGGCATGTCGAGGACCACACGCTGAGTTTCTCGCTCGATGTTCGTCACATCAGCCAGACACCGGATTCCTACGGCCTGATCTATCTGAACGGATCGCCGATCACGGGCGTGTCGACCAACGCGAAGTACTCGACGCCATTCTCCTTTGCGCATCAGGACTATGTGCGCCCGACCATCACGGACAAATGGGATGTGTCGGATTTCCTGACCATCACCAACAGCTTCTCCTACACCAACCGCTCGATCGACGTCATGCGCAACAATGACAGCATGAGCGCGACGGGGACGCATATCGTCGGCGACACGCTGGTCGGTCGCCAGCTTCGCTCGCAGGATGATTCCGATAATTTCTATGATTATCATTTCGAGCCGCTCTGGAAGTTCGGCACCGGCTCGATCCATCACACGCTGCTGACCGGCTTCGAATACCAGCGCCAGATCCTCGATACGACGCGCACCACGGCGGACCTTCCAAACATCACCAATATCTTCGCGCCGACGCCGCCTGAGCTGTCGCCGACTAGCCTCACATTCCAGTGCGACGCCAAGCATTCCTGCGATCAGGATCATCTCGTTGGCGATTTCTACGGCGTCTACGCCACCGACCAGATCGACCTGACCGACAAGTGGAAGCTGCGGCTTGGCGTGCGGCAGGACTGGTTCAATACCGAGCTCGATCCGCTCGTCACGGTGCCGACCTCGGCGGCCAATCCGGCGCCGAGCCGCTTCACCTCCACCGGCGTTCCCATCATCGCCGGCATCCCGCAGACCCGTAACGACCAGCCGGTGAGCTGGAACGTCGGCACGCTCTACCATCTCACTCCGGGCATCTCGCCCTATGTCGGCGTGTCCAAGAGCTATCTCACCAATTTCAACTCGGAGAATACGCAGAACGGCATCGGCGCGCCGGAATCGGCCCTGCAATACGAGGCCGGCGTCAAGTACTCGCTGTTCAACGACAAGGTCGTCCTCAACACCTCGACGTTCAACATCTCGCGTGACAATGTCGCGACCCTGATCAGCGCGACCGACACCATCGTCTTCGACAGCCAGCTCACCAATGGCGTCGAGGCTTCGCTCGACGCCAGGATCACCGATCAATGGCACTTGCTCGCCAATGCCACCGCGATGGAAGCCGTCGTCACCTCGGCGCCGCAGGCGATCGCGACCATCGGCAACCATCCGCAGGGCGTGCCGGCCTACATGGCCAATCTCTGGAGCACCTACACCTTTTCGGTCGCCGGTATTTCCGGCTTCCAGGTCGGCGCCGGCGTGAACTATCGCGACAAGACGTATAGCGACACCACCAACGTCAACTCGGTGCCGGCCTATGTCATCGGCAACGCCATGGTCGGCTGGGAATCGCCGAAATGGCGCGTCGCGCTCAATGTCAAGAACATCACCAATGAGCGCTACTTCATCGCCGCCAACGGCGCCGGCGGCCTCGTCGGCGAAGGCCTGAGCGCATTCCTGACGATTGCCTATCGCGAGTAGGGCGCGCGCCTTTTCAGAACGTCTCTAAAGAACCGCGCAGCACCCTTGTTTCGTTAGCAAAAGCTCGGTCATACCAGCACCCGAAACAGGGGCGTTGGATGGACGAGCTGAACGGCAAACTGATCGCGTGCCAGATCCTGATCACGGGGCTGATTGCGCGCGTCGCCAACGAGCAGCGCGATCCCCTGCGGTTTCTCACCGATTTCCGCGACGAAATCAGGGCTGTCGTGAAGGGCATCAACATCGCGGGCATGGAGAACACCGATCGCGTGCGCTTCGTCGCGCAGCAGACCGTCGATGAGCTGTTCTCCCTGATGAAGCCGCCCAGCACTGAGTGAGAGCGCGTACCGTTCTCGCGCATCGGAAAGCCCCGTTCCGTGCGGGTTTCTTGCGCATCGGTCTTTTAGAACGATTACAGTTTTGAATTAGACTAATTTCAGAGTGTGATATTTTGAACGCGTGATTCCGAAATCGCGCCGATCTGGAAATATTCAAACACATCCGGGGTCGCCGCTGCGTTGACCCAGTGTTTTCCGCCCGATAGCAAACTCGAAGTCGCTCGTTGCAGCCGCAACGAACGATCAACAAAAACACTTCGAAATGGGGCGTGTGAATATGGGGCGTGCAATAGCACCACGGTCGCTGCGGTCGTTCGCAGCAGTCAATCTCGGTGACACCGAATCGGATCGTTACTCCGGCAAGAAGGTCTCCGCGGTTGCGGGACTGATCGTCGTGGCGTCGGTCGGCGGCGCCGAAGCGCAGCAATCAAACCTCCCGCCGGTGACGGTCGATGCCCCGACCGCCCGCCCGCGCCCTGCCTCGAAGCCGACGCCCGACCAGGTTCGCGCGCGCGATGCGCTCCGCCGCGCGGCGCGGCGCTCGGCGCAACCGACCCATGCGGCCGCGGTGCCGTTCCCGAACGCCGGCGAGCTTCGGGCCGACCGCGATCCCTATGCCGACGCGGCGGCGCCCTACAAGGTCGATCATCTCGAACAGTCCGGGAAGTTTCCCGAGCCGATCCTGAACACGCCGAAATCGGTCACGGTGCTCAGCAGGCAAGTGCTGGATGACAAGAACGCGACCAACCTGAAGCAGGCCCTGCTGTCGACCGCGGGCGTGACGCTCGGCAGCGGCGAGGGCGGAAACGCCTTCGGCGACCGCTTCTTCATCCGCGGCTTCGACGTCCGCAATGACATCTTCATCGACGGCGTGCGCGATCCCGGCGTCAGTGTACGCGAAAACTTCTTTACCGAGCAGGTCGAGATCCTGCGCGGACCGGCCTCGTCCTTTGCCGGCCGCGGCACCGCCGGCGGCGCGATCAACATCGTGACCAAGCAGGCGACGACGCAGGGCAGCTTCTACAACGAGGACACGACCTTCGGCACCGACAACACCAAGCGCGTGACGCTCGACGTCAACCAGGTGATCAGCCCGACGCTTGCCGTTCGCGCCGGCGGCCTGTTCCAGGACGCCGACGTCGCCGGCCGCTATTCCGTGACGGACAATCGCGACGGCGCCTTTGTCGCGACCACTTGGAAGCCGATCGACGCGGTCAAGATCACCGCCAACTACATCCACACCGAACTCTACGGCATTCCGGATTTCGGCGTGCCTTATTATCGGCCGGGACCCCTCAACGCGCTCGGTCAAGCTACGACCACGGCAGGCGGTCCTTTCCCGGAGTTCGGCGTCAATCGCAACAATTTCTACGGCTTCGTCAACCGCGACTTCTTCCGCACCGGCCAGGATATCGGCACCCTCAACGCCGAGTTTCAGGTTACACCCGATCTGCTCGTGACCAACAAGTTCCGGGATTCGAGTTCGAGCCAGATGTATGTCGGTACGCTCCCGGAATCTCCGTCGCTGGTCACTCCGTTGTCAGCCTCGACGCTCACTGCCAACCCGCAAAGCCGGTTCCAGGTCACCGATGTCATCGCCAACCAGACGGAGGCAACCTACAAGTTCAACGACGGGCTCGGCTTCAAACATACCGCGCTGGCCGGCGTCGAGGTTGACCGCGAGACCTCGTCCATCAACAGCTTCACTGGCCTCAGCTCGGAAATCACGACCGGCACGACTGCCTTCACGGGCGCCGGATCGCTGCCGGGCGTCAGCGTATTTGCACCGCAGTTCACCAACATACCATTCACTAATCCGTTGGCACTTGGTGCCCATCCGACCAATATCGGCATCGATACCGCGAGCGGCTACCTGCTCGACACCGCCAACTACCATGACCTCGTCATCCTCAACGCGGGTGTCCGCTACGACGACTACAAGATCAATACGAGCGGCTGGGGCTCGGGAGCTACTGCGAATCTATTCAACACTCAGTCTGCGGAGTTCGGCATTCCGGACTTCAACCTCGGCCTGACCTTGAAGCCGCTGCCGAACGGCAGCGTCTATGTCGCCTACGCAACTTCAGCCAACCCGGTCGGCGCCGAATTCGACGGCACCAGCACCGCCTACGGCGGCCTGAATCCATCGCTAGCCGGCGGAAACACCCAAATCTTCGGCCCGGAAAAGAACAAGGCGATCGAAATTGGTACCAAATGGGAATTGTTCGAGCGCCACCTGCTGCTGACGGCAGCGTTGTTCCAGACCAACAAGGATAATGCGCGCGAAGCGCAAAACGTCTCTAGTACCGCTGCTGCTGCCCAAGTTCCCGGCTGCTCCTATAATCTCCCGGCGGGGTCAGGCAACATTTCCTGTATCACCGCGGGCGCCGCGTACTATGTTCGCGGCATCGACCTCGGCGTCGGCGGCAAGATCACCGACAAATGGAGCGTGTTCGGCGGACTTGTGCTGATGCAGTCGGCGGTGACGAAGTCGCTGGCTCCGCCAGCCGATCCGGCGCTCTACACCACGAATGTCGGGCTGCCGCTCGCCAACGTCGCCCACCAGTCCTTCAGCATGCTGACCAAATATCAGCTCAACGATACCTGGGAGCTCGGCGGGCAGGCAGTCTACCGCTCGAAGATCTATGGCGGCACGCTGCTGGCGGCCAACGCGGGCACATCGATCCCGAGCTATTGGCGCTTCGACGCCTTTGCGGAGGCCAAGATCGACAAGCACTGGACGGTGAAGCTGTTCGTCAACAACATCTTCAACAAGCTCTATTACGACGCGTTGTATCAGAGCGCGGCGCCATTCGTGCTGGAGGCGCCGGGACGCGCCGCCTATCTCGTGGTTTCGGCGCGGTTCTGATGCTGGTTTGTGTACCAGAAATCCTGAGCAAGGCTGATGTGGCGGAGTTCCGCCGCATCATGGATGCGAGCGACTGGGAGGACGGCCGCTCGACGGCCGGCGCCCAGTCGGCGATGGTGAAGCGCAACGAGCAGCTACCGCCCGACAGCGAGGTCGCGCGCAAGCTCGGCAACCGCATCGTTTCGGCGCTGACGGCCAATCCGCGGTTTCTCTCGGCCGCCATTCCGCTGCACATCTTCCCGCCGCTGTTCAACCGCTACACGGCCAACGACGGGCATCATTTCGGCGTTCACGTCGACAATGCCGTGCGTGGCGATCGCCTCACGGGCTTGCGCATCCGCACCGATCTATCGGTGACGCTGTTCCTGTCCGAGCCCGAGGAATATGACGGCGGCGAGCTCGTGATCGAGGACACCTACGGCTCGCACGAGGTCAAGCTGCCGGCCGGCGACCTCGTGCTTTATCCCGCTTCAAGTCTGCATCTGGTGACGCCGGTGACGCGCGGAGCGCGGGTGGCCTCGTTCTTCTGGCTGCAAAGCATGATCCGCGATGCGCATACGCGCAGCCTGATCTATGATCTCGACAATTCGATCCAGGCGCTGGTGGAGCGGCTTGGGCGGGACGATCCGGAAACCGTCAGGCTCACCGGCATCTACCATAATCTGATCCGCCTTTGGTCGGAGATGTAAGAATCCGCCTTAATGCCAGCCAAGTTCTGGAAGCAGATCAACTTAGAGCGGTTCTGGTTCAATTCGCGCCCAATCGGCTCTAAACCTTTGTGCGTGCCCCCTCCAAGGCCAACCTTCTGACGATCAAGGCTTGTTGCGCGCTCAAGGGTTTCTTGCACCCGACCAGCGCGCTTCAAGACCTTTTGTCCGATGGTGCCGGGAAGGGGCCTTGAATGGCTGGGATAACCAGCCTAACGACTGCGCATCGGCCGGAGACAGTGCGTTAATGTTTAGAACCATTCTTAAATCGCTGGCGGCGCTGTCGTTTGTGGTACTCGCTTCCGCCGCATCGGCGCAGCAGCCGGCCGCCGCTCCCGCACAGTCACCGGCCGCCGCGCAGATCGCGCCGGCACAAACGCCCGCCCAAGTGCCTTCCGCGATGCAAGCGCCGGCGGAGCCTTCCAATATTCCGGCCGCAAGCGCTCCGGCGGCGTCCGAAACTGCCACGCCGACGGTCTCTTCTACGCTCCCGCTCGAGTTCTCGCCGTGGGCGATGTTCCTCAGGGCCGACATCATCGTCAAGATCGTGATGTGCGCGCTGGCGTTCGCCTCGCTCCTGACCTGGACGGTGTTCATCGCCAAATCGATCGAGCTGGCATCGGCTCAGCGCAAGCTGAAGTCGGCGCTTCGGAAGGTTGATGACGCGCGCTCGCTCGCCGAAGCGCAGATGGCGCTGGGCAAGAAGACCACCGTGCTGTCGACATTCCTTGCCGCGGCCATGCATGAGGGGCGGCTATCGGCGGGCGTCAATTCCGACACCGGCATCAAGGAGCGCGCCGCGCTGAGCTTCTCGGAAATCTCGCGTGCCGCCGCACGCCGCATCCGTTTCGGCATGGGCGTGCTCGCCACCATCGGCTCGACCGCGCCGTTCGTCGGCCTGTTCGGCACGGTGTGGGGCATCATGAACAGCTTCATCAACATCTCGAAGTCGCAGACCACCAACCTTGCGGTGGTTGCGCCCGGGATCGCCGAGGCGCTGCTGGCGACCGCGATCGGTCTGGTGGCCGCGATTCCCGCTGTCATCATCTACAACCATTTTGCGCGCGGCACGCGCACCTATCTCGAGCTGGTCAGCCGCGCCTCGGGCGCGGCGGCGCGGCTGCTGTCGCGCGACCTCGACCGCGTCAACAGCGGCGTGATGCATTCCCGCGCGGCGGAGTAGGGCGAGGAATTGGATCATGGGCGCTTCAATCGCGGAAGGCGGGTTTGACGACGACGAGGAGTTCGCGGAAGCGCACGAAATCAACGTCACTCCCTTCATCGACGTCATGCTGGTGCTGCTCATCATCTTCATGGTGGCCGCTCCGCTCTCGACCGTGGATCTGCCGATCGACCTGCCGACCTCGAGCGCAACCCCGCTCAAGCGGCCGGACAAGCCGACCTTCCTTTCGATCAAGCCCGACCTGTCGCTCGCGATCGGGGAAAATACCGTCAAGCGCGACGCGCTCATCGTGACGCTGGACGCCATCCCGGAACTCGGCAAGGACCATCCGGTGTTCATTCGCGCGGACCGCTCGGTGCCTTATGGCGAGTTGATCAACGTGATGGAGCTGCTGCGCCAGGGCGGCTATACCAAATACAAGCTGGTGGCGCTGGAGGGCGTGGCGCCGGCAAGTGCGGCGGGACAGCCGGACGCGGCTGCAAAACCCTGATGACGGTCATCTCCGACTTCGACATCGACGAGCAAAGGCCATCCCGGCGCTTGTGGGTGATCGCGGGCGTGGTTGCACTGGCGCTGCATCTCGGCGGCGCCGCGTTCGCGCTCGTCCATCTGGCGGCCGACCAGGATGATGGCGGGTTAGGTGCTAACACCGACGAGTTCGCCGTCGAGATGGTCTCGCCGAAGGTTCTGGACGACAACCTGCCGCAGGGACCCGACACCGATGCGGCGCAGGCTTCGCAGCAACAGGTTGAGCAGAAAGCCGATCCGCATAAGACTGACCTGCCGCAGGACAAGCCGACCGATCAGGATGATGCCGATCGCGCCGTCTCGCCCAACAAGAGCGAGAAGACCAAGGAAGACACCAAGGTCGCCACCGTCCAGACCGAGGCCGCGCCGGAGCAGCAGGCCTCGGAGGCGACCTCACGGCAGGCGCTCGATCCCGATGCGCCGAACGCGGATATCGCAAAAGCGCCTAATCCGCATGGCCTCGGCAAGGACAAGCTGAAGCTCACGGCCGAATGGGGCAAGAAGATCTCCGCGACCTTCAAGCTGCACCAGCGCTATCCGGCGGACCGGTTAAAGGCGGCCGTCGTGAAGGTGGCCATCGTGCTCAACCGTCGCGGCAACATCCTGTCCGCCAATGTCGTGCAGTCGTCGGGCGATTCCGCCTTCGACGATGCCGCGATCTCGATGATCCACCGCTCCGACCCGGTGCCGCTGCCGCCCGCAGCCCTGACCGACGATCAGTTCAGCTTCAGCCTCGATGTGAACTTCACCAAGCCGAAGTGAGCGAATTGTTGCGTCGTCATTCCGGGTTCGGTCCTTCCGGACCGCCCCGGAATGACACTTTGACAAGCACTCAACTCTTCTTCACCAGCGGACAGACGCTCTTCTCCAGCGGCAGGAAGGCTTCGTCCGCCGGGATGGTCGCGACCAGCTTGTAATAGTCCCAGGGATATTTGGACTCGGAGGGCTGCTTCACCTCGAACAGATAGGCCGGGTGAATCTTGCGGCCGTCGGCGCGGATCGAGCCCTTGCCGAACAGGGGATCGTCGGTCGGCAGCTCCTTCATCTTGGCCACCACCACGCGGCCGTCATGCGGATTGCCGCCGAGCGCCTCCAGCGCCTTGAAGTAATGGATCAGCGAGGAATAGACGCCGGCCTGCACCATGGTGGGTGGGTTCTTCGGGAAGCGCTGCATGAAGCGCTTGGAGAAGGCGCGGGTCTGGTCGTTCAAGTCCCAATAGAAGCTTTCCGTCAGATTCAGGCCCTGCGCGACGTTGAGGCCGAGCGAATGCACGTCGGTGAGGAACATAAGCAAGCCCGCAAGCTTCTGGCCGCCCTTGACGATGCCGAATTCGGCCGCCTGCTTGATCGCGTTGGTGGTGTCCCCACCGGCGTTGGCAAGGCCGATGACCTTGGCTTTCGAGCTCTGCGCCTGCAGCAGGAAGGACGAGAAGTCGGACGTGTTGAGCGGATGCTTGACGTCGCCGAGCACCTTGCCGCCGGCCGCGGTGACGGCCGCCGTGGTGTCGCGCTCCAGCGCCTGGCCAAAGGCATAGTCGGCCGCGAGGAAGAACCAGGTATCGCCGCCGGATTTCACCAGCGCCTTGCCGGTGCCATTGGCAAGCATGTAGGTGTCGTAAGCCCAGTGCACCGTGTTGGGGGAGCACTGCGAGCCGGTGAGATCGGACGAGCCTGAGCCGGAGTTCAGGTTGACGACGTTCCTTTCCTTGGCGAGGTTTGCGATCGCGAGCCCGACATTGGAGGCGGCGAGATCGACGAACACGTCGACCTTCTCGACGTCGATCCACTGCTTGCCGATATTGACGGCGACGTCGGGCTTGTTCTGGTGATCGGCCGAGATCACGTCGATCTTCCAGCCCTTGGCGAGCAGTCCGGAATCCTCGACCGCCATTTGCGCGGCCACCGTCGAGCCCGGTCCGCCAATGTCAGAATAAAGGCCGGACTGATCGCCGAGCGAGCCGACCTTGACCACCTTGTCCATGGTTTGCGCTGATGCGGTGCCTGCAAAAGCCAGGCTCGCCGTCATCATCAGTGCGGCAATGGATCGTTTCATTTCCCCTCCAATTGGATTTCTTTTCCTCAGCGGCAGGATTATGCCCGGCAATATCAGCGCCGACTAGACACGCGCGATTTGATCGCCACGCGGAATTAGCGGTGAGGTTCGAGCTGAATCAGTGGGGCGATCATCGTTGCCGGGCAAGTCGCTCAGCCCGCCAGCGAGGCTATGGCGCTACTTCCACAAATAGCGGATGCCGACCCAGACCACGACGAGGCAGGCGAAGATCAGCAGCACGGGCAGCTGCTGTTTGCCCGGCATGTTAAACGGGGATTGCGACTTGGGGCGGGGCGCGGGGCGGCGGAAGGCGGTGACGTTGTCGGCGACGGGTTCGGCCGGGCGCCGCTGCACGTCGGGCGGGGCGCCGATGCCGCCCATCTCGGCATAATATGCCTTGTAGAGCGCGAGGATGGTGGTCTCCGTCGCGTCTGCCTCGGACATTTCGCCGAGATGCTTCTTGTAGGTCGCCAGGAAATTCTGTGCCTCCGCCGGCAGCGCCGAAGCACCGTTGAGCTTGGCCATCATTTTCCAGGTGGCAAAGTCGGCGCGGGCCCTCGTATCGGCACGTCGCGCAATCAACATATCCGCAGCCTTGACCAAGAGCCCCTCGGGTTCTTTTCGCCCTTTTTCGACTAGGCGTTACCGGTTAACAAAAGAATGAAGCGAATGATCGCATCGGTGGCTTTCCGCAACACCTGCGAGATAACATCAAGATTTAGACCGAACTGCGAACCTGCCAAGGGGAGCAGGATCAAAATTGCGATCAGGATCAGCATTCCGAACGGTTCCAGCCGCGCCAGCGGCATGGCGAGCGGCCGCGGCAGGATGCCGACCGCGACCCGTCCGCCATCCAGCGGCGGTATCGGCATCATGTTAAAGACGGCCAGCACGACATTGATAACGACGGTATTTTTGAGATTGTCTGCCACCCATTGCGCATAGTCGGCCGGAATGAGCGGGAGCAGGTGAAAGCCGGCCGCGGCGGCCAGCGCGAGCAGGATGTTGGTGGCGGGCCCGGCCAGCGCCACCATGATCATGCCGAGCCTGGGATCGCTCAGCGCGCGGAAATTCACCGGCACCGGCTTGGCATAGCCGAACAGAAACGGCGAGTGGGCGAACAGCAGCATGGCCGGCAACAAGAGCGTGCCGAAGGGATCGATGTGCCGGATCGGGTTGAAGGAGACGCGGCCCAGGTTCCAGGCGGTGTCGTCGCCGAACCGATATGCGACAAAGCCGTGCGCGGCCTCGTGGAAGGTGATGGCAATGACGAGCGGGATCACCCAGACCGAGAGCGTATAGAGGTTCATGGGTGATGGACCATTTCGTTGGATTTGCGCAGCCGGGGTGCGCCGCGCGGTTTGGATTGTAACGGCGTTTCCTTCGATATGGCCATGCGCAGATGATCTGCCAGCAGCGCGCCGGCAGGCGACAGGTTGGCGGCGCGATGCAGGCATATGTCCGCGGCCGGTAGCGGCGGCAGGCCGTCGCGCTCCGACAGCCGGCGCAGCCGCGAGGGAAACGTGCCTGATTTCACCACGGTGACCGCCAGCCCTTGCGCCGCAATCGACTCCACGGCGGTAAGGCTATGGCTGACAAAGGCGAGGCGCCAGCGGCGCGTTGCCGCGTCCAGCGCCTCCATCGCCCAGCGCCGGAACAGGCAGCCTTGCGGATAGAGCGCAACCGGTAGCGGATCCTGTTCTTCCACCGGATGCTCGGCGCTGGTGGCCCACACCGCTTGCTCCCGGCAGAGAAACTCGCCGTCGCCGCGTCCGGCCGGATGCATGGCGATCACGAGGTCATAGGCCTCGCCCAGCCGTGCCGGCATCGACGACGTCAGCCCCGCCTCCATCTCGACCTGGATCAGGGGATAGCCGGCCAGAAAACTCGCGAGCAGCGGCGGCACGATCAAGGTGCCGTAATCGTCCATCACGCCGAGCCGCACCACGCCCTCGACCTTGTGTTCGCGCAAGTGCGCGATCGCCTCATCGTTGAGCGACAGGATGCGACGGGCATAGCCGAGCAGGCCTTCGCCGGACGGGCTCAAATCGACATTGGCCTTGGTGCGGTGAAACAGCTCCACGCCGAGGCGATCTTCCAGCCGCTTGATCTGCATGCTGACCGCTGACTGGGTCCGGTTCAGCGTCGCGGCTGCGCGTGTGAACGAGCGCTGGTCGGCGACCGCCACGAAGGCCTGTAACAGCTCCGGATCGAGGGCAGGGAGGCTCATCACGATGCGTGATTTCTTGCATCAAGGAAATTCGATTTCGTGATTGATAGCCTCACTCTATGGTTGCCCGCAAGCTTGGAGTTGAGGGAAGGGAATGGGTGAGGGCTGGGGGGTGTTGGCGGCGGTGGCCTCGAGCGGCCTCGGCGGCACTTCGATCGGCGCCACGCGCTATCTCGTGAACACGATCGACCCACTCGCCATCGGCTCGTTCCGCTTCGGCATCGGGTTTCTGTTGTTGCTGCCGGTCGCGTGGCTGCAAGGCGGCCCGTGGCCGGAGCGGGGCGATTGGCTGGGCACGGCCGGGCTCGGCGTGCTCTACTTCGCGCTGTTTCCGATCCTGTTCAACGCCTCATTGATTTTCACGACCGCTGCGCGCGGCGCGCTCGCGCTGTCGACGCTGCCGCTGCTCACGATGCTCGTCGGCGCCGCGCTCAGCAGCGAAGCGTTGTCGCCGCGCAAGACGGTCGGCGTTCTGGTCGCGATGTCGGGTGTTGCGCTGGCGCTGCTGTCCGGGCTCTCCTCCGCGCCCGACGGCGCCTGGCGCGGCGATCTCCTGATGGTCGCGGCCGCACTCTGCATGGCGCTCTACAGCATCTGGTCAAAACCGCTGATCCGGCGCTCGGGTCCCATTCCCTTCACGGCTGTCTCGATGGGCATCGGCGCCGCCTGCCTGATCGCGCTGTCCTGGTGGCACGGCAGCTTTGCGCCGGTGGCTTCCTTCGGCCTGCCGCAATGGGGAGCCGCGTTCTATCTCGGCGCCCTTGGTGCCGCGTTGACCTTCTATCTCTGGGCTTTTGCTCTCGAACGCACGACGCCCACGCGCGTCGCGATCTCGGTCACCGTCAATCCGATCACGGCGTCGACGGTCGGCGCGCTCTTGCTCAACGAGCCGATCGGATGGAACCTCGTTCTCGGCATCGTGACCGTCTTTGCCGGCATCTGGATCGCAACGACGACAAGTCGCCGCGCTGCCTTCACCGCAAATTAACGCAAGCGGCGTCCAGTGGATTCTCCCCACATTCGCGGAGAATGGCCATGTTCAAAGACGGAACCTATTCCGCCTGGTACAAGTCGCCGCTAGGCGAGGGAACCGGCACTGCGCATTTTGCCGACGGCAAGCTTCGGGGCCGCGACAGCATCCTGTTTTACGACGGCACCTATGAAACCGCGGGCGACAACCTCAAAGTCGTCATGAGGACCCGGCGGCATACCGTGGGACATGCGACGATTTTTGGCGTCGACGAATTTGAGCTGAAGCTCGAGGGAACGGTGCTGGGCAATACCGTCCTTTGCAGCGGAACGGCGGATGTCGCACCCGGCGTGATTGTCGAGGTGACGCTCATTCCCTGCAAGGCCGAACCGACGGCCGTCAAGCCGCCGAGAGTGCCAAAGCACGGCTCGAGCAAGCTGTCTAAACTGCCAAAACATTCACGCGGACGCTGACGTCTACTATTCTACTTTGACGCCGCTTTCCTTGATCGGCGCTTCCCACTTTGCGATTTCGCTTTTGACAAAGCCTGCGAGATATTCCGGCGTCGTGCGGTCCTTGGACACGACCTGCACTCCCAGGCTTGCCAGGCGTTCGCGGAACGCGGGTGTGTTCATGGCCTCCACGGCGGCGGTGTTGAGTTTCTTGACGATATCTTCCGGAGCGCCCTTGGGCAGGAACACCGCGTTCCAGCTGTAAGCCTCAGCATCAACGCCTTGCTCCACCGTGGTAGGCACATTCGGCTCCGCCGGCGAGCGTGTTTTACTCATCATCGCAAGCGCCTTGACGGTGCCGCCGTCAATCTGGGGCTTGACGGTGCTCATGAGGTCGCATTCGAAATCGATCCGGCCCGCAATCACGTCCTGCATCGCAAGTTCGCCACCCTTGTAGGGGACATGGGTGATGTGGGTGCCCATGGCGGTATCGAGCACCACACAGCCGAGGTGAGAAGCCGAGCCGGGTCCGCCCGAGCCGAACTTGAGCTTGTCCTGGTTCTGTTTGGCGTAGGCGACAAATTCCGCCAGGTTATTCACCGGCAAATCCTTGCGCGCAAAAAGCACGATCGGCACGTCGGCGACCAGCGCGACCGGCGTGAAGTCGGTCGTCGCATTGTAGACTGGGTGATCGTAGAGCCATTGATTCTGGGCATGCGTTCCAACTGTGCCTATTCCGATCGTGTAGCCGTCGGGACTGGAGGCCGCCAAACGCTTGGCGCCGTTCATTCCGCCGGCGCCGCCGATATTATCGACGATGATCGTCTGGCCGAGTATCTCGCCCATCCGCTGGGCCAGCATGCGTCCAACAAGGTCCGTCGGTCCGCCGGCCGCGAACGGTACGATCATTGTGATCGTGCGCGTGGGATAGTTTTGCGCGACGGCGGGGCAGGAGAGCGCGAGGAAAAGTGCGAAGGCTGCGATCTTGTTTTTCATTGTTATGACTTTCTGTCGGTCGCGGGTGTGGCTCTCCAGCCGAAAGGACGTGCCTCATTGGATTTGCGGAATCTTGGCCCTGGCAATGAGATCCTTGTAGAACGCGACCTCCTTGGCGATGCGCGCCTTTGCCGCCTCGGGTCCTTCGGCGGTCGGAACGAAGCCGAGATCGATGAGGCGCTTCTTGATGTCGTCGCGTGCGACGACCTTGAGCGCCGCCTTGCTGATGCGCTCGATCTCGGCGGGCGGCGTGCCTGGCGGCGCCAGGAAGAAATGCAGATTGCTGAGACTGACGTCGGGATAGCCGAGTTCCTTGAAGGTCGGCACATCCGGAAGCGTCGGCCAGCGCTCGTCCGTGCTCAGTGCGATGCCCTTCATGGTGCCGCCACGGATTTGCCCCTGGGCGCCGGGTAGCGCGGTCGACAGAAGATCGACGGTGCCGGTCATCAGGGCCTGCGTCGCCGGTCCGCCGCCGTTGTAGGGAATGTTCGTCACCGCAGCGCCAGTCGTGAGCTTGAACAGCTCCACCATGAGCTGCGGCGTCGTGCCGTTGCCGGGGCTCGAATAGTTGAATTTCTGCGGCTCGGCCTTTGCGCGTGCGATCAGGTCGGCGACCGATTGGATGCCGTCTTGCTTGGGGCTGACCGCGAACACAGTCGGCGCGGCCGGAAGCAGGCCGATCGGTTCGAGCTTGCTGTAGTCGTAGTTGGCGTTCTGGTACAGCGACGGATTGACGACGAAGGCGCTGGTGGTGATCAGAAGTGTGCGGCCGTCAGGCTTGGCGCGGGAGACCTCGCTGGTGCCGATATTGCTGCCGGCGCCGGCGTGATTTTCGACGATCACCGTCTGCTGCAATTCTTCCTGCAGGGGGGCCTGGAGCAGGCGTGCCAGCACGTCCGCCGAGCCTGCGGGCGCAAAGGGAATGACGATCCGGACGACGCCGCCCGGGCTTTGCGCCAAGGCCGCGCCCGGCGTGGCGCCAAAAATCGCAGCCAGCACAACGGCCGCTATCAGTTTCCCCCGCCTCATATTTCCTCCCGTTATTGGTATACCAGCCGTTTGCCAAGGCGGGCGCGATCGGTCAACGCCGACGAAGGTCCAAGCGGAGGTTATTCGCTCAGGCCACGTGCCAGCTTTTGACCTCGCCAACCATGTTCCAGTTCAGCGTATCGAGGTCGTCGCCGATCTTGGAATTGTTGCGGCTGGTGTTGGTGAGGGCGGCCCAGCAGAAGCCGCCATGCGTGCGCACGGCAATCGTGGTCGTGCCGGCGAGGCTGCCGTCGTGCCACCAGTTGCCGTTATCGGTGATCATCAGGCCCTTGGCATATTGGCGATTGGCCGAGGATGGTGTGGTCATGACCTGGATGGTGTGAGGCTTGAGGATATTGGCGGGCTTTGAATAGCCGTCGATATGCATCAGGAATTGCACGAGGTCGCTTGGGCGAGCGAGCCAGCCGCCGTGCGAGTCCATTCTCGCGACGTTCGCCTCATAGGGATTTTCGCCCTGGCCGTAATATTTCACCTCGTCGCTGCGGCGCTTCTCGAGCCGGTTCGCGGCGATCACCATGTCATTGATGCCGCAGCGGCTCAGCACCTCCGCCCGCACGAAATCGGGATAGGGCTGCGAGGTGAGCTTCTCGATCACGCGGCCAAGAATGCAATAGCCGAAATTGGAATAGGCGAAATTCTTGCCGGGCAGATGATCGAGCGGCCGGTTGGCGAGCGTCCAGGTGATCAGCTCGGCATGGTTCATCGCCGGATGCGTGAACATCGGATCGCGTCCGTCATTGGTCCAGCCGCCGGAAGTGTGGGTCAGGAGCTGCTCGACGGTGATCTCCGCGATCCCGGCGCTATAGGGCGGCTGGCCATAATCGGTGCCGAGGATCGTACCTGGGCCGATGACCTTATCCGAGAGTTTCAGGCGGTTCTGCTCGACCAGCGTGAAGATCGCGGCCGACGTGATCATCTTGGTCAGGCTGGCGATGCGGAAGAGATGGGCCGGCGTCACCGCTTCGTTACGTTCGCGGTCGGCGACACCGAACGCTTCCTCGTGAACGATCTCGCCGGCATAGCCGACCGCAAATGACAGCGCCGGCACGTCGTATTTTTCCGTGAAGCTGCGCGCATGCCGCGCCATCGCGGCGCGCTCCGCCGGCGACGGTTCACGCACCTGGGCCGGGTTCGGGGCAAGTTGGCCGAACGCAGGACGAAGTGTCAATGCCGGCGACGCGCAGGCGCCTGCGGCAAGCTTGAGAACGTCGCGGCGTGGAAATTTGATCATGGTGCGGTGCCCCCTGGGCCCTCAGCAGGAGTGCCCGTGAGGACGATCATGTCCTCAAGATCATACCGCGCGTATGACGCAGCCTGGAACCCGCGACGCGCACTTCATAATGGCAGAATCATCGCGGAAGCCGACAACCCCTCCAACCGGCCTTTCCGCTGTGCTAGCCAATAGCGGTCCATGTCCAAATGGCTCAAACCGCTTCTGTTCGGGATTTGGGGTCTGCTTCTGATCCCTCCCATCGGCACGACCGTCGAAAAATGGCTTTCGGAAAATATCTTCTCCGAGCCCAATGCGGCAGCCAGGTTGATCTCCGATCATCTCGTCGCCGTGGGCGAGCTGCCCTGGTTCAAGTTTGCACTGGTTTTCATGACCGGAATGGTCATCGGCATTTCCCTGGAATCGTCAGCCCGAAAGGCAGGCGAGCGAAAGGCCTTCGAGCTTCGAAACCTCGCTACCAAATTTCGCTCTCTTTCCGACAACCTCAAACTTCGGACCGCTGTCCCGGGATGGCCCGATAACGCCCGCGATCTCAGACCCGCCATCATGTCCACGCTCATCTCCGCGAGGAAATTCGCTCTCTGGGTGCCCAGCGAGCGCATCTACGAATTGCCGGATGCCTCGTTCCTCTGCGAGTACTTCGCTTGTGTCGGAAAGCTCCTCGACGATGGCCGTCTGGAGGAGGCGAGAGGCGAGGCGCTTTCCTGGAGGCCGTTTCTCGACAGGGCAAAATCAAAATCCTAGTACGTCGCCCGTCCTCCCGAAATGTCGAATACCGCGCCGGTGGAGAACGCACAGTCTTCGGAGGCGAGCCACGCCACCATGGCTGCCAACTCTTCCACCAGCACGAAGCGGTTCTTCGGGATCTTCGACAGCATGAAGTCGATATGCTGCTGCGTCATCTGGTCGAAGATCGCGGTCTTGGCAGCCGCAGGTGTCACCGCGTTGACAAGGATGTCGTGCGCGGCGAGCTCCTTGCCGAGCGATTTGGTCAGCGCAATGAGCCCGGCCTTCGACGCCGAGTAATGCGCCGCATTCGGATTGCCTTCCTTGCCGGCAATGGAGGCAATGTTGACGATGCGGCCGTATTTCTTCTCGATCATGGCAGGCACGATCGCCTTGCAGCAGATGAAGGGGCCGTCGAGATTGATGCGGAGCACCTTGCGCCATTCATCGAGATCGGTGTCCCACACCGTCTTGTTGATACCGGCGATGCCGGCATTGTTGACGAGGATGTCGATCTTGCCGAACGCCTTTAATGTGGCGTCGCGCGTGGCCTCCACCGCCGCGAGGTCGCTGACATCGACCTTGAAGGCGGACACCGCATTGCCGATTTCCTTCGCGGTTTTTTCCGCAAACGCCTGATCAAAGTCCCAGATCGCGACCTTGGCGCCGGATTCGACAAAGCGCTCGGTGATCGCACGGCCAAACCCCTGTGCGCCGCCGGTGACGACGGCGATGCGGCCGTTGAGATCGATCTTGTTCTTGCCCATGGTGGAAACCTCTGGCCGGCCGGATGTCAGAGCATGAAACCGCCATCGACAACGAGGTCGACGCCGGTGGTGAACGCGCTTTCATCGCTGGCGAGATACACGGCCATGGTAGCGATTTCCTCCGCTGTGCCGAGCCGGCCCATCTTCTGGCGGGAGATGAACATCTCCTTGCCCTGCGGGCCGGCGGCGGCGGCCCGGTCGAGCATCGAGGGCGTTTCCACCGTGCCGGGACAGATGCTGTTGCAGCGGATGCCCTGGGTGATGAAATCAAGCGCGACCGCGCGCGTGAGCAGCGAGACCGCTGCCTTGGACGCACTGTAGACATAGCGGTTGGCCGGCGGCCGCAGCGCCGCGCATGAGGAGATGTTGACGATGCTGCCGCCGCCACCCGCCAGCATCGCCGGCAGGAACGCCCTTATGGTCCGGTGCATGGACTTGACGTTGAGGTCGAACGAGAAGTCCCAATCTTCCTCCGAACAGTCCATGATGGTGCCGTGGTGCACGAAGCCTGCGGCGTTGAGCAGGATATCGATCTTGCCGACGCGCTTGGCGAAGGCGTTGACGTCGGCCGTGTTGCGAACGTCGAGCCGTGCCGTCTCGGCAATACCGTCCTGGGCCAGCGCAGCGATGCCCTTTTCATTGATATCGGTGGCAATCACCGTGGCACCCTCGCGCGCGAAGGCGATGGCGCAGGCGCGTCCGATGCCGGCGGCCGCTGCGGTGACAACGGCGCGTTTGCCCTTGAGGCGGTCTGACATTTTGTTCTCCTTATTTTTCCTTCGTCATTCCGGGGCGCGACGAAGTCGCGAGCCCGGAATCCATACTCACGATGGCGGTTATGGATTCCGGGCCTGCGTGCTTCGCACGCATCCCGGAATGACAGTCTCAGTGATTATCCCTCGCCACGCCGACCGTGCCGGCGATGTCGTGGTAGCGCGTGGCGAGCTCCATGCAGGCGCCGGTGGCGTGCTGGCCGACGGTGAAGCGATAGAGCTCCTGCCATGGCGTCTGGTGGGCCGGGTGCGGGAAGCCGCCCTTGGCCTTCAGATCGGCGTGGCGCTGCTTGACGTCCTCGTCGGAGATCAGAATGTTGGCCGAGCCCTTGTTGAGGTCGATGCGGACCTTGTCGCCGGTCTTGAGGATCGCAAGCCCGCCGTCGGCGGCGGCCTCCGGCGAGGCGTTGAGGATCGACGGTGAGCCCGAGGTGCCGGACTGCCTGCCGTCGCCGATGCAGGGTAGCGAGAGGATGCCGCGTTTGATCAGCGCGGCCGGCGGCTGCATGTTCACGACCTCGGCGCCACCGGGATAGCCGATCGGGCCGGTGCCGCGGATGAAGAGCATGCAGTGCTCGTCGATGTCGAGCGAGGCATCGTCGATCCGGTGGTGATAATCCTCCGGACCTTCGAACACGATGGCGCGGCCCTCGAAGGCGTTCGGGTCCTTCGGGTTGATCAGGTAACGGTCGCGGAATTCCTTCGAAATCACGCTGGTCTTCATGATCGCGGAATCGAACAGATTGCCGCGCAGCACCAGGAAGCCGGCGTCCTTCACCAAGGGTTTGTCATAGCTCCAGATCACGTCGCCATCGGGCTTGGCCGCCTCGCGGCAATTGTCGCCCATGGTGCGGCCGTTCACCGTCATTGCATCCTCGTGGATGCGCTGGTGCTTCATCAATTCGCGCACGACCGACGGCACGCCGCCGGCCCGGTGATATTCCTCGCCGAGATAGAAGCCTGCCGGCTGCATGTTGACCAGGAGCGGTACGTCATGGCCGTGCTTCTGCCAGTCGTCGATCGACAGCTCCACGCCGATATGGCGGGCGAGCGCGTTGATGTGGATCGGCGCATTGGTCGAGCCGCCGATCGCGGAATTGACCACGATGCAGTTCTCGAAGGCTTCCCGCGTCAGGATGTCCGACGGCTTCAAATCTTCCCACACCATCTGGACGGCGCGTACGCCGGTCTCATACGCAATCTGTCCGCGCTCGCGATAGGGCGCAGGGATCGCCGCGCAGCCGGGCAGCGACATGCCGAGCGCTTCGGCGAGCGAGTTCATGGTCGATGCCGTGCCCATGGTGTTGCAATGGCCGACCGAGGGCGCCGAGGAGGCGACGATCTCGATGAATTGCTCGTAGTCGATCTCGCCGGCGGCGAGCCGCTCACGCGCTTTCCAGACCACGGTGCCGGAGCCGGTGCGCTCTCCGTTGAACCAGCCGTTGAGCATCGGTCCGCCCGACAGCACGATGGCGGGCAGGTTGACGGTCGCGGCCGCCATCAGGCAGGCGGGCGTCGTCTTGTCGCAGCCGGTGGTCAGCACCACGCCATCCAGGGGATAGCCGAACAGGATTTCGACCAGGCCAAGATAAGCGAGGTTGCGGTCGAGTGCCGCTGTTGGGCGCTTGCCCGTCTCCTGGATCGGATGGGTGGGGAATTCCATGGCAATGCCGCCGGCGGCGCGAATCCCTTCGCGCACCCGGTGTGCCAATTCGAGATGGTGGCGGTTACACGGCGACAGGTCATTGCCGGTCTGGGCAATGCCGATGATCGGCTTGCCGGACTGCAGCTCGTGCCGCGTCAGGCCGTAATTGAGGTAGCGCTCGAGATAGAGCGCGGTCATGCCCGGATTGGTCGGATCGTTGAACCATTCGCTGGAGCGGAGTTTGCGTCTGGTGACGCCGGTAAGCGGCTTGTTCATGTTTTCTCCCGCAGCGCACACGCCTTAATATTGTGCGCCAGTTTCGCCTGATTTTACATGCCACTGATTGCTTCGCAATCTTGGTGGCAAGAGCTGACTCTTACGACTTTGATCCAACGACATCGCCGCAAAAGTCTGGTAAGACCCGTGGCAATAAAAGCAAGACCGCGGCATCGATCGCGGGGCAGATTTGACGATTTGGGAGGGGAATGTATGTCGTCCGTGCATATTCGCGACGTGCGAAAATCGTTCGGAAACTTTGAAGTTCTGCACGGCGTGTCGATACCGATCGAGGACGGCGAGTTCGTCGTGCTGGTCGGCCCGTCCGGCTGCGGCAAGTCGACCCTGCTGCGCATGCTGGCAGGCCTGGAAAACATCACTTCGGGCACGATTTCGATCGGTGAGCGCGTGGTCAACAATGTCCAGCCCAAGGAGCGGGACATTGCCATGGTATTCCAGAACTATGCGCTCTACCCGCATATGACCGTTGCTGACAATATGGGCTTTTCGCTCAAGCTGCGCGGCGCCAGGCAGGACGAGATCAAGAAGGGCGTGTCGCGCGCCGCCGAAATCCTGGCGCTGACCCCGCTGCTCGACCGTTATCCCCGGCAATTGTCGGGCGGCCAGCGCCAGCGCGTCGCCATGGGCCGCGCCATTGTCCGCGATCCCCAGGTGTTCCTGTTCGACGAGCCGCTCTCCAACCTCGACGCCAAGCTGCGCGTCGCCATGCGGACCGAGATCAAGGAGCTGCACCAGCGGCTCAAGACCACCACCGTCTACGTCACCCATGACCAGATCGAGGCCATGACCATGGCCGACAAGATCGTGGTCATGCATGACGGCATCGTCGAGCAGATGGGCTCGCCGCTGGAGCTCTACGACAAGCCGGAGAACCAGTTCGTCGCCGGCTTCATCGGCTCGCCCGCGATGAATTTCCTCAAAGGCAAGGTCGCAGTGAACGGGGTGGCGACCTTCGAGGGTCCCAACGGCGTCAAGTTGCCGCTCAAATCGGCGCCCGCCAATTCCGACGGCAAGCCCGCCGTCTATGGCGTGCGGCCCGAGCATTTCACCATCGCCGATGACGGCGCCGAGGCCGAGATCGTCGTGGTCGAGCCGACCGGCTCGGAAACCCAGGTATTTGCCAAGCTCGGCGGCGAGCAGGTGGTGGCGGTGTTCCGCGAGCGCCATTTGTTCAATCCCGGCGACAAGGTCCGCCTGAAACCCGATCCCTCGCTGGTCCATCTGTTCGACGAGGCCACCGGCAAGCGGCTCAACGCATAAAAAGAAGACGACCAGACCAAATCAAAAAACATCAAACACTTTAGAGGGAGACGAGACGATGCAGGAGTTTACCCGCCGCGCCTTGCTGCAGGGCGGCACCGCGCTGACCGCAGGGGGCATGCTGACCGGTCCGGCGCTGTTCGACTTCGCCAAGGCCTGGGCGCAATCGGCGCCGTGGAAGGCGGAGCCGGGCGCCAAGCTGACGGTGATGCGCTGGAAGCGCTTCGTGCCGGCGGAAGACGACGCGTTCAACGCGATGGTCGCGGCCTTCAAGTCGGCGACCGGCACCGAGATGAACGTGTTCTCGGAATCCTTCGAGGACGTGCAGCCGAAGGCCTCGGTTGCCGCCAACACCGGCTCCGGCCTCGACATCGCCTGGGGCCTGCACACGCTGCCGCAGCTGTTCCCGACCAAGGTCCTGAAGATGAATGACGTTGCCGATTACCTCGGCAAGAAATATGGCGGCTGGACGGAAGCCGCCGCCAAGACCTGCAAGCAGGGCGATGACTGGCTCGGCATCCCCGTCGCCACCATCGGCGGCTATCTCACCTATCGCAAATCGGCGGTGCAGAAGGCCGGCTTCAAGGCCATTCCTTCCGACTTCCCGGCCTATCTCGAGCTCTGCAAGGCGTTGAAGGCGAACAACACACCGGCCGGCTTCGCGCTCGGCCACGCCACCGGCGACGCCAATGCCTGGGTGCACAACATCCTCTGGGGTCACAACGCCTGGACTGTCGACAAGGACGACAAGGTCGTCATCAACTCGCCGGAAACGGCGAAGGCGCTGGAATACGCCAAGGAGCTGTCGGACACCTTCATTCCCGGCGTCGCGTCCTGGAACGATTCGTCCAACAACAAGGCGTTCCTTTCGGGCGATCTCTACCTCACCTCGAACGGCATCTCGATCTATGTTGCCGCCAAGGATGATCCGGCCAAGAAGGAGCTGGCGGAGGACATCGACCACGCGCTGTGGCCGGTCGGCCCGATCGGCAAGCCGACGGAATTGCAGCTTGCGGTTCCGATCCTTGCCTTCAACTTCACCAAATACCCGCAGGCGTCCAAGGCCTTCATCGCCTACATGCTGGAGAAGGAGAATTTCGAGACGTGGCTGTCGGGTGCGCGGGGCTATCTGACCCACACGCTCAATGCCTACGACTCGGCCCCGGTCTGGACCGCCGACCCGAAGAATGCGGTGTTCGGACAGGCCTCCAAGCGCGCGCTGCCGGCCTCCGGCGTCGGCACCCCCGGCGAGAAGGCGGCAACCGCGATCGCCGACTTCATCGTCGTCGACATGTTCGCCAACTACTGCACCGGGGCCAAGGACGCCAAGGGCTCGATCTCGGAAGCCGAGCGTCAGCTCAAGCGGATTTATCGCTCGTAGTATCCGGATAAGGGCGGGCGGCAGGTGACTGCCGCCCGTTTCACTTAAACTCCACTCGGGAACTCGCCCATGGCCGATCTTGCCCTTGCTCCCCAGCACGCCAAACGCGAAATCCGCGAGGCGACGACGTGGGACCAGCTCAAGCACAACAAAAACTTTCTCGCGATCTGGTTCATGCTGCCGGCGATGGGTTTCCTGATCTTCTTTCTGGCCTATCCCTTGGGGCTCGGCATCTGGCTGTCCTTCACCGACGCCCGCATCGGCCGCGTCGGCCAATTCATCGGCACCGAAAACTATGAATGGCTGTGGGACGACTCCATCTTCTGGCTCTCGGTGACGAACACGCTGCTCTACACCTTCGTTGCGAGCGCCTTCAAATTCGCCATCGGGCTCTATCTCGCGCTGCTGCTCAACGAGAACCTGCCGTTCAAGGCGCTCTTGCGCGCCGCTGTCCTGATCCCCTTTATCGTGCCGACGGTGCTGTCGGCGCTGGCCTTCTGGTGGATCTTCGATTCGCAATTCTCGATCATCTCCTGGTCGCTGAAGCATCTCGGGCTGATCACCCAGAACATCAATTTTCTCGGCGACACCACCTGGGCGAGGATTTGCGTGATCTTTGCCAATATCTGGCGCGGCGTGCCCTTCGTCGCAATCACGCTGCTCGCGGGCCTACAGACCGTGCAGCCCTCGCTCTATGAGGCCGCAACACTCGACGGCGCCTCGAGCTGGCAGCGCTTCCGCTACATCACCTATCCCTTGCTGACCCCGATCATCGCGGTCGTGATGACCTTCTCGGTGCTGTTCACCTTCACCGACTTCCAGCTGATCTGGGCGATGACCCGCGGCGGCCCGGTCAATGCCACGCATCTGATGGCGACGTTGTCGTATCAGCGCGCGATCATCGCCGGACAGTTGGGCGAGGGTGCTGCGATCTCCAGCGCCATGATCCCGTTCCTGCTCGCCGCAATCATGGTGTCGTGGTTCGGCCTGCAACGCCGCAAGTGGCAGCAGGGAGAAAACAATGACTGATCTTCCTGCCGCAAAGGTCGACCTCAAATCCATCCTGTCGACGCCCGCACGGGCCGATCATAGCGAGGGCATGAGCTATCTGCAGTCGGTGCCGCGCCGGCTCGTGACGGTCTATCTGCCGCTCTCGATCATCATTATCATCCTCTTGTTCCCGTTCTACTGGATGGGGCTGACCTCGATAAAGCCGGACGACCAGCTGCTCGACCTCGACAGGTTCAATCCGTTCTGGACCTGGAATCCGACGCTCAAGCATTTCCACAAGCTGTTGTTCGAGAGCTATTATCCGCACTGGCTGTGGAACACGATGTATGTGGCGGTCTGCGCCACCATCCTGTCGATCATCGCGAGCGTGCTGGCGGCCTATGCCATCGTGCGGCTGCGCTACAAGGGCGCGAACCTCGTCGGCGGGCTGATCTTCCTCGCCTACCTCGTGCCGCCGTCGATCCTGTTCATTCCGCTGGCGACCGTCGTGTTCCAGTACGGCCTGTTCGATTCGCCCTTGGCGCTGATCCTGACCTATCCGACCATCCTGATCCCGTTCTCGACCTGGTTGTTGATGGGCTACTTCAAGACCATCCCGTTCGAGCTCGAGGAATGCGCGCTGATCGACGGCGCCAGCCGCTGGCAGATCCTGATCAAGATCGTGCTGCCGCTGTCCGTGCCCGGCCTGATCTCGGCCTTCATCTTCTGCTTCACGCTGTGCTGGAACGAGTTCATCTACGCGCTGACCTTCCTGCAATCGACCCCGAACAAGACGGTGCCGGTCGCCATCGTCAACGAGTTCGTCGACGGCGATATCTACCGCTGGGGTGCGCTGATGGCGGGGGCGCTGGCCGGTTCGCTGCCGCTCGTGATCCTTTACGCCTTCTTCGTGGAGCATTATGTGTCGGCGATGACCGGCGCCGTGAAGGAATAGGCGCCGGCCCACACGTAAGAACAGAAGAAACCAGGAGTTAGGCGCTTGCACATATTGGTTCTGGGCGCGGCCGGCATGGTCGGCCGCAAATTGGTCGAGCGTCTGCTCAAGGACGGCCGGCTCGGCAAGACCGACATCACCAAACTGACGCTGCATGATGTCGTGGCGCCCGCCAAGCCCGAGAAACCGGGCTTTCCGGTCGAGCTGCATGCCGGCGATTTCGCGGTCCCAGGTGCTGCCGAGAAGCTGATCGCAGGCCGCCCCGACGTGATCTTCCATCTCGCCGCCATCGTCTCGGGCGAGGCCGAGCTTGATTTCGACAAGGGCTACCGCATCAATCTCGACGGCACGCGGATGCTGATCGACGCCATCAGGCTGACCGGCGGTGGCTACAAGCCGCGTTTGGTGTTTACCTCCTCGATCGCGGTGTTTGGCGCGCCGTTCCCGGAGGCCATCGGTGATGAGTTCTTCCACACCCCGCTCTTGAGCTACGGCACCCAGAAGGCGATCGGCGAGCTGCTGATCTCGGACTATTCGCGCAAGGGCTTCCTGGACGGCATCTCGATCCGCCTGCCGACCATCTGCGTACGCCCCGGTGCGCCGAACAAGGCGGCCTCCGGGTTCTTCTCCAACATCCTGCGCGAGCCGCTGGCGGGCAAGGAAGCGGTCTTGCCGGTGCCGGAGACCGTGCGCCACTGGCACGCGACGCCGCGCTCGGCAGTCGGCTTCCTTCAGCACGCCGCGACCATGGACCTTGCCGCCGCCGGCCCACGCCGCGGGCTCACCATGCCCGGCCTGTCCGCGACCGTCGGCGAGCAGATCGCCGCGCTGAAGCGTGTCGCCGGCGAGAAGGTCGCGGCGCGCATCAAGCGCGAGCCGGATTCCTTCATCATGGGCATTGTCGACGGCTGGCCGCGCAATTTCGAGGCCAAGCGCGCACGCCAGCTCGGTTTCACGACCGCCGAAAGCACCTTCGACGACATCATCCGCATCCACATTGAGGATGAGCTCGGCGGCAATTTCGTCGCCTGAGATGACGGCTAAACTCGTCATGCCCGGGCTTGACCCGGGCATCCATCCTCTTCGCAAAAGCCTTTCTAAGCGATGGATGGCCGGGTCAAGCCCGGCCATGACGAAAGGAGAAGAATGACGGGCGTAGCCTGCATCGGCGAGTGCATGATCGAGCTGAAGCAGGCGGGCTCGGGCCTCTATTCGCGCGGCTTCGGCGGCGACACGCTCAACACGGCGGTCTATCTCGCCCGTCTCGGCGTCACTGTGGATTACATCACCGCGCTTGGCGACGATCCCCTGAGCGACGAGATGATTGCGGGCTGGCGGCTTGAGGGCGTCGGCACGGCCAAGGTCGCGCGGCTCAAGGGCAAGCTGCCCGGCCTCTATTTGATCGCCACCGACGACAACGGCGAGCGGCGCTTCTTCCATTGGCGCGAGAGCGCGGCGGCGCGAAGCCTGCTCGACCTCGCCGAGACAGATAGCCTGCTGCAATCGCTGTCCGGTTACGATCTCGTTTATCTCTCGGCGATCTCACTGTCGATCTACACCGAAAGCGGGCGAGGGCGATTGTTCGCAGCGTTGCGCGAAGCACGCGCAAGCGGCACACGCATCGCCTTTGACACGAACTTTCGCGCCCGCGGCTGGCCCGATCTCGACGTCGCCCGCCGGGTTTTCCGCGAAGCGTTCGAGACCTCGGACATCGCGCTCGCCTCGACCGAGGATTTGCTGCCGCTCTATCCGGACGAAACCGCGGAAGGATTGCTCGCCAAAATTCCGGGCTCCGAGGTCATCCTGAAGCTCGCCGAACCCGCCAGCATCCTGCGCGTCGGCAACACCTCGCGCCGTATCGAGGCCGAACCGGTGGCTGCTCCCGTCGTCGACACCACGGCTGCCGGCGACAGTTTTGCCGCCGCCTATCTCGCTGCACGGCTCTCCGGGGCAGGGCCGGAAGAGGCGGCGCGCGCCGGACACCGTCTGGCGGGGGTTGTCGTATGCCATTCCGGTGCCATTATTCCGCGGTCAGCCATGCCCCCCGTCAATTCGGTTTCATCACGCAAGGCTTCCTCATGAGTTCATCGAAACAGGAAAAGCTCGTCTCGCTGTTCAAATCCGCCCGCGTCGTGCCGGTCATTGCGATCAACCGGATCGAGGACGCGGTGCCGCTGGCGCGCGCGCTGGTTTCCGGCGGCGTGCGCATGCTGGAAATGACCTTGCGCACCCCCATCGCGATCGAGGCGGCAAAGGCGATCATCGCCAATGTGCCTGATGCCATCGTAGGCATCGGCACCATCCTCAATGCCGACGATCTCGCCCGTGCCGAGGAGCTCGGTGCCAAGTTTGGTATCAGCCCGGGCGCCACGCCGGAGCTGTTGAAAGCGGCCGCCGCGAGCAACCTGCCGTTCGCACCGGGCATCGCTACCGCCTCCGAGCTGATGCAGGCGCTGGCGTACGGTTTTGACGTCGTGAAATTCTTTCCGGCCGAGCAGGCGGGCGGTATCAAGGCACTGCGCGCGCTGGCTGGCCCATTTCCGCACGTCCAGTTCTGCCCGACCGGCGGCATCGGCGAGACCAACGCGCCGCAATGGCTCGCCGAGCCCAATGTGATCGCGGTCGGCGGCTCCTGGTTGTGCCAGCCGGTGGATATCAAATCCGGCAATTGGGCCGGCATAACCGCCATGTGCGAGCGGTCGGTCAAGTCGGCGAAAGCCGCGTGAAGTCGCACCGCCGATGGGCTAGAACGCAAGCCAGCGAGATTTCAGGGAGAACGCCATGACAGCCAGCATCGTCGGATGGGCGCATACGCCCTTCGGAAAGTTTGACGCCGAGACCGTGGAAGGCCTTGTCACCAAGGTCGCCAACGAGGCGATGGCGGACGCCGGCATTTCGGCCGCTGATGTCGACGAGATCGTGCTCGGCCATTTCAACGCCGGCTTCTCGCCGCAGGATTTCACGGCTTCGCTGGTGCTGCAGGCCGATCCGCATCTGCGCTTCAAGCCCGCCACGCGCGTCGAAAATGCCTGCGCCACGGGATCGGCCGCGGTGCATCAGGGTATCCGCGCGATTGCGAGCGGCGCGGCCAAGACCGTGCTGGTGGTGGGCGTCGAGCAGATGACGCGCACGCCCGCGGCCGAGATCGGCAAGAACCTGCTCAAGGCATCGTATCTGCCGGAGGACGGCGACACGGTTGGCGGCTTTGCCGGCGTGTTCGGCAAGATCGCGCAGGGCTATTTCCAGAAATACGGCGATCAGTCCGATGCGCTGGCGATGATCGCGGCGAAGAACCACAAGAACGGCGTCGCCAATCCCTATGCCCAGATGCGCAAGGACTTTGGCTTCGACTTCTGCCGCTCCGAGAGCGAGAAGAATCCTTACGTTGCCGGTCCGCTGAAGCGCACCGACTGCTCGCTGGTCTCCGACGGCGCGGCGGCGCTGGTGCTGATGGATTCCGATCGTGCGAAGAGCATGAACAAGGCGATCAACATCCGCGCCACCGCCCATGCCCAGGACTTTTTGCCGATGAGCAAGCGCGACATTTTGCAGTTCGAGGGCTGCACGGTCGCCTGGCAACGCGCGCTGGAGCAGGCAGGCGTGAAGCTCACCGATCTCTCTTTTGTCGAAACGCACGACTGCTTCACCGTCGCCGAGCTGATCGAATATGAAGCGATGGGCCTGACGCCGAAGGGGCAGGGCGCCCGCGCCATTCTCGAAGGCTGGACCCAGAAGGACGGCAAGCTGCCGGTCAATCCCTCCGGCGGCCTGAAAGCCAAGGGCCACCCCATCGGCGCCACCGGCGTCTCCATGCATGTGATGACCGCGATGCAGCTCGCCGGCCAAGCGCCCGAGGGCATGCAGCTCAAAAATGCAAAACTCGGCGGCATCTTCAACATGGGCGGCGCCGCGGTCGCCAACTACGTCTCGATCCTCGAGCCGGTGAAGTAATTTCAATCGTCATTCCGGGGCGCCCGCAGCGCGAGCCCGGAATCCATAGCCACAGGCCGGCATTGTTTCGCACGATGATTGTGCCAAGCCCGGTGTCCTGTGGTTATGGATTCCGGGCTCAGCCCTGCGGGCTGCCCCGGAATGACAAGGAGTAGGAAATGCGCGGACGCCGTGTGCTGATGGACTCTTTCGTGGCGCATGGGGTGCGGCACATCTTCGGCAATCCCGGCACCACGGAGACGCCGCTGCTCGACAGCCTGCCGGCCTATCCGCAAATCGAATACATCATGGCGCTGCATGAGGGCGTCGCGGTGGGCGCCGCGAGCTTCTATGCGCAGGCCGCGCGCAGAACTGTCGTCGCCAATCTCCATGTCGCGCCGGGTCTCGGCAACGGCATCGGCTCGCTCTACGGCGCGCTGAAGGCAGGCTCGCCCGTCGTGGTGACAGCGGGCCAGCAGGACACGCGCATGCGGCTCAGCAATCCGCTGCTCGGCCACGACCTCGTGGCGATGGCAGCACCTGTGACAAAATGGAGCGTGCAGATCGAGCGCGCCGACGAGATCGCGCCCATCCTGCGCCGCGCCTTCAAGGTCGCGACCGATGCGCCGCAAGGCCCGGTCTTCGTCGCGCTGCCGATCGATGTGATGGAGCAGGAGACCGCCGTCGAGGCGGCGGCCGCCGACAAGCTCTGGCGCGCCGCGCATCCCGATCCCAAGGGCATCGAGGCACTGGCTGCCCTGCTCCTGAAATCGCAAAACCCCGTCATCATCGCCGGCGATGACATCGCCCGATCGGACGCGACCGGCGCGCTCGTCGCGCTGACCGAAGCGATCGGCGCACCCGTGTGGTTCGAGGGTCTGCGCCACCACGCGCCGTTTCCGACCAGCCACCCCAGCTATCGCGCCTCGCTGCCGGGTGACGCGGCGCAGGTCCGCAAGGCGCTCGGTGAGGCCGATCTCGTCCTCCTGCTCGGCGGCCCCTTCTTCGAGGACATCTGGTACGCGCCCGGCGGCCATATTCCCGCTGGCGCCGCCGTCGCACAGATCGAGGAATCGGCGGAGCGGCTTGCCTTCAACAACCGCCTCGACGCCGGCGTGGTCGGCGACATGGCCGCAAGCCTCGGTGCGCTGGCGAATGCCCTGAGCTCGCGCGCGCCGCAGGCCTACAAGCGTGCCGCGCAAGGCCGCAACCAGGCGCTCGCCGAGTTGCGCGCGAGCGAGAAGGAGGCCTATCGCGCCCGCGTCGAGAAGAGCTGGAACCGCGAGCCGACCTCGATGCCGCGCGTCACCGCCGAGCTGCGCCGCGGCCTTCCCGACAATGTCGTGGTCGTCGACGAGAGCATTACCGCGAGCCTCGACCTCGCACGCGCCTTCGACTATCGCGGCTTCGGCGATTACTTCGGCGGCCGGGGCGGCGGCATCGGGCAGGGGCTTGCGGGCGCCATCGGAGTCAAGGTCGCAATGTCGGACCGGCCGGTCGTCGCCATCTCTGGCGACGGCTCGGCGATGTACAGCATCCAGGCGCTATGGACCGCGGCTCACCACCGGCTTGCGATCGTGTTCGTCATCCTGGCGAACCGGGAATATCGCATTCTCAAGCACAACACCGATGTGTGGCGGCAGAATTTTCAGGCCGGCACGCAGCATCCCTATCAGCAGATGGATCTGGCGGGGCCGGAGTTCGATTTTGTGCGTATGGCCGCTGGCATGGGCGTCGAGGGCGTGCGGGTGGAAAAGGCCGACGACATCGCGCCGGCCTTATCGAAGGCAGTGGCGGCCAACAGGCCCTATCTCGTCGAGATCGCGATCGAAGGGAAGCGGTAACAGGTGTGTAGGGTGGGCAAAGGCGCGCAGCGCCGTGCCCACCGTCTTTTGCTGTGCGCGAAAATGGTGGGCACGCTACGCTTTGCCCACCCTACAAATTCACGCCGCCCGCACCATCACGGGCGCGCCCTTGCCGCGCACTTCCGCTTCCTCATAGTCCGCTGCCGCAATCGCGCGGTCGAGTGCCGCGCGCAGCTCCTTTGCGGTCTCCAGCGTCAGCTCCACCCCCGCACGTGCGCCCGGTTCGAGCGCCGCGTTGATGAAATCGAGCGTGATGACGTCGCCGAGATTGGCGTGTCGGGCGTGGTCATAGGCGACGACCGCATGCGAGAGCGGAAACCATTCATCGCCGCGCTTGGCCATGCCCTCGGCCTTAGTGACCTCGATGATCGATGTGCACATCTCAGCGCCTCCTATTTCGAAAGGTGCTTGCCGTAGAAGGCGAACACCTTGCTCCAGCCGTCCATGCACTGCTCGGGCCGGTACAGCGGCCGGTGCCAGTAGAAGAAGCCGTGGCCGGCGCCGTCATAGCGGTGGAACTCGTAATTCTTGCCGTGCTTCTTCAGCTCGTCCTCGTGCTGGTTGACCTGCTCGGGGCTCGGCGCGCGGTCGTCATTGCCGAACAGGCCGAGCAGCGGGCAGGAAAGGTCTTTCGTCATGTCGATCGGCGCGACCGGCGTCTTGGCGTTGAGCTCTTCCTGGCCCATCACGACGCGGCCGCCCCACAGCTCGACGCAGGCGTCGACGTCTTTCTTCTGGCAGGAGTAGATGAAGGCGTGCCGGCCGCCGGAGCAGGAGCCGAAGAGGCCGACCTTGCCGTTGTGCGCCGGCTGCGCCCGCATCCATTTCACGGCCGCTTCGGTGTCGCCCACCATCTGGCTGTCGGCAATGCCTCCTTCCGCGCGCACTTTGGCGGCGACGTCATCCGGATTGCCGTCGCCCGCACGCTCATAGAGATTGGCGCAGATCGCCATGTAACCATGGTGCGCAAAGCGCCGCGTCGTTTCGATATAGAGCTCGCTCCAGCCCGGCAAATGGTGGACCAGCACCACGCCGGGAAACGGTCCGCCGCCGGCCGGCTTGGCGGTGTAGGCGGTGATCGGCGTGCCGCCATCGCCCTTGATCGTGACGTTCTCGCAGATCATGCCTCGGTAAAATGACATTTTTTGTGCTCCCTGAGCTGTGTTTCTTGTCCGGTGGCGTGGGCAGTATTCGACAGTCGGCTACCAAGTGCAACACGTAGCCGTCCGTAGGATGGGTTGTGACCGCAGCGAAACCCATCATTAATTCTGACTAGCCGATCCCTCCGAGCCACTCCAGCAGCGCCGCGTTGACCTCGTTCGGACGCTCCTGCTGAATCCAGTGGCCGGCGCCATCGATAATCCGAACAAGCCGCAGATCGGCGACCTGCTTGCGCATGACTTCCACAAGATCGATGCCGGGTATGAAGGTGAGAACCGGATCAAGCTGGCCCGCGATGAAAGCAGCCGGCTGTTCGATCCGGCGATCCGCGATCTCCTCTTGCTGGCCAAAGTCGAGCTCTGACGTACGGTAGCGGTTGAGCGGTCCGCGGAAGCCGCTCTGCTCGAACTGTCCGACATAGTAGTCGAGATCGGCGGATGTGAGCCAATGCGGCAGCGGATCGGGATCGACCAGCCCATCAAGGTATTTAGCGTCGGGGGGCTTCTTCGGACTCGGCCCTGCCTTCCTGCCTTCGCCGGAAGCCAAATAGTAGATCTTCCGAAGCGACGTGCGCACATCTGCCTCGAACTCCGCTTCCGCGACGCCGGGCTCCTGGAAATAGAGCTGATAGAAGAAGCGGTCCTTGTAGAGGTTCTTGAACAGCTGAATGCGTGGCATCGGACCACGCCCGGTGTAAGGCACGCTCAATCCGGCGACCGCGCGAACCTTGTCCGGAAAGAACAGCGCCGTGTTCCAGACGATGGGGGCGCCCCAGTCATGGCCGATCAGGATGGCTTCTTTCTCGCCGAGCCCCTCGATCAGTCCGGCGATGTCAGCGCACATTTGCTTGATTGAATAAGCCTCGATCGGCTCGGGCTTGTCGCTGCCGCCATATCCGCGCACGTCGACCGCAGCCACCCGATAGCCCGCTGCCGCAAGCGCTGGAATCTGATGGCGCCAGGAATACCAGCTCTCCGGCCAGCCGTGCACCAGCACGATCAGCGGGCCCGTTCCGCTCTCGGCGACTCGAAGCCGAACGCCGTTGGTGTTGACGAAAGCAAAATCCGGTTTCATCGACTACTCCGTTCGCAGCGTCGCCTGCTTGCACCTGAAGATAGCCATTGCTTGTACTATGGATGCTGTTGACGAAGGAGTCTGATCGGTGACACCCGCCAACTGATTTGCCCGACGGGGCAAATCGGTGTGCAATTTTCGTCGAAGTCGTGCCGCGCGAGGGCGTATTTTGCGGCAAATCGGCCGCGCCAAAAAACTGATTTCG
>Ga0210410_10000645_pt1 | contig 36477 bp, 42 predicted proteins | sample IncBWC4MmetaG_FD_161058 | JGI IMG/M metagenome (GOLD analysis project Ga0210410, IMG submission 161058) | Forest soil microbial communities from Barre Woods Harvard Forest LTER site, Petersham, Massachusetts, United States - Inc-BW-C-4-M | ecosystem: Environmental > Terrestrial > Soil >...
ACGTCTTTTTGAGTCACCGATGCGACTTCGACCACCGGTGGTGGAGGCGGGGCCGCGGCCCGGACGATACCGTTGCTGCAGCCAAGTGCGTTCAGCAGGAGCACCAAACTAACTAAACCTGTAAGTATTTGCTTCATCATTTTTTCCCCTCAATCGAGTTAACGAACTTCCGCTTCAATCGCGTCACTGGCGCGCCTGAATCGGGACGCTGCTCGGTTGGGGGAAATGTGCCCAGAGAGTCGTCTTGGCGATTCAGGCGCGTCAGTCACGCGATTGCACTCTTCTGCAAAGGCAACTCGCATACCAAAACCGACACGAAGCTAAGTAACGGCAATTGAAGGAAGTTTTCAGACAGTGCAGCAAGGGAGCTGTCGAAGAGGTCGAAAGTGTCGAGAAAGCCGATGCTCGACAGCCGAAAGGCGCCAAAAACAAATGGCAGCAGAAAGCTAATCGCTTGAGAAAGTGCAGAGGGAAACGAATCGCTGCTACTGCATTTTTGGCAAATGGATTGCGTCACTGCGATTGCAGAGCACGAAGTGCCGGACACCCGCTCTCAGGTCGGCTCCGCAGCGCCACCCAATGCTCTGGCCAAAGGGATGCCCTATGGAATTTAACGAGTACGACTTTATTCGGAACCCCGTGGTGCAAAATGGGGTCTTCTTCCTGGAATCGAAATGTGCCTCATGTGGTTCTTCGATTCTGGCACGCTCAGTTGACGAATTGGTCGAACAAGAAGCAGCGCACCGAACGCAGTGTAGGCAGTCAAACTCTGTCGTATGACGCGGCAAGGATGAGAGGGTCTTCCAACGGCAGGCCGATTAGTGATTGCGGTTTTTCAAGCAACTGATCCCCTATCCTAATGACGTCGCGGCGGTCCAAAGAAAAAAGGCTGAGCTGGATTGCATGGGCGACTGAGTGATCATCCGACGGCAGCTGCACGCTTGCCTTGAGTCTTTTTTCTGCGCCGATAGCCCACACTTCTGTGTGCGATCACCTCTTGTTCTCGCACGTTTACGGTGTAGTCCTTGCCTTCCCAGCGATCTTCGTCGACCCACAAAAAAGTGAAGTGAATGGGATTCTTCTGTTTTTCAGGCAGCGGAATATCTACGAACTCAATCCCGATCGCTGTTCCTTGTGACCTCACATCTTTCGAGTGTTGCCAGTCGTCGCACGTCCAATGTAATAGAAACCGAGAGTTCGCTTGTATCCGCAGGAGCGTGCCAGCCGGTACCGTTTGGACCTGGCGATTCGGCTTCCAGACTTCTATGGTCTTGCGTTCGCCCCTTCCTCTGACGTACCGCTCGTGCGCAGCTTCAACTAAGTCGAAGACTTGTCCGTCTGCAGCCGAGCGATGCAGCTTCACGTATTCGGAATGCGCCCATAGCAGCGGCATGGCCGCATCGGTAGTTCCACCGAAACGAAGATAGTGGTTTGGCAAGTCCGGACCATCCCAGATCTGTTCTGGCATCAGTCCGATTCCTTGCGAGAAGTTTTCCAGAGCCCGCAAGTACGGCGTTGCGTCTCCTCCAGCCGCAATCTCGTAATGTCCGCGCTCGCCCGTCAGTAACGGCCAAGGTCGTCCCTTGCCCCAGCTGGTGTAGGATGAAGCGTCTTCGCGTTGGCCATAGCCATCATGGTTATATCGGCGCCAAGCTGGACCAAAGGCCGTTTCGACTTTCAGTACCGCATCCACCACACGGAGCGAGTCCTTGATAATAGGATCGTCTGCACTACGGATGCCGTAACGTACTAGTTCGAGAAACCCGGCGTCAACGATCTCATTCGCGGGAAACTCATTGCGAGCGCCAGGAGGTTGATTGGCGATTACTAACCTACCGCAATTCGGGTCCTCATCGACGCAGTCAGCTGCACTGGCGGGATTGACACGGATGTAGTGACGCCTGATCCCTGGGACTAGGGTTCCTTGGGTTGTGACAGTCCAGCTTTCTATATGTGATTCAAGAAAGTCAGCGTAATCGCGAACGAACTCGCCAGTAGCGTGCTCGCCGCGGTCATCGAAGAACTCAGCCGCGCAAATCAATGCTGCTATATGCACAGCGAGAGTTGATGGAGAATAACCGCTTGCTTCCTCCCAGCGATCCTGCGCGGTGATCGGCCCTTCGCGAATGAGGAAGCCACAGGCGCGACGAACCATCTCAAAAGGAACGAAGTTGCCCAAAGCTTTGTTCTTCCAGAGTCTCCATGTCAGCAGAACTGGAAATGCAACCTCGTCGAGCTGAACGCCCGCCCAGTACGGTCGGCCGTCTAGCCAGAAGTTTTGGTAAAAACCGCCGTCTTCTCGCTGCGACACCGCAAGATAGATGAGAGAGCGCAGCGGTGTGCTTGTATCTCCGGCGGCCAGCAAGCCAGTGACTGACTTCACCAGGTCGCGTGTCCACACCAAGTGATAGCCACCCAGTTCGTCATCGCTCTTTTGGTCGCCCCAGGGAATACTTAGCGAGGCGATCATCGCTCCGGAGTAGGTCTTGTCTTCGTGCGCCAGCAGAAGATTCACGCTGCGTTCATACAGCTTGGCGTTGTTGGACCTCGACGCAAGCGAGAACCGTTTGGAGGTTTGCTCCCATTGGTGAATGAACGCTTCACGGGTTCGTTCGAATGGAATGTTTAACGACTGACCAAGAGTACTCAGTGCATCGTGCTGAGTTGTGCCGAAGGCGACACCGATGGTGAACTCTGGACCCTGAGAAAGATCCAGCCCGCCAGTCAGGGCAATGTTGCCATCCAACGCTTCTTCGTACCGCCAATCGAGGCGATAGTTGTCAGCGAGATCAGTCCAACCATCATTCACGCCAACGTATCCGCAAGACGCCTCGGTGAACGGAACCGTGGCCCCAATTGCGAGCCATGTATTTCCTTTGTGTGCGAGCAAAACCTTATAATCCCCAATTTGTAGAATCTCGCCATTGTTGTGCCATCCACCAATTTCGAGGTGCGGCGCACAAAGAACATAGACTTTGAGCTTGGACAGCAATTCGGGCGATGCCTCAACACGTACCCGGATGAGCAGGCAATTCTGATAGGGATCTCCAAGGATCGTCTTATGAAGCGTGTACCGTCCTTCACTCTCACGGTTCGTGACTTCAAATCCGAGTGCCGCTTCGGAGACGCAATCGATTTCAGAACTAAAGTTCCTGCGTTCATCATGGAAAAATGTTTCGCCATCGGTGAAGAGGAACTGCAGGTCACGTATCTGGGGGGTGTCAATCGTGGGGTAGTAGACCTCGGTCACACAACCGGCATCGAGTGTGTACCAGACTCGGCTGGAGGTCGAATAGGCCGTACCGACCGCAACTTTGGCGCCGTGTGTCCACCGCGGCTCAATGCCCGGGCCGCCTGGTGCGCGACGTGGAAAGCTTTGATTCTTCATTGTCTGACCTTTCAATACGTGTTGCCGTACAGCCGTGACTTGGTTCTTCAAAGTGTCTACCTCATTCAGCTTTCCTATGTTGTAGGTGTTGAAAGGGTGGCGACAGACCGATTGTTAACGGCGAAGATTATCGGTCCCCCGCTTTCAGGAGAGACTTCCCGAAGGCGATTGGGATGGCGAAATTTGCTCCTCCGAAATCGCGCACCATGGCGAAGTTAATTCCGATGACTTTGCCCTCGCTGTTGAAAAGAGGACCACCAGAGCCGCCGACGGACGTTTGGGCATCGTAAATGATTTTGTCGGGCAGGACGTCGCCGATGTGGCCTTGGGTGACAACCGGGCGTATCAAGTGCCGCCGTGCAAGTTCTTCCACCATTGCTTTCGGCTCGCCTTTGGTTGCAGTCGCAACGGACTGGATTGTTTCTTCGCCGCTGCGAGCAAGAATTGCATTGACACCCGTGGGATATCCCAAGAGCACGACCGGTCCACCGCTAACGGCCGAGCGATCACCTTCGGCAAAAGTGACCTCTTTGATCTTCGGTCCTGGAACGTTGCCCTTCAGGAGCGCTACATCCGCCTCCGGCGAAATTGTTTCTGTAGTCATCGAGATCCCGTGGCTGATGCCGGGAAAATATGCCGTCATTTCGATCACAACTGGGTCAAGCCCTTGGTCCGTCATCTCCTTTAAATCATCGTTGTCCCACCACGGTTCAGCCACGTGATGATTGGTGAGGATCTGCCCCTTGTCCGAAACCAGAAAGCCGGTGCCGAGAACATCGACGTGTACCTCCGGACCTCTGCCGGTAACGCCCGCGAGCGTATTGCTATGCTCGTCTGTCGCAGGTTCGCCGGTGCTTGTCAAGCCCTCGTAGCGTAGTCTCAATCCAGTAGTGCGCTCGCGGAAGGCAACTACAACATGAATGAGGCACACGCTGGGCTCGTAAGTTTGGATGATCGTCTGCGCGATCTTGCCTCCAGCCTCAAGGCGCTGCAAGCGCTCTTCCACCATGCTTAACTGACTTTGAAATGCAGAGATGTTCTGGGTGCCGCTGCTTGCAATCTGTGATCTCAGTTTTTGGCTCTGCTTCTGAAGTTGAAGCTCCTCGGAATCACGTGGTGGCGATGGATCATTTTGCACGTGTTCCAGGACACGACGCGAACGGTCCATCAGTTCTTGTTCCGTCAGCGCCTCGGTCTGTAATCGAGTGATCGCCGCATAAACGCGGGTGTTCTGTTGCTGAGTGCGGTGATAAAAGGTCAGAAAAGCCACAGCCGCAACCCCCACTATGGCAAGGGCGATTATCCGGCCAACTCTAAGTGTCCGCTGTTCCTCGCTGACCGCGGCTACCACCTGCTGGGCGGCATTATGGTTCTCTTCGACCGTGTGGGCCTGCTGCCGAAATTCCTCAACGGCGTGTCTGTTCCGCAGTTGCCAACGCACCCGTGACAACAATTCATGAGCATCGAAGGGCAGTGACAGGACATCATCGGCGCCGAGATCAAGTCCGCGACTCCGCTCGGCTGATCCTCCGGGAGAAAGCATCACGACACGGATATTCTGAGTGCGCTCGGATCCTTTGATTTCGGATAGAAGATCGCAACAATCCAATTGGGGCGGATTAGCGCCTAATACAACTGCATCGGGACTGAACTTAAGGACAAACTTCATTCCTTCGCGATAATCGGTAGAAACCTCGTATCCGGCATCGCTCAACTCACCGACGATGCTACTTCTCAATGCATCATCTGACTCGACTACCAGCACTCTTTCACTACTTGACTTTTCCATGACTCGCCACCTGTGAGATGGTCTCAGACCTTCCCGGGATTCAGTCGAGCCGATTCCGCGCGGCCCCTCGCGTATTCGTTGCGCTCACCCATGATTTTTCCCTTTATGACTGGGCGGTCAAGTTTCTGAGCATCTCTGGTTGCTACTCCCTGCCTCGTGCCTCCCGGGATGCAGCTGACCGCCTGTATCTGAAGTCATTCGTCGTGTGACTCTACGATCGTCAATGGCACTTGCCGTTGTTGTTCGCTGGTTTCGCCGCGGTGTTCGAATTCGGCGGTAACCACGTACCGGTCCTGGACACTCCGGAGTTCAAATAGAAAATACTTTCCGTCTCGAAACACGAAGATCAGTCTGGGAGTTTCTTTTTCTTGCGGAACGGCATAGAGGATGATTGAGACTCCAATACTTGAGTTTGATCCGTCACGTCGGATCGTAGCTAAACCTGGGTAACCATTGTCAAAGGTGTAGTCCCCGGCTTGGAATTCGTGGTTTTGTGCCAAAAACTTGAATGGAATGGTGGCCCTCGCGGTCACCACTTGTTGCGCCAAGCCGAGGCCTGAGAGCAAAAGAACCACGGAAACCAGGGCTCCGGCTCGAAGTATTGCAAGTACCAACGTTGAAAATGTTCGCGTCATTGTGGTTTCCTCTGTTCGGCTGAACTCGCGTTAGATTTCTTTCGCAGCATCACAACCGCGCCGCCCTCTTCGAACGTCATTTCGTCCATTAACGTCTTCATCAGGTAGATCCCACGACCATAGGTAAACAGCAGGTTCTCTCGAAAAGTGGGATTCGGGATTGCGCGGTAGTCAAACCCCCGTCCTTCGTCCCGAACCGTGATGGAGACTTCCCCGTCCATGTAGCAACGGCACTCGACGTATACGCGCTTGCCTGAGTTTTCGCCGTTGCCGTGGATCACTGCATTCGCAAGGGCCTCATGCAAGGCCATTTCAATATCAGCCTCGCTACCATCCGCGCCGCGAAAGTTCAGAATGAAGCGCATGAGTTGATCAGTGAATGGAGAAATGGCCGCGACTTCACTTGGGAGCGATTGGCGCACCTCAACGAAGGGAACAGAATGACCATTTCGCGGCAGAAGTGACAGAGACTGGGTGTGAAACATAGCTGCAATCTCCATTTGAAATTTCCGTGCCATTACTCATGGAGAAGGCAAGGCTCATGCCAAATGTCACTCTGAATTAAGTGATTGAGTTCTAAAGCGTGGATCCGAGATCGCCCGTAATGGCGGTGACGAATCTGTTGAAAGTGTTGAGAGCGACGACAGACGCGATTTGGAGCACGCCCACAAATTAGAAAACTAGGTTGGCTCGCGATTCCGCGTTAGAAACTTATCGTAGTTGCTTTTGCATCCCTTCAAGTTCAGCACGGCAGATATTGCTGAAATCGCGCAACGGGTCCTGGCGCTTGGCTGCCCTGGACTGAATTTCCTCGGGCGTAAGGTTGGGCTCCGAATACCTGCTAATAATGTCCTGAATAACCCGCTCAGCGCTCGCGAGCACCTCGCTTGAAGAACTTAAGCGTATGCGGCTTAACAGTGCGTAGGTCGGAGTGAGCTTATTTGGGTCTTGAAGGTTATGTTGGATGGCATCAGCCAGGGCGTGCGCTTTCGCTAATGAAGTCTGAATACAACTGCTCGCGATAAAAGATTCGCTTGGCGAGAAGAGCGCGTCGATCCTGATGTCTTTGCGTGATCCAGGTGCTCACACTCGATGCCAACGCGCCGCTAGGCGAGCCAAAAATGGCCGCCAGCGCCGAAATGCTAGCCGGGTTCCAAGATCCGCCCAGTGTCATTTTCAGGCCTTCAGAAGCACTTCCAGTACAGCCAGGCCGCCAGGCACGCCATCAGTAGAAGATATAAACCGACGCAGATCAGAACGCTGACATCATCATTCTCCTTATCCGCCCTCCCGGTATCCGGCTCGAGATAGCGAGCCGCAGCATATATCGCTGTATCGCTTAGGTTCTCGATATTCCAATCGGGCTCGTGATTTGTAAGCATAAGACACCTTGAAGCAGACGGTCGTGACTGTTACTTCTGTTTGGGTGGATAGTTCTTCAACAGTTTCGCAATGGCTTTGTCCAGGTTTTTCATGTTCTTTTCATGGTTTGAGCTAGGGTCAATTGTCTTGGTCGCGCGTCCAGTCCAGACGAGCTGCTTCGTTCCCGGGTCATACATGTCAAGAACTAGAGTACCGACAGTAATCGTCGAACTAGTCCACGATGCCTCGCCGCTGCCGAAGGCTCGTGTGCCCCATGCATCCCATTGTCGTTCCTCGTCGATGGCGCTCTGGTAGCCGATATAGAGATCAGCCGGGTCGCTATCAGTTTTGGTCATCCCTCTCAACGCCAGTTGTGAGTCCACAGACTGTTTGATTTCCGCGTCCATAATCTGGTCTGGGTGAGCGCCACCGATGTTCACCCATTTATACGTACGGTATCTCGCGAAATCTGTTCTCGGCATAAAGTTGTAGCGCACGTCTTGCGCGATCAACGTCCCCGCTGTTAGCAACAGCGCTAGAACCAAGGCTGATGAAAAGAGCTTGCTGTTTTGTCTTGCTCGCATTTTCGCCTCCTATAATTGAATGGCCCCCGAGACATTCAACATTACCTCTTGGATGACGTGCAAGACCGGGGCCAAACCTGCGGAGCCGTAAGTTGCTGAATTGTTGCGAGGCGACCACCAGCAGTTGAAATGGCGAAGTTGAAGAAGTTGAAAGGGTCGACAATGTCGAGCTGAGGGTTAGGATAAAGCGCGGGCTGCAGGTCAAGCATACTGCTTCGCATAGATGCCGAATTTCTTCATTCGAGAAAAGAAAATCGTACGTTCAATGTCCTGCATCTCCGCCCTTGTTTGTAATTTCAGTTGTGGAGTTCCGATAAATCGGATGCACAACGCGGTCTTCGTAAAACGCTGCCCAGAACAGGACCACAAGTCCAAATGGCGCCAAGGCGAATACTGCGACGAAGAAATCAAATATAAACATCTCATGTCCTTGTGCGAGCAAACCGTAACCATAAACCGTCCGCTAAGCCACGGTGGGCGAGTCCACTGGAAGTTCACGCGGACTGTCGCCTCAATCCACCACTTGCTCCCATGTTGAATCTGGGTCGTATTCGGTTATCGCAGAGGCGATCTTGTTGGTGTCGCGGCCGAGGTCCTTTTGGTAGACCACGCCGTTCTGATTCACGATGAAGGTCATGATGCCCGATGAGCTGCACGCAGCTGGATAAGCTACAAAGGCAAAACCGCCAAGCATCTTACCGTTCACGATGTAACGCTTTGCCCCGCCCTCGGCGTTATTCCCTTGAGCTGTCAGAATACGGAAGTAATAGCCGTTGAATGGTTCGGAATGCTGGGGTGCCATCGCGTCAAAACCACTGGTTGTGTTTTCTACGCCGGCGGAGGCGATGAGCGGGTCGAGAGGACCTCCGGATTGCTCTCTGATCTCGGATGAAAACAGGCCATCCTCCCTGTCGTCATCGCTGATGAATTGCAGCGCATACTGATGCTCGCCGTAATTTGTCCTTGCGTAATGCCGCTCCTCAGCATTGACAAGCTGATAGCAAGCATTGATAGCGGCCAGTTCATTTCTGCCCACTCGCCGTGCCAGGATCTCTTCTTTCCCTGCGTGCGTGTCGAAACACCAGACGCCATTCTTTTCTGCCAACGGGATCGGAAGCGGCCAATTCTCAGCGCCTACGTAGAGAAGCATCACGCCGCCAGGGTCTTTTGCGACACGATGCATCTCCTTATATTTCGCAATGAACCTTTCGCGCTCCTTCCTATCCTCAGCAGGATCGACTGATGAGATTAGGTCTTTCCCTGCCGGGCCCAGAATCTCCAGCAATCCACGATTATCTGTTTGCTGCGCTGCGGCGAATAGGGCGGCGCTAGCTTCTTCCGGGGAGCGAAACACCCGCTGATTCGGCTCCTCGGCAAGCGCTAGCTGGCCGCACAGCACGAGCGTCGCCACAAGCGCAAAAGTGTTCAGCCGCAGCCGAGAGAACCGAAACTGCAGACCTTTTCCGAATCCGTTCTTTGCTTCGTACATGATCATTTCTCCGTATGTGTAGCGGTCGCTTGAGCTCCGAAATTCAGTCAACGGCGGCCGCCGAAGCCGCCTGCGTGAAAACCACCTTCGTGAAAGCCCCCACTTTGCAGGCTCGAGTAACCACGATCCGAGTAAGTGCGGGTGGTGCCGCCATGGTCGTACCCACCAAAGGCTCCCGAATGCATGCCCGACTGGGCGTGCGACTCTGCATATCCGTGGTTGGCTTCGCTGCCTTCGCTGCGGAAGCCTCCGCCGCGAGATTCTTCGTCTCCCCGCCGTTCTCCAGAGTTGTGAAGTCCGTCATACCCATGCGCCGCTCCAAAGTCATGGAATCCTTGGCGGCCGCCATAGAACGTCTTACTGTTCGAAATGAATCTGTTGTGATTGAACACAACCGTTCGGTGCCCCCAGTCGCATCCCCAGCCGTGCGATCCCCAAGCGAAACCAGCGAACAATCCGACCGCGAAGCCCACACCGAAAGAAACGCCGGGGCCCGCAACGTACAGTCCGGGATATGAGTACCAGCCGGGCCACACCACCACCGGCGCGCCATACACGATCCAGGGATCGTATGCAGGAACGTAAACGACCTCAGGATCTGCGGGTTCAAGGACGATTGTCTGGCCTTGAGTCGCTACCGTGACCTGTGTATTGCTCTCCAAGTTTCCGGCGGTTTTTGCGCGAGCCCGCATGACTTGTACGGCGTCCATCACAGCCTCTTGTTGGTTCACGTAAGTCTCGCCAAGGGCGGAGGTCCAGGAGAGATTCTTGTCCATGTTGGCCAGCACAGATGGGAACTCAGTAAGGGCCTTAATACTGGGCTCCCAAGATTGTTGATCGACGGCGTTGGCGAGATCCTTCCCCTTGAGGTTCGAGTGCTCTTGCACCCAGCGATCTGCTTGAACAATTTCGGTGGGATAGGTTGCTCCGGCGAGTATCTGTGAAACCAATGCGTCTGGGTAGAGAGCGATTGGCGCGACCAACTGCTGCAACTCCTCCGGAGTTTGCTTCTCGACCAGAAGGGATGAGACTTGTCCGGCCGATTGGCTTATTGGAGTAGCGTACATAGCACCAGGAGCCCATAACATCCACCATGAAAGAAATATCGCCAGTACTCTCTGTAAGACGCTCATAACGACCTCCTCCAGCCATTGCTTCCTACGCCGATCAAGCCGTGTGTTGCCTTGCACTCGATTACGTGCCGTTCTTCCTCGTCCCGTAACTCATTCGCCGAACCGCCAAGAATGAGATATCCGCAATAAGCGCAACTGGACGAAAGAAAGAACAGACGATTTTGTAGCACGGGTGTACGCCTTCCGGCGTTGTATTGACTTACAGGTCGTGCCACAAAGAAGACGACGGCCAGTGCCAGGACGGCGTGCGCCATTGATCTGCGGCGCCAGAATCTTGCTAGAGACACGGCGACGCGAACGATGAAGAGCGGACGTAAAGTCTGCGCCAGCGTCCAATGCAGTTGACCATGCAAAAGGTATCCAAGCGCAATGTAACCACCAGACCACGTCAGAGAACCTATGCTGTCATAAATAACAAACCGTGCTGCCGATATGCCTGCTTGACCGGCCAGTAGCGAAGCCCAATTCGAGCCAGCAATGAACTTTGCTAATAACAGGGTGACAGCCGAATGGCCCCGGATAAGACTGAGCGCGCGGTCTTTCCAGTTGCTGTTTGTGCGGCGAAACCGGCCGCCCTTGTACCAGCCCTGCCGTCCTACTCGGTACCAGAATCCATCCGCCAGCAGACAAGCACTAAGAGCTGCCATTAAGGAAGACACCAGACTTAACCGCCTCGAGCTTGCCAGTGATCCGACCGCAATAAGAAGCGGTGCACTCGGAATCGGTACACCGCCCTGCTGGAGCAGAATCCAAGTGAAGAGGAGCGCGGCACCGTGCGCCAGCGCAAATTGAGCGGCGTGAGTCATCTGTTTACCTTGTGACCGTCTTCGACCAGGACACTCCCGCGATTAGAGTTGCTGTCGATCAAACGTTCACCGGCCAAAGCGGCACGTCTGGAGCTCGCCATCCGCTGAAGGGCACGGGCACGGGCTTCCCGGACCTGCTGAACCGAGCAGCCAAGGAGGAGGGCACAGTCTTGTTCCGAGTAATGCTCCAGGATGGAGATGACGAACACAAAGCGCTCGAAGTCTTCTAGTCCTAAAACGACGTCGATTCCGAAATGTCCGTCTTGACCAAATGAGAGTTTGTCAAGGTCGGAGAAGACGGTCGCAGACAGGGATAAATTGCAATGCGTGGGTCGCGGCTTCAATTCCTCAATTGCATTCTGGATTATGGTGCGCTTCGCCCAAGAGTGCGCCCATTCACGAAAAACGGGGTTCCCCGTCACACAATCTTCAAAACCGCTTACAAAGCACTGCTGCGCCTTCTCGGGATTGCCGTTGAGTAGAAACGAAAGCTGATGTAGGCCAATCGAATCTTCTTCAAAGATCCTACGAAAATCTTCACGACTCGCGTAACGATCTGCTTTCGCTCCACGATCGGGAATGTGGGCTCGTCCAATCATCTCGCTCTCACATTCCAGAGCAGCGGTGCGAAGTTGCCGAGCTTCCGCACCCGAGCGCTCGATCTCGCAAACTGCGAGATCTCGGCTTGAGGGAACCCCGCATCAGGTCCTTGAGTTTTTGGCGTGCACGTGCTGACCGCGTTTTTACGGTTCCGCTCGGTATTCCCAAAACCCGTGCCGTTTCCTGGATCGACAAACCGTCGATGTCGCGCAGCTGAAATGTCCTTCGCAGAGTGGGCGATAGCTGAGTGTGGAAATGAGTCAATTGCGCGCTCAGCTCAGAATCTCTGCACTCCTCTTCCGGATTCAGCCGGCGATCTGCTAGCCGCTCCGACACTGAAGGTGTCTCAACTTCTCCGACGGGCTCGTCGAGAGGCACATGGGTGTGGCGTCGGCGCATGCGCAACTGCATTCGAGCGCAGTTGAGCACGATCGAAGTTATCCAGGAAGACATCTGTGCCTGCCCCTTGAACTGGTCCAGGTGGGCATAGGCGGCGAGCAGGGCATCCTGAACTGCGTCCTCCGCATCGGCTGAATTGCCCAGCAGTCGGTGTGCATTTCTGTACAAGGATGGCAGGCGGGTTGACAGAACTTTCTCAAACAGTTGAGCTGCTCCCTCTTCGCTCAAACTTTCAAGATGTTCGTGAATCCCGAGGTATGCATTGGCGTTTTCCATGCTGTTGTCCCCTTCGCGAACCTGAATGGATGCCGGTTGGGTCATCCCTTCGTCTCCCCAAGTTTCTTGTTTGCGCGACGCGTTAGCTCTTTCAACACATGCTTGGCAAACACTCCGTCGCAACGAAATTTGGTCCCCCGGTTGAGCAAGTCAACAATTACGTTCTCGCCCTCTTGGCTGATCGTTGTTACATGCCTCATCTCGACAACGAGTTCGCGGTCACGAAGGTCCGCCTTCGCCTCCTCGCATGCATGCCTCAGCTCTGCTGTCCAGGGCGCTACGAGTTTCCCTTCCAAAATCAGCCGCCGCCGCTTGGCGCCATCAATTAGCGAAATCTTCAGCATTGCCCCTTCCTACACTTGTGCTAAGGCAAGGCGCAGACCAAATCTGCGAAGCCGTAAGTCACTGAATTTTCAGGATAGGACCGTCAGAAACTAAAATATCGAGGTTGAAGAAGTTGAAAGCGTCGAAACTGTCGAAGCTACAAGATAAGGAATAGGAAAGAGACGGGCTGCCGATCACGCGTACTGCTTGGCGTAGATGCCGAATTTCTTCATTCGAGAAAGGAAGGTGGTGCGGTTCATTCCCAGGCGTGCGGCAGCACCATCGGCGCCACCCACACGCCCCTTGCATGCCGTTAGCGCCCGTACGATCTCATCGCGTTGCCTTCTGTCATATTGGTCAGCAACGCTGGTTTGGTCGCTTTGCGAATTTGTTCTTTCTTCAACCACCCGCTCGAGCTTACGGTCGTGGGCGCGCGGTAACTCTACAGTATTCGTTTTCCGGAGTTCTCCGAGAGGCGCGTCCAGCGACCGGCCGCGCGTCACGATCACCGCCCGCTCGATAAAGTTCTCTAGCTCACGGATATTGCCGGGCCATTCCCAAGCCGTGAGCCCTCTCATAACCGCCGGCGAGATGGCGTCAATCTTCTTCTGCATTTGCTTGGCAAATTTCTGGACAAAATAACTTACCAGTTGTGGAATGTCCTCTTTACGTTCCCGCAGAGGCGGTATCCGGATCGGAAATACATGCAAGCGGTAGTACAAATCACTTCGGAATTCGCGGTCCGCAATCATCTTTTCGAGGTCACGATTAGTTGCCGCTACGAGACGAATATTCACTCTTCGCGTGTGAATGCTCCCCAGTCGTTCAAATTCACGCTCTTGTAAGGCGCGCAACAGCTTCGGCTGAATCTCAATCGGAATGTCTCCCACTTCGTCCAGGAACAAAGTGCCTTGATCCGCCAGTTCCATTCGGCCGATTTTCTGAGCAATGGCGCCGGTGAAAGCTCCTTTTTCGTGTCCAAACAGTTCGCTCTCCAGCAGACCGGTAGGAATGGCAGCACAGTTCAGCTTCACAAAGGTGCGATCTTTGCGCCGGCTGCGGTCGTGGACGGCGCGAGCGATCAACTCCTTGCCCGTGCCCGTTTCTCCCAACAATAGGACCGTGGAATCACTCGGAGCTACGGTTTCAACCAACTCCAAAACATGTTTCAACGCTGGGCTGTTTCCGATGATGTTTTCGAAGTTCATCTCGCTGCGGATTTCCTCTTCGAGATAGAGCTTCTCTTGGGCGAGCTTGTCTTTCAGTTGCGAAATCTCGTGGTATGCCAGTGCGTTTTCAATTGCGATGGCGATCTGGCCTGACGCGCGGCTGAGGAAATCGATGTCTCCCGGAGAAAACGGAGTTTCCGTCGTGCGTAAAATTGACAGAATCCCGAGTGCCCGGCCGCGATTTACAAGTGGAATATTGCAAAAGGTTTTTATGCCCTCCGCAGCCACTAAGTCAGATGCCTCAGACGAGAGCTCGTTAGGTTCCCAGGTGTTAATGACCACTGGTTTCAAAGTGTCTAGCGCTTTCATAACGGCCGGACTTGGCGTAACCAGCAACTCTTCCTTGACGACCCCTTTTCCATGCGGAAAATCCATCGCAAATACCCTGAATTTGCCCGAAACTGCATCGGGCAGCGCAACATCTACCGCATCAGCGCGTATGACCTCGCGTATGTTCGCGGCAATCGCGCGCAACACGTCTCGAAGTTCAAGGTTTGACGTGATTCGATTCGTCAGGTCGAGAAGCAACTGCAGCTGATCATTTTGATGTTGTGCGCGCCGGAGATTCAAACCATCATCAAGCGCGAACGCCACAACACGCCCAATCAGTTCCAGGAAGCTTATTTCTTCCTCGCTGAATGGATTCACTGTGTCGCGGTTGATTCCGAAAACACCCAATCGACGATGCGGCGTCGTCAAGGGTACCCGGAGTCTCGACCCGAGGCCTATTTTCTTCGCCCATTCTCTAAATCTCGGGTACCGCTCTTCCGTGTCCCAATCGGCAGTATTTTGTGGATCCCGGCTGCGCACTGCCTCCCACCATGGCAATTCTTCCATCGGCAGGTCCGGCAGAGGGAGTTGGCCCTTACCCCAGACGAGATATTCGATTTCCTTGGAGTTCTCCTTCAACACAACGAAGTAAAGGTGATCAAAGTTCAGGAGCTTGCCGATTTCATCCGCCAGAGTTGTGGCCAGTTCCTCAGGTTCGCGGCACGCAGCGATCGCCTCGCTGATGCGCACAACGGCCTCATAACGGTGGCTGTCGCACTGAGGCGCAATGATCGGGTCTGTACCCATAGCCTTACAATCCAGAAACTCGCCGCTGAACGCCGGGCTTTAATTTACCCCAAATCCCCAGATAAATGATGACTCACTTCCTCTACAGGTCGCAACAGAGTGCGCCAGGCGAAGCGATTTTAGAGCATTTCCCGCGCCGTCGGTAAGTAATTGAGGAACTAGTCCCCCTCGGGCCATTCTCGGCAGGTTGTCAAATGTATTCAGCTTAGCTATCGACCGGGAGGCAGTAAAGCAGCCATCCCCGGATCGAGGCGGCATCTTCACACACAGACCGCGGACGACGCGGCTAATCCCGCAAGTAGTGATGACTCGAGCCGCGTGAATGTTTCACCTATGGTGCGGCTACCGCTTTCAGCATGGCTTCTAAGAAAATCGACACTTTTGACTTTCAACACCTTCCATCTGATCCACTTTCCGCTAAGCATCGCTGTTTCCAGCACTTACGTGTACGACGACGTTTGGCACGGCTCTTGCTTTAACGAGAGAAGCGATGCTTCGAATCAGTTGTGAGGCGGTTATGCGGAAGATCATGACTCGCGGTTTTCACGCTAGCGGAAGTGTTAATCATGGCCGCAACGAAACTTAGGCCACGCGAGCGATGCCCACCGTCAGATAGCGACATATAATCTTTTATCGGTGGAAGCGACCCAAGTCTCCTACCATCCGAACGAGAGGACTCTTGAAGCGAGTGGCGAAGCAGTGAGTCACGACGAAACTGGCCGACACAAAGCGCCGTCGATGACCTTCAGCCTTGAGGAAGGACGGGCGGTCCTGCTCCATCAGATCCGTTGACCTAACAAGGCCATAGCACTCACAATCCCTGGGCAATGATGGCAACGGCGATATAACGCCAACAATAGCCTCTCCTAGCTGTCGTTATCGCCTGCTCACAAAAGGCCCTTTGCTCGCAAGACAGCGCGAAACTGGTCGAGTAATTCCGCATCGAACGCCCTTTTCGGAATGATGACAAACGAGCGAGGCGCGTACATGAGCAAGAATTCGGTCTTCAGCTCATGTGCCTTTTGAAAACCACCCCAACGAATCTCTTCAGAGGAGTTCGGCAGCACGATCTTGAGGTTCTCCTCAGTAATTGCAAGATGGTGCTTTTCGATTCGTTCTCAAAGACGTGTCCAGAACGCACCAACCGCTTAGCGGTCCGGAGTGGCCAAAATCGCATGGTCAAGCGGTAATCTCGAACCACCGCTAAGCGGCATCGCTGCCCCGCTGCTCTACCCCGCAATTTTGGCTGCGACGCACCGCTAAGCGACAGCTACGAGACTGCAAGTGGCCTCGAACAGCTGATTAGATTAGACCGGGCAAATCAAGTGGCTTCTAGGTGGTTGAAAGAATCGACTAGAGCAGAGAATTCTCATAAGGGCTCGAAACTCAAAATCCGGCGGAGGTTCACCCCTCAGGGGTGCAGTTCCCTCTCAGCCTCCACCCTCAGCCTCCACTTTGAAACACATTGTCGACTTTCCGCAAGATCCTCTCAGCCCACACCGCAGCAGCAAACATCGCATCGGTGCTCGGAACTCATAATCTCTTCACTATGACGGACTCAACGGTACGCCATTCCAATCCTATACAATATCGACGCTGTCTAAATTGAGGGGGAACAATGGGAAACCTAACTAATGCGCTCCAGCAGCTTCGTGCGGAGCGGCGAGTAGCACAGTTGCAGGTAGAGAAATTAGATCAAGCGATTTCGGTGATTGAGTCGTTAAACGGTTCGGGAGCAGCCGCAAAAGCGGGTCAACCGACCCGAATCATATCGGCAGCTTCACGACAGAAAATGGCGCAGGCGCAACGAGCGAGGTGGGCAAGGGCTCGGAAAGAATCGGGGCCAGTAGTGGTAGCAGCGAAAACAACGGTCTCGGCTCCTGTGAAGCGCACGATGTCAGTAGCGGCCCGCAGGAAGATCGCGGCGTTTCAGCGCGCAAGGTGGGCGAAGGTCAAGCAGCAGAAGAAAGCTGCGTAGCTTGGTAACGCCGAATCTAGAGATACCGGAAAAGGTGGGTATCAATGCGGTGGGAGTCATACCGTGAGGGAACAATTGCGACCCTTCGGTGTGCCATTCTAGGGGCGTTCGAATTCTGGACTCAATGCACGACGGGGGTACTAGGACCTGAGGAGATTTTGCTACACCCAGGCGTGCGGGGACGGTATGCGCGTAGCGAAAACCCGGTGTGCGCGGGCGAGGGTGAGAATCGCAGGCGGGAGCAGTTACTTACTGCAGCACCTCTTGTACTTCTTGCCAGAGCCGCAAGGACATCTCTCGTTCCGTCCGACTTTCCGAGGTAATCGAGAAACGGAAGATTTTTCCAGATCATCAGTTGACTGATGTTTTTGCGATGACTGAAGGACAACTCTTCCGTCGTGAATAGCTTCGATTATCTCGCGCTGGCGTGCAAATTGCGCTTGCAGTTGGTTGTCCTCTCCAATCATCGGCTCCAAGCTGTCCATGAGAGTTCGTGCTTGTTGCACGTCGCCATCGTAAGCAAGCACAACGGCATACTGAGAATGTACGTCTACCCAACGGCTCAGCATCTTTCGCTCGCGAATGAGCGGTAAGAGCATGTTTTCGAACATGTCCCTCGCACTCAACAGGTCGTTTCTAGATAGGCTTTCGTCTACGAAGTCTTGGCCGACTCTGACTGCTGAACTGATGGCATCAGCCATAGCGTAAAATTTGCAAGCGTGAATTCTGCAGAATGAGGATGGCCTATCTTGAGCATTCAGCACTTGGGCGGTCAAATCGAGCGTGTCCGCAAGGTGCTTCGCGTCGTCGATGGAACTTTTCGGGGACAACCTTGGAATGATCTCAATCGCTTTTTTGAATAAGACATCGCTAATTTGTATCCCAAGGATTTTGTAATACTCCCCGATAAGAGCGTAAAGCAGCTTTTCAGCTGTTTCGTAATCGTCAAGCTTAAACAAGCAGTGGGCATAGTTATATTCCAATATCCTGAGTTTCGCAGGACTTTTTGATTGAATTGTTCGAGCTTGTGAGTAGTACCTGTCTACCTGGAGCGCCTGACATCGACGGGCTGCGATAAGCATCTTCTTCATCAGCAAAGCAAATTGCTCGGTTGCGTTGTCCGCAACGCGGGCCAAGCAACTCTCCATGATGTCGATCCAGCTATCAATTGCAGTAAAGTCATCACTCTGAAGTGACCAGAAAACTAGCGTATCGGCAGCCCAAAAGCGATCTTCTGGATTGAGATTGTTTTCCTCCACGATCTCGGCAAGGATTGTTTTGAACTCCTCCGCGAACCCATATTCGTGGAAGAACTCACTCAAGCTGCTGGAAAGATCGATAAGAGTGTCAACCTCGTCGATCTCGGGCAGAAGTCTACAGAACAGTCGCAGCCTATCAGTTTGAGCCGGAGAGATAGTTCGCCGTAATAGGTCTGCTAGGCACTTCTTAGCAGTAAGAAGCTGGGCATCTGCTACCTTTCGCTGACCTTCATGGGCTGTGGCCCTAAACGCATCATGTAAGATTACGCGGTGATCACGAATTAGCTGCACGACTCCCCACGAGACAAGGTCGCGAATTAGCGAGTGCGCTTCTTCTGTCGATACATCAGTCCCAGCGGAAATAACAGCTACTGCTTCGTCTATTGAAATGGGTATGTCTGCAATCGCCAGAACGCTCGTCGCTGCAGCTGCTGCCGCACTAAGTCTCGCATACACTTCCGAAAGAATTGTTTGCTGCCCGGTAACTTCTGCGTTGGTTAGGGATTCCAAGGAACTACAGAACTTCTCAACGTTCCTGTCGTAGAAGGATTCCGTTAGTCTCGCCGCGTCCTGGACGAACAGGGGCAAACCACCAGTAAGCCGACGAACTCGTTCGAGCAAACTTGGATTCGCGGAACAGTTATAGTCCGAAAACACTTCAGAAATCGTTTCGATACCCCACCCGTCCAACTCCTCTGATTGCAGCCGCAGGCGGGTTTCGATTGTTGTTTTTCCTGGCCATGGCTGTCCTAAGAGCACCCATCTTGCGTTTGGGATTGCCGTCACACTTGCGACGAGATCGGCGCTGTCCAAGAGATGAATATTGTCCAGAACAATGACCAAATTGATGGAGTACGAAACTATCAATGTGTCCAGAACTCGAAGACTCTGTATCCCGGTTGAACCCGGAAGAAATACTTTTTGAATTTCGAACTTGCGAACCGATGCGAGTCTTGCCGCTAACTCTCGCGCCAACGATGGTGCTAACGCTGCGCGGGGCATGTCGCCGCCATCGAAATAGGCTACATGGGCCGATTCGTGCAGACTTGCTTGTGATGCCCAGGCCGTCTTTCCCGCTCCCGACAAGCCTACGACCAAACGGATTGGTATGGCGCTAGCAAATTCTGGTTCACCTCCTGAGCTCTATAAGGCTTGGGTGGATCTGGCAATCGGTGAAAGTCGGTGATGATTTGTTCAAACAGCCTTGGCAGTTCACTTGAACGAAACTCATGTTCCCGACGATCCCCGGCTCCGGCACTGGCGTGTTGAACGATAGCGGCGAGCTTCCAGATTAGTGTTTCGGCCGAAATTGCCTTAAATGGGATTTGCTCAGCCTCCGCTTTACACCATTCCAGTGCCTCTTCAATCGTTCGCCATGCTGGCGGAAGACATTCGGGGTGAGGGACCGAAGAGCCTGGGGTTATTAGAAGGACATCGCCGGGCCAGTCCCGTGCTTTCTTGGCGAGGACACTATTTGGGTCTGCATCGGAAATCACGTAAAAATGCGGAGAACCAAGCCTCAGTCTTGAGACGTGCTGCTGCCGAATACGATCAAATCTATCCAGCGCAGTTTCAACGTCTGATTGTGCCAGATCACGTGATCGAGTTTTTACCTGAATGTAGAGGTTGTCCTCGTTCTTGAGAACTTCGATGTCTTCATCCCGTTCAACAAAAATGCTGGTTACATTTGAGGAAAGCGCCTTCAGTAAGCAACCAACAGCAAAAAGGTGCTGATAAAGAAACCCACGATGCGTCTTCTCGATGATTCTCAGTTGCTTAGGATCGAGAATGTTGTAGGTTTGTGGCATTCAGGTGGAACCGTAACACACTCTTACCGCCCTCTAGTCCCTAACATGTAAGAACTCGTTCTGGCGTGTTGTCGTGTCTAGCGCTTACACTATCGAGGTAATCTTACGATGCTAAATAACGCCTCAAGAATCTCTCTTCTTCTTCTCTGGATTTACAATGATAGACATTCCGAATCATCTCCCTGAGCGTCTCTCCGTTGGGTCCAAATCTCTGCTCGCCTTCCCGGAGGTCAACGGCTGCCAGGTCTTCCCCCGGTATACCCCCGACTGGCATCGGATGTAAGGTCCATATTTTATCGAAACTAACCAGATCACCATTCGATAACGAAAAACTCTCTAACATCTGCTGCAGCCTGTTAGCCCCAGCTCCGTAAAACGATGCGATACCTAGCTTGGGATCGATTTTGACTTCAAGTACGGGTGGGCCATCGTAAAATGTAACGTCACAGGGCTGTCCACTGAAGGAAAGCTGCGTCAGCATGAAAGCCAGCATTCCTCGTCCATCTCCAAAACGAGCCTTCAAATGGTCGATTACTTGTGCTTTTTCTTTTTCAAAGCGCTCGCGCTGCGCATCCATAGCAGTGCCCCCGCGCAGATTATAGATTGAGTAGTCTGGGGTTCGGAAGGCTCAGCAGACCTTCTGTGTTTGGTCACCATCAACGGTGCGCTTGAGATCTGTTTTCAATTCATATTCTTCTAGCACCTCCAGACACATCGCCAATTTGGCTGCACGCACTGTTTCTGGCCTACAAATCTTCTCCAAAGTGTGCTAATTGATTCCGCGACGCATGAATTCCCGCTTAAGAACTATTGCGAGCTACTTCCGTACACGTTCTCGATCTTTGTCATTATCGTCTCCGCCCACTGAACGGCAGCCGCTTTCATGGCATCGTTTCTCGGGCTGCCCTGTGGTCCACCGAACAGATCTTCTGCTGTCTTCGGGTGTGGCGCCACAAGGATTCCAGCCACTATCGCCAGCACTCGTTCGCGGCCCTCTTCCATGGAGCAAAATAGCAGTTTCGTCTTTTCTTCGTCCACCACCTGTTGGCTATTGCGCAGGCTCTGGTTCTCTAATTATGATCCTCACCGAAAAGCCATCGACTAGATGGCCGACTTGCTTTTGAGGGGGAGCAAGTCACTCCGGCTACGGGAGATGACTATGCGACCCATGCGCCCTTCGCGCCACTTTGTCTATGCTTTCGCTCTTGGCGTAATCCTCCTTTCGCAGCAGATAGTTTCTCAGACTCAATCCTCGTCTCAGCCGAGCACGAATTCAACCATTACAAGCAACACCAGACCGAACACAGGCAAAGTGAATTGCACTAACAATGGCACGCATGTGAACAGCAAAGGGCAGACTGTTCAGAGACCAGAGAATTGTTCCGGGATACCGCAGGGAGCCACCGCGCAGTGCCGGGACGGAAGTTACAGTTTCAGCCAAAGCCGACGAGGGACTTGCTCACATCACGGTGGCGTGGCCAAGTGGTTGTAGGAACGTCTTAACCGTAAAAGGAGATGTCATGACGACTGCTGGTGCAACAGCGGTATTGATAATCGCGTTACTCGGTCCAAGTCTAGCGAACGCGCAGAAGCTGACTATCTTGACAGTGTCCCACTCCAGGGACGAACGTGGATACACTGTTACAACACCCCAAACCACAAATACCAATTGCAACCTTTATCCGAATTCCGCGAATTGCACATCAACCACCTACGGAGGAGGATCCGAGCACAAAGCCGTCTATCGTTTTGTTGAAGTCGTCAGGTCCAACGACGGTGGAAGAGCCACTCAATACACTCTATCGAGGACAGTACGATGGGTTTGGAATTCCATGGATTGGCTAAACGACGGGGAATCCTTTTCCGCAGAGATCAAGGGAAAGCATATGTTCATCAGCTGCAGACGCGGTGGGAATCAGGGCAAGAAAGAGAAACTGAAATACGACATTTTGGACATCAGGCCTGCACCGTAAGCGCCTCTGGCCAGGGCATTATACATTCGCGTTTTATTCGCCTATAATTCTCAAAGAAACGTTCGCGCGGTTCATCAGTCCGTGGAGTCTCAGGATGCCTAATCTTCCAACCAGAGTGGTGTTGTTCCTAAGCTCCTACACACCCCTCTTTCTGATAATGGCCGTGAAGTACGGAAAGGGCCACTGCTATTTCGCTCTGACGATGGTTCTGCTGGGCGTGATTTCCGTAGTCCTATTATTGTTCTACCTGAAACGCTCTTCCAGCCTTGCAATTGATAACGTGACAGTCGAGAAGATCTCGGGCAAAGATACCGAGGCCATGAGCTACATTGTGACGTATCTCATCCCATTCTTGGATATCAAGATTGACGAGCTTTCAAGTTCAATCTCACTCCTGCTGCTCTTCTTTGTTGTCGGAGTTCTGTATGTGCATTCAAATCTCATCTACATAAATCCAACGCTCAATTTGCTGAGATATCACCTGTTCGAAATTGAACTCGAAGGTGGTAGGACGAGTGCGTTGCTTTCGAAGCGAAGGTTTGTGGAGCGCGGAGCTTCAATCCCTGTTGTCTCCCTGGGCGAACAGATTCTTTTGGAGGTACCCGATGCCGGCTGAACAAGCACTCAGGCGGATGATACGAGAGATGGGTGAAAACCCACCCGTTAACGTCGTTCTTGGATCTCGTTCAAATCCCAATCAGCAAGACGATTTACGCCGACTCAACATTACAGCGAATCTCCAAGCTGGCTTTCGCAATATCGCAGAAAACGTTCTCGCTGACCACCTTAGGCTTATTGCGTATGAGCCTGGGTACAAAGCTGACGACGGCGAGGTTTGCTGGGTAGATTTGCAGCAAGCCCCTGGGATCTCAGAAGTCGTGCAAAGACTTCTGAACTTTCAGGCACTTGTCATCTTTGAGGAAGACGACAATTTCATTGAATCTCTGGTTTATTACGCTCTTTTTGCCCGCGTCGCTGCGCAGAGGGGCATTGTGTTCTTCCGTAAGACCAGCGAAAAACTGGTGCTGGGACGTGGCGCATCGTTCGCCGCAATTTTCAGGCGAGGACAATACGACAGAATCGAAGAAATGGTTTTCCTGTTCGACCGTAACATAGACTGTTGGTCCGATGGCCGCTACATGTTCATCAACAACGTCGGAAACTTTGAGCGGATGTTTCGCTATTTTGAGCAGTTGCAAGCGAGAGCGCAACAGACTGTCGACGCAGTTCTGCAGCGGGTTCCCATATCGAACGCTGATGAGTTCCGAGCCGCCTGTACGACGCAAGTTAGGTTCATGACAAAGCTTGCGGTGATAGCCAGCAAACCCTATCTGGCGCTAATTGGTATGGCCGATATTCGTCGGGCTATTAACGAACATGGACTGCCTGTCGATGTCGTTCGACGGAACGGGCAGGAGAGCCTTGTTTTCGATCCTGATCCCAGTCGCCGATGGATTTTGCTGAAGTTGCTAGATGATGACTACCTAAATTCTGTGATGACGCACCTTAAGTATGAAGTCAACTCGAAGATTGCTCGCGCAGTCTAGCTGAACTGAGCGATCGAAGTTGTACTTTCGTCTAAGATGTATGGCTGATCCCGAAGCATCGTCGATACTTCCGCCCGACCACCGCAAACGGCCGACGGAGACCGAGGCGTCGCAAGATGCGCTAGTCCAGAAACTCGGCAGCGGGAAATACAAGAAGTACGCTCGCTTCGTTGTCGCTGCGCTGAGTGCTATTCCCTGGATTGGCAGCCTGATCGGTGCGGCTGCAAGTTTGAGCGCGGAACGCGAGCAAGAAGGGATAAATGACCTTCACAGGCTATGGCTTCAGGAGCACCAGAAGAAAGTCGATGATCTCGGTGCAACCTTTGGCGAGATTTTTGGCAGGCTTGACAGTTTTGGTGATGAGATTCAAGGGCGGATCGAATCGCCGGAATATTTGACGTTAGTGAAGAAGTGCTTTCGTTCTTGGGACGAGGCGGACACTCAAGACAAAAAGCAGATGCTGAAAAAGCTGATTACGAATGCTGGCGCCATTAAGCTCTGCCCTGATGATCTGATTCGCCTTTTCATGAACTGGATCAACCAATACCATGAGGCGCACTTCGCAGTGATTAAGGAAATCTACCGGCATCCAGGCACCACAAGGGGTCAAGTCTGGGACAGCATTCACGGCAGAAGATCTAGAGAGGATTCAGCGGACGCTGATCTGTTTAGGTATCTGATTCGCGAGCTCAGCACCGGCGGGGTGATCCGACAGGCTCGTGAGACTGATGCGCTGGGAAGGTTTTACAAGAAGGAGAGAACCCAGTCACGCTCGCCTTCAATCGACGTTATGGAGTCCTCGTTTGAGGACACGAAGCCGTATGTCCTAACGGAGCTCGGCAAGCAATTTGTGCATTATGTTATGGATGACGTGGTACAACAGATCGGCGGCAAGGCCTGAAGGCGTAATTTGGGCCTAAACACGGAGCAGAAAGCCCGTGGGCTTCCATATCTCCACTTGGAATGTCTCGAAGTGCGAGCAAAAAGGCGTGCAATGAAGCCCGGTTACACCGAAAACAAAATCCTGATTTGGGCAAAGACCTACCCCGAACTCAGCAAGAAGTACATCGAAACCGTCTGCACGGCAGGTATGCTTGGATCCGGAAAGCCCGTCCGACTATATCCAATCCCATACAGATACCTGAGCGATGAGCACGAGCAGTTCAAGCTATATCAGTGGATCACTGCCGGAATTCGGAAGAATCCGGAAGACACTTGCCCTGAGAGCTACAGGATCGACTTGGATTCAATTCAAGTCGGCGAGACGATCCCCACAACCCAAGACGAATGGGGCAAGCGGAGTGAGATCATGTTCAAGGGCAAAGGCTGGCAGTTCGGGTCCGTGGACGAGTTGCAAGAAGCACAGAAGAAGGACCGAACGTCGATTGGGGTGGTCGCTCCTCGCGAGATTACCAATGTTGAAGTGATCGACCGAGCCGCTGACGACGCCCGCAGTTTTGAGCAGAAGTTCGAGGACCTCAAGAAGACGGTTGCGGCACAACGGGCTCAAATACAAATGTTCGGGGATGCAATTCCACCTGAGATGAAAAAGCTCGAATTCCTGAAGTCTCGTGTTGTAGTTTCATGGTTGTGCAAGTCCAATGACTGCCCCGGTCACACTATGCAAGTGCTGGATTGGGGACTCTGCGAACTTCAGAGACGGGACGGCAACGAAGCCGCCGTCGGGCGCATGAAGGAATTGTGCAAGCTCGACACATACGACCTGAAATTCTTCTTGGGCAATCTTTTTCAATATCCCGCCAGTTTTACCATCGTGGGTTTATGGTACCCGAAGCGGGTTCTCGATCTCCTGAGGTTCACAGGTGGAGAGGACGTATCCTGATCCGCTTTCTCATGGCATCCACAAGTATCGAACGATGGCAGTCCTGAACGTCCTTCTCAAAACAGGTGAGACAAACCGTCCGGTTGCGAGAGGCAGACGTGCGAATGACCTCAATGAGGTCGGCCACTCCTTTTGGATTCTCGTTAAGGTAGCGCCTATACCGTCTGAGACATTCGGCCATGTCCGGTGCAGTCCGGCGATTGTCCTTAGGATTGCCCGCCGACTTGACGTGAATGTACTCGATGCCCGCCTTCGATAGTTCAGCACTGAGAAAGTTCTTGCAGAACCCACGTTTGTGACTCCACGGCGTCTCGCGCACGTCAGCTACGATGCCAACGCCAGCCGCTTTCAACTTCCGAACATACGTGTTTACGTCCACGCCCTGGTAGCCGAGGGTGTACAAGTCCAAGTTAAGTGGGACGCAGGAACCCCCAGAGCGTGGGTGGTGATCTGCTCTTAAAACGGTATCAAGTCAAAGGCGTACCGTACAGTCTATATCGAGGTGCCTTTTCTCGTACCAGGGCAGCAGACTAGGGTGAAGACAATGATGTGGGACACCGCCCGGTGCTAGAATCGCTGCACGATGAAGAGTGAGACCCGCCGCCTCAACGTCACGCCTGATTCAGAAACCAAGCAAGAAGTGTCCGATACCGCTTATGGTCGCCGTAGTTTTCTAGGCTAATTAACGTTTCTTTTGCAGCGGGTACTTGGATGCCGATAACACGGACAATCCAGTTGAGGTCGTTCAAGCCTTCCAAATAGGCTCTCATGGAGTTGCGAATCCACTTTGCATTGCTTGCCTCAGCCGTCTTTACTTGCATACACACCTTTCAAAATAGCCTAAGTCTCTTGGCGAGTACGTTCTTCTCTCATCTTTGCGCAATGGGAGGAAAGAGGTCAATACGGAATCGAAAGAGTAACCGTGTCTGGGCAAATGCCGGATTTTTACGGGGCGGTAGAGATAATGTACGCACACGCCGCCATCACCCGGTGCAGGGCGGGGAACAGCAGTGTGGGGATTTCCAGCACGTTTGTGGGATTGGAATTTGTGCCAATTTGTGTCATCATCATGGCTATGTGGGGTTTCGAGCGTATGTTGTGTATCTTTGGCACGGCGTAGTTTCAATAACTTACTGATTTCAGAGCCGTTGAGAAAATGTAGCGCGACTTCAAATCCACCCCCCGCAACCAAAGCAATCAATACTTTAGGGCGCCGATCATAGGCGCCCTTTTCAATTTGTCCGTGTTTTCTCCGTGTTCTGCGAACATTGTGGTTACGTGGAGAGTTTCACTGGACGCTTCCGCGACGAGTGCCTACGGGCGGAGCTAGTTGGAGTTTGGCTGGTTGAGACAAGATTTGGCGGAGAGAGTGGGATTATAGTGGCGGCGTTGTAGCAAAAGGACTTGCACGCAACCCACCGATTGCACTCAGGCATTTGATAGGGTTTCGTCCGATTTGGTCTCATCTGTCTCACCTGTCTTGGAGAGAACAGTACCCATAGTACCCACCAGAAGCCGCGATTGGCGGGGCTCACGCGAGTAGAAATCGCCTGTCGGGGAAAACCGGATCTGCTTCAGCCCACGCTATCACTGTACCGAATGAACGAGCCCGAGATACCTGTCACAAAAAAATCGCGTGCACCAACAGACCTACCGAGACGGCACGAGCTCTTAGTCCAAGAACAGATAGGCGCTGCCCTGCTCTGGAGACCGCTGTCGGTCTATCACATGTCGCCTATGGCACAACATAATGAAGCGTATAAGTTCCTGACGTGACGAAACCAGTTCCTACTGCCCACGCATCGGAACTCGACGAGGCGGACACCCCGTAGAGAACACCCTTGTCGGGATTGGGAACGTTGCTCCATTTGCTGCCGTCCCAGTGGTAGGTCACCTGTAATTCATTTAGTTTTGGAAAGACTATTCCTTCTCCGACTGCCCAAACATCATCGGCCGCTGTGGCCGTAACGCAATCCAAATACGAGTAGCCACCCAACCCTACGGTCACGGCTTTCCATTGCGAGCCATCCCAGTGATAGCTGCGAGCACGGAGGGATAGACCGTTGATGTCGGAAAATTGGTAACTGCCAACCGCCCAGACGTCACTTGTGGCCACGCTGAAAACGCTTTTGAGGACTATCCAGCCGCCGCTTTCGGTGGGAAATGCCGCCCTTTTCCAGGACGTACCATTCCAGTGCAGGGCCAGGGCATTTACGCCGGGTACCTGGCCTGTCCAGCCGACGGCCCAAACATCGTTAGTTGAGCGGGCGAAAACGGAGGAGATCTGGCCGAATTGCAGTCGCGATGTGTTGAATCTTCTCCACGTCCTGCCGTCGTAGTGCAGAAGAAGAGGAAGCTCGACAACGTTGGATATCCACTCGTAGCCTACGGCCCATACGTCGGTTGCAGAGGTTGCGGCGATGCCAGTCAAGTAGTCTGCTACGCCTGGATTTGGAGTGGTGAGCCTTGTCCAGCGACTGCCGTTCCAGTGTTCGACTACGGTTTTACCGCAAAGGCAGTTAGGGTCGTCGGAATATCCCGCAGCCCAGACGTTGCCACTGTTCAAAGCGGCAATGGAATTGAGTTGGACGGTAGGTGCGGAGATCGCCGGAGTTGGAACAATCGACCATCGGGTACCGTCCCAGTGTTCGGCCAGGGGAGCCGTTAGGTATTGATTCGGGTTGGGTTCGGCTCCGACCGCCCACGCATTGGTTGACGATAACGCAGATGTGGCGAGAAGGACATTTCCCGCGGCTTGGTTGCCTCCGTTGGGGCTGCGCACAACCTTCCACTTGCCGACTGCCGGCGCGCTTTGCGCCACCAATGAGGCAGCGCATGCAAGCAACACCGGCAACAGCAGCACCCGGCGGGTTGTCTGCGGGCGAAGAGAAAACTTTTTTATGCGGGCAAGATTCAACAGCTTTATCGACTTCCACATTTCATGACGCATGCTTAACTCCTGTGGCCGAACTTGGGGTGATCTCGCACCGGATAGATTCCACAAAGGCAAAAAAGTTACGCGTCCCCACGAGAGACACTTTGCTCGCCAGGCCCAGTGAGCAATCCGTCCAGAACGAAGTTGAGAATCAGAAACTCTTCACGAACTTGGTCCCGGAATCTTTGATCGATTGCGTTCTGGGTCCATCGAACAGACGGCGCGTCCCAGTTCGGGCTGTAGTCGACAACAATGATTGGCATTCCACTCAGGATATTGTTAGGCCTGAAGGGCTTTCATCGAGGTTTGCTGACAGCCTGAATTACGAGTACGACGCGGAGCGGTCCGATGGTCCATAGGTTCGCGAGCCGTACTTTTTGAAAATAAGGAGTGGTCCGCGTGAACTATTAGGGAAGCGGAGCGAGCGGTTGGAATCCGCCGCCCCGCTGTTGTGAAACTGGCGCTCCACCAGTTTCGTTTAGTTAAGCCGAGCGGCGACACCGCACACGATCACGGGGCCGAAACTGCCGTACGGCGCCCCGTTAGGTCCGGTGATGTATCCGTCTCTCGCCATTTTCAAAATGCGGAACTCCTCGGTCAGCAGACCGCGATAGCCCTTGCTGATGGCGTCAGCGGTCCACTCGTAGACGTTGGCGTCCCAGACTGGGCTGTAATCGCTGGCAATCGTGGGAATGCCACCAAACGTGTTGTTTGGCCGATGCCCATCCAAAAGCGCGGCGCCCAGACCCTGACGCTGCGGATTTTGGCAGCCGCCATCTGTCGCGCCGTTGGTCGCGATGAAGATCCGCTCGACGGCGCTACGCTTGATGTCGTCGACGCCGACCTCGATTTTCTTCAATCGTGGAGCGAAGGTGTTGCCCTCGATCGCAGACACGGTGGGATCGCTTGATTCAGTCGAGATGTAAAGGACCGGCTTGCCGAAACTATAGCCGTTAATCAGGGAAAGTGTGACTGTCCGATGCGCCGGATCAATGGCGATCACCTGATCATGTACGAGACCGTAGTTCGGGTCTCCGTTTGGGAAGTTGATTTGTGCATCATCCACCGCAGCGGCGATGACGGGCGCGTCATAAACGATGCCGTTGGCCCTTACCAGCGGGCTGTAATCGGCATCGCCGACCGAACCGGGATTCGCGATGCTGGGGGGAAACGGTTTTTCCTTGGAGCCAGCTTGGACCTGCCGGGTTGGACTGAAGTCTACGAGACCAGATTCGAAGAGGAACGTCCCGTCGTCGCGAAGCGTGGCGGGCCGTGCGGCATCGCCAGCGTTATGCAGTTTCTTCGAGAAGTTCACGCCCAGGCGTTCCGCCTCTTCTTTGTTGCCTGCATCGAGAATGATGTACCATGCGGGCTTCAGACCAGAAGAAGTCTTCACCGCACCCTTGAATAAGGGCAGCGTAATTGTTCCTCTGTGGGTACCAGGAGGAACAGGAGGAACATTCAACTTCGTGAACTTTTCGATCGGTAGGTCGAACTTGCCTGACTTCAGTAGCTCGACAGGACCTGCCAGTTCTGGATCGGTGAGCGAGTCAGCCGGCGGAAACTGTTTAATGTTGACTTTCGTTCCTATCGAGGCCACAGGAGGAATGACGTTGCATCCAGGACCCGGGGCATTCGCTGCGGGTCCGGGACCATTGCCTGCACGTAAGAGTCCGCCCTGTTCCTGCGCTGCCGCTATTGTCGCAGCTGAAGAGAACATGATTGCTGCCGCCGTTGCGGCGATCAGTACTGGGTTTGCCCACTTCGACAATTTGTTCATGCTTACCTTTTTCGCTCCGTTTCTATGGTTGTTCGCTGCAACTCCGCCATTGGTGAACATCTTTGCACCAGAGCGTCCCTGGTGTTCTTCTCGCGTTACCTGCATGACTTCACTTCTCCTTTGATAGTTGTATGGTCTGAGACTCCGAGGTTCTGAGGCTCGTGTTTGGTTTTGATTTGGTTTATGTTGGGATCGCGTTGCGCTAAGCACGATTTAGCTCAGTGCTGCATTTGGTCTTTCTGCACACTGTCGTCCTGCTTCATGTTGTCGCCGTGCTTCATCTCATCTTTGCCCATTGCGTCCTTCTTGCTCGCCTTCTTGGACTTGTGGGCTTTTTTCTGTTTGTTGCCTTCGGTCATCTCATCGTGCTTCATGCTGTCGTTGCCCATGGAATCTTGTTTCATTTCGTCCTTCCCCATGGAGTCCTGCTTCATTGCGTTTTGTTTCGTTTCCTGTTTTTGCATGCCATCTTGCTTCGTGGTGTCCTGAGCGAACACGCTGATTGAGCTCGCCAGAACACACGACGCCAGCAGCATTGTCAATTTCCTTTTCATTCGGCCTCTCCTTACCTAACGATTTGCCCGCTTTGGGTGTACCGGAATGATTCGGGACATGGGAAAAAGTTTCGGAGGCACTCGCGCTCCGGTCATCTGTAACTAACTGGCCCGATCAGCATCTTCCGTTTATTCGTAATCTTTTTTGCGTGGTGCGCAATGATTCAACGTGTACTAATGTTGATGTTGTGGGTGTGCTGTCTTAGCTTTGCTCAAGAAGAGAAGAATGAGATGGGCTTACTGCTCGGCGCGGAATTCATCCCTGAAGCCACGACCTCTTCTAGCCAGAAGCTGAGTTTCGGTAGAAGCATCGCGTATTCTGTTGACTATGCGCGCCGTCTATCCAGCGGAAACACCGCTTTGTTCCTGGAGTTCCCGTTCGCTGCAGCGCCGAGTCACAAGGTGGAGAGCGCACAACTCAACGCTATTACCAGTCTCGCAACGTTATTTGTCACGCCTTCGCTGCGAGCCCGGTTTGTCAGCCACGCTCCCGCATCGCCATGGCTATCTGGTGGGTTCGGATACGGACTTTACGAAGGAAGTAGCGTATTGCAAAACGGACTTGCTAACACGGAGATACGTCGGAACGTCGCGACAGCCCAATTCGGCGGCGGAATCGATGTCCGCACTCGGCTCAAACTGCTGTTCCCGATCGGCCTTAGAGGCGAGGTTCGGGACTTCTACACCTTAGAGACGCCCAGCTTCGGCGTTCCGGCTCAGCGCACACTCCAGCATAATGTCGTTGTCTCGGGAGGATTCGTTGTCCACTTTTAGCCAGCTTCGGTGAGGACGGTCACTGGTGAACATGGAAGATCGGATGCTCGATAGTCTCGCCGATCACGAGCGCCAGTGTCAGCACGGAAGCTAACAGGGTAAAGGCAAGGCTGAATTTCTCACGCAACGTCAATGGCTTCTTTCGCCAGCGAGCGGCAGAGCGGTTTCGGGCACGCCACGCGTTCCACAACACCAACAGCGTAATCAACGCGGCGGCAGCCGAAACGAGTAGGACTGGGATGCGCACGATATCGGCGTGCAAGCGCGAGGCCTTTACTGCGCCCGCTACAGCCCCGAGTCCGACGAAGAGCTTGGCGGACGCACTTGCGACAAGGATCGCACACGCTCCTTCTACTAGGCTGCCGACAAAAGCTGCGCTCGAGAGCAGCAAAGATGGAGACGATGCTTTCTGAGTTTCTTCGACCGGTGAAATGAGATCAGTGTCGGTAACAGGCACACCCCACCCCGCATTTGAATCTGATGCCACAGCATTCGAAAAGTTTCGCTCGTTTCAGAAATCTGCGCGTCGAGTCCTGCGTGTCGGAAAACTCTGAAACTTCCTGGCAGGTCGTGAATCCTACCAGCGGACTCGACTCTGACATGGGGTAGGACTACGCGGCTATGTGCGTATGCAGAACAACCTGGTAAGGGAATCCGAAAATGATCGCGTCCTCGAGGTGGAGCGAGAACTCATCGCCGAGATTCTGGCTGGAAATCATGAACGGTACTACGAGCTCATTGCACCGCTCGAGCGCCGGGTGTACTACACCGCCTATGCGATTTTGCGGACCGAGGCCGATGCCGAAGAGGTCGCGCAGGAGGCGATCCTGAAGGCGTTCAGGGGATTGCCCACATTCCGTGGGGAGGCAAAATTCTCTAGCTGGCTACTGAGCATCGTGGGGAACGAAGCCCGGATGCGTCTGCGACGAAAACGCGAGGTGTCTTTGGAGCTTCTAAAGTCCCCCGACAACGAGGGTGAATATACTCCCATTGAACTTGCTGAGTGGCGAGAGATTCCCGTCGAAGCGCTCGCACGAAAGGAACTTAGGGCGCACCTTGAGGAAGCATTGGCCTCGCTACCGGAGATATACCGGGAGGTGCTGGTCCTGCGCGACATCGACGAGCTAAACATTGCCGAAACCTCGGCTGCGATGGAAATAAGCGTGCCGGCGGTAAAGACTCGACTGTTGCGCGCCCGACTAATGGTTCGCGATTACTTTGTTTCGCGGTCATGGGCAAGGCACACGGGATTAAGAAAGGCACAGCCATGATCACCCTGAGTTGCGAAGAGGTGCGCCGGGAGATCTCTAATTATCTCGATGACGACATGTCTCCACGCATGCGGCGCTTGCTTGAGGTCCACCTGGAGCAGTGCCGCAAGTGTGCGGTGTTGCTGGACAGCACACACAATGTGCTTGTTTTGCTAGCCGATGAGCACAGATTCGAGTTGCCCCCCGGTTTCAGCCTACGCGTCAGGCAGGTGCTAGCCAAGGAATTCGAAAAAGCAAAAAGTTGACTGACCAGCAGCTCATCAGACTGTCTAATCTTGGACCTTAATTGGACCCAGATTTCCACGTCGGTGCCCCTCTTCCGAAATCAATGCAGGCCGGATGATGATGGAGCCCACCAAGATGGCGATGGCAGATGCCTTCGGAGCTATTTCTTATTTTTTACCTCGCGGGCGTACGCAACCACTGGCTCACGGCAACGAAAAAGCCCACTCTTCGCAAAGGATGCAAAAAGCAGGCCGTCCTGAGATTTGAGGAGGGTTAAAACATCCCACTCTGCGCTCAAGAGGTTCGATTTTACAAGACAATAGCTACCACTTCGACCGCACCAAGTGCAAGCCAGCATATCGCTCTTCCACGCTCCCCGGCTAACCAATATCCAATAGCCGCACTGAAGCAAAGGACAGCGCTTGTCCGTCCACTTGCCCATACAGCAGGTTTGCTCAGCATTTTCAGGAGTTCCATTTTGATTGTCCTTACGATTGCTAGAAAACCTTCACGCCTTTTTTATACGACGGGTGATGCAATGGCAGGAAGCAAATTCCGTTCCGCGTCAGTCGGCCATTGTTGCTATCGAAGGTCGGCATCCCGATGGAACGCGCTCCTTCCACCATGGCGGGAGCGATTGGATTCGGGTCAGGCGCGGACTGCACGAAAACCAATCCGCCGGTTCCGCGACGCGTGGGGTCTGGTGCTCCATGCCAGTCTTCCGCCCGGCGGTAGATGTTGAGTACGGACTCATAGTTCCATGCCATTTCGCCGGACTCGGATGCGAAGAAATCCCAATCGTTCTTATGTCCGCGTGCCCAACCCATCACATTGATGCTCGATCCCCCGCCAAGCACCTTGCCCATACCTAGCGGCATGGAACGCCCTTTGAGGTGTGGATTGGGTTGATCCACAAAGTTCCAATCGCGCTCGCTCCCGAGGTTTCAAACCAGCGAGCCGCTTCTGTCACGCTTGGCACCTCGTCGCTGCCGCCTGCTTCGAGCAAGAGCACGCTGACCTCGGGATTTTAGGCCAAGCGGCGCGCAACTACTGATCCGGAGGAACCTGACCCACAAACGATGAAGTCGTACTGCGACCTCAGGTCGGAGGTGAGCTTCTGCTGATTGAGACGCACTCGTAGTGCGAAGTCCCCGTTCTGTTTGGAATGCAAATCGGTATTAGGTTTCGTCATGATTCTTCTCCTTTTAGGACTGCCGCTTTTCTGCGGGAATTACCACGGTGCTAAACCGGGACCGTACCGCCATCGACCACAACCGTCTGACCGGTGCTGAATTCTTCCTTCATCAAAAACAGGTAGGCTTGGGCAATGTCATGAGCTTCGCCGACTCGCCCCACAGGCAGCCGCTTGCCGACGCTTTCAAAGAGTTGCTCCCTTTCTGTTGAGTTCATGCTCTGCCACAGGTTCGTCCGGACGACTCCAGGGGATACGGCGTTAACCCGGATCGGTGCCAGTTCAATCGCCAGGGCACGTGTTAACGCTTCGATAGTTCCGCAGACGCTTGCGGCAATTACCCATCCACTGTGCGGGCGCCGGCCGGCGACTCCGGTCGTGACAACGATAGAGCCGCCCTTTCGAATTTGCGGACTGCCGTATTTGACCGTGGCAAGTGCAGACCAATAACGCAGTTCAAATGCATGTCTCGCCTGCTTGAGATCAGTATCAGCAAGCTCGTCCAATTGCAGGCTGTCACCTGCGGTGAAAACCAGGTGATCAAAGGCGCCAAGGTTTGTGAAAAAGCTTTCCACAGCCTTTTCGTCCGAGACATCAACGGCCTCTCCCCGTGCTTCACCTCCGATAGACTTAATGGCTTCCTGAACTCGTTCTGCGTTGCTGGAGATGATGACGACCTCGGCTCCCTGCGATGCCACCTCTTCGGCCACTGCCAAACCAATCCCCGACGACCCACCGATGATGACCACCCGCTTATTCTCGAAACCATTCTCTCGTGGCATTGAATTTCTCCGTTTCCGCAGTTCTGTCGACTTACTGAGCTACAGATGAGCAGACATCAGCATGCGGATCATGCATAATGAACATGGTGCCCATGCGTCTAGAGAAATTACGTCAAGCCGATTTGCCCAGGTTTACGCTTTCCGTAACCAGTCCGAGGAAGCGTTCGGGTGGCTTGACCGAGCTTATGCCCAACGTGACGGCGGTCTGATCGGAACGAAAGTCGACCCCCTACTGAAGAGCTTGCACAACGACCCGCGATACGCTGCGTTGTTGAAGAAGCTCAATTTCCCGACCTGAAATATGGTCCCGCAGTTTGGCTACTTGCGTGCTGATGGAGTAAGTGAAAAAACTGAAAATGCGATTCGAGTAACAGGGATCATCGCCTGCTGAAAGCGGTAACACGCCGAGGGTTCCAAATCGGCGGCCCGCCCCTCGATCCAGCTAGCGCTTGCGCCGCAGTTTTGAACCAAGGACGGCGTCTGGCAGCCACGTCAGCAATACCTGCGATCAACTTCCAGGCTCGCTTTCTTTCAGCTTCGAGCCTATTGTTGACCCATAGGGCCACTCTGTCGTAGACGTGGGCTGCCGGCTCGTCGCCTACGAAATCCAGATATTCCTTGTAGCCCTGACTCCAGAACCAACCGGCGTCGGCCTCGTCTTCAAAGAAGTATTGCTCGGCAACCAGAACGAGAGGGCCGCCCTGGGGAAGTGTCAGCTTACGCCAGGACTGATTTCATCATTGCCCGCGATGGCCGGATCTCTTCCTCTATCTCCGCTCCAAGCCGCCTAGTGAAGGCTACAGTCGCCGAGATCCAGTCGATTTGCGGCATTTCCCTAGGGAGTCTAATACAGAATCAGGCAGTGCGTGCGTTGGCTGGGTTCATGAAAGATTCCGGTCCACTCTGGGCTGATGACAGGCAAACAGGAAGTGACCCCCCAAGGGCGACGCTGGCCAGAAGTCGGCTTCGGGGAAGTTTGCCACGTGCGACTGAAGGTGATTCTTTCCATGTGTGGCGGCCTATCGCGAGACTGAGCCTAGGGTGTCGAAACCATGTGATTCCGGCTCACTCTATATAAAGCCAGTTGGGTGTTGGCTATCAATGGCTTGCCCGCCCCGTTGTCGATGAGACTTCTGGCACAAACAGAGTATGCGTATCCTGCTATCATTTCGAGACACCGATTTTCGATCAAACTGCGCCGGTGCGTCGGTCCCTGATTCAATGGAGATCTACCAGATCCAGACTATAACTTGATGTTGTTCGCAAGTCGAGCCCAACTGATCGACGAGCGCGCGTTGTTCACCTGACCGCGGAAGGAAAGCGCCTGGCGGTATCGTACTTCAAGCGACATGCAGAGGACCTTGAGACGCTCATGTCGGCCCTGTCCCAGAAGGAGAAGGAACAACTCTACGGATCCATTAAGAAGCTCGGGCTGCTGGCTGCTGAACAACTCAGCCACCAGGAA
>Ga0210410_10000646_pt1 | contig 36475 bp, 25 predicted proteins | sample IncBWC4MmetaG_FD_161058 | JGI IMG/M metagenome (GOLD analysis project Ga0210410, IMG submission 161058) | Forest soil microbial communities from Barre Woods Harvard Forest LTER site, Petersham, Massachusetts, United States - Inc-BW-C-4-M | ecosystem: Environmental > Terrestrial > Soil >...
ATGCCCGGCAATGGCACAGTGATGTCGCACGTCCCCGATGTCTGGCGAATGGAGAATGGCGACTACGACGTGACTGGAAACGATTTGCCGGCGGATGAGATTTATCAGTGTGGTGAAAAGGGAAGACAGGTTTGCCTACGTCCGCTACAGGCCGGAGAGAAGAACAATCGTCCGTCAAAAATTCAGGGCTCCCCGTTTGATGTCGACTGGCCTGCCGTAACTAGCCTATCTTCTCTCTCGTCAAGATAAGCCGCTTAAAACGAGATAAAAGAGCAGCGCGCCACGACGCCTCACACCAATTCTCTCTGCATATAGCGTAGTGTTCCGCGGTCTTTCGGGACGAGGGCTATCCGACACAGCGGCTTTGACACCCTTCAGTCGATACACTACTGTACGTCTCCGATGAATGCCGAAAGCGAAAAGTCGGTGACACTGCCAGTCAAGGAACGGGATGCCCCCTCCCGAGTTAACGCCCACTCCGAGTCGCGACTCTTGCCGGCTGGACAGCTCGTCCCCTTCGTTCTGGTTACAGTCCTGTTTTTTCTTTGGGGTATTCCGAACAATCTCAACGACGTCCTGATCCGCCACTTCATGAAGTCGTTCGCCATTACGCGCTTTCAGGCGGGTCTGGTGCAATCGGCGTTTTACGTGGGTTATTTTTTGCTGGCTATGCCCGCAGCGTTCTTAATGCGGCGCGTGGGATACAAATCGGGCTTTGTAACCGGTTTGATCCTCTTTGGCGCCGGAGCCTTCTTGTTCTGGCCTGCGGCGCTGGCCGGCAGTTACGGTTTTTTCCTCTTCGCTTTGTTCGTGATCGCGAGCGGCCTATCGTTCCTTGAAACCGCATCCAATCCCTTCATCGCGCAATTGGGTGATCAAGACAGTTCGGAGCGCCGCCTGAATTTCGCGCAAGCTTTCAATCCCTTGGGTGCTATCAGCGGAGCTCTAATTGGCACGGTCTTTATCTTCTCGGGAATCGAGCTAACGCCGCAGGAAATCGCAGCGCAGCAAGCGCGCCATACCTACGAAGCGTACCTCCGCTCCGAAACGCTGCGCGTCGTGAGACCCTACATAGTTATCGGCGTGATCGCCCTGGTGTGGGCAATCCTCATCCTGCGCACGAAATTCCCCGCGATTCAGGCTGAGTATGAAAATGAGTCTGGCGACCACGGGCATCTCCGCGATCTCTTTCGCCATCCTCATTTTCTTTTCGCGGTTGTCGCGCAATTTTTTTATGTTGGCGCCCAGGTTGGAACGTGGAGCTACTTCATCACTTATGTTCAGGAATACGCACATCAATCCGAAAAGATCGCCGGCTATTTTCTGACCGGCACGCTCATTGCTTTCGGGATAGGCCGCTTCGCCTCTGCGTGGCTGATGCGCTTTGTTTCGCCCAGCAAGCTCATGGGCGCCTATTCCGTCACCAATATAATTCTCCTGGCGGTTGCAGTGCTCACTCCCGGTTGGCTGGGGTTATGGTGTGTTTTTCTCACCAGCTTCTTCATGTCGCTGATGTTTCCTACCATCTTCGCCCTGGGCCTCAAGGGTCTCGGCCCAAATACCAAGCTGGGTGGCTCCCTTCTGGTGATGGCCATTGTCGGCGGCGCTGTTCTTACGCCGCTGATGGGCTTCATCTCCGAGAAAACCCACAGCCTTGCACTGGCGTACTCCGTCCCGTTGATCGCCTACGTGATCATCGCGCTGTATTCTCTCTGGGGCTCGCACCAGCGCAACGCCAATTTAATCGCCGGCTGACGAATCAAATCAGCCCTAAATGACTTATTTATCCTGGGGAATTTGCTTTGCGTCTGGGCGGGGAGGGCCGGGCAATTGCAGCGGCACTTTCGGATCCTTGGACGAAGCCCGTCCCGCGTAAACCCATGCCCACCGAGTGATCAGCGAGCCGGCGATGGAGCTTATCGCCGCCGCTCTGCGCAATTTCACGGCGCGGGACGATTGCGAAGAGGAAGTCAGGGACAGCAGGCGCAGGGCCAGCGGCACAGGACCCGAAAGCAAGCCGGCGACGCGCATTGTCCAGCCCGTCGGACCATGGTGGAGCGGCTCTGTCGCTGGCTCCTTTCCGAACTCGAGCGATGCGCCGATGGCCGTCTCGACCACCGTAGCTCCGATCCCGATTTTGTTGAGCGCGCTACTGGTGTGGCCTCTAAGCTCCAGCAGCGAAACCGCTGTGGACAAACCCGAGGTTGCGAAATGTAAGGGAATGAGAGAAACCTTTGCATTCCATACGGGAATGGCCGTCGCGCCCACCAGGACTCCGGTGTACGTCGCCAGGACGAGACCGGTCAGCGCGGCGCCGATGTCGGCGACATCGGTAAGGACGGGAATTCGCGGAAGCACACGGCGTCGTTCGAGCTCGGTGAGCACAGCGGATGCCGCGGCCGCGCTGGAAAACGACATCAACGTCCATGAGCCCACCGACATTGCGCTCTGCACTTTAAAAACACGAAGCATATTCAGGAAGCGGGTGGGTACACCCAGATCGCTAACGAGCAGCGCCGGCGAGATCGCTGCGCCGATGGCGGCAAGCCAGCGTGCGTCGCGAATCATGCTGCGCTCCGCTCCGGTGAGCCTTCCTACCGAAGCGAGCATCGCAGACGCACCAGCTGCGCCTCCGACGAAAAAGTAGATCGGCACCTCCCAAGTCCACGCAGGGGTCTTGAGCAGCGGCATGCCGTAATATCCCGTTTGCGGAGACGCCGAAGCGGCCGGATGGAAATCTTGCAGAGCGCCATGGCCATTGCTCGGCTGCGCGTCCACGTGCGTAAGCGGCGGTAACTTAGAAACCGACGTAGCCCGTAGTTGAGCTTCATTCCGGATCTGCTGGAGCCGTAGCTCGCGAGTCTCACGTTCAGGGGAAATGCTCATCGGTCGCTACTCCCGGCGAAGGCAAGGATCGTGCCCGCAACCATCGCCGCCGCGGCGATGCCTGCGGACATCCAACCTTTCTTTAAATACGTGGTGGGCACTTCGGGCTTGGGCGGCAGATTGTATGTCTTGGGATCGCCACGCACGATAAAGAGGGCGTGAATGCCGCCGACGCTTGTGTCAGTAGGATCGTAGAGGTTCACGTCATCGAAGCCTTTTTCTTCGAGGTCGCGGACTCGCTTACGCGCCGTCTCTCGCAGGTGTTCGATTTCTCCAAACTTGATGGATTCGGTCGGGCACGCTGTCGCGCAAGCGGGCTTAAGCCCTTCTTTTTGCCGGTCGTAGCAGAAGGTGCATTTGAACACGCGGCCGTCTTCAGGCCGACGTTCGACAACACCAAAGGGGCACGACACCACGCAATATCCGCATCCATTGCAGACGTCCGGCTGAATATACACTCCGCCGAATTCCGTGCGCACGATCGCGCCGGTAGGACAAGCTTCCAGGCAACCTGCGTTGGCGCAATGTTTGCAAACGTCCGAGGAAAATCCCCAGGAAAAGACGTCAGGGGCATTGCCGCCGAAACCGGGAATGGCCCCGCTTTCAACGAACTTTACGTGCCGCCACGTGGAATGCCCCAGTGAACCAGTGTTGTCGTAAGAGAGTGCACGGAAGTCGAAGCCGTCAGCGGGAACCTGATTCCATTCCTTGCAAGCGACCTCGCAAGCCTTGCAGCCGATGCAGAGCGTGGAGTCGGTGAGGAACGCCGTGACGCTCATTGCGCCACCATCCTGCGCCGCGTAGGTTGACGCATGGCATTCTCCAATTGCTTGAGGGCTCGCGGGCCGCGTTCCCGGCGGCCCGGGAAAACATTGCAGAGAAGCGCCTTCGATTCCATGATTCGCACATTTGGCTCTTCAGAGAGCGCCAGGAGATCGTTGGCGCTATCGCCCTTCACCAGGCCTTTGTACCCCCAGTGATACGGCAAGCCGACGTGATGGACGGTTTTCCCATTGAGGCGAATTGGCGGCATCCGCGGAGTGACCATGGCGCGGGCTTCCACAATTCCGCGCGCCGTTACGATTGTGACCCAGCCACGATGCTCGACTCCAACCTCCTTCGCAAGCTCGGGAGAGATTTCGCAGAAGAACTCCGGTTGAAGCTCGCAAAGATGGGAGAGGTAACGGGACATTCCGCCCGCTGTGTGATGCTCGGTGAGCCGGTACGTCGTGGCAACGTACGGGAATCGCTCATCTGGAGAGGTCGCGTACTGATTGTCAGGCCGCACAAGCCGGTTCGCCCCTGGGTTCACTTGTTGCGCAGGGTAAACGGGATTCTTGATCGGCGATTCGAGCGGCTCGTAATGCGTGGGAAGCGGGCCGTCCTTCAGCCCGCTCGGGACATAGAGCCGGCCCAGACCTTCCGGATTCATGATGAACGGTTTGTCCCCAGCGAGTGCCTCGTCGCCTTCCGCGTTTTCGGGAGGACGATAATCCGGGGACTTGGTTACCGTGAAGTCCGGGACATCAAAGCCAGTCCATTCCTTCTTGTTCGCGTCCCACCAGATTAGCTTCTTGCGTTCGCTCCACGGCCGGCCATCTGGGCGAGCCGATGCACGATTGTAAAGAATCCGCCGATCCGCGGGCCAGGCGAAGCCCCACCCATGCCCGTAGGAATCGCGCGACTCGCGTTTCCGTGCAACATTTTCATCAGGCCTCGGGAAAATACCGGAATAGATCCAGCAACCGCAGGAAGTCGAGCCGTCTGCTTTGAGATCCCGAAAGCCGGCGACCAGTTTGCCATCTTCCAATGTTCGGCCATTGATCTCCTGCAAGACTTCCTCGACCACCGGTTCGGCGATCGCGCCCTCTGTGGAGTAGTCCCAAGTGAGCGCATTCAGCGAGGCGTTCCGTGGACGCGAGTCCTTGCGCGCTCGTTCCTTGAGGCGTCGACCCAGGTGATACATGAACCAGGTCTCGCTGCGCGCATCGCCCGGTGGATCGACGGCCTTCTCGTGAAATTGGTTGAGCCGCTGTGTGTTTGTGAAGCAGCCGCTTTTTTCCGTGTGACCGGCGGCAGGGAAGAGGAACACCTCGGTGTCGATCTCTTCGGGATTCAGTTCACCCCGGCCGACTTCCGGTGAATCCAGCCAGAAACTTGCCGTTTCGACCTCGACCATGTCGCGCACGACCAGCCACTTCAGCTTGGCCAGCGCCTTGCGCTCCATGCGCGAATGGGGTGCGCCCACGGCCGGGTTTTGCCCCATAACAAATAGGCCTTCGATTTTTCCCTCGTCCATTTGAATCCAGTAACCCTGGTGCGAGTGATCACCGGTGACACGAGGCAGGAAATTGAAGCCAAACTCATTCTCCTTGGTCGCGGCCTTGCCGTAGTAAGCCTTCATCAGGCTCACGAAATACTTGTCGAAGTTGAACCACCAGCCGGTTTTGGTTTTGTGGTGGTTGAAATAAGCAGCCAGGTTGCCGGCGTCTTCTTCAAAGATAGGCATGGGTATGTAACCCGGGAGAATGTCGTAGAGCGTCGGGATATCCGTGGAGCCTTGAATCGAAGCATGGCCGCGCAGCGCGAGAATCCCGCCGCCTGGACGGCCGATATTGCCGAGGAGCAGTTGCAGGATGGCTGCCGTGCGAATGATTTGCACGCCGTCGGAATGCTGCGTCCAGCCAACGGCGTAACAGATGGCCGCAGTTTTATCGGGACCGGAAGCCGAACAAAACGTTTCCGCAAGCGTCAGAAAGACATCTTGCGGCACACCGCAGGCGCGTTCGACAAGCTCTGGTGTATATCGAGCGAAATGGCGCTTGAGAACCTGATAGATGCAGCGCGGATTCTGCAGCGTGAGGTCCTGCTCATAAATATTGTCCGGAAGCCTCTCGCAGCCGCAGTCTTTCACATGCCCTCCTGCCTTCGCAGAATGGGCCATGTCTTTGATCGGCGAGCCCCTGTAGGCCCACGAATCCGTCTTGTACACCTTCTCGTCTTCGTTCCAGCCAGAGAAGAGGCCGTCCAAATCCTCCGTATCGCGAAAGTCGTCGCGCACAAGAATCGAAGCGTTGGTGTAATTCAGGACGTACTCGCGAAAATCCTTTTCGTTTTCCAGAACGTAATGAATCAGCGCGCCAAGAAAGACAATATCGGACCCTGCGCGAAGCGGAACCCACATATCGGCCATTGCCGAAGTGCGGCTGAAGCGCGGATCGACGTGAATAATTTTTGCGCCGCGCTCGCGTGCTTCGACCACCCACTGGAAGCCGACCGGGTGGTTCTCAGCCATCGACGAGCCCATAATCAGAATGGCGTCTGCATTCACAAGGTCTTGCTGTGCTGTAGTTGCTCCGCCGCGTCCGAAAGAGGTGCCCAGACCGGGCACCGTTGAGCTATGTCATATACGGGCCTGGTTGCTGATGCACACCATGCCCAATCCGCCCGTGAATAGCTTCTTGATCAGATAGTTTTCTTCGTTGTCCAGCGTTGCGCCGCCGAGGTGGGCTATGGCGGTCGTTTGCATCAGCGATTTGCCGTCTCTCTCTTCGACAAAAGTGCGCTCCCGCGATTCCCAGACGCGATTGGCTACCATGTCCATCGCTTTTTCCAGTTCAATCTCTTCCCATTGCTTCGAGCGCGGACGCCGATAACGAACTTTCTTCAGCCGGTTCGAATGAGTTGATAATTCAAAACTCGCGGAGCCTTTAGGGCAGAGGTGCCCCCGCGAAATCGGCGAGGCGGGGTCGCCCTCGATGGAAAGGAGTTTGCCGTCCTTATGAAAGACAAGCTGGCCGCAGCCCACTGCACAATACGGACAAACCGAGCGAGCGACCTGCGCTCCCTTGTTCCTGGCGCGAAGATTGCGAGTCTTCTCGCTCATCGATTCCGCGCCCGTGCCGTCTCCACCGTCTACGATCTGGCGAACCAGGGGCCATTTCATCAATAAGTTTCCTAGCATGGCTGTGCTCCCAGCATCGCTCCCATGCAAATTGGATGTGAGCGCGGCAAGAAAAGACAGATGTTCGCGGGACAAACTGAAAATCCGGACAACCTTGAGTATGCGTAGGGATTGCTAAAAGCACGCGCCCGCGGAGTTGGCTCCGCGGGCGCTAAAACAGGCCTGCCAAGGGTGATGGGCTGATTCCAGCTCTCTTCAGCCTCAGCTTTCGATCCTGCTCCTATTTATTTACTGCGTTCTGAACCTTTCTTTCCTGTGGTCTTCTGTGAGTCTTGTTTCTTGGGTCGTCCGGCCACTTTGTTTCTCCTCTCAACTTCGCGCCAATTTCTTCGGGTGCAACTCTGCGCAACCTGCAAACTGACGCCGAACTGTCTGAGCGGTAAGTATCGAAAGCCGCTTGCAGGCGTCCTATAGGGCGCTTGCTGTAACGTATTGGGCACGGATGGGTACAGCACTGAAGGACGCACACGCGAGTTGTGCGCCCTACGTAGCAGCCGGTCGGTCAAGCCAGGTCAAGCTAGCTCAGGCCAGGTCGGTCACTTCTTGACGGGAGGCGTCGTAGTTGACGCTACAGGTGGCACTAGCGCAGGGCTCGTCAGGGCCGCTTTCACAGCTGGCGAGATCTTGTCTGCATTCGCCAGCAAAACGCTCACCTGCCAGATCTGAGTATCGTCTAGCGACCCTTTGAAACTTGGCATTCCGGTCAGTCGAATTCCATTTTTCACTTTCCAATATGTTTCCCAGGTCGGATCGTCGGTCACCCCTGTGCCATGGAAGAGTTCCGGCGGCTTCGGAAACATTCCTTTCCCGATGGCGGTTTGAGCTTCTCCAGGCAATCCGTGGCAGACCGCGCAGTTCTGTTTGTAAACGTCAGCAGCCGGTAGGTAAGTGGCGTCGCTCGCAGGAACCGGCGCCGGATCGGTGTGGGGATCCTTGCCGATGCGGGCATTCAATGCGCCGTGCGCAAGCTTCTTCTCAAACAGCATGGGTGGGTCTGCTACTGCGACTGGCGCCCATCCCGTCGTGAAGTAAAGCCAAGCGCCTGCGCCCACAAGCAGTACGCCTAGCAAGATACCAATTACCAAGGCTTTGAACATAATCCGCTATTCTCCCCATCTAGTTTGTCGAACGACGCTGGCGACACATCTAGCGTCAGCTCACTTCACTCGGTAAGCTCCGAACGCGCGATAGTGTACTGTCCAGCAGCCATTTGTGCACGCCAATTTGTACGCGGAAAACTGAGGAAACGTCACACTCGCTTTCGTAACCTTTTACCACCGTGAGCCGTCCTACTCTACGAATGAGCAGGGTTTCCCGATAGGCTTTGGTTGGTCACCTAGAGCCGCTTGGCGTCCCCCCGAATGTCTTGCCAGTGGCGGACTTGCTCGCACTCCATGCCATATAGGAGCTTAGAATGGGCCATTTGAGCGCTAACCCAGCGGGGTCGAACCCTTCAGGCGAGTCCCGTCTAGGACGCGAGCCGGGGTCAAAGGGCCATCGCTGGTTTTGGATCGTCGGCTTGGTGGTCCTTATCGCGATCGGAGTTTGGTATTTCCGCGGATCGCACGCCAGTACAGAAGCTCAAGGACCCAGCGCCCCGGGAGGGTCAGGCAAAGGACAAGGCCGGCAAGGGGGGGGTGCAGCCGGGTTCGTGGTACCTGTGGTTGTAGCTAGCGCGCAGCGCGGCGATCTTCCTGTGTACTTCAACGGGCTAGGGACCGTAACCGCATTTAACACCGTGACCGTGCACTCCCGCGTGGACGGCCAAATCACGAAAATTAACTTCATGGAAGGACAATTCGTCCATCAGGGTGACAACCTGCTTGATATCGACTCGCGCCCTTTTCAGGTGCAGCTCGAACAGGCCGAGGGGCAGCTGGCAAAGGATCAAGCGCAACTCCGCGACGTGCAAGTGAACTATGAGCGTTTCCAGCTTTTGTACAAAGAGGGCGTGATCCCCAAACAACAGCTTGATACCCAGGGTTCGCAGGTCGGTATGTTTGAGGGCTCGATTAAGGGGGACCAGGGCGCGATTGACAGCGCAAAGCTGCAAATCGTCTATTCCCACGTGACCGCCCCAATTACCGGACGCATCGGGCTGCGTTTGGTCGATATCGGTAACATTGTGCACGCCGCCGATGCCAACGGCCTGCTCGTGATTACACAGTTGCAACCCATCGCCGTGATTTTTTCGTTACCCCAAGACCAGCTTCCGCAGGTGACCTCAAAGCTCCAAAAACAAGAGCAGCTTGTTGTTGACGCTTATGACCGCGACGACACATCCAAGATCGAATCGGGCAAGCTGCTGACGATCGACAATCAGATCGACACCACCACCGGCACCTACAAGTTGAAAGCCGTTTTCAACAACGATCGCAACGTCCTCTTCCCGAACCAATTCGTCAACGTGCATCTTCTTGCCGACGTGAAAAAGAACTTGGTGATCGTGCCATCCTCCGCCATCCAGCGCGGGCCGCAGGGCACGTACGTCTATGTAGTGCAGAACGGCAACACCGCCAAGATTGAGCCGGTGACGATTGCGCAAACGACCGCGGACAGCGTTGGGCTGAGTGCTGGTCTAAACCCAGGTGACCTCGTGGTTGTCGATGGACAAGACAAGCTGCAAGACGGCAGCAAGGTTAATCCCACGCAGGCATCAAACACCCAGAACGCTGCCGGAGCGCCGCCCTCTGCGCAACAGAGCAACACGCAGAGCGGTGCGAACACCAAGCGACGTCCACAAGCTCCGCAGCCGGATCGCTCCACAGGGAAGCGCTGATGAGTCCATCGAGGCCGTTCATTTTGCGGCCGGTCTCCACCACGTTATTGATGGTGGGGATTCTGCTGGTCGGCTACGTCGCGTACCGGCAGTTGCCCGTTTCCGCTCTCCCGCAAGTCGATTACCCCACGATTCAGGTGCAAACCTTCTACCCCGGGGCCAGCCCGGACGTAATGGCGTCTTCCGTAACGGCCCCCCTCGAGCGCCAGTTTGGTCAGGTCCCAGGACTGAACCAGATGACCTCGACGAGTTCCTACGGCAGCTCGCTCATCACTCTTCAGTTCGATCTCAATCTCAATATCGATGTAGCCGAGCAGGAGGTGCAGGCGTCCATCAACGGCGCTTCCAATCTCTTGCCACAAGGGCTGCCCAATCCCCCTATCTATAGCAAGATCAATCCCGCCGATTCACCGATCCTCACTCTCGCGATTACTTCTAATTCGCTGCCGCTCTCCAAAGTTGAAGATCTTACGGACACTACCCTCGCGCAAAAAATCTCGCAGCTCACAGGGGTAGGGCTCGTCAGCATCAGCGGCGGACAGCGGCCGGCCGTGCGCATCCAAGCCAATCCGACCGCGCTTGCCTCTTACGGACTGAGCCTCGAAGACCTGCGCACTGCGTTGACCCAAGCCAACGTCGATCAGGCTAAAGGAACTTTTGATGGCCCGCATCAGGCCTACACCATCGGCGCAAATGATCAGCTCGTATCCAGCGACAGCTACAAGCCGCTAATCATTGCCTATCGCAATGGCGCGCCGGTTCGCCTGACCGATGTTGCCACTGTGCTCGAGGGCGTTGAGAACGTGCAGCAAGCCGCCTGGGCCAATCAAAATCCCGCCGTCATCCTAAATATTCAGCGGCAGCCTGGCGCCAACATTATTGCCGTCGTGGATCGCGTCAAGAAATTGTTGCCGCAATTGCAGGCCGCGCTGCCTTCCGCGGTGCACGTCGACATCTTAACCGACCGCACCAACACCATTCGCGCGTCCGTTTCAGACGTGCAATTTTCACTGATGCTGACCATCGGGCTCGTCGTTCTGGTCATTTTTGTCTTCTTGCGTAGCGTTCGAGCCACCATCATTCCCAGTGTCGCCGTGCCGCTCTCCATCGTCGGTACGTTCGGGGTCATGTACCTGCTGGGCTACAGCCTCAACAATCTTTCCCTGATGGCGCTCACCATTTCCACCGGCTTCGTGGTGGACGACGCCATCGTCATGATCGAAAACATTTCCCGTTACATCGAAGAAGGCGAATCGCCTCTGCAAGCGGCGCTTAAAGGCTCGGAGCAGATCGGTTTCACCATTCTCTCTCTAACCGTCTCGCTCATCGCCGTGCTGATCCCGCTGCTCTTTATGGGCGACATTGTGGGCCGCCTGTTCCGCGAATTTGCCGTAACCCTTGCCGTGACCATCATCGTCTCCGCTTTTGTCTCACTCACCCTGACACCGATGATGTCCGCTAAGCTCCTTCGCCACCAGAAAGAAGAGGATCAGAGCTGGTTCTATCGCAAGTCCGAGCACGTATTTAATTCCGTCATTGCCTTCTACGGGCGCACGCTGAAATTTGTACTCCGCTTTCGCACCACCACACTTCTCGTCACCGCCGCCACCCTGGTTGGCACCATTCTTCTGTACATCTATGTTCCCAAAGGGTTCTTTCCGGTGCAGGACACCGGCGTAATCCTGGGCGTCTCCGAAGGACCGCAGGACGCTTCTTTCGCGGCCATGACCGCGAAACAGCGCGCACTAGCGGATGTCATTTTGAAGGATCCAGCCGTCGAAAGCCTCTCTTCCTTCATCGGCGTCGATGGCATCAACACCACGCTGAACAGTGGCCGCATCCAGATCAACCTTAAGCCCCTCAATGAACGCAAGATTTCCGCCTCTGACATCATCCGGCGCCTTCAGCCAGAGCTCGCCAAGATAGACGGCATTTCGCTTTTCATGCAGCCTGTGCAGGATTTGACTGTCGAGGATCGCGTCAGCCGCACGCAATTTCAATACAGCATGGAAGACGTCGACGCCAAGGAACTGGGCTATTGGGTCCCGCGTTTCATGGATAAACTCAAGACTCTGCCGGAATTGCGCGACGTCGCCAGCGATCAGCAAAACGGTGGCCTGCTCGCGGTGCTCACCATCGATCGCGACACAGCCTCGCGCCTCGGAATTCTTCCTGCGGATATCGACAACACGCTGTACGACGCCTACGGTCAGCGTCTGGTCTCCACGATCTTCACGCAATTAAATCAATACCACGTCGTTTTGGAAGTCGATCCCCAGTTCCAGCAGAACCCGCAAGACCTCAAGAATATCTACGTGCACTCGTCAAACGGGCAGGCCGCTCAGGCGCCGTCGTCCGGCTCGGGCGCTTCGATCAGCGCCACCACCGTTGCGCTCAGCTCAACTCCCACAACCCAGGTCCCGCTCAGTGCGTTTACTCGATTTGAGCCCAGCAGTACACCTCTGACCATCAATCACCAGGGGCAATTTCCAGTCGTCACTCTCTCTTTCAACCTTGCTCCCAATGCTTCCTTGGGCGAGGCCGTCAACGCCATCAATCAAGCCAAGGACGAAATTGGCATGCCGCCGAGTATTGCCGCCACATTCCAGGGAACTGCGGCGGCCTTTCTGCGCTCGCTCTCTAATGAGCCAATTTTGATTTTGGCCGCGCTCGTTACCGTCTACATCGTCCTCGGGATTCTCTACGAAAGTTACATTCATCCCATCACGATTCTCTCCACGTTGCCGTCCGCCGGTGTTGGCGCAATTTTAGCTTTGCTGCTGTGCCGCACGGAATTCAGCATCATCGCCCTGATCGGTATCATCTTGCTGATCGGCATCGTCAAGAAGAACGCCATCATGATGATTGACTTCGCGCTGGAAGCTGAGCGCAAGGAAGGCAAGGCGCCCCTGGATGCCATTTACGAAGCGTGTCTTCTGCGCTTCCGGCCCATCATGATGACCACCATGGCTGCGCTCCTCGGTGGTTTGCCCCTTGCCCTTGGCTCGGGCGTAGGCTCCGAGCTTCGTCGTCCTTTAGGCATCACCATTGTGGGTGGGTTGATCCTGAGCCAGATTCTAACCTTGTACACGACGCCGGTCGTTTATCTTGCTTTCGACTGGGTTGCCCGCCGCTTTCAATTCCATATTGGCAATCCGATCGACGAAGCCATGCCTGGACCTCCTCACGGTGATCCTGCTGGCGCCACGGGAGACTAGTTCGTGAATCTCTCCTCAAACTTTTCCGTTCCGTTCATTCGCCGGCCTGTTGCCACGTCGCTCATCACGTTGGCAATACTTCTATCCGGCATCGTGGCCTTTCGCTTTCTTCCCGTTTCGCCGCTGCCCCAGGTGGATTTCCCCACAATTTCCGTGGGCGCAAACCTCCCAGGTGCAAGCCCGGAGACCATGGCCTCCGCCGTGGCCACTCCGCTCGAGCGACAGTTCGGCCGCATCGCCGGCGTTACCCAATTGCCTTCCTCCAGCGGCCTCGGGTCCACCGGAATCACACTGCAGTTCGACCTCAATCGCGACATCAACGCCGCCGCTCGCGATGTGCAAGCCGCCATCAACGCCGCGCGCAGCCAGCTTCCTCCCGATCTTCCCGGCCAGCCGACCTATCGCAAGGCGAATCCGGCCGACGCCCCCATCCTTCTGCTCTCATTGACCTCGGATAACATTCCGCCGGCGCAAATCTACGATGCCGCCGATTCCATCCTGGCTCAGAAGCTCGCCCAGGTGGAGGGCGTGGGGCAGGTTTTTACCTGGGGCAGTTCGCGTCCAGCCGTTCGTGTCGAAGTGAATCCGAATCAGCTCAACGCCTATGGCATCAGTCTGGAAACCATCCGGCGCTCGCTGCAGTCGGCCAACGCCAATCTCGCCAAGGGTTCACTTTCCGATGAAAGAAAAATGCGCAGTGTCGCGGACACGGATCAGCTTTACAAAGCCTACGAGTATGCGCCTCTGATCGTTGCCGGGCACGTTGGCGCGCCCGTGCGCCTGCGGGACATCGCGGATGTCACAGACTCGGTCGAGGATACCCGAAACCTCGGTCTCACTAACGGACAGCCTTCCGTCATGCTCGCCATATTCCGCCAACCCGGCGCGAACATGATCGAGACCGTCGACCGCATTTTCGCCCTGCTTCCACGTCTCCGCGCATCAATTTCTCCGTCGCTCCACCTGAACGTAGCCATTGACCGCACAACCACCATTCGCGCTTCCGTGCACGACGTGGAAATCACCCTGCTCATCTCCATCTCCCTCGTGATCCTGGTTGTATTTGCTTTTCTGCGCAGCTACTGGGCCACCATTATTCCCAGCGTCGCCGTACCGCTCTCCCTCATCGGTACCTTTGGAGTGATGTATCTCTTCAACTACACGTTGGACAATCTGTCCCTTATGGCGCTCACCATCTGCACCGGTTTCGTTGTTGACGATGCCATCGTGGTCATCGAAAACATCACCCGCCACATTGAAGCCGGCATGACTCCCTACGAAGCCACCATAAAAGGCGCAAGCGAGATCGGCTTCACTGTGCTTTCGATGAGCACTTCGCTGGTTGCCGTCTTCATTCCTATTTTGTTGATGGGCGGCATTGTGGGCCGCCTGTTTCGCGAATTCGCCGTGGTGCTTAGCGTCGCGATCGCCGTTTCGCTGTTTGTTTCGCTCACCACCACTCCCATGATGTGCGCGAGATTCCTGAAACACGAATCTGGCCGGCACGGCCGCGCGTATCGCGTGTCAGAGAGCATCTTCAACGGAATGCTGCGTACCTACGATGTTGGCTTGCGCTGGGTCTTGCGCCATCAATTTCTCATTTTGCTGGTCACCATCGGCACTGTTTGCCTGAATGTGTACTTGTTCTGGGCTACCCCAAAAGGCTTTTTCCCGCAGCAGGACACCGGCCGCCTCAACGGAATGATTCAAGGGGATCAGGATCTCTCCTTTACCGCGATGTCGCAGAAGATGCGCGTCTTCACGGACATCGTCGCCAAAGATCCCGCAGTGGACTCGGTAACGTCATTTACTGGAGGCGGCAGCGGGGGCAGCACTGCGCGCATGTTCGCGCAGCTTAAACCTCTGAACGAGCGGAAACTAAGCGCCGACCAAGTGATCGGCCGCATTCGCAAGGAGACTTCCCACGTTCCCGGAGCCGCACTGTATTTGCAAGCGGTGCAGGATCTAACAGTCGGCGGCCGGTTCGGCGGCGCGCAATACCAATACACGCTGCAGGCCGATAATCTGGCTGATCTGACTCATTGGGCGCCCATTATTCAGCAGCGCATCAGTAAAATTCCCGAATTGCGTGACGTCAATTCCGACCAGCAGATGCGCGGCTTAGCCAGCAACGTCGTTGTTGACCGCGACACCGCCAGCCGCCTGGGAGTCAGCGCCGCAAACATTGACAACACTCTTGACGACGCCTTCGGCCAGCGCCAAGTCTCTAACATCTACAAGGGTTTAAATCAGTATCACGTCGTCATGGAAGTCATGCCGCAGGCGCAGCAGAGTCCGGACGCGTTGAAAACCATCTACGTACCCGCAAATTCCGGCAAGCTCATTCCGCTGAGCGCCTTCACGCACTACGAGTACTCCAATACGCCGCTTTCCGTAAATCATCAGGGCCTTTTCCCATCGATCACGCTCTCCTTCAATCTTGCACCAGGCGCCTCTCTGGGTCCCGCTGTCGAGCACATTTTGCTGGCGCAACGCGAGTTGGGCGTTCCCACCAGCGTGCACGCTACATTTCAAGGAACCGCCCAGGCCTTCCAGGATTCGCTCGCCAATCAGCCGGTGCTGATCGTCACCGCGCTATTCGCTGTCTACATCGTGCTCGGCATACTGTACGAGAGCTTCATACATCCCATCACCATTCTGTCAACGCTTCCCTCCGCCGGCATCGGCGCGCTTCTTGCCGTACGGTTCGCCAAGTCCGATCTCAACATCATCGCGCTGATTGGCATCATTCTCTTGATCGGCATCGTGAAGAAAAACGCCATTCTAATGATCGATTTCGCCGTGCAAGCCGAACGTGTCGAAGGCAAATCCACCGTCGATGCGATATATCAAGCCTGCCTGCTTCGCTTTCGGCCCATCATGATGACCACTATGGCCGCGCTTCTTGGCGCCCTGCCTCTGGCAATCGGCCACGGAGTAGGGTCGGAGCTTCGCCGGCCGCTCGGTATCACTATTGTCGGCGGTCTGATCCTTAGCCAGATGCTCACGCTGTTCACCACGCCGGTCGTTTACATCTACATGGATCGTATTCAGACCTGGCTGCAAGGACATCGCGCGCGCGGCGCCGCTCCCGCTCCTCTCCCTGCTCACTCCGATTAAACCTTCTACCCTCCATATATAGTTACATCCCAGTAAAGACGGGGGTGCCCCTTAGCTCCCATTCTGTACCCACGTACAGCTAGTTTCCTGTAGTCGCCCTGACGCACAATCTGGGCATCCTGAACGGCGCAGGTTCGGGGAATTGGTTTTGCGACGGTGATTTTGCGCGGCTCTGGCCCGGCACATTCTTCCTGGTAATTCGCTCGCCTTCGTCGGCCATTTCTTCGCGTTGGACAGACCTGCTATTGCGCTGCGGTTGGCTCCGGCTCTAAAGCGGAGCTTGTCGTCGGAGCTGCGGCGATTCATAGCGAATTACCGCGTTTGAAAAAATAAAAGTCGGGGGGGAAGAATGGTTTTACGCAAGGCTGTTTCTTTGTTCGTTTTGGTTGCGGCATCCTTGTTCGGGGTAGCCTCAGCCAACGCAAAAGCCTTCTATGTTTCAGCGAGCTCTCGCAACGGTGGCGGCACCAGTTGCTCTGACACGCTCTCGGTGGCATGGTTCAATAATTCCTCAAGTTGGGGCAGCGCCTCGCACCAGATCAGTGCCGGCACTACCGTGTTTCTTTGCGGCAGATTCCAGGGAGGCCCGGGTCAGCAACTCTTGATCGCTCATGGCGATGGTACGGCGTCAGCGCCCATCACCATCAAATTTATGTCCGGGGCAATCCTCAGCGCGCCGTACTGGTCAGGACTGGGCGCGATTTACCTCCAGGGCCGGAGTCATATTATTGTGGACGGCGGCAGCAACGGCATCATTGAGAACACGGCGAACGGTACGGGTCGCGCTTATCGGCAAAACTCGACGGCCATCTACGCACCAGCGTGCAACAACTGCACAGTGCAAAACCTGATCATTCAGAATCTGTACGTCCGCACATCCGCAACAGACTTGGCGCCCACTCATTCCATCAACTGCGTCAACGGCCATCTGGCCAATCAGTTGACCGTCAACCATATCACCTGCCACGACGCCTCTTGGGCCATCGTTGTAGATGGAAACAACTTTACTCTAGAAAATTCCGATCTCTACCACGTGGATCATGGCGTCGCTTCGGGTCCACTCTTCAAGGCTACCGGCTACAGCATTCATAACAATCATTTCCATGATTTTGCTAATTGGGATTCACCCACCAACACCTATCACCATGATGGCATTCACCTCTGGGGTCAGAACGGAGGAACGATAGGGAGCGGCGCAATTTACAACAATACGTTCGACGGAGATTTCGGCGTCAATATCACCGCTCACGTATTCCTTCAGGAGTCTGTGCAACACGTTTCCGTGTACAACAACATCACCGTAGCTCCGCAGAATCGCACGATCAACTCCATTTGGATCTCCGCTCCGTCCACCAGCTTGCGTGGTGGCCCTGCGACCGGAAACTCGGTCTACAATAATTCCATCAACGCGGGCGGCCACCGCTCGGGCAGCGCGATCTACGCCGACAATCAATTGCAGTTCACCGCCGTGAACAACATCATGGGTGGCGGCGTATCCGATATAAGCATCCAGCGCGGCACGACCCTTACTTCTGCCGGTGTGAATAACAATGTTTACCGGGATCTGTTCGCGGAATTCGGTGACCGAAATACCTTTAGTTACAAGGGCCAGTGGTCGTACTCCTTGTCGCAATGGCGGACTATTTGCCATTGCGATTATTCTTCAAAGCTCATCCTGAGCGCTCAGACGACGGCCTTCTCCGCCGTAACGGGCGGAGCCGGCGCAACCGTCGCGGGAGCCGCAGCCAACACGTCAGTTGACACTTCCTCTGTTTCCGACGCGCTCAACATGGCTGTCATCCCCACGGCCACGACCGTAGACGCCGAGTTCGAGCTCCTGACAACTGTTGGTGAAGGCAACGGCATCAACCTGTCTGAACTGGCCGTTGACGAACTCGCTCCTTTAGCCCTCGACAAAAACGGAGTCGCGCGCCCAACCGCCGGCCCCTGGAATGTCGGTCCTTTCTAGCCCTAACGCTTCTCGCCCTACCGCATGGTGCCGCGGCTGCGTCCTTCCCGGACGCAGCCGCGGTTTTTTTCTGCCGCAGAATTGCTCGGGCTTCCTGCTTCTACCGCCCGCTCCTACAAGCTTTACCGTATTTCCCAAATTCGGAATTCCTTCGACAATCTGGCACGCGGGAGAGAGTCTTGATCACACGTCGTCTTTTGTTCATCGCTTCCGTCAAACTAACTATATGAGTTCAATGGAGATTTCGGCTCTGACCGCGGGAAGCACTGCTTCCGCCACCCAGGCAGCGCCCGTGCCACACTGGCATGGTGGCGCACCAGGCGGTCATGTCGTCCAGTTCTATTCCGACGATTCCTTTCTTCTCGAAGAGCTGAGCAAGTTTGTTGGTACCGGCCTGGTCGCTGGCGATGCTGCGGTAGTCATCGCGACTCAGGCGCACCTCGACGGCCTTGCGGATCGCCTTGTGAGTCGCGCCCTTAGCGTCAGTAAAGCCGCTCGAGAAGGTCGTTACATTGCCCTCGACGCCGCCAAAACCCTTGCCAAGTTTATGCTCAACGGCCAGCCCGACCCGGTTGCCTTTGCCACCACCATGGGCGCCGTTCTGCGCCGCGCCGCTGCCGCTGCCAAGGGCCAGGATTCCCGTGTCATCGCTTTTGGAGAGATGGTCGCTCTGCTTTGGGCAGACGGAAACACTGACGCCGCCATCAAACTTGAGCAACTCTGGAACGATTTAGCCCGCCAACACGCCTTCTCCCTGCATTGCGCCTATCCCATCTCTGGCTTTAGTGACAAGACGCATGCCGCGCCATTTCTAAAGATCTGCTCCGAGCATTCCGCCGTAATTCCTGGAGAAAGCTACACTGGCCTGGTCTCTGAACAGGATCGTCTGCGCAACATTGCCGAACTGCAGCAAAAGGCCGAGGCTCTCGAAACCGAGAAGGCTCTGCTCCAAGCTCTGCGTCACACCAAGGAAGCCCTGGAAAAGGAAGTTGCCGAACGGCGTAGCGCCCAGCGTAAACTGCGCGATTCCGAGCTCTCCCTCCGCGAGCTTTCCGCCCATTTGCTTCGCACTCAGGACGAAGAACGCCGTCGCCTCGGCAGAGAGCTGCATGATACTGTCGGCCAATACCTCGCCGTGCTGAAAATGGGCCTCGATTCGCTGAACTCCCGCCACACAGGGCACGCAGATCCTGCCGAAACGCAAATGGCTGATTGTCTTCGGCTTGTCGATCAATCCATCAAAGAATTGCGCACTATGTCCTATCTGTTGTATCCACCCATGCTTGAAGAAATGGGCCTGAACACCGCGATTCTCTGGTACGTGGAAGGCTTTGCCAAGCGCAGCGGGATTGACGTGCAGCTCGACATTTCACCGGATCTTCCCCGTCTCCCTCGCGAACTGGAGCTTGCTGCTTTCCGCGTCCTGCAAGAGAGCCTCACCAATGTCCATCGTCACTCCGAGAGCTCCACGGCACAAATTCGCCTGCGCTTTGAAGACAGTTCGCTGTGCCTCGAAATCGAGGATTTCGGCAAAGGATTGCCCACAAAAGTTTTGGAAACCTCTAGCGACACCTTGGGCACCATGGGCGTCGGGCTGCGCGGTATGAACGAGCGGGTCCGCCAATTAGGCGGCACGCTTGCTCTGCTCTCTGACGGTGGTACGACCGTCAAAGCGTCACTGCCCTGTGCGTTGGAATGCTCCAGCTCTTAGCGATTTCCCAGAATCCACCCTGCCCACACTCGGCTTGATGTATGCTCCGGGGCCGTCGCTTTTAGGATTTCAGGCAGGTGAATACGAGATGTCCGCTAAAATTTTGATCGTAGACGACCACGTCGTGGTGCGACAGGGACTCCGGTCTCTTCTAAACGCGCGCCCGGATTGGGAGATCTGCGGCGAAGCGGCCGCTGGCGAGGAAGCGATCCATGCTGTCACTAACCTGAAGCCCGATGTTGTCATCCTTGATGTCACGATGCCCGGCATGAGCGGCCTCGAAGCCGCCTCTCGCATCGTTGCCTTGGGCACCGCAACCCGCATCCTCATCTTCACCATGCACGAATCCCTGCGAATGGCCGTCGATGTTCGCGAAGCCGGCGCTCACGGCTTCGTCCAAAAATCGCAAGCCGCTCGCGATCTGATTCTCGCCGTGGAACGCGTCCTGGCTGGCGGCACATTCTTTGGCGACGAGCCCAACAGCCAGCCAAACGATCAGCCCGGAACCAACAAATCAGACAAGCCTGCTTCCGCGGCCAAAGCGCCCTGACTCTGGCACTACTTTCTCTTTTGCCTGATTGTCGCTACGAGCTGCCGATAAGATAGCCCGCCAGGAACACCAGGAATCCTCCTACAACCACCTGAAATGTGGCTTGCAAGAAGGGGGTATCCATGTAGCGGTGCCGAATATAAGCGATCGCGGCCAACTCGAAACCGACCACAACAATGGCTACCAGTGTCGCAATGTGGAAATTTCCAATGAGAAATGGCAGCGTATGCCCCAACCCGCCCGCCATTGTCATCAGACCGGTTATCGCCCCCCGCAGCCAGGGCGATCCCCGACCGGTCAGCGATCCGTCGTCCGATTGGGATTCCGAGAAGCCCATAGAAATGCCTGCGCCGATCGAGGCTGCGAGCCCAACGCGAAACGCATCCCAGCTATTGTGTGTCGCGAAAGCGGCAGCGAAAAGCGGTGCCAGGGTCGAGATCGATCCATCCATGAGCCCCAGAAGCCCCGGCTGTACCACCTGAAGCAAAAACAATCTTTGGTGCGACGCATCCTCCGCCGCTTTCGCGCTCAGCGTGAGGTGTTTTTCCTCGAGATCCCCCGCCGTTTGCGTGTGCTTGCGCTCCTCATCCGCCAGCCTATTTAGCAATTCGCGCGTCGAAGCATCCGCCGTCCGCGCAATCGCCTTTTGATAAAATCGCTGCGCCTCCATCTCCATCACTTCCGCTTGCCTGCGCGCCACATTCACGCCCAGCGGCCGCACCAGCCACGTCGGGTTCCGCCGGATGAAGCCCTTCACGTTCTCCCTCCGGATCAGCGGAATGCGGTCGCCAAAGCGATCGCGAAACATCGCCAGCAGCCGGTCCCGGTGTACCGCCTCCTCTTCGCGCATTCCCTCGAACATGTGCGCCGTGGCCGGATAAGACTCGCGCAGCGCGTCCGCAAACTCGCCGTAAATCCGCCCATCCTCCTCCTCCGACGAAATCGCCAGCGCCAGAATCTCCCGCTCCGTCAAATCCTTGAATTGCTTAAGCATCCGTCGCGTCCCTCACATTTGAACCCGCAGCATCGCATAAGCGCGTCACACGGGCAATGCCTGTACCGCACCTTTCAGCTCGAAATTGACGATGTTCTAGTCGCCTACACGGACGGAATCACGGAAGTCGAAAACCGTGACGGTGAGCTTTGGGGAGAACGAGGGCTAAAAAAATTGCTAGCCTCCTGCAGCCATCACTCCCCAGACCAAATCATCAAATGTATTCTGGACGAAGTATCAACTTTTGCCGATCGTCTGCCACAACGCGACGACATGACCCTCGTAGTAATGCAAGTACAACCCGGCTGCAGTATTTGAGCAATGTGGGTCTAGCCAACGTCCAGAACGCGCTATGACGTGGCGCCGCGAGTTCGCCAGACGAATTGCGGCGCTCCGGTCGCCTACGGCAGCGATTAGAGAAACCGGGCTGAAGGTAGCGAAAGCATTGTGGTATGCGAGTGCGTTTGGGTTGGCGGCTAATTCCCAAGCAGAAGTCCCCGCAATCGGGTTTTCGCCTTAGTGCTTCGCACGCGCTCGCTGGAGGCGCACGCAAGCTTGCACCTCGTTTTCCTTCGATTCCCCAGTCTTCGATCCACGCGGAGACGCGACTTTGCGGATCTACGAATTCTGAAAAGGTGAATTCTGGATCTGCTCGTAAAAATTGCTCCGCTTGTAGTTGCGGATGAAATGGGAGCAGATATCCTCATTGCACGTCCCTTCTGTTGACTGAGTCTTGTGCTCAAACCCGCCAAGAAACGCCTGGGCGATGCCTTGTTTGAAATCGATACGCGGGAACTGCGCGACCACCTTCTTGCGCAGGTCTTCGGGGAATGTCTCGTATCCGATGCCGAGCACATCTAGACCGACGCCATTGAATAAGAGCTCGACTTCTAACTGTTTGTACTGTGCGATTCCAGGAGTCGTATGTAGGGATATAGCGTCCCAGGCAGTTTGGATTCGAGTGTCCGGTACGCCATGATGTTCGAGGAACTGGCGAACGGCGTTCGCACTATCAACTTCAAAGCGATCCGCCGCGCTGCTGAACTTCTTCAACAAGCCAAGATCATGGAATGCAGCGCAGATAAACAGAAGCTCTGCATCGAATTTTTCCCCTGTCTGCCTGCCAAGCTCGTTTGCCCAGAAGAAGACGCGGTGAGAGTGGTTGAACAACAGAGTCGTGCTGAACTCTCGGAGAAGTCCGGTCGCCTCGCGAGTCAGTTGACTATCCGGGACTCCATCTTCTACGCGTTGAAACTTCGGCGACGGGGTTGGTACGGTGAGAATTGTTTTGGGCCGCCGAAACGTCGGCCCTGCCTGCACAGACATCTCTTGTCTCCTAAGCGGAATTCTCGTGAGACCGCGGGGAATGGAGTTGAAGCTTTCTTTGCGAGCTTCTCCAGAACCTGAAATACATCCAAGTGATTCAACGTAATCTGATGGGCGGCGAAAGTGCACCGCTACTGTGTCGTGAAGCTTTGTACTGGACTGGTGACTCCGTCGCTCTTGCCGTTGGCCTCCACCGAGTCCACCGTGTAGTAGTAGGTCGTCCGCGGCTTAAGGTTGTTCAGGAGCACGCGGAAAACCGTCTCTGAATGGTTGGGGTTCAACCGGATCGGATTTTTGGCGGTTTGGCTCAGGTCCTTGGGATCCGTACCATAGTGCACGATTCCATAATGGACGGGCGAGCCACCGGGATTGTTTGTCGTCCACCTGATAGCCGTAAACCAGCTCGCCAGCGCGATCTCTGGCCCCTGGATAATCTGCACACGCGCGGCTTTTGGAGTCGTTGGACTTTCTTGAGCGAACAGGCTACCGCTAAAGATCATGATCGACAATGTCAGAAGCACTTTCTTCATATTCACACCTCAAAGAGAATTAACTAAGAATGGTTAGAAGCGAAGAAACTGTGGCCCACCGCCATCCGCGATCTCTCGTTCCGGCTCGTCCGCTGGCATCCGATGTTTGCATGGCGGACGAGCCGGAGAAGAGGCGTCATTTGTGTTTCGAACTTTCGCCGTTTAGCGTCTTGCGCTACGGAATCGGCGGGTTCGGGACAGGCGCAACACCGCAGATGGCCGATGCGCACGGTGGCAGAGGTGGAGTCGGGATAAGTTCACCATTCCCTTGCCTTGACGGCGAACAATTGGGGTCTGTGGCGGGGTTGCAGGTCATACAAGCACCAGTAAAGGTGTCGCTGTTGGGATAGGGCGTGGTGAAACCATCGCTGAGTGTTTCCAGGAAAGCAACGATCTGGTTCTCCTCCGTATCCGTCAAGCCGAGCATACCGGTCGTGGTGTCGCGATTGTTCGAGACCTCTTTCATCGGCCAGCAGGTCACCCTCTCGATCGTTCCTTCCGGGCAGTGTCCGGAAGTGACATTCTTGGCAAAGCTGGTGTCACGCGTGTTGTAGAAATGTACGAGCTGCTTCAGGCTCTTTATGTAGCCGTTGTGAAAGAACCCCTTCTGGAAGTAAGGTTTCCCTGTGCCGGCTTCCGTGGTGGGACACTGCGGCGGCGTCATCGCCACATTGCGAGCCGTGGCCACTTGGAATTGGCCGTCGACCATGGTTACAATCTGCGCCGTTGTCCAGTTGCGGTTTGGGTTGGGGCCGGAGCCGAAACCGCTTCGGAGGAAAGTTCCCATTCCCAAATCTCTGTAGCCGAAGCCGAAAGGATTCCCAATGAACCCAAAGGAATCCGGCGTGGTCTGATAATAAAAAGCATTCCTTGGATTCAGAGGCAGACCCTCATTGGCCGAGCCGAAACAGGTGAACACAGGAGGGTTCGCCGTCGCGGTTGTGCTGGTGTCCACCTGACCTGGGTTCAGGGTCGTCCCTCGTCCGTCGACATGACATGAGTTGCAGTTGCCTTTGCCGTTGAACAGGTTGTAGCCGGCCTGCTCGTCTGGAGTGAATGTATAGTTTCCTTTCAGCATCGCGTCGAATTTCGACGTGAAAGTGCTGACCTGCACGGACTGCTCGTATGCGTCGATGGACGCACCCCAGTGGTCATAGACAGTCTCTGCCTCGGTGCGCTCTTCCGGTGTCAGCTTGATTGGTTGGGGGTCTCCGCCGAACATCGCAGCCCCTCCTGGAGTTTCGCAGATCTCCTCTGTGTTATGTGGAAACTTGATATCGAGCGAGTCTTTGCCCCATAGCACTTCGAAGAGAGGTTTGTACACAGCCTGCGAAAGCCGAAACGCGATGCAAGCAGTGTCAGGGAAGCCCATTTCTTGAGTATCGACAGGAGGACCCTGTGCCTGTTCGGCGTCGGGATTGCGTAGCCTGTATCCGGTGGCGCGTGAATCCCAGAAATTTCCACCAAAGAATAGGCCCTGTTCTTGGTTGAATTGCAGCACAGGGAAGAACGGTGCATACGTATGTCGCTGCGGCGTCCGCTTGCCGGCCCGAAAGTGAACCGTTCCGGGGTAGGCGATCATCGTCAGGTTCACTGACGGGATCGGTCCGCTCCAGGCGGCATACGGCATGTGGCAAGACGTGCACGCTTCATTTCTGCCGGGCGAGATGTTCTTGTCGAAAAGCATAAGCTCGCCGAGTGTTTCTATTGATTCGGTTCCTGTGCCCTTAAGGACGGGCGGATTCGGTCCTGCGCGCTGCGGCAATCGTGTCGGCGGTGGTAAGGAGTGCCACCTTTGAATCGCCCTCTCCTCGATGACATCTATCTCCCGCAAGACCCTGGCTATCTCTGACTCCAAATTGGCGGGGAGAATCCCAGGCGGGTACGGGTTGTAAATCGGGAACGACGGCTCACCCTTTTCGTGCTGGTTGTCTTGCGCCGATATGCGCACGGTTTGCGACGAGATGAACAAAGCGGCGATGGCTGTGATGATAACCGTAGATAATACTGTGACTCTTCTTCGTTTCACGGGCCCAACCCCTTCCATGACTAATGTTCGAACGTTATCGTCGCTGGGATATGCAACTTGGCAGGATGGACGCATGGCGGCTCACTACGACGCGTCACTCATTTAAGTTCAGGATTGCTGGGCGTGGCAGCAAAGGCAGTCAGCGTTTTTCTTGGACTGCTGCGAAGGACCTATTCCGGAAACATCTGGACCGGCGGATGTGCTTGGCGGGTACAGTCTCGCGTCCGCGCGAATTCTCAAACTCTTCTGGCAGGCAACGGGAACGGTTGCCTCTGCAGATCCTCATCTCTGTCGCACTGGATTCCTGCGGAGGGAACTCGCCCGTAGCCAATGCCGGCAGGTTAAAAAACTTCGTGGCGTCTTGCTCTGTCCAGGCGCGACTGAAGCACTCAATGCTTTAGGCGCACGTATACTTGCTAGCGTTCGCCAGATAACTTGCCTGGCAAATTCTCCCTGAAGCTGCTCGCTTGCAGGTTCGCCCGTAAACTAAAATGGGCTAACACTCCTGTCAATTAGAAGAACTATGTACTGCGCCTGACTGCAGAAGGGGACTGATTAGATGAAGTCGTCGGCTCCTGCCTCCGAGTAAACTTGGTTGCGCTAACGACCGAGGCTCGGACGAAAGGAGCCGAGCGATGTCGATTATAGGTTGTGATTTTCACACGCGCTACCAACAGATTGCCATGGCCGGAGACGAGACAGGAGAGTTGCTTTTCGAACGCCGCTTGGATCATGAAAGTGGAGAAGCCCAGGTGCTTTGCCGGAGTTTGCAGAAAGCGGTTCGGCGGGTGGCGGAGAGAACCCGATGAGTGCATCGTTACTGTAATCGAAGCGCGAAAGTAGGGCGGGGCGCCGCACACTTTGATTTTCACTGGCGGGTGGCGACGTTTTTTGGATCGTCTGCTAAACCAGAAATCCCTGTGTCCGATACAGTTGCACAATGTCCAGCCGGTCCTCCGCGCCAACCTTGTGCTTCATTCGATAAAGATGATTCTTCACCGTCTGCTCAGACAGCGAAAAATGATTCGCGATCTCTTTGTTGGTTAGACCCTTCGCGATCAGGGGGACCAATTGTTGCTCCCGCCGCGTCAAACCCAGCCTGCGCCGCGCGCTCGCGCACGGCAGAGACGCCGCTTCACTCTCAAAATACCGGAACAGCGCCGCACACAAAACCCCCGGACAAACGGCCTCCCCGGCATGCACCGCGCGCACTCCCTCCAATACCTCCTCGGAAGAAGCGTCATGCAATAAGTATCCGCTGATTCCCGCGCGCACGCATTGCAGGAATTCCGCCTCGTTCCGCACCGTGCCCAGCAGCAGGATACGTACCCCTGGAGCCGTCGCGCGCACTTCCCGAATCATCTGCAAATCATCATTCAGGGTCCCTCGCGACGTCAGCAGTAACACATTCGCATTTGTCTGGGCCACATGCGCCGCTTGCACGGGCGCCAGCGACTCCAGGCCGGTCACCTCGAGGTTTCCCTTTTTCGCCAGCATGTGCGCCAGCGCCTCCCGCAGCAAGCGATTATCCGCCGCGACAAATACGCTGAGCTTGGGAGCCGGTGTCACCTCGGCCTCTGGGCCCGCCGGTTTCCTCTCCCGGTCATTCCGCACTGCCCGGGCAGGTATATTGGACTTTACGTTCCCCGCGACCACCCGATCCGTGGCCAGAATTCTGCGCGCGCTTGTACCCATACCTTCGACACCCCCAGATTGGCTTGCCGACCTCTACCGGCGAAAACCCAGCCCGGTACCGCTGTTGCAAGGTACGCTCCAATTCCACAGCCGCGTTCGTGAGGAGCTTCTCATTTTGCAGGGCCCTATCTGGTCTCGTTCTAGTCACTTACCGATACCGTTCAAGCCCTCTGGTCCACTGCCAGTTCCGTTACGGTACCACCGTAGCGTCCAATGTCAGTTCGAAACTCTTGTTAACTTCGATGAAATTTTTCGTTAATCTTCCGTTATCCACCCTTTCTTTCCTGGTACGCCCGTACTACCATCGGCGGGAGCCGTTCCATCGCTTTGGGTACGCCTCCTCTATAGAATTTTTGCTGCGCTTGGCTTACGCTTATCTCACGCGGACACCAACTCCGTGCAGTTCGCCCGCGCACCCAAGCGATGCCGTTTCAGAATTGGCCAGTTCGAACGTCATCGATCAGGATTGAATGGAAAAACTTCAACAGAATTCACCTGCAGCGAAACGCGGAAAAGCAGAGCGCCGCTCGAGCCGCCGCTGCAAAATCACGCAGCTCATGCGCATTCGCCCTTCCGATCCCCAGCGGGCGCATTTCGACGATATGCGCGGCTCCATCAGCGTTTCCCGCACCGGCGTCTACTTCCAGACCAGCGAGGCCGGCTACGAAATCGGCATGCGCCTGTTTCTCATCATGCCGTACACGAACGATCCTGGCTCGACCAACCGCGAATATCTGGCCGAAGTCGTTCGAAAGGACCCTCTGCCCAACGGCTTGACCGGCATCGGCGTCAAGCTACTTCTAGAGGTCGGCCCCCAACACACCTACTCCTTCGAACCGCCCATGCCCCAAAGATAATTCTCGCAAGCATCCAAACAGAAAGTTTCGGCGAGGCTCGCACTAAAAAGAAAAGGCGCCGCGGTTTCCCGCAACGCCTTCTCTTTGTGTTTGGGGGTGGAGGAATTTTTCGATTCCGTGTTTGGTCCGTTTTCTGAACTTGCTCGCGCGGAACTTAGGCCGGCCAAAACTCGAACAGTACAAGCTTAAGCCTGACCGAATGCCTGCAGCGCCCGGTGCCGCAATCTCCCAAGCTGCCGATTCACTGGATGCTGCCTCGACAAGAATGAAAACACCGGCGTCTTGCGCGGCACCAATCGATTTTTCGCGATCGTCAGCCGGATATCCCGGCGCGCATATTTCAGTCCGGCTTCCAGCACTTCCAAAGCTTCTTCGCGGCGTCCAGCCGCCGTATAGACTTCCGCAAGATTCAAATAGAGCTGCGCCTGATTCCGCTTCATTCGAACGGCCGCGTCGCACAATCTTTCCGCTTCGCCCCATTTTTCTTCGGAGCGCGCCAGCACCACACCCAGGTACGACATGTAATAGGGATTGTTCTTATCCAGCTCGGTCGCGCGCCGCATGTGCGGCAGCGCCTTCACCGCGTAATCATCACGCAGAAACGCCAGGCCTTGCTTGAATTCGCGGAAGGCTTCCGTATCTAGCATCAACTCACCTCCAGGGACTCAGAGGAATTTTTGGATTTTGCAATGCGCGAGGGCAGCGGCAATCGATCGCTGCTTGGGATTCTCTTGTGAGGCGCTCCGCCATCCCCACATTGCCCGGGAAAGCCATCGAAGCGGTTCGCGCAGTCGCAATCACGTTCCGTCTCACTGCCTGGAAGTTACGCGCAATCCCTGCTTCAATCTACTGACCCGCCGTCCAGTCTTAGGACAGCGCGAAAAACCCGCAGTAAAGTTTTCCGACTGGCCCACCGGCCCGCAAGCTTGGCCAGCCAACAAAACATGCCTTTTCCCGGCAACTTTCAGCCAAAGGGCAGCTAAAACGCACGTTTCCAGCCGGCGCGCCAGTCTTCCCAATCCGCCATCCCAGCCGCAAGCATCGCCTTCGACGCTTGGTGCAGCCAGCGTCCGCGGCGCGCAGCCAAATCGCGCTTCACTTTCGGTATCGCGCGCTCGGTCCCGAAATGCATGTTGGCCGTTTCCCAGCCCATGCAATAGAGCAAGCGCGCTTCGTCGCGTTCTTGCGGCACCGAAGCCAGCTCGATTCGCGAACAATCCGGCGCCAGCCGCCGCACCAGCCAGTGCCCGTGAAACCGCACGCAGGGATCCTGTACGCGAATCGCGCTCTGCACCAATTTCGGCCCGTAAAGATATGCGGCGGAATCTCCGCGATACCACGCCCACGCCGAGGTGCGAATCGCCTTCGCTTCCCGCGCAACGTATGCGCCCTCCCAGGAGGAGAGCGCGAGAATGCGCGGATGGCCCAAACTCCCCAGCCCGGCAATGCGGCGCTTGAGTACATACGCTGGCCGCGGCCTCGGAAACGATTCGTCCAGCAGAGTGCGCACTTCCGCGGGCGGCTTCGCGGTATACGGTGGAAGCTGTCCCATCTTCGACCAGAAGCGCACAGGATCGCGCAGCTTGCTCAGCGCGATCACGCGGAGCCAGCGATTGCGCTCCGCCAGGACAAAGGCGCGGCCACCCGCGGTGAGCGCGTCGCGATAGCCTTCTTCGATGGCTTCCGCAGCTTCGCGCCGCGTGAGGCTCAAATGCTCTCCATGAATGGCCAGGTATGCGCTGGTGGTTAGCCGCACCAAGTCGATCGTGTACGGTCCGGGCCACGCTTCGTCCAGATCGTTTACGCCCCAGATCAGGCGGCCTTCTTCATCGCGCCAGGTGCCGAAGTTTTCTATGTGGAGGTCGCCTACGGCGAGCACCGCGGGCGCTTTGGCCAAATAGTCGCAGTGTTCGTGCCACTGTTGCAACCAGCGGTAAAACGTGGCGCGGAAAAACGCGAAGGGCGATTCCGCCATGTGCTGGTGCTTCAGCGCGACGTCGCTGCGCACCAGCGGGATTTGTTTTGCGAGCCAGCGCTCGAACTCGCGAGTCGCTTTTATTACGTTCATTGGCGCGCGCTAAACGTGGGCGAAGCCGGCGCGGCTTGGCGAGCCTGTCAGGCGCGATTCGTAAATCGGGAAGCGCGCGGCTAATTCTGCTACTTGCTTGCGGACGCGTTGCTCTGTGGCGGCGTCGCCGATGTGCAGCAGGATCTCCGCGATCCAGGCGCCGATTTGCTCCATTTCCGGTTCGCGCATTCCGCGTGTGGTGATGGACGGGCTGCCGAGGCGGATGCCGCCGGCCTTCATTGGCGGGAGCGGATCGAAGGGGATGGCGTTTTTGTTTACGGTGATTCCGGCGCGGTCCAGCGCTTTTTCCGCGTCGGCGCCGGTGAGGCCGCGCGAGTGCAGCTCGATCAGGAAGAGGTGATTGTCCGTGCCGCCGGTGACGATGCGGAATCCCTGCTTGGCGATGGACGCGGCTAGCGCCTGCGCGTTGACCACCACTTGCTTCTGATAGTCGCGGAAACCTGTTTCCATGGCTTCTTTGAAGCAGACCGCTTTTGCCGCGATCATGTGGACCAGCGGGCCACCTTGCATGCCGGGGAAGGTGAGCCGGTCGATTTCTTTGGCGTGTGCGGCTCGGCACAGGACCATGCCTGCGCGCGGACCGCGCAGCGTCTTATGCGTGGTGGTGGAGACGATATCGGCGTGCGGAACCGGCGAAGGGTGCACGCCCGCGGCTACCAGGCCGGCGATGTGCGCCATGTCCACGAAGAACAGGGAATCGACCGCTTTTGCGATTTTCGCGATGCGCTCGAAATCAATGATGCGTGAGTACGCGCTCGCCCCGGCCACGATCATGCGCGGCTTGTGTTCGTGGGCCAGCTTTTCGACTTCGTCGTAATCGATGCGCTCGTCTTCCGGGCGGACTCCATACGCGATGAATTTGTACATGCGGCCACTGAAATTCAGCGGGTGGCCGTGGGTGAGGTGGCCGCCGTGCGAGAGGTTCATGCCGAGCACGGTGTCGCCGGGCTTGAGCGTGGCCATGTAAACGGCTACGTTCGCGGACGTGCCGGAATGCGCTTGCACGTTGGCGTGCTCCGCGCTGAAGAGTTCCTTGGCGCGATCGATGGCGAGCTGCTCGACTTTGTCGGCGTATTCACAGCCGCCGTAATAGCGCTTGCCCGGGTAGCCTTCAGCGTATTTGTTGGTGAAGATCGAGCCCATGGCTTCGAGCACCGCTTCGGAGACGAGGTTCTCCGAGGGAATCAGCTCGAGCCCGGTAGCTTGGCGCCTGGCCTCGTCGCGAAGCAGGTCGGCGATCTGCGGATCGACCGTATCGAGCGGGCGATTCATGCGATTGTTGGCGTCGGTCGTTTGCGTCATCGTTTAGTCCTTAGTTGAAGGACACCATCTTACACCGGGCACTCGCGGTTCCAGAAAGAGGCCCACCTCAGAAGGTGGGCGCTACACGAGCAAAGTCGCATCGCAGGCTCGTCGTCGGGGATGGGGTGGGCCCCCCCCCCCCCCGGGTTTTTACGTAAGTGTTCATTCTAAAGATAGTTAAAGTCCTTGATTTTGATACACTTTTACAAGTGTTCATTTTAAAGGGAGTTAGCGCCTTTGGGTGCGCGGCCTGGCCCGCCGTGGCCACCATGGAGTACAAGGGTACCCCACCCCTGTGCTTTTGCGTAAATGCGGTAGATAAAGGAGTTAGCGGGCGATTCGGCGTAAAAGCGGTAGATAAAGGACTTAGCGCTTGAGGGGAATGCAGAAAGGGACCGGGCTGAGGGAAAAGGAGTGAACGATAGAGGGACACGGTCAGCCGAACCTTGGGCTAAAGATTACCGCATCCGTTACTATTTGTCAAGTGAGAAATAAACGCTGGAGATTGAATAGTTTGTGGACGAGTGAATGGGAGCAGCTCAAAAGAGGCAGCAAAAGGAACCAATGCGAACATCAAAAGCCCCACCTTGCAAGAACCAACGGCGCAAGGATGGGCCACCGTCGGATATCGACAATCCGGATCTCGACAAATTCCCGCTTTTCGCCAAAGCTGTGCCCATGCGCTTCCGCCTCCATCCCGGAGAAATTCTCTTCATTCCCGGCGGTCTCTGGCACACGGCCAAGATGCTAACGCCCTCGATCTCGGTCAACCGCGCCAACCCTCCAACTGGGCAAAGCTAACACACGATATGTGAGGGAACGCCCCACTGCACATGAAGCCAATAGCCGCCGTCTACCTAACCGGCATGCGCGCCTTCCGCGCCCTAAGCGGTTCGTAGTTCCTTAAATCACTCACGAAGCGTCATGAAAGCCGTTACGACGTCCACGCGAACCGAAGACCACTGCGAGGGGTGCAGTCAAAGCTCTGACCGCACCCTAGGCAAGGTCTGACCGGCTCATCTCATCACGGGGTGGCTAGCATCAGTGTGTCGGTTGAGCTCGGGCGATGGTCGATTTACTGTGAGCTGAATGCTGCATCGGTAGCAACGCCGCACGCGTCGCTTCCGTTGGTATAGTTAGCCGATGGGTTGTACGTTCCCATGGCCGCCGAAATGTTGTCTTCAATCATCGCGGTAAGACTAGCGTTTGCTTCGTCAACATACCCCGAACCGGCGGTCATGCTTGTGTTTTGGAATTCATCGTGGAAAAACCCGAAGATCAGGTTGTTCGTTCCGGTGGCCGTAACGTTCCCGGCGCTGATGGAACTGCTACTGGTGGATGCCACAAAGCCGTTACTCGCGGCCAGTGACCCGCTGGTTTTGATCCCGGAATACTCCACGACGGCGATCCAAATATAGGTGGCTGCATTTACCTGCATCTTAACGGTATTTGCGCCTCCTTTGATATTTTCCGCATACCATAGTTGGGCACCCGAGTAGTTGCCATCTGTATTTCCACAAACGGAGTTATTGTAGGCGCTGAGCTGCGTCCAGGTGTTTCCCAGGGTGTCGGTCACGGTGACCGTTGTTCCCGGAAGCTGGTACGCCGTCGCAGCAATTAGAAAATTACCCGCTGTTTCCGTAGGAAGAGCTGCCGTCAAGCTGCTCGCGTGAACAGCCGCCGGATTTATGACTTGAACTTTGCTGATTTGATGAGTCGAACCGTATTGGTAAGCTCCGTCATCCCATGCGCCCGTCGCGGGCCGCGCCACTCCGGCCTTGTCCTTATCGAGAGCGGAAATGTTCTTGCTTGTCAGGTTCGTCCCGAATCCAATAACGTCTGATCCAGCCTGCGGGTGCCCGCTAGAGTTTAAGTTGATAGCGCTGCTGCTCGCCGATTGCGAGTGCGCATCGCAATTACATGCCGCCTGCCATTGGGCCAGGGTCGCGTAATAGATATTGTTGATATTGAAGGTTCTCGTGTCGCCGTGGTCGACGTTCATGTTCTCCCAGGTGTTGTAATCGAAAGTTGCAAACGTCACCGTGGTATTGGCTGTGGTGAAAAGCGTTTGGCATCCCATTCCAATGTTGTTTTCAAAAGTCAGATTGCTTTCGGCGCTTGACCAGTAACAGGCATTCCCGGTTGGGTTGTTCCCGATGATGGTGTTGTTGTACTCGGCGTTGTTCTGACTCGGGATCGTGTCCCCGGTTCTTCCTCCGAAATTAATCCAGCCGTTCGCTGGAATATTGGTTGTGCTCGGGATAATCACATTGTTAAAGATCGTTGAGCTTTGAATATCATTTTCGAAGTAGATCCAGGACGTCATATTCCCTCCGGAGTCCCCATCAAATAGATTGTTATAAACGCTCACGTTCGAGTGATAGCCCTTCCCGGCATTAACATTGTCTCCGCCCCACATGTGAATCCCATCGTGATGATAATGGTCGTTGGAAGTGTCCCAGTTTGCGAAATCATGGAAATGATTATCGTGAATACTGATGTTACTGTTCGCCCCGGTTGTGCCCCCTCCATCCGCCAGACCGTGGTCCACGTGGTCGAATTCGGTGAATTCAATGACTTCGCCGCTTACCGCCGCGGTCGTAATCGACCATCCCATCTGCGTGAAATGACAATTGTTAATCGTCAGATTTGTGGTTGGGCCATCTCCGGCTCCCGTCAGCGCGCTCACCTGAGCTTGATTGATGGCTTCATCGTCCGGACTGGTCACGACATGCACATACATATTCTGACAAACCAGATTTTCGATGGTTACGTTTGTCGTGTTCCCGGCGTTGATACAGGAAGACCCCCGCTGGTTGTGATAGCCTGCAGCGGCGCTCCCGTTATCAGTGGCACCCATATACGCACCTGTCGTTCGGTTGCCATCAATTACAATCCAACTGCGCCCTGAGATATAGATTTCTCCATTACCATTGAAATACGGAGACGTGATTGTCGCTCCGCTCTCAAAATGAATCGTGACCGGATTGCCGCTGGTGCCGCTTCCGTGTGCGATTAAGGCTTGGACGCCCGCTGCTGGCGTGAGACCACCGCAGATATGAACTGTAGTCCCTGGGCCGATCTGAATACCGGTAGGCGTGCCCGTTGTCCAGTTGCCCGTAGTATTGAAGTAGGTGTAAACAACAGCGTTGTTACAGTCGAGACCCGTACCGCTTCCTTGCGCGGTATTCGCCAGATATACGTTATTCCCTTTGGCCGGGATCGCAGCGAACAGAAACCCAATAATACACAGTAGTCTTTTCATTTCGTCCTCTTCTCCTTTGCAATTCACACGGATAGGCACACGAGTCACTATGTGACTCGTTCTTTGGTGTAAAAGCCCAATTACTCGCAGAACCAAGTTGCTTCCGCAGCCGATTTGCGGAACTGTTCGGGTGAGGTTGTAAGTTAGGAAATCACGGATCGTCTATAACGTCGGAAACCAACGATTCGTCGTGTCGGCAGAAAATGAGGTCCAAGCCCCGAGGTTCTGTGGACAAGCCTCCGCGGGAAGAGGCCAGAACGTCGCAAACTAGACGGAACCACCCGCAACCGTCTGTTTGTTGTCTAACAGAACTTATTTCAGCAATCAATCGGGTGGTTATTGTAGGAAATCCTAATATGCTGACGGTAGACTTACCTAAGCTTTTTTTGTACCCGCGCCGGAAGGGCGTTCCTATGCGTCTGCCGCTCGCCTGTCGCAATGGAACCAAACGACCTGCTTGTTCGTTGCATGCTAGGGTCGCAATTCATTTCGACCGAGCGGCGCATCCTAGAAAAGTTGTGGGGAGCTGGTGGCCAGGTTGGCTGGCAGTCATGCGCGAAGGCGTTGGTACGAGGCGGAGGTAGGGTTCGGCGGCGAGAGCGTTGGGGATCCAAGACCATCGAAATCAATCCCATGATTGGCTTCGGCAATTCTGGCTGTTCGTCCATTCGAATTTACGATTGAGACTGTATGGCGAAGACTCGAGGGTAGAACAATTCGTCGCATCTTCATCGACGGAGTACCACCCTCATGCTACTCCATTGTTCTTAGCTGATTATTTGCCACAGAGCGGCCGTTGAATCGATGTAGATCTTTTCGGCCAACTTCATCCTGGGCTAACTCCATCTTAATCTTAGGGACACGCTCCTTCGTCAAGGCGTGATGCGAGGGGTATCAGGCGAGTTCAGTAACGACGTAAGCGTCGGGTGATTTGCAGGGCGGACACACGCGCGAGCGGCAGTTTTTTTGCAGTTGACCCAAAGAAATGAGAGGCAGTCTGTGTATACGGTGTTGAAGCAACTTGGAAACGGGGAATTTCACCACGTCGCATGCCGCGACGAGCTTGAACAGGCCGTACAACTGGTAGAAGAACTGAATTTCGAGTGGCCCGGAGATTATGTTGTGAAAGATTTGAAAGGAAACTCTTTTGCTTTTCGGAATAATAGATTGTTGATGTGATGTGGGTGGTTCAGAGTTGCCGGTCATTGGTTGTTGGTTGGTCTCGTCGAGTTGTGTTTGGCTGCGATGTTGCCGAGGTCCCTCGACTACGCAGGCCGCGCACGAAAGAACTGTGCGCAAGAGAAGGCGGCCTGCTCCGGTCGGGATGACAGCGAAAACCTATGGCGAAAAGCAGGTCCCTCGCTGCGCGCGGGATGACACATTGTGGGTGGTGAAGACTTCGTTAGCGGAGGAGCCGTGTGAGCAATCGCTCCAGCAGAGCCTGGCTTTCAGGATTCATCTTAGTAAATTCGACACCCATCTCCTGACCAGGCACGGAGTTCCGGACAACGGCCTCGGCCATGACCATCCCTCCGGGTACTTCAAAAACAAGGGTCAGGTCCGTGCCAACACGCATGGTGATGGACCCGCAGAGGGACAGGCCTCCGATGCTTAATGTTTTGACGCGAGAAACCTGCTGCTGACCGCCGCCGTACCAGGCCACGGTCATGCCTTGTGGCAAGGAGATACGTTGGTGCCGGCGGGGGGCGCGAGGGGTTTCTTTGGTCATGAACGAAGCAAGGTTTATTTTCTCAGATTGGCGGGAACAGTGTACCAAACCATCCGCTTAGGAAAGTTGTGGCGAACTGCCGGTCAGGCTGGCCGGCAGAGTCAGGTGCGAAGGCGTTGGCACGAAGCGGAGGTACACTTCGGCGGCGAGGGCGTTGGGGATCCAGCAGAGCCACGCGATGGCGGGGTAGGCGATCGAAAAAGGCCAGTGGAACGCGATACTCAAAGGCAGGTAGATGCGCAGGGTGATGGCGGCGGCGGTGAGGGCGTAGCTGCGAATCATCCAGCGGCGGTGCGTGATGGCGTCGCCTCGTAGAATGAAGCGCACGGCGAGGCTGGTGGTTACAATCCAAGCCGCGCTGAGCGTTAGAAATCCAGCGGCGGCGACCCAGCCGGTCTGCGCATGCGGCGCGATCCAGAGGGAAGCGCACCAGCCAAGCAAGACCGCGGCGCAGTAGATCCA